>Ga0153921_1000090_pt1 | contig 80503 bp, 70 predicted proteins | sample TSNJ005MetaG_FD_104691 | JGI IMG/M metagenome (GOLD analysis project Ga0153921, IMG submission 104691) | Attine ant fungus gardens microbial communities from New Jersey, USA - TSNJ005 MetaG | ecosystem: Host-associated > Fungi > Mycelium > Unclassified | place: USA: New Jersey, Brendon T. Byrne... | reverse complement strand
GCGTGCGCTTGGTTGACAGATTCAAGCCGAGATGAAGTTGCGTCATTGATGTCTCCAGGTCGTAATCACATAGTAGCATTCCTAAGTGTCTCTGCGCGTTGAGTTACGCAGAGTTTCCTTAACAACTGGCCCGTCATGCCGATCGTGTTTCTCGTCGTGCTCATCGGCATGGGTTTCATGCTGCGCAAGACGGTGCTCGGCCGCTATCTCTACGCGACCGGCGGCAACGCGCTCGCCGCCAACTCGGCCGGCATTCGCGTGAATCGCGTCAAGATCATCGCGTTCACGCTGTCGGGTTTTCTCGCGGGCGTCGCGGGCTATCTGCTCGCCGCATGGCAGATGGCGATCACGTCGGATCAGGGCGAAGGCTTCCTGCTCTACGCCATTGCCGCGCCGATCATCGGCGGCGTGAGCGTGTTCGGCGGACGCGGCGGTGCGCTCGGCATTCTTGGCGGCGTGCTGCTGCTGACCGTGATCCACGTCGGCCTCGCCATCACCGAAGTCCCCTCGTTCTATGTGCAGATGATCGGCGGCATTCTCATCTTCATCGCGGTCGCGGTGGATGCCATTCGCGTCAACTTCGTTTCGCAATAACCTTGATCCGGACCATGACAGAACCTCGTCAGTGCGAGATGTATATCGATGGGCGCTTCGGCAGCGAAGGCGTTCGCGAATGGATCGATGTCGTCAATCCAGCAACGGAGCAGGTCGTCGCTCGCGCGCCCGATGCCGACCGGGCGATCATCGATTCCGCCGTCGATGCCGCATTGCGCGCTTTCCGAAGCTGGCGCCGCGTGAATCCGTTCGAGCGTTCCCGCCTGCTGCATGCGATAGCCGATCACATCGCGGAGGACGAACGCGCCATCGCCATGGCGATCACGACGGAAATGGGCAAGCCGCTCGCCGAAGCGCAGGGCGAGGCGCGCAAGCTCGCCAAGGCGTTTCACTACTACGCGGAAGAGGCCGTGCGGATCTACGGCGAGACGATTCCGAACGAAGAGGACGGTTTCGTCAGTATCGTGGAGAAGGAGCCGGTCGGCGTGGTGGCGGCCATTGCGCCGTGGAACTATCCGGTGGAACTGATCGGCTGGAAGCTCGCGGCTTCGCTGGCGGCGGGCTGCACGATCGTCGTGAAGCCGTCGGAGTTCACGCCGTCGAGCGCGGAGGCCGTGTTTCGCTGCGTGCATCGCGCGGGATTGCCGGCGGGCGTCGCCAATCTCGTGATGGGCGCCAAAGATGCGGGCAAGCGGCTCGTCGGACATCCGGACATCGACAAGGTGGCGTTCACGGGATCGGGCAGCGCGGGCGAGGACATCTACAAGACGGTGCGCGGCATCACGGGGTTGTCGCTTGAATTGGGCGGGAGCTGTCCGCTGATCGTGACCGCCCATGCGGACCTGGATCTCGCGGTCGCGGGCACGCTGCGCCGCGCGTTCCGCAATGCAGGGCAGATCTGCATTTCGATTAATCGCGCTTACGTGCAGGAAGCGGTCTATGACACCTTCCTCGAACGCCTGGCCGATGGCGCGCGTAAGCTCGTCGTCGCGGACGGCATCGCGAACGAAAAAGCCGATGTCGGACCGATGGCCACGCGCGCCGGTGTCGAAAAGGTGCGCCGTCATCTCGACGATGCACGCGAACGCGGCGGCCGCATTCTGTGCGGCGGCGGCCGACCGGATGCGATGGCATCGAACGAACGGGGCCTGTTCTACGCGCCGACGGTCATTGCCGACGGCACGCCCGACATGCTCGTCATGCACGAGGAAACGTTCGGCCCGGTGATCGGCGTGGCGCGCTACAAGACGCTCGACGACGCCATCGAGGCGGCCAACAGCACGCCCGCGGGCCTCGCTGCTTACGCGTACACGGAGCATGTGCGGGAGACGTTCGCGCTGTCGCGCGAGCTGGACTTCGGCAACGTCGCCATCAATAACGTCGACGCCGGGATCATGAACGCGCCGTACGGCGGCCGCAAGCAGAGCGGCACGGGCTATGAGCATGGGCGCGAAGGCATGGAAGGCTATCTGCACCTGAAGCACGTGCGGCTGCGTCACCGCGCGTAAGAGACGCACGACGACCACGCATACGCAAACGGAGCGGTCATGGAACGGTATCTTCTCGGCATCGACGTCGGCACGTCCGCATGCAAGGTGATTGCAGTGGATGGCGCGGGCAACGTCGCGGCGAAGGCGCTCGCGGGGTATCCGCTCGTTTCGCCCCGGCCCGGCTGGGCCGAGCAGGACCCGGAGCACTGGTGGCTCGCGACGCAGACCGCGCTCGCGCAAGTGCTCGACGCGCTGCCGGATCGTCGCGCGGTGGCGGGCATCGGGCTGTCCGGACAGATGCACGGCCTGACCGCGCTCGACGAAGCCGACAACGTGCTGCGTCCGGCGATCCTCTGGTGCGACCAGCGGGCGGCGCCGTGGTGCGACGAGATCACCGCGCGCGCAGGCGGTCTCGATGGTCTGCTCGCGCGGGTGCAGAACCGCATGTTGCCGGGATTCACCGCGGGCAAGCTCCTGTGGATGCGCGAGCATGAGCCGGAACTTTTTGCCCGCATGCGGCGGATGCTGAATCCGAAGGATTACCTTCGCCTACGTCTGACCGGCGAGCACATCACCGATGTGTCCGACGCGTCGGGCACCGGCCTGTTCGATGTGCGCCAGCGCCAGTGGTCCGGCGCGCTGATGTCCGCGCTCGACTTGCCGGCATCGCTCCTGCCGCAGGTCGTCGAATCGACGGAACGCGCGGGGACGTTGCGGGGCGAACTGGCGCAGGCGTGGGGCCTGCCCGGCGATGTGCCCGTGTTCGGCGGCGGCGGCGATTCGGTCATCCAGACGACGTCGATGGGCGCGATCGATGCCGGCCCGCTCGGCGTGACGATCGGCACGGCGGGCATCGTCGCGGGCGGCTTGCGCGCGTGTCCGGAGGCCACCGGGCAATTGCAGATTTCTTGCGGCAACGCGCCGGGCCGCTGGCACGTGATGGGCGTGACGCTCTCCGCGGGCGGCGCGTTCGAATGGTTGCGCGGCGCGCTGCGGCGCATGGCGCCCGATCTTTCCTTCGAACGCATGACGCAACTGGCGAAATCCGCCGCGCCCGGCTGTGACGGACTGCTCTTCCTGCCTTATCTGCTCGGCGAACGCTGCCCCCATGTCGCGGCAGACGGGCGTGCCGCATGGATCGGCCTCACGTCGACGCACGATGCGACCCACATGATCCGCAGCGTCATGGAAGGGGTGCTGCTGAACATTCGCGCGATCGCATCGCTAGGCGCGACGGCCGGTCTCACGTGCGACGAGGTGCGGGTCTCGGGCGGCGCGACCGGCGAGCCGTTGTGGCTGCAGATGCTCGCCGACGTGCTGCAACGCGAGGTGACCACGGTCACGGGCGCATCCGAGGGCGGCGCGTACGGTGCGGTGCTGGCGGCGGGCGTGGGCGCGGGCTGGTGGACATCGCTCGACGAAGCGGTGGGCACCCTGCGCGTGACGGGTCGCGTGAGCCCGGACGCATCGCTCAAAGCGCTCTACGACGCACGTTTCGACACCTTCCGCACGCTGTACGACGCGCTGCGTCCGGTCTATCAACACATCGCCATGGAGAACCCGAGCCGATGACCGTCAACGAATTCATCCTTGGGGCCGAACGAACGGTCGACGCAGTCGTATTCGATCTCGATGGCACGCTCGTCGATACCGCGCCGGATATCGCAAGCGCCGTGAACCGCCTGCTCGCGACGCACGGCATTGCACCGCAGACGGTCGGCTTCGTGGAGAAGTTCATCGGCGAAGGCTCGCACGGGCTGATCGACAAGTTGTACAAGGGGCTCGGTCTCGCACTCGATCAGGAGCGCGTCAGCGCCGACGTCGAGACTTATCTGTCCATCTACAAGCAGCATCCGGTCGAGAAGGCGACCCTCTACGCGGACGCGCTCGAGGCGATTCCCGCACTACATGCGGCCGGCGTGAAGCTCGGCGTCTGCACGAACAAGGCGCAACAACTGGCGCAGGCGGTGCTCGCGCACTTCGGCATCGACGGGTATTTCAGCGCGGTCGTCGGAGGCGATATGCTTGCGCAAAGAAAGCCGCATCCCCGGCATTTGCTGATGACGCTCGAACAGATGGACGCCGCGCCCGAGCACACGCTCTATATCGGCGACACGCGCATCGACGCACAGTGCGCACGCGACGCACAGGTTCGCTGTCTGATCGTCAACTGGGGCACCGGGCCGGATGTTCCCGTGCCCGATGACAGGCGGCTCGATTCCTTCGCCGAGTTAGTGACGAGGTGCGCCGCGCTCAATGCGTCGCGCCTGCCGGGAGCCTGATGAGAAACGACCTGCTGCGCCGTATCGCGCTTGAACACCCATCGTTGACGGGCGCGACCTTGCGCATCGCCGATGTATTGCTGGCCGCGCCCGAAGCCGCGCTGAAGATGAGCATGGCCGAGTTGTCGGAAGCGGCGCAAACCAGCGACCCGACCGTGGTGCGTTTTTTCCGCCGCTTCGACTGCGCGGATTATCAGGACTTCAAGGTCCGGCTCGGCCAGGGTCTGATACCGCAGGCGCCGTTCGACTACGAAGCCATCACGAACGCCGATACGCCCGCGAGCGTCTGCAGCAAGATCGTGAATAATTCGCTGCATGCCATTCAACGCTTCGCGCGTGACGTGGATTCCGCCGCCATCGAGCGCGCGACGCAATATCTGATCGAAGCGAAAGGCATCTTCCTGTTCGGTCTCGGCATCTCGGAGACCATCGCCTTCGATGCAGAACACAAGTTCTTTCGCCTCGGGCTGCATTGCCGCGTTGTGCTCGATAGCCAGCGTCAACTGCTGCTCGCGCCGACCTTGCGCAACGACGAAGTCGCGGTCTTCTTCTCGCATTCGGGTTCGACCAAGTCGCTCGTGATGGCGGCCGCGATGGCGAAGGGCAAGGGCGCCGTGACGATCGCGGTGTGCGCGCCGGGCTCGCGGCTCGCGCAGACCTGCGACCTGACCGTCGCCGTGCCTGCATACGAGAACACCGAGCTGTACACGCCGCTCACGGCGCGCATCAATCACCTGCTCGTGGTGAACATGCTGGTCGCCATGCTGGGCCTGCGGCAAGGGCGCGAACTGCCCGACAACCTCGCCGCGCTCGACCCCTGGTTCACCGACAAGTTCATGGATTAGCCCTTGTTTCAAGGGTCTTTCGATCAAAACGGAGACGCAATTGGGTACGCATATCGAACCGGGTTATGCCCGACTGGAGCCGCAATCGAAGCAGGACGAGGCGAAGCTCGTCTCGGGCATCAAGGCGGTCGACCACTATCTCGCGCCGGGCATGAAAGTAGGGCTTGGCTCGGGCTCGACATCGCACTGGTTCGTGCGTGCGCTTGCGCCGCGCGTGAAGGACGGGCTCGATATCGTCGGCGTGCCGACGTCGAATGCGACGCGCGAACTGGCGATCGAGCTGGGCGTGCCATTGACCGACCTCGGGCAGATCGACCGGCTCGATGTGACGATCGACGGCGCCGACGAGATCGATCATCAGGGCAGCATGATCAAGGGCGGCGGCGCGTGCCTGCTGTGGGAGAAGATCGTCGCGGCGGCGTCGCGCAAGATGGTCGCGGTCGTCGACGACAAGAAGGTCTTCGATACGCTCGGGCGTTTTCCGCTGCCAATCGAAGTCATCCAGTTCGGCTGGCAGAGCACGGAGCGTCTGCTGCGCGAGCTGTTCGTATCGGCGGGATTCGATGCGGGCGTGAGGATTGAGCGGCGCGTGAAGAACGGCGCGCTCGTGGTGACGGACAGCGGCAACTGGATTCTCGACTGCCATCTCGAAGCCATTCGTGACCCGCTCGCACTCGCGCCGCGCTTCAACGCCATTCCCGGCGTGGTCGAGCACGGCCTCTTCACCGGCATCGCGAGCGAGATGATCGTAGGTCATGCAGATGGCACCGCGGATATCGTCGTGTTCGACGGAGCGGGCAAATGAGCGAGATCGCAAAGGAAGACAGTGGCGCGACCCTCGACGTCTTTCGTCTGGATGGCGAAGTCTGCGTCGTCACCGGCGCGGCTCAGGGCATCGGTCTCGCGATAGCCAAGGCGCTGCGCAATGCCGGCGCGACGGTCCTCATCGCCGACCGCGAAGCGACGCTCGGGCAACGCGCCGCCGACGCGATCGGAGGCAGCTTCGTCACGCTGGACGTGACGGATTCATCGTCGGTCGATGCGGGCTTCGATGCGATCGTCGCAAAGCACGGCAGACTCGACGTGCTAGTCAATAACGCGGGCGTCGTCAAGAATGCGTTCGCGCTCGAAACCGACGACGCCGCGTGGCGGGCCGTGCTCGCCGTGAATCTCGACGGCGTGTTCTATTGCTGTCGAAGCGCCGCGCGTCACATGTCGCGGCAGAGGAGCGGACGTATCGTCAACATCGCTAGCATGAGCGGGAGCATCGCGAACAAGCCCCAGCCGCAAGCATCGTATAACGCATCCAAAGCGGGCGTCATTCATCTGACGCGTTCGCTGGCCGCCGAATGGGCGGCGGACGGCATCCGCGTGAATTCCATCTCGCCGGGCTATGTCGGCACCGAACTGACCAAGCGCGGCTTCGAAAACGAAGCATGGCGGAAAGTGTGGCTCGACTACACGCCGCTCGGACGCATGGCCACGCCGGACGAGATCGCGCCGGGCGTCGTGTTTCTCGCGTCAAGGGCGAGCGCGTTCGTGACCGGATCGGACCTCGTGATGGACGGCGGCTACACGGTGTGGTGATGCAGCGACGAACGGAGGCTCACGAGAACCACGGAGACGATGAACCATGAGCGCACTCGATGCAATCCACGCATTGCGCGACGCCCTCGGCGCGGATGTGGTGGCCTTGCCTGAAGAATTCGGCGATAAGCGCGTGGTGGACTGGAGCGGCTTGCCCGGCGCCGTGCCGCTCGCGCTGGTCCGTCCGCGCGATACGGACGAAGTCGCGCAGGCGCTGGCCATCTGCACGCGCTACCGTCAGCCCGTCGTGACGCAGGGCGGCTTGACGGGCCTCGTCGGCGGCGCGAACCTGCGTGGCGGTGAGATCGCGCTGAGTCTGGAGCGCATGAACCGCATCGTAGAAATCGATGCAGTCTCCGCGACGATGACGGTCGAAGCGGGCGTCGCGCTGCAGACCGTGCAGGAGGCGGCGAGCGCGGCCGGGTTCTACTTCCCGCTCGATCTCGGCGCGCGCGGCAGTTGCGCCATTGGCGGCAATCTAGCGACCAATGCGGGCGGCAACCGCGTCATCAAATACGGCATGATGCGCGATCAGGTGCTGGGGCTCGAAGCGGTGCTCGCGAGCGGCGAAGTCATCGGCGGCCTCAACAAGATGATCAAGAACAACAGCGGCTACGACCTGCGCCACTTGTTGATCGGCAGCGAAGGCACGCTCGCGGTCATCACGCGTGCCGTGCTGCGTCTTCGGCCGAAGCCGACGGTCACTGCGACCGCTTGGTGCGGCCTGCCCGACTTCGCCTCGGTCACGACGCTTCTCACGCGCGCACAGGCGCAACTGGCAGCGGGCGTTTCGGCGTTCGAAGTAATGTGGGCGGGCTATCACGACGCGGTGATCGCGAATCTCACCGCGCTGCGCGCGCCGCTTGCCGAGGCGCATCCGTTCTACGTGCTGCTGGAAAGCGTCGGCACCGATCCGGAGCGACACAACGAAGCCTTCGAGGAATTTCTGGGCGCCATGCTCGAAGCGGGCGTGGTGACGGATGCGGCCATTGCATCGTCGGAAGCGCACGCGCGCGACTTCTGGGCGATCCGCGATGCGCCCGGCGAATATCAGCGCTTCATTCCGAATCATGCCGCCTACGACGTGAGCTTCTCGATCGCACAGGTCGGCGATGCCGCAGAGCGTTGCGAAGCGCGTCTGCGCGAGCAATGGCCCGACGCGCTGGTGATGACCTACGGCCATCTGGGCGATGGAAACATCCATATCGTCGTGGATGTGCCGAGCATGGGCAAGCACGATCACGACGAGATCGACCGCGTGATATACGACGTCACGCGCGAGTTCGACGGCTCGATTTCGGCGGAGCACGGCATCGGCACGAAGAAGCGCGACTATCTCCCGCGAAGCCGCCGCGAAAGCGATATCGCCGCGATGCGCGCGATCAAGTCGGCGCTCGATCCGCTCGGCATTCTGAACCCCGGCAAGGTGGTGTGACCGATGAAGCCAACTCTTTCGAAGTGGCCTGAGCCCCGCGCGTTCAGAGTCGATCTGTCGAGCGGCCTGATGGAGGGCACGGGTACGCGCTATCAGAAGCGTTTGAAGGATTTGGACGGCCTCTATGGCGATGCCGATGCCTTCGCCGCGCTGGTTGCCGCGCGCGGTGACGAGATCGTGTATGACGTGACGGATCATCGTCCGAGCGATGCGCCCGGCGATCTGATCACCGGCGTCACACGCATGAGTCCCGGCAAGGTGGGCGACGAGTTCTTCATGACGCGCGGGCACATTCACGCGAACATCGACAGGCCCGAGCTGTACTTCGGGCTCAAGGGGCATGGACTCATGTTGATGGAGTCGCCCGACGGCGAGACGCGTATCGTCGAAATCGAGGCCCATACCGCGTGCTATGTGCCGCCGCGATGGATTCACCGCTCGGTGAATCTGGGCGGCGACGATTTCGTGATGCTGTTCTGCTATCCCGCGGATGCCGGGCAGGATTACGCGATCATCGAGCGCGCGAACGGCATGAAGCTGCGCATTCTCGATGACGGCAGGGGCGGCTATCGCAGCGAGGCGAACCCGGCTTACGTCGCGCGCAATGAGGCGCAGATTGCCGGTCTGCTGGCACGAACGGAGCGCGGATAATGGCATACGAAGCGGCAAGCAAGCCCACGTTCTGGTTCATCGGCGTGACGACCGCGCAGAGTTCGATCATGCGCGTGTTTCCCGAGTGGGCGAGACATCTCGGTTTGGGCGATGTGCAAATGAAGGGCATCGACTTCGCGGCGCATGCGGACCCCGAGGCGTACCGCGAGGCGGTGCGCTTCCTGCGCGGCGATCCGCTCTCGCTCGGCGCGCTCGTCACGACGCACAAGATCGACCTGTATGCCGCGTGCCATGATCTCTTCGATGAGATCGACGAGTATGCGCGGGCCATGAGCGAGACCAGTTGCCTGTCGAAGCGCGACGGCAAGTTCGTCTGCCACGCCAAAGACCCGATCACCGCCGGCTTCGCGCTCGACGGCTTCCTGCCCGCGCAGCACTTCGCGACCTCGAACGCCGAAGTGTTCGTGATGGGCGCGGGCGGATCGGCCATCGCGATCACGTGGCATCTGATGCAGACGAACCGGGGCGCAGACCGGCCTTCGAAGGTGATCGTGTCGGACCCGTCGCACGAGCGCCTGCTGGAGATCGAACGCATTCACCGTGAGGTGAACCTCGGCGTGCCGTGCGAATACGTGCTCGTCTCCCGACCCGGCGACAACGATCGCGTGATGACGCGGCTGTCGCCCGGCGCGCTCGTCATCAATGCGACCGGGCTCGGCAAGGACAAGCCCGGCTCGCCGCTCACGCACGCCGCCGTGTTTCCCGAGCACGGGATCGTATGGGAGCTCAACTATCGCGGCGATCTGGTGTTTCTCGACCAGGCGCGGGCCCAGCAAGAGGGCAGACACTTGCAGGTCGAGGACGGCTGGACCTACTTCATCTACGGCTGGACCCGCGTGATGGCGGAAGTGTTTCATGTCGATATCCCGACGCGCGGACCGGCCTTCGAGGCGCTCTGCCGCATCGCCGCCGATGCAGGCAAGCCCGCGCCCCGCGCAGGCGTTGCCTGACGCCGTGGCCGATGGACGCTCTCTATCTCGCGATCGATGTGGGCACGGGCAGCGTGCGCGCCGCGCTCGTGGATGCGCGCGGCGTCGTGCGCAGCATCGCCGCGCACGAGCATGAGCAGATCGTGCCGCGCTACGGCTGGTCCGAGCAGCGTCCGGCCGACTGGTGGTCGGGCGCGGCGCGTTCTATTCGCGAAGTGCTGCAGAGCGTCCCGGATGCAGCGGCGCGTGTGGTTGCGGTGTGCGCGTGCGGCCAGATGCACGGCACCGTCCTCATCGATGACGACGGTAACCTCACGCGCGAAACCGCGCCGCTCTGGAACGACAAGCGCACCAGTGCCGAAGCTGCCGCGTTTCGCGCGCGGGCCGATTACGCGTCGCATGCAAGGCAGGCCGCCAATCCCGCGACGCCCGCGTGGCCCGCGTTCAAGCTGCAATGGCTGAAGGCGAACGATCCTGCCGCTTTCGAGCGCGCGGCGACCGTGTTCATGCCGAAGGACTATGTCAACTTCCGGCTGACGGGCGAGCGCGCGTGCGACTGGAGCGATGCATCGACCAGCTATCTGATGGATGCATCCACTCGCACATGGTGCCGCGCGCTCCTGGATGCCTTCGGCCTCGATGCCGCGAAGCTCGCGCCGATCCGCGCGCCGCTCGACATTCTCGGCGGCGTCACGCAACATGCCGCCGCGCAAACCGGCTTACGTGAGGGTACGCCGGTGCTCGTCGGCGGGGCGGATTACCCCGTATCGGTGCTCGGCTCGGGCGTTTATGCGCCGGGGCTGGCGTCGGACATCACGGGAACGTCGTCGATCATCACCGTGATTGCCGATACCCCGATGCTGCACCCGGACGTCTCCAATCTCGTGACATGCGACGGTTCGTGGGGGCGCTTCATGCTGCTGGATTCCGGTGGCGACGCGATGCGTTGGGCGCGGCGTGCGTTCCACGAAAATGCCTTGTCCTACGATGTCATCACGCAGAAGGCCGCGAGCGCGCCTGTCGGTTCGGACGGCATGTTCTTCCTGCCGTACCTCACAGGAGAGCGCCTGGGCGAACACTCCAACTCGCGCGCGCAGTTCTTCGGCATCACGGCAAAGCATGGATTGGGACACTTGCACCGCGCGGTCCTCGAAGGCGTTGCGTTCGCGGTGCGGCGTCAGATCGCGCTGCTTCGGCCGGAAGACGGCGGCATCGACCGAATCGTGGCGGCGAGCGGCGGCGCCAGGGCCGCGTTGTGGCTCGCGATCAAAGCAAGCATGTACCGCACGCCGATTCTTGTTCCTGCCGAAGTGGAGTGCGGCGTGACAGGCTGCGCTATCCTCGCGGCCACCGCGCACGGACAGTTCGCGCGTCTCGCGGATGCGGTCAGCGCCTTCGTCCGGTTCGAGAGCGAAGTTCAGCCCGACCCTCGCGCAAGCGACAGGTACGATCGCATGATGCCCATTTTCGAGGGGCTTTACGCGCAGGCGCAGCAGTTCTACGACGATCTCGACGCGCTCGACGCACACGCGTTGTAGCGCATGCACGACGAGGATAGTCAGGCTTTGATCAAGGCAGTCTTGCAGGACGTGGACGGCACGCCGAGCGAAAGGGAGTCGCTGCATCTAGCGACCCTCGGAAGCCGCGCGGAACCAAACGGCAAAGTGGGCGGCCGATCACGTCGGGCAGCAGTTGGCAACTTCACGCAGCCTCAGCGACCTTTCGTGACGGCTAGCCAAGGAAGAGAGGGCCGCGGAAAGGTGTGAAACGGCATCTTTCGATTGGCTCCGGAAACGCTGTCAAGCCAGTTGGCGTCGTCGACGATTAGCGCTTTCGTCGCCTATGAACACGGGAGGGCGGTTCTATGCCGGCGACAGGCCAAGTCCACACGAAGCAAGCGCGCTTCGAAACGCTGCTTCAAGGCAGGATCAGGAGGCGGTCCATCCACGGGACTCAGCCCATCACAACCCCTTCACGAGCTGCGGCACCGCCTCGAACAGATCGCCCACGAGCCCGTAATCCGCGACGCTGAAGATAGGCGCTTCCGCGTCCTTGTTCACTGCGACGATGACCTTCGCGTCCTTCATGCCGGCAAGATGCTGAATTGCGCCCGATATGCCGACCGCGATATACAACTGCGGCGCGACGATCTTGCCCGTCTGTCCGACCTGCCAGTCGTTGGGCGCGAAACCCGCATCGACGGCCGCGCGCGACGCGCCGACCGCCGCGCCGAGTTTTTGCGCGAGCGGATCGAGCAGCGCGAAGTTCTCCGCGCTTCCCATGCCGCGCCCGCCCGAGACGACGATGCGCGCCGACGTAAGCTCGGGCCGCTCGCTCACCGCCATCTCGCGACGCACGAAACGCGCGCGCAGCGTCCCCGCGACGGCCTCTTTCGTGTCGACGGGAGCGCAAGCGTCGGACAACGGCGCGGCATCGAATGCGGTGGTGCGGATCGTCAGGACCTTGATCGCGTCATCGCATTGCACGGTGGCGATGGCGTTGCCCGCGTAGATCGGCCGGTCGAAGGTATCGGCGCCGTGAATGGCGATGACATCGGAAATCTGCGAGGCATCGAGCTTCGCGGCGACGCGCGGCGCGACGTTCTTCCCCGACGCCGTCGCCGGAAAGAGCACATGCGTATGGGACGGCGCGAGCATCAGCACCTGTGCGGCGACGTTCTCCGCGAGACCATCGGCGAGATGCGATGCATCGACGAGCACGACGCGATCCACGCCTTCGATACGGCTCGCGGCATCGGCCGCGCCGCGCGCATCGTGACCTGCGACCAGCACGTGCACGGGCGCGTTCAACTGGCGCGCGGCGCCGATCGTATTGAGCGTCGCCGCCCTGAGGCGCGCGCCGTCGTGATCCGCAATGACGAGTGTGCTCATTCAGATGACCTTCGCTTCGTTCTTGAGTTTGTCGACGAGCGCGGCGACGTCGCTTACGCGCACGCCCGCTTTGCGCGCCGCCGGTTCGACGACTTTCAGCGTCTTCAGGCGCGGTGAAGGATCGACGCCGAGATCGGCGGGACTCAGCGTATCGATCGGCTTCTTCTTTGCCTTCATGATGTTGGGCAGCGTCACGTAACGCGGCTCGTTCAGGCGCAAATCCGTCGTCACGATGGCAGGCAGCACAACCTGGATGACTTCGAGACCGCCATCCACTTCGCGCGTGACCGTGGCGGTATCCGCGCCCATCTCGATGTGACTCGCGAAGGTCGCCTGCGGCCAGTCGAGCAACGCGGCAAGCAACTGGCCCGTCTGACCGGCGTCGTCGTCGATGGCCTGCTTGCCGAGTATCACGAGTCGCGGCTGTTCGCGCTCGACCGCGGCCTTCAGCAACTTCGCGACGGCCAGCGGCTGCAATTCCGCGTCCGTCTGAATGAGCACGCCGCGATCCGCGCCGATGGCTAGCGCCGTGCGCAGCGTCTCCGTGGTTTGCGCCGGACCGCACGTCACCGCGATCACTTCGCTCGCGTGCCCGCCTTCCTTCAGGCGAGTGGCCGCTTCGACGGCGATCTCGTCGAACGGATTCATCGACATCTTCACGTTGGTCATTTCCACGCCGCTTCCATCCGCCTTCACGCGGACCTTCACGTTGTAATCGACGACACGTTTCACTGCTGCCATGACCTTCATGGTTGCATTCCCTGGTTCGAATCCGATAAGAAAAGCGCGGCGCCGCCCGCCTCAGGACACCGCGCCGACGCCGTATTTGCCGGTCAGCAATGCGCCGGTCGCAAAGCGTTCGACGGAATACGGCGTGAGCGACACATCGGTCGGCAAGCCGAGCGCGGCCTGTGCGAGCACCTTGCCGACGGTCGGCGACAGCTTGAAGCCGTGCCCCGAAAAGCCATAACCGACGACGAGACCTTCGATGCCCGGCAACGCGCCGAGCACGGGATTCCAGTCGGGCGTGACGTCGTACACCCCCGTCCACGACGACGCGATGCCCGCCGCCTCGTATGCCGGAAAGCGTTCGGCGACCTGCGCGCCGACTTCGACTACATAATCCATCGAGATATCGCCTTGTTCGATGTCCGCTGTATCGAGCTTCTCGCCGGCGGTGCCTTCGCTAACGAGCATCTGATTGCCGCCGTAGCTGCGGCAATACAACATGCCCGGCGATGCGAGGTCCTTGAACACCGGCATTGTGTACGTATAGGCCGCGCCTTCGCATTCCAGCGCGAGCACAGCGTGACGCTCGGGCGACACCGGCAGCGTCGCGCCGGTCCAGCCCGCGAGTTCCGGCGTCCAGATGTTCTGCGTGCTGACGACCATCGATGCCGCGAAATCGCCTGCGCTCGTCGATACGCCGCGCACCCGGCCGTTCTCGATCAGCAAGCGATTCACCGTGACGTTCTCGCGGATCGTCACGCCGCCGCGCCGCGCGGCGCGCGCGAAACTCGTCGCCGTGAGATAGGCGTCGGCGAAACCGGCTTCGGGCTCGAAGCCGATCAGTGCGGCATCGTCGAAACGCGCGATCGGCATGAGTTCGTGCGCCTGTTGCGCGCTCAGCAATTCGAGCGGTATGCCTTGGCTCTTCTGCTGTTCGAGCGATTCGCGCAACGGCTCGACCTTGTCGCCATCGGCCGCGACGATCATATAGCCGCTCTTGACGATGCCGCACGATGCTTCGTCATCACCGAGATAGGCCGCGAAGTCGTTGAACACGGCCCACGATTTGCGCGCGAGCTCGACGTTCTCCTTCACCGAATAATGCGTGCGCAGAATGCCCGACGATTGCGACGTCGTGCCCGCGCCGATAGTCGCGCGATCCAGCACGAGCACGCTTTTCGCGCCCAGCTTCTGAAGATGAAACGCGACGGAACTGCCGATCACGCCGGCCCCGATCACCACCACGTCATAGGTATTCACTGTTGCGCGTCCTTTCTCATGCGGATGATGATGCAGTGTGCCGCGTCGCTGCCGCGATGCCGCATCCATAAGCGAAAACGATGCTAAGCAGAAGCGATTTCACGCAGCGCCTTCGAGTCCCTTCATGACTTCCGCCTGCACCGTTTCCCAGATCAATTTCTTCATCTCCAGATACGCGGGCGAGAGCTGCACTTCGGCGCTGCGCGGCAACGGCAGATCGTTGCGGATGTCCTGCACGATGCGCCCCGGCTTCGCGCCCATCACGATCATGCGCGTGGAGAGCATCAGCGCTTCGTCGATGGAATGCGTGATGAAGACAATGGTCTTGCCGCTCTTTACATAGAGCGACAGCAGTTGTTCCTGCAGCACTTGCCGCGTCATCGCGTCAAGCGCGGCGAAGGGTTCGTCGAGCAGCATGACGTCCGGATCGTTGGCGAGCACGCGCGCGATCGATACGCGCTGCTTCATGCCGCCCGACAGCTTGCCGGGATAGCTGTCCTCGAAGCCCTTCAGTCCGACGGCTTCGATATGACGCCGCGCCGCCTCGCGCCTTTCGGCCTTGCCGACGCCGCGCATCTTCAGCCCGAACGCGACGTTCTCGCTCACGGTCTTCCACGGAAAGAGCGCGTATTGCTGAAATACCATGCCGCATGCGGGCTCGACATCCTTCACTTCCTTCCCGTTGACGAGCACGCGGCCCTGCGTCGGCTGCTCGAAGCCGGAGATCATGTTGAGCATCGTCGATTTGCCGCAGCCCGACGCGCCGAGCAGCACGACGAACTCGCCCTTAGCGATGTCGAGATCGACTTCCTTCAACACCTGCAATGCGCCATAACGCTTCGCGACGCCTTCGAGCCGGATCATCGGGTGATTTATCGTTGCCATGACAGCACTCCGCGTTCGATGAGCCGGAACACGGCATCCGTCAGGAGCACCGTGATGCTGATGAGCACCATGCCGAGCACGACGGTATCGGTCTGGAAGAACTCGCGTCCGTTCATGATCATGAAGCCGAGACCCTGTTGCGCCGCGACGAGTTCGGCCGAGATCACGCAAGTCCACGAGAGTCCGAGAATCACCTTCATGCCCGACAGAATCTGCGGAATGCAGCCGGGCAGAATGACTTCGAACATGACCTGCCAGCGGTTCGCGCCGAGATTGCGCGCCGCGCGGATGAAGATCGGATCGATGCTGCGCGTCGCGTCGATCACATACAGCAGTGCGGGCGCGAACGAGCCCATGAAAACGATGCTGTACTTCTGCGTCTCGGTGATGCCGAACCACAGCAGCGAAAGCGGAATCCAGCTCATTGACGGCAACGGTCGCAGGAACGACAGCAGCGGATCGAACACCGCGCGCGCCACACGCGACGTGCCGAGCATGATGCCTAGCGGTATCGATACGACCGCCGCCGCGAGAAAGCCGACCATCACGCGGCGCGTGGACGCGAGCACGTTGTCGAAGAGTGAATGCTGATTCCACATGCGGATGCCGCGCGCCAGCACTTGCGATGGCGCAGGCAGAAAGACCGCTTCGACGAGACCCGCGCGGCACACGAGTTCCCACAGCAGCAGAAAGCCGATCAGCGAGCACGCGCTGACGGCGAGCAGGCCGCCGCCCGCCCATTTACGATTCGATGCCATCCGTCGAGGCTCACAGATAAGTTGCGTTGATCCAGTCCGCTACCTTCGGCGACTGATCGATCTGCTTCAGATCGACGAGCATGTCGGACAGCTTCTGCACGCCATCGACGAACGGTCCCGGCTTGCCGCCGCTGCCCACGAAAAGCGCTTTCTGCTGCGCGTGCGAATACCACTGCGTCTGCTTGAGGATCGCCAGTTGCTCGTCTTCCGACAGATTCGTGAGCGTCATCAGAATGGGCGCCGCCTTTTCGGGGCTTTGCGTCATCATGTCGCTGGCCTGCGCAATGCCTTGCAGAAAGGCCTTCGGCACCTCGGGATGCGCGCTCGCGAACGCCGTGCGCACCAGCAGCACGTCCGGTCCCGGCGTCAATTGATACGGCTTGTAGAGCGAGAACGACGAATCGTCGAGCAGGAGCTTCGTGTCGGGCAGCGCCTTGATGCGGTCGAAGGTCGGCGTCCATGCGGCGGCGGCATCGATCTGATTGCCGCGATAAGCGGTGAGCAGTTCGTTCGCGGGCAGATTGATGATGCTCACGTCCCTGGCCGGGTCCATGTTGGCCTGACGCAGCACGTCGAGCAGCAGCACATGCGAACTCGATGCATACGTGACGCCGATCTTCTTGCCCTTGAGATCCGCGAGCGACTTCACGTTGCTGCGCACGAGCAGCCCTTCGGACTTGCCGAAGTTATTGGGCGTGGAGATGAGTTGAAACTGCTTCGCGCCGTTGGCCATCAGCGCGAGCGCCGAGACGACGCCCGTGCCCGCGATATCGATATTGCCCGCCATCACCGCGCCCATGCGCGCCGAGGACGTCGAGAACGATTGCCAGCGGCAGTCGATGCCGAGCTTCGTAAAGATATCGGTCTTCATCGCGACATACGCCGCGTAGTGGCCGAGCCACGCCGAGCCGCCGTAATTCACGGTCGTCGCCGCGCGCGCGAGCGGCGCGAATCCCGCGCTGAAACCCGCCGTGGCCGCAGCCGCGCCGATCCAGGATGCCTGCTTCAGAAATGTACGGCGATTGCTTGTCATCGTTATGCCCTGTCTGAACGTGAGGTGGGTCCGGCGGTCTGTTTCCGATGGTAGTGGCGAACGTCGCCCGGCCATTAAGCCATCTGACCGAATCAGAAACTCTTATGTTTTGAAGCAGTTTCGCTAATTTCATGCTGCGCCTTGCGCATCGAGGTCATGCGCGTAGACGTCGAACAGTTCGGCGGGCATGCCGGGCAGGGCGGCGAGCAATCCCGGCGCGATCACGTCGCGCGCGACGGCGATGGACTCGCGCGACACGGCATCGGCCATCGCGGACCATTCGGAGCGGCGCGTGAGAATGTAGAAGTGTCGATGCCCGATGCGCGTGGCGGGCAGCGGCACGACCGTCACGTCCGGCAGATGCGCGCGCGATTGCCACAGACACAGCGGCGATGTGATCGCGCAGCCGAAACCGGACGCGACCAGACTGAGCAGCGGATCGGTGTCGTCGAACTCGTAGCGGTTGGGCGCATGGAAGTTCATGTGCCTGACGAGCCGCTCGACCTGTTGCCCGATTAGCGAGCGTCCCGTGTAACGCAACAGCGGCAGTTCGCGTACGACGTCGTGAAAGTCGCGCGGCTTGCGGCCCTCGCCGAACATTCTCGGCGCAACGGCGACGAACGTCTCCGAGAACAGCGGACGCAATTCGACGCGGCGCGGATCGAGCGTCGCTTCGGTGCAGATGGCGAGATCGAGTTCGCGATTGGCGAGTTGTTCGCTCAGCGTCGGCGTGAGGCCGGACCACATCGAAAGCGTCTTCATGCGGTCGGACAGGCGCTGCACGAGATGCGGCCCGACGCTCGCCGCGAACGAATCCACGCAGCCGATGCGCAGACTCGGCGCACCTTCGCTTGTCGCGTTGCGCACGTTATGCGAAACCGCCTGCGCATGTCCGAGCAGCGCGCCCGCCTGTTCGAGCAAAATGCGTCCCGCCGCGTTGGGCCGCACCGGCCTGAACTCGCGATCGAACAGCGCCACGCCCTGTTCGCGTTCGAGTGCCGCGATGAGCTGGCTCACCGCGCTTTGCGTGACGCCCAGCACGCGCGCGGCCTCGGTCATCGAACGCGTTTCGCAGACCGCGACGAACGCCTGCAATGCACGCAGGTCTACCCCGACGAAAGTGTTTCGCATGGTTTCCTCCCGCGCCCATTCTGCCGTATAAGCCTCGCCGCGCTCTGTTCGCACGGGTATTTTCGCGGCGATAATGACGGGCACACGCATCGAACAAGGCACCTTCGCTTACGCGGAGGTTTTAATAGTCCATCTCACGCGCCGCGCTTTGATCTCTCCCTCTCGTTCGTCCGATGCCGGGCCGCGCCGGTTCGTGTTTCTGCTCGCGGACGGCTTGTCGATGATGAGCCTGTCGTCCGCCATCGAGCCGCTGCGCTCGGCCAATCGCCTCGCGGGCGACACGCTTTACGACTGGACGCTCGTGAGTCTCGACGGCGAGCCGGTGCATTCGTCGAGCGGCATTGCGCTTGCGGCGCGCACGTTCGACGACGTGTACAAGGACGCCGATTACGTGTTCGTCTGCGGCGGCCTGCGTCTCGCGCCCGCGCTCGAACCGGCTTTCGTCGCGGCGTTGAAGCGCGCGGCGCGCACGCAGGCGGTCATCGGTTCGCTTTCGACGGCGACCTATCTGCTCGCGCTCGCGGGCTTGCTCGACGGCTACCATTGCACGATCCACTGGGAGAATCTCCCCGCGTTCACGGAGGCGTTTCCCGACCTGATATGCAGCAGCAAGCTGTTCGAGATCGATCGCGACCGCATGACGTGCTCGGGTGGCATCGCCGCGATGGACATGATGCTGCATCTCATCAAGACTCAGCAGGGCAGCGATCTCGCGGTGCGCGTCGCCAATCAGTTTCACCACGAACGCATGCGCGATACCGCCGACGATCAGCGCGGCTGGCGCGATCAGAATCACGCGAGTTTGCCGCGCGGCATCCGCCGGGCCATTGAAATGATGCGCGCGCATGTCGAGACGCCGTTGCAGATCAACGATATCGGCTCGGCCATCGGCATGACGTCGCGGCAGATGGAGCGCCTGTTCCTGCGGCATCTGAACGCGACGCCCGCGCGCTATTACGTGCAGTTGCGGCTGGAGCGCGCGCACGACATGCTGACCTATTCGAGCGTGCCCGTCGCCGATGTCGCCGTGGCGACGGGATTCGCGTCTCCGTCGCATCTGGCGCGCTGGGTGCGTCGCGCGTACGGCATCAGTCCGACGGAGTTGCGCGCGGCGCAGCCGAGATCGTGACGCGCTTATGCGGTTTCGAGCACCGGCGCCGTGGCTCGCAGCGGCAGCGGCAGCCAGCCTTGAAGTTCGCGCCAGTCCGGTTCCAGATGCGCGAAGCGCGCAAGCGACAGCGACGAGAGATCGGCGAATCCGCATCGCCCGTCGACGACCAGATCGCGGATCGCGTGGCCGCTCGCCGGCGACAGGCCGAAGCCCACGCTCGATAACGTCGCGACCGTCACGTTCTCTTGTGCAACCGGACGATCGATCACGGGCCGTCCATCCGGCGTGTTCTCGATATAGCCCGCCCAACTGCGGATGACCTTCGCGTGCGCGGCCTTCGGCAGCAGCGCCGCGAGCCGTGCGGCGATGCTGCATTGAAGCGGCGTCGAATGCGCACGCACGTTGCGCACGTCATCGAGTCCGATCCATTCGTGCGGACCGCCGCCGAACGCGAGGTTGCCGCGCAGCGTCTGCCGTCCGTAGAGGCCGTTGCCGTCGACGCCGCCGAGCGGCATCAGCGGAAGCGGCTCGGTGACGATCATCTCCGCGCGCGCCGCCGCGAGCGGCACGTCGATACCGAGTTGCGCCGCGAGCACGCCCGTATGCGGCCCGGCCGCGATCACGAGATGATCGCAGGCGAAGTCTCCGTGCGGTGTCTGCACGGCGCTTACGCGCCCGCCTTGCGTGACGAAGCCTGTCACCGGCGTATGCTGCAGGATGCGCGCGCCGTGATCTTCCATCGCCCACGCATAAGCCTGCAACGTGCGATGCGGATTCGCATGTCCGCCGAAGTGATAGAAATAACCGGCATACACGTTGTCGCCCGCGAGCGGCACGAGCTCGCGCACCTGCCTGGCATCGAGCACTTCGGAGCGCAGGCCGTGATGCTCGCCGTTTTCGAGCGCCCGGCGATACAGCCCGAACTGATGCTCGTCGAGCGCGATGCGGATGCGCTCGCGGCAAAACTCCGTCGGATAACCGAGCAGGCAGTCCATCATCGGCCAGAGTCGTTGTTCTTCCATGAAGAGCGGGCTGTGATGATGCGAGCAGCCGCCGCCGTTACGTCCCGACGCGCCCCAGCCGATCATGCCCGCTTCGAGCACGAGCACGTCGATGCCCTCGCGCGCGAGCCACCATCCCGCGGAGAGCCCCGTCACGCCGCCGCCGACGATGACCACCGAGGCGCCCTTGAGTTTGTCTGCTGTCGATGTGTTCATGCTTGCGCGCCTTCGATTGCGTGATTGGCCTGGTTATGTCGACGTAAAAAGCGATGCCGCTATTCGCTCGCTACCGGTTCTCCGGTCTGCCGCGTGCCCGCTCGATACAGCGGATCGACGCGCCAGAACGGCACCCATTGCGACGCCATGCCGAACCAGCTATCCCAATGCGAGCCCGTCGACGAGGCTTCGGCCACGTCCGCAAGTTGCCGCAGCGCGAGCGGACGCACCGGCGCGCGGAACGTCGCGAGCGGAATGCGCGGCAGCGCGCAGCCGGAGCCGATCGCGAGCAGCGCCGCCACTTGTTCGCGGCATCGGCGGCCCTGACACGGACCCATGCACGCGCGCGTGAGCCGCTTGACCGCATCGGGATTCGGCGGGCCGCTGCGTGCGAGTCCGGCGACGCCGCGCGTGTCGTGCGCCGCGTCGGCGGGATGCCAGTCGAGATAACGCGGCGGACGCACGTCCAGGATTTCGCGCGCGGTGACTTCCTCGCACTGGCACACGAACGGCTCGCCCGCCGCGCCGAGCACGCTCGCGCGCACCCACGCCACGCGCGACGCGGCGATGTCGTGCGCGGGCGCGTCGGGCTGCGTGACCTGCGCGGTGCCGCAAACGCCCGGAGCATCGAGCGCCGAACGCGCCGCGCGCCGGCCTTCTTCCCGCGCGATGCCGTCATCGCGGCTCTTCGATGCCCACACGCCCGCGCAGTCGCCCGCCGCATACGCGAACGGCAGCGACGTGCGCTGCATCGCATCGACCTTGGCGACGTGACCGCCGCGCGCGGCATCGAATGTCGTGGCGCAACCGGCCGCTTCGAGCAGTTCGATCGCGGGCAGCGCGGCGACGCCGAGCAGCACCGTATCGCATTCGAACGTGACCGATGTGTCCGCATGGGGCGATGCCGCTTCGACCGAAGTGACGCCGTACGCATCGCCGCGCGCGTGCCGCACGACGTGCCGCGTGAGCAAGCGCGCGCCGCCCGCTTCGAGTCGCGACGCGAGCGCGGCATCGCCGACGATCGCATCGGACTGTTCGAGCACCGCGACGATCCGCACGCCGCGCGCCGTCAGATCGACGGCAATGCTCAGCGCGTGCGTGTCGCTGCCGACCAGCACGGCGCGGCGCGCATCGAGTGCGCCGTAGAGCACGGCGAGCCGCCACGCGGCGCTCGCGCCCATCACGCCGGGACGCTGCCAGCCGTCGAAGGCGAGGCCCATGTCGCGCCGTCCGGATGCGACGATCACCTGTTTGAAGCCGATGAGCCACGTACGCGATGCATCGGCGAGACCGGCAACGTGCGTGTCCATCCACGCGCTCGCCGGGCCGTGCGGAAAGAGGCCCCAGACCGCCGTGCCGAGCTTCACGTCGACGCCCGCTTCCAGCGCATCGCCGAGTTCGGGGTGCGCGGCGAGCATGGCTTCGAGCATCGCGTTGGCGTTGCCGGCCACGGCGCCCATGCGGCCGCCGAAATGCAGCGGCACGTCCTCGCCCATCGTGTGGAGCGGCACCGGGTTTTCATCGACGAGCGTCACGCGGACGCCGCGTTCCGCCGCTTCGAGCGCAGCCGCGATGCCCGCCGAACCCGCGCCGACGATCAGCAGATCGGTCGATTCATCGACGGGCGGCGCCTTGCCCGCGACGGATGCGGGATCGTAGAAGGGCGTTTGCATGGCTTGGTTGTCCATCGAGACTCTCATTGCGTAAAGTTGGGCGCGTTCAGCACGAGTTCGCATAACGTCGACGCGCTCGCGTGAGGTTCGGCGAGCGCATCGACGGCGGCTTCGAGTTCGCTTGCGAAGCGTGCGCCGAAGCGCGCTCCGGTCAATGCGCGGAACTTGCCGCGTTCGGCTTCGGGCGTCATCGGGCGCGCGGGATCGCCGCTCGCCTGCATCGCGCCGGAGTCGAGGCGCCGGCCATCGCGCAGTTCGACCGTCACGCGCGCCCAGCGCTCGGCGGGAAACGCCGCGTTGAAGTCCGCGCGCTCGTGCGTGACGAGGCGCGGCAGCAGAGCGCGCACGGCGGGATCGATCAGTCCTTCATCGCCGATGGTGTCCGCATCCACGCGGCCATGCAGCAACGCGGCGGCGACGGGAAACAGCACGCCGTATTGAGCTTCCTCGGTGGTGCGCGGCGCGTCGGACCACAGGCGCTTCGCTTCGTGAAAAGTTTCGATTTCCACACGTTCGATGCTGGCCGCGTCGAAGGCGGCCTGCGCGCGCACCGCGAGCGCCGCCGCAATCGACGGATGCGCCCAGCGGCATACCGGATACGGCTTCACATACTGTTCGAGGATCAGCCAGCGCGCGCCGAGATCGGCAAACATCGCGGGCGCGTCACGCTCGACGGTCGTCGCCGGCGCGCCGGTGAAGCCACGCGAGGCGAGCAGCGCCGCGCTGATGCCCGCGAGCGCGCCCCAGCACGAGCCGTCCTTCAGCATCGTCGGATGATCGATGCAGCGCATCATGTCCGAGCGCGGCCCGTGATACTCCGCGATGCCGAGCGCATGACGCGTCATCGGCACGTCGAAGCCGAGCGCGCGGCTCGCGATGGCCGCCGCCGCGAGCGCATTCCACGCACCCGACGTGTGATATTCGCGGCTCGTCGCATGCAGCGCGATGCCCGCGCGGGTGCCGAGTTCGTAGCCGAGCACCGTCTGCACGATGAACTCGCGCCCGCTCATGCCGGGCACGCGTTCGGTCATCGCGAGCAGCGCGGGCAGCACGGTGACGCCCGCGTGCCCCTTGGTGAGCGCGTGGCCGTCGTGGCCGTCCAAACTGTCGATGGTCGCCGCGCCCGCGAAGGCCGCTCCCGCCGCGCTCGCGATGCGTCCGTCGAACAACATGCGCGCAGGCGTGCGGCCCGCCGCGAAGCAATCGAGCGCGTGTTCGCGCGCGATCGACGACATGCGCGTCGATGTGCCCGCCGCCGCGACGGCGAAGAGGTCGAGCAGACGGCGCTGCGCATCGCGCACGACGGCATCGGGCAGCATGTCGAAGCGCAACGCGTGCGTGAAGCGGCTGGCGTCGTCTTGCAGCGGCGGAGCTGGCTTCATCATCGGAAGGCGATTTCGACGTCGGTGGATGGACGGCTGGAGCACGCGAGAATGAAGCCCTGCGCTTCCTCGGCGGCCGATAAACCGCCCGCATGCTGCATCGATACGACGCCGGACACGCGGCGCACCTTGCATGTGCCGCACAAGCCGCTCGCGCAGCCGCACGGAATCACCACTTGCTGACGCGTCGCGGCGACGAGCAGCGTTTCGCCCGCGCGCACGTCGAAGCGTTTATCGCCCAGCGTGGCGTGATGAACGGCGTCCGGCGATGGCAAGACATCGTGTTGCGACGCCTCGACGGGCACGGGCCCGAAATGCTCGATATGAAACGCCGCGCGTCGTGCGCCTTCGGCCGCGTGAATCTGCCGGATGCTCTGCATGAAGCCCGCCGGTCCGCAGCAATACACCGTGCGGCGTCCGAAGTCGGGCGCGATCGCCCAGAGCGTGCCGCGCGTGATGCGTCCACGCAAGCCGAACCAGCCCGGCGCGGGCGCGCTCAGCCACACGCTGACCTTCAGATTCGGCATGCGCGACTGAAGCGCCGCGAGTTCATCGGCGAAAAGAATGTCCGCGGCGTTGCGCGCGCTGTGCAGCCACGCGACATCCGCATCCGGCTGGCTATGCGCGAGCGTGCGCAACATCGACATCAGCGGCGATGCGCCCGATCCCGCCGATACAAACGCAAGCGGCGCCGCGTTCGCTGCGTCGAGCGTGAAGCGGCCGAGCGGATAGCGCGCGTCGATGCGCGTTCCCGGCGTCAGACGCTCGTGCAGCCAGCGCGTGGCGACGCCGTCCGCCTGCGCCTTGATCGTGAGTTCGAGCACGTCGCGCTCGACGGGCGACGACGCGATCGAAAACGTGCGATCGTGACGCACGCCGTCGATATCGAGCGTGAGCAGCATCGCCTGACCGGGCGCGAAGCGGCGCGCGCCGTCCGCGTGCGGATCGCGCAGGCGAAACGTCTTGACGCCCGGCGCTTCATCGCGCACGGCGATGCATTCGAGCGTGCGCGCCTGCGCTTCGTCGGACACGATCAGCGTTTGCGCCTCGATCAGCACGTCAGCCATTCGACACCTTCAGTTCGATCGAACGATGCGCATGCGTGCCGTCGAGATACGACGCGAGCTTGTTCGCATACCAGTTGGTGAAGTTGCGCAGCATGAATTCGGACGGCGCATACGGACCCGGCATGTAAGCGATGGACCCGACGCCGAGCTGATTGTTTGCCGCGAGCCGCGCGTCCTGCGTGTTGGTCGCGTTCCACACCGAGGTCAGCTTGTCGATGTCGTAATCGACGCCTTCGACCGCGTCCTCATGCACGAGCCAGGTCGTGCGCAGCATCGTGCGCGACGCCGACAGCGGCAGAATCCGGAAGTGAATGATGTGATCCGCGAGAAAGTGGTTCCAGTTGTTCGGCACGCGGAACATGCGCACCGAACCGAGATCGGGCTCGGCGAGATCGCCGAGCAGCTTCGCGCACGCGGGTGATCCGTCCGGCGTGAACGACACCGCGCCGCGATGAAATGGCAGCCGGATGCAGCGGAACTCGTCGCCGCCATCGGCGGGCAGATGCGGCAGGCCGTGACGTTCCCACTTCGCGGCTTGCGCGTCCATCAGCAAACGGAAGTCGCCCGAGCCGGCGGGATCGTCGGGCAGGGCGAATTCGATCAGCGTCGCGAGCAGTTCCGGATGATTGCCGGCGCAGTGATAGCACTCGCGATTGTTCTCGATGACGAGCTTCCAGTTCGCGTCCTCGATCATCGTCGAGACGGCGGCGACTTTCGTGCGCCACGGCTGATGCGGCGCGATGTACGGCGTCACGGCGTCGCGAAAGCGCGCGATGTCGGGCGGCGTATCGGCGAGGCAGATATAGACCATGCCGCACACGATTTCGACATGCACGGGCCGCAAGCCATACGCTTCGCGCTCGAAGCCGGCGGGCATCTGCCGCGCATGCAGCAGCGAGCCGTCGAGTTCGTAGACCCACTGGTGATACGCGCACGTCAGCCGATGCGCGTGGCCTTTTTCATCGAGACAGATGCGCGAGCCGCGATGACGGCACGTATTGAAGAACGCGCGAATCTCGCCGTCGTTATCGCGCAGCACGATCGCGGAAGTCGGACCAATTTCAAGCGTCAGATAATCGCCCGGCTCGCGCAACTCGCAGGCATTGCACGCGAAGAGCCATTCGTCGTTGAAGACCGCGTCGATATCGAGCTGGTGAAAGGCGTCGTCGGTATAAAACGGCTGCGGCAGCGAGAAATTGTCGCGGCGTTGCGCGAGGGCGGCGCGCACGCGCGTCGGGTCGATCATCGTCATGCTCTCCGTGCGAACGATCAGTTGAATCGATTGTCTGCCGCCGTTTTCGCCGATGCCAACAGGCAGACGACCAACCCGATCACGAAACCGACACGATGTCGTTTCCGGGCGCACGCTGCGCGAGAATCGTATCGATGGCGCGGGCGTCGCGCACCGTCGGCAGATCGAAACGCGCGTTGCGCACAGCGTCGTAATCGAGCGATGCAACGACGAGCTCCTCGCGCGGCGACTCGCTTTGCGCAAGGGTCTCGCCGCGCGGACCGACGATGCGCGAGCCGCCCCAGAAATGCAGCGTGCCTTCCTGGCCGACGCGATTTGCGAACACGACCGGCAAGCCGTAGACGAGCGCATGCGCGCGCAACACGGTCTCCCAGCCGCGCGGATTGTCGAATTCGGTGCCGACGGCTTCGACGGCGGAACTCACCGGCGCGGCGCACAACGTGGCGCCGTCGCGCGCCAGGCGATGCATCAGCGCGGGACTCCAAAGGTCGGCGCAGATCGGCGTCGCGACGCGCCAGCGCGGATCGCCGGGCAACGCGAACTGATCGAGACGTTCGCCGTGTCCGTAGAACTTGCCGTCGTCGAGCCGGCCATATGTCGCCAGCGCAATCTTTCGATGCACGTGCACGACGCGCCCCGCATGCAGCGTCGCGACGCTGTTGTAGAACAACGCGCCGGGCGCTTCCTCGATGAAGCCTACGACCGCGCACAGCGACGTGCAGTCGCGCGCGAGTTCGAGCAGCGCGCGGTCGTCGCGCGTGATGGCGAGCTTCAGCGCGTGCTCGCCCGCCCCGTGCCCGGCGAGCGACAACTCGGGAAACACGAGCAGACGCACCCCGCGCGCGGCCGCCTTTTCGATCATTCGCCGATGCGATGCGAGGTTCGCCGCGAGATTGCCGGCGACCGTTTCGACCTGCGCCGCCGCGACGAGCAAGGGTTCCATCGCGCGCATCGGTCAGAGCAGGCCGGCGGACTTCAGGAACGCGCCCGAGACGTCGCTGAGCGACTTCTTCTGCACGTCGACTTCGGCGTTCAGGCGCGCCATCGTCGCGTCGTCGAGCTTGGCGGAGAGCGCGTTGAGGATGTCGGCGAGCTTCGGATTGGCGTCGAGCGTCGCCTTGCGCACGACCGGCGTGAGCGCGTAGGCGGGGAAGAAGTTCTTGTCGTCGCGCAGTACGATGAAGTTGAACGCGGGCACGCGGCCATCGGTCGTGAAGACGAGCGCGGTGTCGACCTGACGATCCTTCAGCGCCTGATAGGTGAGCCCCGAATCCATCCGCTTGATCTGGGACGGCTCGAAGTGAAAGCCGTATTCCTTTTCCAGCGGACGCAGGCCGTCGGGCCGCGCGTAGAACTCGGAATTGCACGCGAAGGTCAGTTCCTTGCCGCTGTTGAGCACCTTCGCGAGATCGCTGAGCGTCGCGATGCCGAGCTTCTGCGCGACGTCGCGGTTCATCGCGAGGCCGTAGGTATCGTTCGCCTTCGAAGGATCGAGCCAGACGAGACCCTTCTGCGCATCGAGTTCCTTCACGCGCGCGTAGGTCTGCTGCGGATCGAGCTTGTCGGTGACTTTGTTGTAGGTGATGAGCGACGTGCCGGTGTATTCCCAGTACACGTCGACTTGTCCGTTCTCCTGCGCCTGACGCAGCACCGTGCTGCCCATGCCGTCCTTCTTCACGACATCGAAGCCCTTCGCCTTCAGCAGTTCCGTAGTCATTTCCGCGAGCAGGACCTGCTCCGTGAAGTTCTTCCCGCCGACGGTGATGGTCGACGCCGCCCGCGCGGACTGGCTCGCGCCGAACGCGCCGAGGGCGAGCGCGAAGAGCGTTGCGCCGACGAGGCGCGACCACGGCTTGCGTGACAAAAGCGGCTTGAACATGGGCTTCGGTTCCGGGAGAAGGATCAACGTTGAGGACTGACGCCGCGCGGCACGAGCCAGTGCTGCAGCTGCGCGACGAACAGGTCGGTGGCGACCGCGAGCAGGGCGGTCGGAATGGCGCCGGCAAGCAGCATCGGGAAATCGTTCAGGTCGATGCCGGTGAAGATGAGTTCGCCGAGCCCGCCGCCGCCGACGAGAAACGCGAGCGGCGCGGTGCCGACGGTGATCGCGAGCGCGGTGCGCACGCCTGCGAGAATCACGAACATCGCGTTCGGCAGTTCGACCTTGCGCAGAATCTGCCATTGCGTCATGCCGATTCCGTTGGCCGCCTCGATCATCGCGGGCGGCACGGCGCGGATGCCTTCGTAGGTGTTCATCGCAATGGGCAGCAGCGTGGCGAGCCACAGCGCCAGAATTGCGGGCTTCGCGCCGATGCCGAGCACGCTCATCGCGAGCGCGAGGATCGCGAGTTTCGGCACGGCCTGGCCCGCGTTGAGCGTGAACATCACCAAATGCGCGGCGCGGCCGTTGCCGGGACGGCTCAGCCAGATGCCCACCGGAACCGCGACGAGAATCGCCGCGATGCCCGCGATCAGCACCATCAGCATTTGCTGGCCCGCCTGATACACGATGTCCGCGCGATACTGCCCGATCGATGCAAACCAGTTGTCCGCACGCGCCGATGCGCAGAGCAGCGCGATCGCCGCGCCGGCCACGATGCGCGCGAAGCGGGGATTCATCGCGCCGCTCCGATCGCGAGTTCGGCTGCATCTGGCGCGGCCGCGATCGCGTGCGGCGATGCCTCGCCCGACGCGCACGCACCGCGCGCCATCGACGCGATACGTTCGTGCGTCACGTAACCGATGAAGCGTCCGTCCGCGTCGACGGCCGGCAGCCAGCTTGTGCCGTGCGCGAGCAGCATCGACATGACCGAGCGCAGATCGTCGCTCGCGCGCACGACGGCGGGCAGCGCGCGCACTTGCGCGGCGTCGAGCGTCGCGCCGCCGGTGGCGAGTTCCATCGGACCGACATGGCCGACGGGTTTGTCCTGCGTGTCGAGCACGACGAGCGTATCGGCGAGATGATTGCGCAGCAGCGCACGCGCATCCGCGCTCGGAAAACCGCACCGGGCGACGCGCGCCGGTTCCAGCGCCGCATCGGCCGCGCGCATCAGGCGCAGACGCTTCAACGCGCGGTCGGCGCCGACGAAATCCGCGACGAACGCGCTCGCCGGACGCGCGAGCAGTTCGTCCGGACTCGCCATCTGCTCGATCTTGCCGTCGCGGAAGATTGCGACCTTGTCGCCCATTTTCATGGCCTCGTCGATGTCGTGGCTCACGAACATCACGGTCTTCTTGAGGCTCTTCTGGATGTGGCGGAACTCGTCCTGAATCGACGTGCGGTTGATCGGATCGATCGCGCCGAACGGTTCGTCCATCAGCATGACCGGCGGATCGGCGGCGAGCGCGCGCGCCACGCCGACGCGCTGCTGCTGCCCGCCCGACAGATCGCGCGGATACGCGGGCATGTACGTCGCCGGATCGAGCGAGACCATCGCGAGCAGCGTTTCCGTGCGCGCGCGGATGCGCGGCTTGTCCCAGCCGAGCATCTGCGGCACGAGCCCGATGTTCTCCGCGACTGTCATGTTCGGAAACAGGCCGACCTGCTGGATCGCGTAGCCGATGCGCCGCCGCAGCTCGACGATATCGAAGCCCGCCGTATCGGCGCCGCCGATCAGGATCTGGCCCGAGGTCGGCTGCACGAGGCGGTTGATCATCTTGAGCGTCGTGGTCTTGCCGCAGCCGGACGGGCCGAGCAGCACGCACAGTTCGCCTTCCTCGACGGTCATCGAGATATCGTCGACGACCGGCTTCGCGCCGCGCGACTCGAAGCGCTTCGTCAGGTTTCGAAGATCGATCATCGTGCCTCCGCCGATTGGACCGCCGTGCTGGTGAAAGGCGCGCCGCGCCGCCAGAGAAAACGCGCGCGGCGCGGCCGCATGCCTTGCGGCGTGAGACGCCATTGCAGCGCGGCGAGGCCGAGATCGGCGAGGATCGCGAGCAGCGCGACGATCACCGCGCCCGCCACGAGCTGACGCGGGTCCGACTGCGAAATGCCGCGGCTGATGAGCCGCCCGAGCCCGCCCGCGCCGATATACGTCGCGATCGCCGCGATGCCGATGTTCATCACCACGGCCATGCGCACGCCCGCCATGATGATCGGCACGGCGATAGGCATTTCAACGCGATAGAGCCGCTGCCACGGCGTCATGCCCATGCCGAGCGCGGCTTCGCGCAGCGCGGGATCGAGATTGCGGATCGCCGCGTAGGTGTTGCGCAGGATCGGCAACTGCGAATAGAGAAAGAGCGCGATGGCGGCGGGCAGAAAACCGATGCCCTGGCCGATCAGCGACAGCACCGGAATCAGCAGGCCGAAGAGCGCGATCGACGGAATCGTCATCAGCATCGCGGCGGTATAGAGCACGACGCGCGCGAACCGCTCGTTGAGCGTGATGACGATGCCGAGTGCGACGCCCGTGACGATCGCGCAGCCGACCCCGGCCAGCACGAGCAGCACGTGATCGACCAGCATGTGCCCGATCGATGCCGCGTTAATCCAGACGAACACCAGTGTATCCACTGCGGCCTCCCGCGCATCCCGATGCCAGCGTTGGTCGAATGTACCGGGCCAAAATCGGTTGAACCGGCACAAACTCGACATCTGTTGTCACTAATCCGACGCGGCCAGGATAAGTCGGGCATCGCGCATCCATTTTGCATAAGGCAAACTGATGCTCGTTTCCGCCGGTTCGCTGATGAAGCGAAACGCGCGCATCCGATGAATGCATGATGGGCGCCGCCCATGCCCGCCATGAATAGGCAGAATCACGGAGCTTCGATGAGACGCATCCCAACTCCGCTCGACCTGCGCGCGCTGCAGGCGTTCGTCGCGGTCTGCGAGACCGGCTCGATGACGGCGGCGGCGCGCCGCCTCGGTCTGAGCCAGAGCGCGGTCAGCCAGTCGATCGCGGCGCTGGAGCGCGAACAGGGCGCGGGCCTTTTCGATCGCGACAGCCGTCCGCCGCGCCCGAATCGCGCGGGGCTCGCGCTGCTCGAACTCGCCGGCCCGCTGCTCGATCACGCGCAGCGGGTGAGCGCGCGCATCGGCGATGCGTCGCTCGCGCTCGCGCTGCCCTTGCGGCTCGGCTGCGTGGATTCGTTCGCGGCGACCGTCGGCCCCGAACTGATCCGCGCGATGTCCGGCCCCGCACGGCAGATCGCGTTGTGGTCGGGTCTGACGCCCGGTTTATCGGCGCAGATGCACGCGCGCGAAGTCGATGTCGTCGTGTGTACGCAGACCGCGCTGAACGACACGCGCATCGTCGAGGTGCCGTTGTTCTCGGAGGCGTTCGTCGCTGTGGTGTCGCGCGGCTGGCTCGAGGAACGCGAGGCGCTTTCGCACGATGCATCGGCGTGGCGCGCGCTCGCCGATGAGCTGCCGCTGATCCGCTATACCGCGCGCTCGGTCATCGGCCAGCAGGTCGATCGCTTCGCGCGGCATCTGGGCATCGACAGTCCGCGCCAATACGAGTTCGATGCCACCGATCCGCTGCTCAGTCTCGTCAGCGCGAAACTCGGCTTCGCCATTTCGACGCCCTTGTGCCTGTGGCAGGCGCGGCATTATCTCGACGAGATCGCCGTCTTGCCGCTGCCGGAAGGGCGCCTCGCGCGGCGCGAGTTTTTCGTGCTGCATCGGCAAGACGAGTGGAAGGACTTCGTCGATGAAACCGTCACGCTCACGCGCCGCGTGCTCGATCACCTGATTCGCCCGGCACTCATGCGCGCCGTGCCGACGCTGCCGGACCATGCGCTGTCATGACTTCCTTTGCCTTGCTGACGACTTGACGGCGCGCTGTATCGGTTCGACATCGCCGCCACCGATGCGGCCGGGCCCATCGGCACCGCGAGCCACGCGCGGGCAATTGTCGAGCGGTCCGCGATCGAAGCAAGCGCCGCAAAACGCCGCCGCGCCGAATAACGCCAACACGGCACAGGACCACACCACGTGGATGCGCTCATGCGGCGCGCGGACCGGGCGCTGTATCACGCAAAGGCGGCGGGGCGCAATCGCGTCGAGATCGGAAGAACGCGGTGACGTAGTCTCCTGCTGGAAACCGTGGCCGTGTCGGGCAGAAGCACGACCTGCAAGAAGCGCGAGTCCGCGCTCAATCCGTAAACAACGCCTTGCGGATGATCGCGTGCACGCCCCAGTTGCCATCGACGACTTGCGTGACGCCGAAGTCGACCGCCACCGACATCAGCGAGATGGCTTCGTCTTCGGTGAGTCCCTTGGTGGACATCAGAAACCGCCGTGTCTTGATGAAGGCATCGCGCATGGCCTGATCCAGCGTGGACTTCTGATAGACCTCGCTTTGCGCGCTGGTGCCGAATTCGGCCAGATAGTCGGGATGGCTGAAGCCGTGCAGCACCCATTCATCGGCGGTCTCAACGAGCGGATACGTGAGGTCCGCGAACGACTGCGAGGCAAGCGTGTGCTTCTTGTGCAGGATCAGTTCGAAGTCGCCGGTGAGCGAGCATTCGATGGCCGTGCCGCACAACTCGGAATCTCCTTGCGACGCGTGCGGGTCGCCGATTGACAAGAGCGCGCCGGCCACGCCGACCGGCAGAAACACGCTTGCGCCCGGGCCGACGCGCCAGTTGTCGAGATTGCCGCCGAAGGCCGAAGGCGGAATCGAATCGATCAGACCGTTCTGTTGTGGCGCCACGCCGATCACGCCGAAGTGCGGTCGCACGGGAATGGTCACGTTCTTCAGCACGTCGTGATTCTCGACCACGCTCGCGTGATCCACCGGCACGCCCGGATAATCGATGATCGGATGCAGCACGCCGAACGGATCGCGCTGCGGCGTCCAGCGATAGTTGTAGACGGCGCGAGCATAGGCGCTGTCGTCGCGCGCTTCGTCCGTGTGGATCTCGTAGATGGTTACGACTTCGCGCGGCTTCGGTTCGGTGAGCAGCTCGCGATAATGAAAGCCCCACCACGCCGCGACGTTGCTGCCGAACGCGCGGCCGTGGAACTTAGGATTCTTGCAGCGGCGAGGATGAATATCGACGATGCGCACTTCGAGCACATCGCCCGGTTGCGCGCCCGTCACCGCAATCGGCCCGGTGCAGATATGCACGCCGAAGCCTTCGCCTGCGCCGCGTCCATAGATGGAGGCGTTCATCGGGCCCGCGCCGCGACGGTCCACGTTCTTGCGTTCGGGTGTCCAGTGGAACACGCTCTCCGCGCCGGGATCGCCCGCGATCATGCGGTCCCAGTCATCCGCAGCATGCTGCGTCAGCGTTTCGACCGTCACCGTATCGCCGCTCGCGACTTCGAGCGCGGGCTTGAGATCGTGGCTGAAATAGCCCCAGTGCACCGTGTTCGCCGTTGCGCGCAGCAAATGATGCCGCGGCCTGCCGCCCGTCCGCGCGGGCCGCGTTTGCACGGCATCGCTTTCTTCGCGCACGGCGACGATCGTGTCGCCCGTCTCTTCACTGCGCGCTTGCGCGATCAGGCTCGCGGCGTTCACCGGCAGCCCGCGCGATAGCGAATGCACGAGATGGCGCGCGAGTTCCAGGTTCGCTTCGTGGCGGAACGTGCGAGGCGATGCGCCATAACGCTCGCGGAACACGCGGCTGAAGTGCGCCGGATCGTTGAAGCCCCAGCGAAAGCAGATGTCGGATATGGAGACTTTCTCCGAGAGCGGATCGGCCAGTTCCGCGCGGCAGCGTTCGAGGCGACGCGAGCGCACATAAGTCGAGAAACTCTGTCCGGCGAGTTCGAACAGCTTCTGCACGTAACGCGGCGACACGCGTTCGTCTTTGGCGAGCGAGGCCACGCTCAGGGTTGAATCGGCGAGATGCGTTTCGATAAAGCGGCACAGTCGCGCGAACAACGCCGACTGCGGCGGCGTCAGCCCGTTGAAGGAACCTTTGCGTTCCTGTCCGGCAAGACAGGCCACGAGCATTTCGGCGAGCGCGAGTTCGGCGGGACGCAACTCCTCCGCGCTCAGCGTTTCGAGGCTTTCCACGACCGAACGCAGAAAGCCCGAGAAGATGTGGCCGATGCCCGTCGCGCCCGGCAACAAGGCCACGCGCAGCGAGAGCGGCGAAATGACGCGTGCGTTGAAGGCGCTCTTTGGAGCTCGCACGGTGAACGCGCGAAAGCGTCCCGCGAAAACCAGTGACGCGCTCTGTCCGGGCGCTGCATACGCGATGTCATGCGGGCTCACGCGCTCGCGCAGACCATCGGCGACGAGCGTGGCGTCGCCATCGATCAGCAGCACGAGCATGACACTGTCCGCATGATCGGCGCTCATCTGCAGCGTCTGCGCGGCCGAGGCGATGGTCGTGAATTCGATGCCGCCCGCCGATACGCGCGATGTCAGCGTGCCGTGCAAAGCGCGTTCGCCGCCTTCGATCTTGCCGCGCCATCCGAGATGTGCGAGCGCCGCGTTCCATTCACGCCGGCGTTCGAACTCGGGATACGACTCGGTGGTGAAGCGCGACAGGTTCAACGAAAACTCCACGGTGGGCGAAGCAGGAAAGGCATTCCAAAAGCAACCTTCACGCCATCGCGATGGTTGCGGCGCCGGGTGCATCGCGTATCGAAGACAGTGCGTGCATGCGCCATCGCGGCGCACGCCTGCACTTGCGCGCATCACGCGACGCGCTGCGCCATGCGCTCTTGGATGAGCGTGCACGCCAATACCAGCAGTTGTGCGCAGCCAGTCAAGTTCGCGAGATTTCGGTCGCCTACGCTCTGGGCATCGCAAGTCAATCGTCATCAGCCGTCAGGAGCGTATCGATGCAAAGGAATCTCGTGGGCCGTTTATCTCGCGCAGGAGTTGGCGCGCTGTGCGCGGTGTTGTTCGCCTTCGCGGGACAGGCGCACGCCGCCGCGCCCGCAGAATGCAGCGCGTTGCAGGCGAAGTACCCGCAGTTCAAGGGCAAGACACTCACCAATGCAATCAACCCGCATACGCCGGGCTATGAAGCGCTCGACCCGAACGATCCGAGCAAGTACATCGGCTTCGATATCGATCTGGGCGAGTTGATCGCGCAATGTCTCGGCTTTACGATGGCCTACAAGCCCGTGACCTTCGCCGCGCTGCTCACGACCTTGCAGAGCGGTCAGGCCGATATCGTCATCTCCGATATTTACGCGACCGAGGAGCGCGCCAAGGCCGCCGACTTCATCACGTACTCGAAGGTGTTCGACGGCGTACTCGTCGCCAAGGGCAATCCGAAGAAGATCACCGGCATCAACACATCGATGTGCGGCACGACCGCCGCCGAAAACACGGGCTATGTGGAAGTCCCGCTGATTCAGGCGCTGGCGCCGCAATGCAAGTCGGCCGGCAAGCCCGAAGCCACCGTGCAGCTCTACGACAACAACGCCAACTGCATCCAGGCCATTCTCGCGGGCCGCGCCGATACGTACATCAACGACGTGAACACAGTCGACCAGGCGGTGAAGGCGTATCCGGACAAGCTTGAGAAAGCGACTGCCGTGACCTTGCCGTACTTCGTGGGCATCGGCGTGCCGAAGGACAAGCCCGATTTCCGCGATGCCGTGATGGCCGCGCTCGTCGCCATTCAGAAGAGCGGCGCGCAGTCCGAGCTGCTCAAGAAGTGGGGCCTCGGCGTCGAGAATCTCGCGACGCCGCAACTCGTCGTTGCCAGGTAAGCGCGGAAGCATCGGCATATGGACCTGTTCCTTCACTACCTCGGCCTGCCTTATCTGCTCGACGGCATCCGCTTCACGATCACCGTCACCTTGCTCGGACTCGCGGGCGGCCTCGTGCTGGGACTCGTCCTTGCCGCCATGCAGCTGAGCCGAATCGGACCGCTCGCGGCCATCGCGCGCGGCTATACGGTGATTTTTCGCGGCACGCCGCTGATCCTGCAACTCGTGTTCGCCTACGACGCCCTGCCGCATATCGGCATCAAGCTGAGCGCCATCGGCGCGGCGGGCCTCGCGCTCGCCGCGAACGAAGCGCCGTTCATCGCGGAGATATTCCGCTCGGGCGTGCTCGGCGTGGATCGCGGACAGACGCTCGCGGGGCAGGCGCTCGGCATGACGCCTTCGGTGCTGATGCGCCGGATCATCGCGCCGCAGGCCCTTCGGTCGATGATTCCCGCGCTCGGCAACGAAACCGTCAGCGCGTTGAAGAACTCTTCGCTGGCTTCGGTTATCTCGGTGGGCGAGCTGACCTTGCGCAGCACGCAGCTTGCATCGTCGACGTTCGACTTCTTTTCGATCTTCTTTGCGTCCGGTCTCTTGTATTTGTGTCTGACCGGCGCGATCGCCGCCATTCAACTGATGATCGAACGCGCGCTCGATCTGGACCGCGCCAGCACGCGCGGCGGCTTCTGGCGGCGACGCCGGAGCCCGCCCGTACCGACGAAGCCCGCAGGCCCGACCGACCTGCCACCTGTCTTCGTCCCGGCGCCCGTCACACTTGGCGACCGCGCACGCCGCTACGACGCGCTGTCTCGTAACAGTACCGCCGTGCAGATAAACGGCGTACACAAGCATTACGCCGAGCAGCCGGTGCTCAATGGCTTCGACCTCGACATCCGCTCGGGCGAAGTCGTCGCGTTGCTCGGACCGAGCGGCTCGGGCAAGAGCACGCTGCTTCGCTGCATCAATCATCTGGAACAGTGGGAAGAAGGCGAGATACGCGTGGGGGGACGTCGTCTCGGGTTTCGCGATGACGGGCGGCGCATGAATCCGCGCGAGCTTGCGAAGGAGCGCGCGAGTCTTGGCGTCGCGATGGTGTTCCAGCAGTTCAACCTATTCGGCCATCTGACGGCGCGCGAGAACATTGCATTGCCGCTCGTCTGGGTGCATGGCGCGACGCTCGCCGATGCCGAGCGACGGGCGGATGCCCTGCTCGAACGCGTGGGCCTCGCGCATCGCGCCGATGCGCTGCCGCGTCATCTGTCCGGCGGCCAGCAACAACGCGTGGCGATTGCGCGGGCGCTGGCGCCGAATCCGCGCGTGCTGCTGCTCGACGAGCCGACTTCCGCGCTCGATCCCGAACTCGTGGGCGAAGTGCTCGAAGTGATCCGCCGTCTCGCCCTCGACGATGGCCTGACGATGATCATTTCGACGCATCAGTTGCGCTTCGCCGATGAAGTGGCCGACCGCGTCGTGTTCCTGAGCGGCGGGACGGTCGTGGAGGACGGACCTGCACATCAGGTTTTGACGCGGCCGCATCATCCGTTGACGGCGCGCTTTCTCAACGTGATGGGCGCGGGCAGTGCGCTCGAAACCGTGCACTGAATCACATCGATAACACACCCACTTGCCAAGGACGAGTCAATGAAGCATTACACGCTGCCCGTTTCATCATCCACCGTGCATTGGGGATACTTCAGCAAACGGGTAGAACCACGCCTCACGCTCAAGTCGGGCGACCGCGCCACCATCGAAACGCTGACGCATCACGCGAACGATGACCACGAGCGCATGATCGCGGGCGATCCGGGCGCGCAAAGCGTGTTCGAATGGACGCGCGAGCACAAGGCCGTTTCGCGGCGCGGCGCGGGTCCGGCCGAAGGACCGTTCCGCCTGGGCGCCGGCGAAGGCGTGGGCGTGCATCTGCTGACCGGTCCGGTGGCAATCGAAGGCGCCGAAGCTGGCGACGTGCTCGAAGTGCGCATCCTCGATGTCAGGCCGCGGCCCAGTTGCAGCGCATGTCATGCAGGCAAGTGCTTCGGCTCGAACGTGGCCGCGTCGTGGGGCTTTCAGTATCACGATCTGATCGAGGAGCCGAAGCCGCGCGAAGTGGTGACGATCTTCGAACTCGATACTTCCGGCGAACCGTATGCGCGCGCGGTTTACAACTATGTGTGGACGCCGCAGACCGACCCGGATGGCATCGTGCATGCGACTATCGATTATCCCGGCGTGCAGGTGGATCACCGGCTCGTGACGAAGCGCGAAAACATCTTGCCGGATATCCGCGTGCCGGCGCGACTGCATTTCGGCACCATGGGCGTCGCGCCCGCCGAAGCGGACTACGTCAGTTCCATTCCGCCGAGCTACACGGGCGGCAACATCGACGACTGGCGCATCGGCCGGGGCGCGACCATGTATTACCCGGTGGCGGTCGAGGGCGCGCTCTTCTCCGTGGGCGACCCGCACGCCGCGCAGGGCGACAGTGAGCTAGGCGGCACGGCTATCGAAACATCCTTGACCGGGGACTTCGAATTTATCCTGCATAAGAAAGCGGACCTCGAAGGCACGTTGCTCGAAGGGCTCACGCATCCGCTGCTCGAGACAGATCAGCAATGGTCGGTATATGGCTTCACGTTCCCCAACTATCTGGCCGCACTCGGAACTAACGCACAGGTAGAAGTGGCGCAGCATGCGAGCCTCGACAGAGCCATGCGCGATGCCTTTCGCAAGCTGCGCCGCTTCCTGATGACGGTGCATGGTTTAAGCGAAGACGAAGCCATTGCGCTGATGTCGGTAGCGGCGGACTTCGGCGTGACGCAGGTGGTCGACGCGAACTGGGGCGTACATGGTTCGATCCGCAAGGACGTGTTTGCGAACTACAAGAAGCGTTGATCTTCGTTAGGTCGAGATCGAACGGATAAAGCGTTGATCGGCGCGATTCAAGACCTCGATACCTCCCCTGTCGATCCGACGACTTGATTGGTCCAGTCAAACACGAACGCGCAGCCGCCTGCGCGGCATCACGTCGTTCGCGCGCATCGCTTGCATCACTGAGACGAGCGGGCCTGTCCATCTATCCATAACGTCCACGAAACTCTCACGAAGGGACTGGCTGGTCGCGTCCGTTCGTATCGGCGGGCGAGAAGAGGGCATTGCCTGCACTCCGGCGATGCGCTTCGCGCACCAATGTGTTTCGTCGCCTTGCCTGCGTTTTTGTCCGTCCGTGTCGCTTTGGAAGGGAACGGACATGCGGTCATGCACGCCGCGCCAAGTATCGCCCGATGGCGGCCAAGCGCGGGAAATCGGAACGGAAGCCGCTAAAGCGTAAGCGTTCCTAATCGACGCACGCGAAGGATAACCCTCATGCGACCCGCCAAAGTGCCTGCCACCGTCATTACCGGTTTCCTTGGAGCCGGCAAGACGACACTCGTGAATCATCTGCTCGAATCCACGCGGCCGATGCAGATCGGCATCGTCGTGAACGAATTCGGCGAAGTCGGTATCGACGGCCAGTTGATCGTCGCCGATGAAAGCGCCGTGATCGAGATCAACAACGGCTGCGTCTGCTGCACGGTCCGCACTGATCTTGTCGCCAGCGTGCGCGACATGTTGATGCGCTTCGGCGATCGCCTTGAGCGGCTCATCATCGAAACGTCGGGCCTCGCCGATCCCGCGCCGGTGCTACAGACCTTTCTCGCCGATCCCGACGTGCGCGAGCGCGTGGAGCTGGAATCGGTCGTCGCCGTGGTCGATGCGATGCACGCGCGGGCCCAGCTTCATGACGATATCGCGCGGGAGCAAGTGGTGTTCGCGGACCGCATCGTCATCAACAAGACGGATCTCGTTTCGTCCGATGCCGTCGATGCGCTCGTCGCCGCGATTCGCCGGCTCAATCCGACTGCACGCATTGAGTACGCGCAGCGTTCCAGGATCGATGCGCATGCGCTTTTCGGCACGCGGAGCTTTTCAGTCGACAACCTGCTCGCCATCGAGCCGAATCTGCTCGACGAAAACAGCCACGATCATGAACACGACGACAGTATTGCATCGTGCGCGATCGTGGTGCCCGGCGGCATCGATGCGACGCGTTTCAACCGATGGATCAATCAGCTCGTGCAAACGCAAGGCACGCAACTTCTGCGCATGAAAGGCGTGCTCAACATGCACGACGAACCGCGACGCCTGCACTTTCACAGCGTGCATATGTTGCTCGACACCACGTTCGGCCGTGCGTGGATGCGCGGCGAAACGCGAGAGAGCCGTTTCGTGATGATTGGCCGCAACATCGACGCCGCGCGAATGCGCGATGGACTTCTGAGTTGCATGAACTGAAGCCTTCATTCATTTCTTCTTCAAGGAGCTACGCATGAAAAAGCCAGAGGCATACACGGTGAGCATCGGCGTACTGGCGATCGTCGATACATGGCTCACGGCCACGATCTTTCCGGTTCCCGTCTGGGTGACGTTCATCGCGTGGGCGTCGTTCTTCGTGCTCGGCGGCGGGCGCGCGGGCTTCGTCAAGAGCGTGGCGTCGAATCTCACGGGACTCGTCATCGCTTCGCTTACCTTGCTCTGCATTGCGACGACGAGCGGCGGCGCGATGGCGGTGGCAGTGCTGGTTGGCATCGGCAGCGCGGCGATGGTTCAGGCGTCGAAGATCAAATTGCTCGACGTCCTGCCTGCGATCGTCTGGGGCTTCGCCTCGACGGTCGGCACGATGGTGGCCACAGGTAAGCCGATCACCACGGCGGGCATCGGCAATCCGGCGCTGGTCGCGGCCGCCGCGCTCGTTACCGGCGCAGTCTTCGGCTTCATTTCGGAAGTGGTTGGCGAAGCCCTGCAATTCAGACGCGAGCATCGGCTCGGATGAGACCGTTTCTATTCAAGCGGAGCACAACATGAAGCTGCAACATCATCTCGGCGGCATCGAAAATCTGGGGCCGGTCAACACCGAAAAGCGCGTATTCGTCGAGCCGTGGGAGCAGCGCATTTTCGGCATTCATACGGTCATGATGGCGGAGAGTGCGCATCTGTCGGACGCGCCGCATCGCTATCCGGTCGACACGCTGCCCACCGCCTTCAAAAGCAACTGGACCTGGGCGTCGCTGCGCACCGGCGCCGAAGACATGCAGCCGTTCGAGTACTTCAAATATCGCTACTACGAGAAGTGGCTCGGCGGCATCAGTCAGTTTTTCGTCGATCAGGGGTATGTGTCGGCAGAGGAACTCGCAGAGAAAACCGCCCACTACAGCGCGCACCCGGACGCGCCTTTACCCGATCGCCCCAATGCCGAACTCGCCGCGCAGATAGACGCCTATCTGCAGAACGGCGACTCGGGCTATCACGCACTCGACGGCGCGGCGCGTTTTCGAGCGGGCGATACCGTGCGTATCGCCGATCCCGAAGCGGTGGACCACACGCGCCTGCCCGGGTATCTGCGCAACAAGATCGGCGTGGTGGATCTCGCCTATCCCGGCGCGTTCTCCTATTTCGTCTCGACGGGCGTGGACGGTATCGGCGCGCCGATGCCCGTGTATCGCGTTGCCTTCGACGCCGCGTCGATCTGGGGCCCGGGCAAGAGCGAGCCGAACACGACGATTTACGCGGACCTGTACGAAGCCTACATACAGGCAGCCGACTGAACCCGAATACAAGCCAACCACGAGCGAACCCATGAGCCAACTCTTCGAATTCTCCGACGACCGCGAAGCATCGAGCGCCGCCAGAGTGCGTGCGCTGGAAGCCTTGCTGATCGAAAAAGGCGTGATTGCCACCGACTCCGTCGATGTCGTGCTCAAACACTTCGAGACGATGGCCGGCCCGTTCAACGGCGCGAAGATCGTCGCGCGCGCATGGGTCGATCCGGACTACGCGAGGCGTCTCGTCGAGGACACGCCGAAGGCGATTGCCGAACTCTCGCTTCCGCTCGGCATGACGGGCGCGGAAGGCGAGCATATGGCCGCGGTCGCGAACGATGCGAACGTGCATAACCTGATCATCTGCACGCTGTGTTCGTGTTATCCGTGGCCGGTGCTCGGCTTGCCGCCCTATTGGTACAAGGACCCTGTATTTCGCGCGCGCGGCGTGCGCGAACCGCGCGCCGTCTTGCAGGAATTCGGCGTTCAGGTGCCCGCCACGAAGGAGGTGAAGGTGTGGGACAGCAGCGCGCAGATTCGCTGGTTCGTGGTGCCCGAGCGCCCCGCAAACACGGAGCATCTGAGTGAGGAAGAACTCGCCGCGCTCGTCACGCCCGAGTCGATGATGGGCGTTGCACTCGTCGAAGCGCCCGCGGCCTAAGGAGCGTGCCATGTTCACGCGTTTCGAAGAATACGCTGCCGCGTCGATGCTCGGCGCACCGGATTCGCCGCCGCGTCTCGACGGCAAACTGCTTTTCACCAATCGCTGGGAGCGCGATGTGTTTGGCCTCGCGCTCTCGCTATCGAAGGCGGGCTGCTTCGAGTGGGAGGACTTTCGCCAGAGTCTGATCGCGTCCATCGCGAAGTGGGAAGCAATCGAATGCGCGAAACAGCCGCGCTGGGACTACTACGAACGTTTTCTCGAAGCGCTGCTGAACGTGGTCGAGACGAGCGGCGTGCTGTCGCGCCGAGAGATCGAAGCTATCGTCGCGGCGCGCAGCCGCTAACTTTTCTGACTCTTCCGGAGGTACTTCATGAATCAAGCTGTCTTGCATTCCACTGACACGTTCGAACCGATTCCGCTGCGCGAACTGCTGCCGTGGACGATCTTTGGCGGATTGCTGATGTTGCTGACGCTGTATTTCGTCGGCGCGGAGCAGGGTGCTACTGCAATATTTCAGGGCACCGCCATTCACGAGTTCGTGCACGACGGACGCCATCTGCTGGGCTTCCCCTGCCACTGACGAGGAGACGACGATGGTCGGCAAACTGTTGATGCGCGGCATGCTCGTGGGCCTCATCGCGGGACTGCTGGCGTTCTGCTTCGCGCGCGTGGCGGGCGAGCCGCAGGTCGAACGCGCGATCGCTTTCGAGGTCCATGAAGCCCACGAGCACGCTCACGCCGGCGATGCGCCCGAGTCTGAAATCGTCAGTCGAGAAACGCAAGCGGGCGTGGGCTTGCTGACCGGCGTACTCGCGTACGGCGCTGCATTCGGTGGCCTCTTTGCGTTGTGCTTTGCCTATGCGTGGGGACGGGCGGGAAGCATGGGCGCGCGGCCGCTTGCGGCATGGCTTGCGCTCGCGGCTTTCGCCGCCTTGGTGGTGCTGCCGGCGCTGAAATATCCGGCGAATCCGCCTTCGGTGGGCGCCTCTGAAACCATCGGCGTTCGCACCGCGCTTTATTTTTTCTGCATGGGGATTTCCGTCGCCATTACACTGCTGTCGATAGCTTTGCGCCAACTCTTGTCGCGCAAATGGGGCGATGCCAACGCGACGCTCGCCGGTCTGCTGGCTTTCATGGTCATGACTGCCGCGATGCTCGCGCTGTTGCCGGCTATCGACGAAGTGCCCGCCGAGTTTCCCGCCACGTTGCTGTGGCAGTTCCGGGTGGCGTCGATCGGCATGCAGGCGATTATCTGGACGGTCATCGGCGCCGCGTTCGGTGTGGCGGCAGAACGCATGGCGCTGCCCGGCGCGGCGCGCGCGCGTCGAGGCATGCCCATGAGCAAGCCTGTTCTCAGAGGATCCGGATATCCGCGATGAAACGCATCAAGGTCGGAATGCTCGTCTTTCCTGGATTTCAACTGCTCGACATCGCCGGGCCGAAGGATGCGTTCGCTGAAGTCAAGGTGCTGAGCTCGGGCGAGTGCGAGTACGAAATGATGATGGTCGGCACGACGCGCGGCACCGTCCAGTCGTCGAGCGGCCTGACGACCGTGCCGGACCGTACGATCTTCGATCCGTGCCCGGAGTTCGACACCATCATCGTGCCGGGCGGGCTCGGCATCTTCGACGCCTTCGACGACCCGGCGCTGAGCACCTGGCTGCGTGCGCAGCATCGGCAGTGCCGCCGCGTGTCCGCTATCTGCAACGGGTTGTTCGCCCTCGGATCGGCGGGGCTGCTCGACAACAAACTCGTGACGACTCACTGGATGGATGTGCCCCGGCTCGCCAGCACTTTTCCGAAGGCGCGCATCGAGCCGGATCATATCTTCGTTCGCGACGGCAGCATCTACACGACGGCCGGTGTCACGGCGGGCATCGACCTGTCGCTCGCGATGATCGAAGACGACTTCGGCCGGCAAATGGCGCTCGATGTCGCGAAATATTTGATCGTCTATCTGCGGCGCTCGGGCGGGCAGTCCCAGTTCAGTCCGCTGCTGGAAACGCAGGCTTCGCCTGGTTCGCAGACTATCGAGGTCCAGCAATTCATGCTGGATAACCTGCATGTGGATCATACGGTAGCGTCGCTCGCGGAACGCGTGCATATGAGCGCGCGCAATCTCTCGCGCATCTTCGCCAAGGATTGCGGCATCACGCCGATGACTTATCTCGCCAATGCGCGTATCGATGCCGCGCGGCGCTACCTGGAAGCCACGGACTTGCCGCTGAGAGTCATCGCACACCGATGCGGCTTCGAGGACACCGACAAATTTCGGCGCACGTTCCTGCGCCGTCTGCAGATTAGTCCGGTCGATTATCGCAACCGGTTCAGATCGATGAACAAGCAAGAGTCGCTTAGTGCTGTTCATGAGTCTCGCCATCCCGAGATGGTGCGCTGAGACTGACTTTATGGCACTAAACGCGTGCATGGCGATGCACTTCTTCGGGGCTAATCGGCGCACTAAGATTTTAATTAAAGGTTAATTTTGGCGAGCCGTAAGAGGCGTAATAGATAGGTGGGCGAACATGATCGCGGGTGGCCATTCGCTGCCCTGTACGCGCCCGCCTGCATGACTTTTCTCGCACGTCTCCAAACGTCTCGCCCATGAAACGGAATCCTTTCTTCAAGCTGCTCGCGCGTTTGCGCGTGGGGCACAAGTTGTTGCTCATCTACCTGCTCGATCTCAGCGCGGTGATCTACATCAGCGGGATTCTGATTCACGAAAAGTATCTGGCGATTGATTTTTCGAACAAGGAGATCGTTGGCAACGCGTATGTTCACGAGGTGGAACATAGCATCACGTCCATCGCAATGGCGGGCGCGGGCAAACCGCCGACGCCGGCGCAACTCGATGCCGAGGTCGACAGGCTCGTCCTTGCCGAGCAGCAATACGGCGCGCAGATGGGAAGCGCGGAACCCAGCAACGCGCTGCGAACCGCTCTGCAGACGATGGCGCTCGAACGCGAACTCAGGATCGCGTCGACGGACCGGGCGCTGACCGCCTCTCGTGATCTGATAACGCGCATCGGTAATCAGTCGAACCTGATTCTCGACCCGGATCTCGACAGCTACTACGCGATGTCGCTCTCGATCTTGCGCTATCCCGCACTGCTGACCGCGGTGAACGGCATCGGCCGCCATCTGCACGACGGCGTTCATGTGCGCTCGCGAGAGGAAGTGCGTTCCCGCTATCTGGTCTTGGAAGGGCAGCTCGACGGCGTCATGCAGGGTTTGCGGTCGGACTACGCCGAGGCCGGCGCGGCCAATCGTCAATTCGAGCGCACGCTCACCCCGTCGTTCGATCGTATGCGCACTGCCGTCGAGGCGTTCAGGCATGCGGCGCGGGTGGTGGTGGAGGACAACGTGGCACCGGATGCAGCGGTGCTGATGACCGTCGACAGCGCGCAGCAAGCGCTCGTTCAAAGCGTAGACGACCTCTGGCGCGATACCGGCGAGCAGCTCGACGGCCTGCTGCATGCGCGAGTGCAAGCCCTGTTTTCGCGCATGTGGCTGCATTTGGGCACGGCGCTTTTTCTGCTGTGCGCCATCCTGACACTGGTTTATTGCGTCGCGCAGCAGATTTCGTCGCCGCTACGCAAACTCGCGCGCGTAATGGATGTGGTGCGCCGTACCGGCGATCACACGAAGCGAGCCGACTGGGACAGTCAGGACGAGATCGGCCAACTCGTGCGCGGCTTCAACGAAATGCTTGCGCAGCTCGACCGCGAACGCGTCGTGCAGAAGGAACTGGCGGCGACCGCCCGCGCGTCAGCCGCGCAATCAGCGCTCGTCGAAGCCACGCCCGTGCCGATGGTCGTCACCGCTATTCCCGGCCACGAGGTATTGCATGCCAATGCTCCAGGACTCTTCTGGCTCAATGGAAGCAGCACCGATCCGTGGGCCCAGGGCCTCGACTCCGCCACCCGCGCGCGCTTCTTTCAGCAACTTTCCGACCGCGAAGCCATCGACGAATTCGAAGTTCACTGGAAAGCCACCTCTCAGCCGAGCTGGGCGATGCTGTCGGCGCGCCGTCTCGCCTTCCAGGGACGCGACGCCATTCTCACCGCCTTCACGCCGATCAATCAGATCAAGCTCATGGAGCAGCGGCTGGAACTGTGGGGCAAGGTGTTCGAGGCATCGTCCGAGGCGATCGTCATTCTGAACGCAGAGGCGCGTCTGCTCACTGCGAATCCTTCATTCTTTCGCGCGACTGGTTATCGGATCGACGACGTGGCGGGCAAGCCGCCGGCCTTCATCGACTCGCAGGCGCAGGACGACGAAAACGGCCCGCTGGGTAACCTCTTGCAACGCGTCGGGCGCAGCAGCACGTGGCACGGCGAGGCGCAGATAAGTCGCCGCGAGGGCGGTGACTATCCGGCGTGGCTGATGATCAGCGCAGTACACGACAAGCGCGGCACCGTATCGCATTACATCTGCACGCTTATCGACATCACGGACCGCAAGAAAAGCGAAGCGCGCATTCAGTTTCTCGCGCAGCACGACGTGCTCACCGAACTGCCCAACCGTGCACTCTTTGCCGCGAAACTCGGGGTCGCCATTGCAGCAGCGCAGCGAACGCGGCAGCGCGTCGCGGTGCTGTTCATCGATCTCGACCGTTTCAAGAACATCAACGATTCGCTCGGACATCACATCGGTGACGGCTTGTTGCGGTCCGTGTCGCGACGCCTGCTCAATGCGGTCGGCACCGACGACACCGTGAGCCGCCTGGGCGGAGACGAGTTCACGGTACTGCTCAACCGAGTCGGTCACGCAAGCGAAGTGGCGCGCAGCATCGAACAGCGGCTACTCCCGCTGCTTCGCGAAGCGCATGAAGTGAGCGGGTTGACACTCCAGGTTGCGAGCAGCATCGGCGTCGCACTGTACCCGGATGATGGCGAAGACATCGATACGTTGATGCAGAACGCCGACGCCGCGATGTATCAGGCCAAGTCTGCCGGCCGAAATCAAGTCAAGTTTTTCTCGGCCGACATGGCTGAACAGGCGCGTCATCGGCTCACGCTGGAAACATGTTTGCGCACGGCTATTGAGTTCAGCGAGTTGCGGCTCGAGTGGCAGCCGTGCCTCGAAGCGCGGTCCGGTGCGCTCGCGAGCGTCGAAGGACTGCTGCGCTGGAAGAGCGCGGTACTGGGTGACATCGGTCCGGCGGTGTTTATCCCGGTGGCGGAGGACACGCGCCTCATCGTTTCCATTGGCGCGTGGGTGATCGAAGAAGCGTGCCGGCAGCTTGCCGCCTGGCGCGACGAAGCGGGCCTCGAAATACGCGCGTCCGTCAACATTTCGGCGATCCAGCTACGCGAGCCGGAGCTCGTTGCAGCGCTTGCCAAGAGCTTGCTCGCGCATGGCGTACCGCCGCATTGTCTCGAACTCGAAATCACCGAGACGGTTCTCATGGATGGCGCCCAACACTACGCGCAAGCCATTTCACGCCATTCGCGGGCTAGGCGTCAAGCTCTCGCTCGACGACTTTGGCACCGGCTACTCGAGTCTCAGCTATCTGAACCGGATTCCGCTCGACCGTCTGAAGATCGACCGCGCGTTCGTGCGAGACATGCTCGACGCGTCCGCTGATCTTGCCATCGTCAAGGCGATCGTCGATCTTGGGCATGAGCTTGGTTTGCGCGTGGTGGCCGAAGGTGTAGAAACCGGCCATCAAGCGCAGGTATTGCGCAAGATCGGCTGCGATGAGTTGCAGGGCTTCCTGTTCGCACCGGCTATCCCAGCCGAAGAACTCGTGCTGTGGAACAGGGCGCGGCAAGACGAAGCGCTCGATGCTTCGCCGGCTTGAGGCGATCCCATCCCCACATGCGAGTTCCGACTAGCCATTCACCAAGGCCGGCGCCGTGGAGCGATCGAACCCGGCTGGAATGACGAGCGAGTCGATGGGTGTCGGCTGCAACGCTTGTGGCGTTGAGGTCGGCGCAGCTGGCTTGGAAGTCACAGATGAGCGGGTGCTCGCTGGCTCGGGATCGTCATTGAATACAGTCTAGCCACGGCGGCATGGTTGGAGAATCGCCGTCCGACGGCAGGCATTCTTCCGCAACTCGGTGCGAACGCCCATTGCTCGCCGGACGGTGCGCGCTTCACAACAACATTTCGCGGGCGGCTTGCTTCGTTAGCTTCTAATGGCCCGCGCTTTGTCCGCCATCGACGTGCAGGATTTCGCCCGTGACGAATGACGCATCGTCGAGGAACAAGACAGCGTCGACGACGTCGCGCATTTCACCCATATGTCCGACCGGATGAAGCGCATTGAGCGCCGCATGCGTTTCCTCCGGATGCATCGGCGATTTGATGATGCCCGGCGATACCGCGTTGGCACGGATCCCGCGTTTCGCATATTCGATCGCCAGCGACCGCGTTGCAGCAGCGATGCCGCCCTTGCTCAGCGAAGCCAGCACAGACGGTACGCCGCAAATTGGATGATCAACGAGACTCGTCGTGATGCTGACAACATGCCCGCTGCCCTGTTTTTCCATCTGCGCGACCGCATGCTGCGTGATGTAGAAGAAGCCGGATACGTTCACGCCTATGACCGCCGCATAGTCCTCTTCTTTATAAGCCGTGAAAGGCTTGGCGATGAAAATGCCCGCGTTGTTCACCAGCGTATCGACGCGACCGAAGCGCTCGACCGCCTGCGAGATCACCCGCTGCGCGGTTGCAGCGTCGCTGATGTCTCCCGCTACGGTGACAACATTGGGATCGTCCGATGGTTGGATGGACCTCGCGGTCGCGACGACGCGGTAGTCGCGAGCGCGAAGGGCTTTGACAATTTCCGCTCCAATGCCTTGTGAAGCTCCTGTGACGACAACAACCTTCGTTTGCTGATTCATTTCGATTGCTCCGGTTCGTGGTTCATTGATTGACTGTCGGAAGCGCACGTGCGCGGCGTTCCGGTTGACATCAATGTAGGCGTTCCAGTGCCGAATTCGAAGGCACGGCGCATATCAACAGTTTTGCGTTGGTGTCACAAATGCGGCTCACGCCTTTAGGCCGGGCGAACTTGCGCAATCACAACGAGCACGACTGCAGCGTTGGCGGGCAGTTGCGAATGCGAAAAGGCAGACCTGGCGTGCCCCGCCTTGTCTCCGAGTACGGCGGCGAAGAGATCAGACGCACCATCCAGCACCGCGGGCTGCCCGTGGAAGCCATCGGCGGAACTTACATGACCTTCGACGCGTACGATGTGACTCAAGCGATCGAAGCCGCCAAGATGCCGCTTGATCTGCGCAAGGACGTTGAGGGCGGTCAGTTGGGCGGCGCGTCGGCCGTTTTCAACTGTGAGCTGCTCGCCGACCCGGCCGGTATATGCCATCTTGCCGTCGGCAAGTGGGACTTGCCCGGAAATGAAAAGCAAGTCGCCGGCTTCGCTTACGGCGCGATAGCTTCCGAGTGGTTGGGGCGGTTCCGGCAAAGCGAGGCCGAGGCCGGCCAGTTTCTGTTCGACAGACATACGCTTCTCCTTCGGGGTTGATGAGCACAGCGTGTCACTTACCTTACTTCACGACATACTTACCGTAGTTGACGCGCACGCAAATCTCAATTAACGCGATGTAGTCTTGACCAATGCAACAATCACATTCTTTTGCGGCTAGTGCCGAACTTAGACTATGCAACGAAGATTTGATGACCTTCTGCTAGGCAGTATCGAGCTGTTCTGTCTTGCGGCGGAAGCCGGCAGCTTCACGCTCGCGGCCAACGCGGCAAGCGTCACGCCCGCTGCAGTGAGCCGCTCCGTTTCGCGGCTGGAAGAACGACTGGGCGTACGACTTTTTGTCCGAACCACGCGCCAAATCAGGCTTACCGATTCAGGCCGACGTTACTACGAGCAATGTCGAGATGCCTTATCTCAACTGGTGGAGGCGGAACGTGAAGCGACAGGGCAGCAGCGCACTCCGGCCGGCGTGCTTCGAATCAGCGTACCTACACCGTACGGGCACTATCGGCTGCTGCCTTTGCTGCCTGCTTTTCGCGAACGTTATCCGGATGTGCGTATCGAAGCGCATTTGAGCAACCGGAACATCGACTTCGCCGATGAGGGATTCGACCTCGCGATTCGGGGCCGCGCTCCTGATGACTCAAGCCTCATCGCGCGCAAGCTGGAAGATGCCGAACTGGTCGTGGTCGCATCGCCCTCATACTTGCGCCGTGCGGGAGTGCCGAAGTCTATCGACGACCTTGCGTCGCACGAATGCATTCAGTTTGAGATGCCGAGTAGCGGCCGGGACCTTTCGTGGGCATTTAACGACGGAGCACGTGAAGTCGAGTCAATCACGCGCGGGACGTACCGGACATCTGGGGATGCCCTCTCCGGGGTTACGCTCGTGCGCAGCGGGGCAGGATTGTTTCAGACCTATCGCTTCGTCGTCGACGAGGACATTCGCGCCGGGCGGCTCGTGGAGGTACTTAAAGATCGCGGCGGCGCGTCCCGTCCGTTCGTCCTGCTGTATCCCCATGCACGATATCTGTCTCTGCGCGTGAAGGTGTTTGTCGATTTCATAGTTGAACAACTGCGCCGCGAGGGCGCCGTCACATCCTGAATGAGTTGGAACGGGCGGAGCGATTGCGCTGCATACGATCGTATGAGTGCGCGCACTAATGTGTTGTCCTACACGTCTCCTGCTGACGAAAGCGCTGCGTCCTGCATCCGACAGAGTCCTCGCCATGACCGATGATATTCATCCGCAACGCCGCCGTGTATCCGGTGGCTTTCCTTCGGGGATATGGCAGCACTCGTTTCCAATCGCCGAATGCGGCGCGCAATGGACAACATAGACACCGTCGCATTGTGTTCATCGGCAAGTACATGCATAGGAACATCAGCGGAGGTATCGGCTACAAGTTGCCGCAGGAAGCCCCCGGCGCCTTCGCAGATGCCGTGCGCCAGGCAGTGAGTCTGTGACTCGCGAGTCGCTTCAAGATGTACGTGGCGCGCGCCGCAGGCGTTCGACACTATGCATGACGCGCAAGCTGGCCGCATCGTCGTTGCGTGCAGCGTTAAGCACGGATCCAAGGCGAGCTGGTACTGACCGGGCGGACGTGTCATGGAGCGACTCTGCTTTCCGGACAAGATCGGGCAAGCTCCGCGCGGCCATCTTCTTCATTACCTGTCCGCGATGGATCTTTACGGTGACCTCGCTGAGATTCATTTCGTAAGCGATCTGCTTATTCAGCAAGCCCGCGACTACATATTCCATCACTTCCTTCTCGCGCACCGTCAGCGATCCGTACGCGGCAAAAACGCCGGCCTGCGCTTGTTCGCCTGCCAGGCGTTGCGCATCACCCTTCAGGGCGTGCGCGATCGCATCAAGCATGTTTTGATCACGAAACGGTTTTTGAAAAAAATCCAGCGCCCCGGCTTTCATTGCAGTGACCGTCATTTCAACGTCAGCGTATGCGGTCATGAAAATGATTGGTATGTGCAGGCCCAGTTGCGCCATGTCTTCCTGAAAACCAAGGCCGCTTTCGCCCTGCAGACGCACATCAAGCACGAGACAGCTTGGCACATCGTCCTTAGGCCAAGCAAGAAAAGCGGCGGGCGATTCGAAGGTCTGGACGCGCAGCCCGACGGACCGCACGAGGCTCTGAAGAGTAAAACGAATCGATTCGTCATCGTCGATGACATAGACGATGGACGTCTCGCTCTCTGGCATTCTGCGGTCCAAGTTCGTATCGAAACGAGGGCTCATCATTTCTCCACTCAGGGTGATTAACGAACATCGCAACAGTACGGTTCGAGCATTTCTTGGCGCGAACGTCAGACGATAGAAGAGCCGGTTCAAGGCGGTCGCATTTGCGTGCAGAACGTACCGGAGTCGTGAAGCGTTGAGCGGTCGCGACGTCAAGCGAGTACCATTTTGGTGCTCCGCCTAGCGGCGCCGCGACAAAAACGATCTAACTGATACTGCTGAATTGCCGTCTAACTTTAGCAGATATTTGCAAGGCTAATTCGCGAGTTTTCACAGATGACCCAATTCCCGATCAGACGCGTCGACGACTCGATCTAGCGATGTCATTAAGACCTAATACGTTGGTATAGAGCGGCCCTCCGGTCCGCAATTGTGAACGTATAGTGGTGTGACCACGGCATCACGTGGCAAGACAAATCTCATTGGACTCGGTGCGACCATGAAGATACTGATGGTAATGACATCGCATGACGAGCTCGGCGACACGGGTAGGAAGACTGGCTTCTGGCTTGAGGAATTTGCTGCGCCGTACTACACCTTCCTCGATGCGGGCATCGAGGTTACGGTGTGCTCTCCGAAAGGCGGACAGCCGCCCATCGATCCGAAAAGCGATACGCCTGAAGGCAAGACGGACCTGACCGAGCGCTTCAAGCGTGATGTTGCCGCGCAGCACGTGCTTGCCAACACGGCCGTACTGGCGGACATGGAACCAGACAAGTACGACGCTGTTTTCTATCCCGGTGGTCACGGGCCCTTGTGGGACCTTGCTGAGGATCCCATCTCTGTCGCGCTGATCGAGCGCTTTTATAACGCGGGCAAACCGGTGGCGTTCGTGTGCCATTCGCCCGGTGTGTTACGCCACGTCAGATTCAATGGCGAGCCACTGGTCAAAGGAAGGCGCGTCTCGGGCTTCACGAACTCGGAGGAAGAGGCGGTGCAACTCACGCATGTCGTACCGTTCCTCGTCGAGGATGAACTGAAACGTCTGGGCGCCCGCTTTGAGAAAGTCGCTGACTGGGAGGCGCTGTCGATCATCGACGGCCGTCTCATCACGGGCCAGAATCCAGCGTCTTCGCAAACGGTAGCGCGAGATCTGTTAGACATACTGAACAGATAGGCCGAGTGACCGAATCGGATATTCACTTCCCGGAGAACGACATGAAACAAGAGAGCGCCGATGCGCAGATCAAGGTAGAACGTCGCAGCCCTTCGTATTGGCGAGTAGTCTTCGATCGTCCGCCATTCAACATTTTCGGGCCGGATACGATGCCACAACTGGGCGCGGTGGTGACGGCACTCGAAAACGACCCCCATCTGAACGTGGTAGTTTTCGACAGCGCTGTGCCTGACTTCTTCCTCACCCATTACGACTTCGTCCCTCCGCTCGAAGTGACGGTGAATCTGCCGCCCGGCCCGACAGGCATGCCGCCGCTGCCGGACATGCTGGCGCGCATCGGGCGTGCTTCTGTCATCTCGATTGCGAAAATTCGCGGGCGTGCGTCGGGCGTCGGCAGTGAACTGGCGCTTGCAAGCGATATGCGCTTTGCCAGCAACGAGTATGCGTTGCTGTCGCAATGGGAAATCGGCGCCGCGCTCGTACCGGGAGGTGGTCCAATGACGCGTCTATCGCGGTTGATCGGACGGGGCCGCGCACTCGAAGTGTTGACGAGCGGAAACGACATCGATGGTCCACTCGCTGAACGCTACGGGTATGTCAACCGCTCGCTGCCCGACGGCGAACTCGACGCATTTGTCGACGGTCTTGCGACGCGCATCAGTTTATTCGATAAGCAATCGCTCAGTGCCATCAAACAGCTTGTCAACGCACAGACGCTGCCGCCAGACTCTGCGGTTGCGCCGGAGTGGGATGCGTTCATTGCGTCGGTCGGACGGCCGGCCGCGCAAGAAAAGATCGGCCAGTTAATGAAACTGGGCCTGCAGAAGGAATACGACGTCGAAGCGCGACTCGGGCACTATACAGGCACACTCTGGCGTTAGTTGCTGCGCGGGACAGGGCTGTGAGGTTGGTAGCGCTTCCCATGCTAGCCTGTGTCCGGTTTAGTGAGCGATGTGACCCGCACAAGAGTACAGGTGCGCATCGCGCTTGCCGGATATCAGCGAGATGAGGAGCGCCTCGAATGGATCTGACTGGCTTTTCGCTAGAGCCGCTGCATGACGATGGTGACATGCTGCTTTGCCGCGCGCGCAAACCCGGCGCTCCGGGCTCCGTGCTAGCGCTTGTGGCTGCGAAGCCAGCGTCGCACAGCATCAGTCGGCTCGAACGCGAGTACGGCCTTGCATCGTTGCTCGATCCGGAGTGGGCTGCACAGCCGCTCGCACTCGACCTCAGCCATGTGCCGCCCGTGCTCATTCTCGACGACAGTGGCGGTGCGCCGTTGAGTCGCTTGCTCAATCGACCTTTAGCGCTTCCGCGCTTCCTGCGCATCGCCGCGAGCCTCGCACAAGCAATCGCGCGGGCGCACGCACGCGGCATCTTGCACAAAGACATCAAGCCCGCGAACGTGCTGGTCGATGCGAGCGACAACGTGCGTCTTACCGGTTTCGGGATTGCGGCTATGTCGCGGATCGAGCGTGATGCGGCCGCTTCTTCGACGCTGATTCGGGGCACCCTGATGTACATGGCACCCGAACAGACTGGCCGTATGAACCGGCCTCCCGATGAGCGAAGCGATCTATATTCGTTTGGCGTGGTCTGCTATGAGATGCTTACGGGCACGCCGCCATTCTCCGCGTCCGACCCTATCGAATGGATTCATTGTCATGTTGCTCGCCGGCCGGTGCCGCCGTCGGAGCGCGTGCAAGACTTGCCGCTAGTTGTCGAGCACATCGTAGAGAAGTTGCTGGAAAAAAACCCGGAGGACCGCTATCAGACAGCAACAGGGGTGCACGTCGATCTGCTACGTTGCCTATCGGAGTGGGAGACTCAGCATGCGATCGCACCGTTCGCGCTCGGCACGCGTGACGCATCGTACCGGATACAAATCCCGGAGAAACTTCATGGCCGGGATGCGCAGATCGACCAGCTTATCGCGACGTTCGATGAGGTAGCGACTCGGGGCGATACTCAAATCGTTTTCTTGTCGGGCTATGCGGGCGTCGGCAAGTCCTCGATGGTGAGCCATTTGCAGAGCGCGCTCGCGGGCGCACGCCCCGTGTTTGCATCTGGCAAGTTCGATCAGTACCGCGCCGACACGCCCTACGTGCCGCTCGTGCAAGCGTTTCAGTCGCTCGTGCGCGACTTGCTCGTTAGCGGCGACAGGGAGCTAGAACAATGGCAGCACGCGCTGACGGAGGCGCTTGCGCCCAACGGCCGGCTGATGCTCAATCTCGTCCCCGAATTGGCGCTGATCATCGGGGAGCAGCCCGCGGTTCCGGACTTGTCACCGGACGATGCACGCAATCGCCTGTATATCGCGTTTCGACGCTTCCTGGGCGTATTCGCGCAGCCTGGGCATCCTCTCGTGTTGTTCATCGACGATCTGCAATGGCACGACGCTGCCACGCTCGATTTCTTCGTGCATCTGGCTACGCACCGCGACATTCGGAACATGCTGCTGATTGGCGCTTATCGGGACAACGAGGCGGGTTCGCAAGTCCGGCTCGCAACGATGATCGATGACATCCGCAAAGCTGGCTCGAAACCGCATCTGTTAGAGCTGTTGCCGTTGAGCATGACAAGTGCTGCGGAGTTCGTTGGCGATTTGCTGCGCTGTCCGGCCGCAACGGCTGCGCCGCTTGCCGAGCTTGTCCACGAGAAGACGGGCGGCAACCCTTTTTACCTGGTTCAGTTTCTCACCGCGCTTGCCGACGACGGTCTCATCGCGTTCGATCATCAGGCCGGCATTTGGACATGGAGCCTGCCGCGAATTCGCGATAGAGAGTTGACCGACAACGTCGCCGATCTGATGGCGGCCAAACTATACCGCTTGCCGCATGCCACGCGGGAGGTTCTAAGTCAGCTCGCGATACTGGGCAATATCGCGAACCTGGACGCGTTGGCACGGACACGTGATGAGCCAAGGGCATCCGTGGATATGAAGCTCTGGGATGCTGTGAATGCGGGCCTGCTACACCGCGTCGGGGACGCGTTCATGTTCGCGCACGATCGCGTCCAGGAAGCCGCGTATGCGCTGATTCCGGAGGCAGACCGCCCCGCGGCGCACTTACAGCTCGGCCGGGCCCTCGCATCCGAGGCACCGGCTGATGCGGCGGATCCGGCCATTTTCGATATCGTCAACCACCTGAACCGTGGTGCGTCGCTTATGACAGATGAAGCGGAGCGCCAGCGCACTGTTGCCTTGAACTTCGCGGCAGGACGGCGGGCAATGAACTCGGCTGCTTTTGCGTCGGCGCGTAACTATCTCTCTAACGGCGTAGCTCTGATTGCCGAGAATGCCTGGTCGCGCGACTACGATGGCACCTTTGATCTGTATCTGGCGTTCGCCGAATGCCAGTTCGTTATGGCTGATTTTGCCGACGCGGATGCGCTGTTCGACACGATCCTGGGCCGCGCGCGTTCGAATCTGTATCGCGCGCGGGTTCATGCCTTGCGCATGGAGCTGTACCAGGTTGCGGGGCGATACGATGAGAGCTTTGACGTGGCTCGCGAGGCGTTGCGCGAATTCGGCGTGCTGCTGCCGTCCGAGGACGAAGGCGCCGCGCTGCAATTCGAGGCGGAGCTGCGTGACGTTGCTGCCAACCTGGCGGGACGCGCCATCGATCGGCTTGTCGATGCACCGGTCGCATCGGATGATGCTGCCCGAACCATCGTGGATCTTTTGGTCGAATCGATGCCTTGCGCTTTCATCGCCCGTCCGGCGTTCTATCCGCTCGTTACGCTGAAGGCGGTCAACCTGTCCCTGCGTGCAGGTAACACCGACAAATCAAGCTTCGCATACGGTAATTACGCGTTGATTCTGGTGTCGCGCATCGGCGACATCGTCTCGGCCGTGCAGTTCTCCGAGATGTCGTTGCGTCTCAATGAGAGATTCGACAATCGACGGTTCCAGGGCAAGCTGCTGCATTTGCACGGCAATCACATCAACTTTTGGCGGCGTCATATATCGACCGACCTGGCGATTCTCGAGCGCGCTAGTGCAGCATGCCTCGATGTCGGCGACCTTGCCTTTGCCGGCTATCTAGCCTTCACCACGGTGTGGCAGACGATCGAGAAAGGCGCGCCGCTCGCCGACGTTCAACGCACTGCCCAAACGCACGCTGCATTTGCGCAGCAAAGCCACAACGATGCGGTCTACGAGACAATCCGCCTGCAACAGGGCTTCGTCGCCGCGTTGCAAGGCCAGTCGGGTCATGCGCTCGATGACGATGCGTCGTTAGCGGTGGTCATGCGGGCGAATTTCGGCTGCGGCATCGCGTTCTGCCACATCATGCGGATGATCCACGCCTTCATGGATGGACGTTATCGTGCAGCCCTCGGGGCCGCACGCGAAGCGCAGTCGACGCTAAATGCCGTGATGGCGCTTCCAATCGAGCCTACGTTCCATTTCTTTCATGCATTGACGCTCGTCGCGCTCGATGCCTCGGAAAGCGAAAACCAGCAAGCAGAATCGCGCCGCGTCGTTCATGCCGTATGTGACAAATTCGAGTTGTGGGCCAAGCATTGCCCCGCAAACTTTCAGCATCGGCATGCGCTTCTTCGCGCGGAAGTCGCGCGCGTCGAAGGCCGCGACTCGGAAGCGATGCTACTTTACGAAGAGGCGGTGCGCCTGGCCCGCGAGCACGGCCTTATTCACGTGCAGGCGCTCTCGCACGAGTTGGCCGGGCGCTTCTACGCAGAGCGTGGGCTCGGGACGATTGCGGATAGCTATATGCTGAACGCTCGCGCCTGCTACGAACGCTGGGGTGCAACCGGCAAGGTCGATCAACTGGTGCGGCGTTACACGGCCCTCCAACAGGACGCATTCAAATCCGACGGCGCCATCTCGACATCGAGTGAGCAACTCGACCTTGCAACGGTCGTCAGCGTGTCGCGGTCGCTTTTTAGCGGCCTCGATATGAACGAACTGATACACACGCTGATGAGGCTCGCACTCGAACATGCGGGCGGAAGCCGTTGCGTGCTGATACTGAAACGCCCCAAGGGATTGGTTGTGGAAGCGGAAGCCGCGACGTGCGCTGATGGCGTGGACGTGCGGCTTCCGAAGATCCGTTTCGAGGAGGCAGATCTGCCCGAATCAGTGCTGCGCTATGTGATCCGCGCGTCCGACAGCCTCTTGCTCGACGATGCGTCCGCGGTCACGCCGTATTCCCTCGACGACTATATCCGGCGCCACGGGTCGCGATCCATCTTATGCCTCCCGCTGATTAAACAAACGAGGCTAGTCGGCGTGCTGTACCTGGAGAACAACCTTGCGTCGAACGCGTTCACGCCGGCACGCACGGCGATGCTCCGATTGCTTGCTACGCAAGCGGCGATGTCTTTGGAAAGCGCGCGGCTCTATGCAGATCTTCAGAATGCCGAAGCGCTGCTTGCAGAAGCGCAGCGGCTGAGTAGCACGGGCAGTTTTGACTGGCACGTGCGAAGCGGCGAGCTTTTTTGGTCGAGAGAGAGCTTTCGGATCTTCGAGTACGATGGCACGACCACGCCGACCATTGCATTGATGCTTGCGCGCGTACACCCGGAGGACGCGGCCTATATGCGGCTTGTTCTCGACCGGGCGACCCGCGACCGGGAGCCACTCGACGTCGAGTGTCGGCTATTGCTGCCGGACGGCTCTGTGCGGCATCTTCAACTCATCGCGCGTGTGGTGGTCGATGCTGACGCGGGGATGCGCGTAGTCGGCGCGCTCAAAGACATTACGACGCGCAAGCGCGCGCATGCTGCGCTTGCGCGCAGCGAACATCGATATCGCACGCTGTTCTTCGATATGCCGGTTGGGCTATGGCAGGTTGATGCCCAACTGCTCACGACGTTGCTGGCGGAACTGCGGGCGCAGGGCGTGTACGACGTGTCCCGTTACATCGACGAACATCCTGGCTGGCTCGATCGCGCAATGGAGCTGCTGCGTGTAGATGAGGTCAATATTCACGCCGCGCAGATGTTCGGCGCACGCGATAGGACTGTGTTGCTCGGGCCCCTGCGCTGGCTATGGCGTGAGCGGCCGGACACCTTTCGGCGCGTGCTCGAAAGCCGATACGGCGGCGCATCGCTGTTTCAGGAACAAACCAGGCTTCCTACGCTCGACGGACGGATCATCGATGTGCTGCTCACAGTGGCACATCCCGGTGGCGCCGAAGAATCAGGTATGGTGTTGATCAGTCTTGTCGATCTGACAGAGCGCATCCGTGCTGAGGAACTGCTGCAGCAACTGCAAGCGGAATTCGCCCACGCGGCCCGCGTTTCCATGCTCGGGGAGCTGACGGCATCCATCGCGCACGAGCTGAAGCAGCCGCTGGCCGCTATTAGAATGAACAGCTCGCTCGGCAACCGATGGCTAGACCGGTCTGAGCCGGACATCGCGGAAGCCCGGCTTGTCAATCAGCACATCACGGTCGATGCGCAGCGCGCCGTCGAGATCGTCGATCGCATTCACGCAATGGCGACGCGGCGTGAATTGAAGCGGGTCGCAGCGCCGCTCGATCCGCTCGTCGATGAGGCGCTGCTTTTCCTGCATCACGAATTGCATAAGCGGGGCATCGCCATCGTGCGCAAACGCGCGGCTGGTGTGCCGGTGGTAGTTGTGGACAGGGTGCAGCTGCAGCAGGTTGTCGTAAATCTCGTCGTCAACGCGATGCAGGCAATGGAGGCCGCAGCGGTCACGGGCGGCCAGATTACTGTCGCGACGCATGCTCTCGATACTTCGTCGGTCACGTGCTCCGTTGAGGACGGCGGGCCGGGCATCGACCTGGGAAACGTCAAGCGCGTTTTCGAAAGCTTCTACACGACGAAGGCGGGCGGCATGGGCATGGGACTCGCTATCTCGCGCTCGATCATCGAAATGCACGGTGGGACCATTGCCGCCGATAACGCGTCTCCGCATGGGGGCGCGCGCTTTTTCTTCACACTTCCGCTTGCTGCGTCGTCGGCAGAAGTGAACGAGGGTGCTGTCTAGCGGGTTCCTTTCGTACGCGGAAGTCATACGTATGGATAGCATGCCAATACCTCGCGACAATTGAAGCACAGCAAAAAAATGCCTGTAATAGAGCCTGATCTCCGACCCTTGCGTGATACGCCGGGTCGTCACCCTCAGGAGCCAAGGCATGCAAACGCGAGCGTTCATTCTATCCATGGCGGCCGTGACGGCGTTCTCCGCGACGTCGCTGGCGGAAATGCCAACGGCCTTCGCCGCTGATCTTTCTACCACCGGCGTTGATGCGCCTACCAAGAAACAGGTCCGCGCGGAAAATCGTGCGCTGAGCCACGCCGTCCGACAGTCCTTCACGCACACGCGCGGGCTAGACGCTTCCCGCATTAACGTTGTCTCACGCGGCAGCACCGTCACGCTTGCCGGTAGCGCGCCGGATCAAGTCCAGATCGAGGCCGCCGGCGCTGCGGCGTCAAAGGTGGCCGGCGTGAGTCGTGTCGATAACCGGCTGACGGTGAGTGAGCCGGGTCATTAGTCCGATCCACAATCAATAGCGTTTGAGCGACAGGCCGCTCTGCATCGACGAACGAGACAACGCAAGCAAGGAGCCAACGATGAACCAGCCCAGTCTCGACATGAAACTCGAGATCGTCGTCATCCCAGTGTCGGACACCGACCGCGCGAAGCAGTTCTATGGTGGTCTTGGATGGCGCCTCGACGTCGACTTCAAAACCGACGATGGCTATCGCGTCGTTCAGTTCACGCCAACCGGTTCGGAGTGCTCCGTTATCTTCGGCCAGAACGTAACCGACGCCGCTCCGGGCTCCGCGCGCGGACATTATTTAGTTGTTCCGGACATCGTTGCCGCTCGTATGGAACTCCTGAGTCGCGGAGTGGAAGTTAGCGAGCTGTTTCACGATGCAGGCGGCGTCTTTCACCGAGCCGACGGAAAGGGACGTTCAAGCGGCGCGAGTCCAGGTCGGAAAAGCTATGGGTCGTTCGCGATGTTGAGTGACCCGGACGGCAACCGCTGGGTCCTTCAGGAGGTTACCGCCCGCCTGTCGCCTGATGTCGAGCCGGGCGATCAACGATTCAGCAGTCAGATTGTCGAGGTGCTCCATCGTGCGAAGAGCGCGTGACGCTCAAACCGGAGAAAAGAATGGCCGATCTTTCTTATTGCGCTGAGCGCACAGGACTATTGCTGATCGATCCGTACAACGACTTTCTTTCTGACGGCGGCAAGATCTTTCCAATGGTCAAGGAGGTTGCCGAAGACGTTGGCCTGCTGGACCATATGCGCGCGATTGTCGCCGCTACGCGCCGCGCGCGCGTGCAAGTACTGCACGTGCCGCATCGGCGATGGCGACCGGGCGATTACGAGAATTGGAATCATCCAAATCCGACGCAGCGGCGCATTCAGCAGCGCCATACGTTCGAAGAGGGAACGTGGGGCGGGCAATGGCACCCAGATTTTTTGCCAAGTGCCGATGACATCATCATAAAAGAACACTGGGCGCAGAGCGGCTTCGCTAACACGGACCTTGATTTACAACTGAAACAGCAGGGCATCACGCATGTGATTCTGATCGGGCTGCTGGCCAACACCTGCGTTGAATGTACGGGCCGCTTCGCGATGGAACTGGGGTATCACGTCACGCTTGTGCGCGATGCGACCGCCGCCTTCACACGCGAGATGATGCGTGCCGCGCACGAACTCAACGGGCCGACGTTCGCACACGAAATTGTGACGACGGCGGAACTGATTGCGGCACTCGAAGCCACGGACGGCGCGTAATCGGTTGCTTACGGTCCTACACTGCAGCAAAGGAGCTTGCATGCTCGACGACAACTTCCTCCGAACCGCTTCACGCCGAGGCTTCATCGGTGCGGCAGCGGCTGTGCTCGCTGCGGGTGCATGGAGTCGCAGGGCGTTCGCTGATACGACGGCCGCGCCCATGGTGCAAATCTCGCAATCCTCAGCCGACGACAAAGCCGGCCTCCGCAAGCTGCGCATTCACGCGAGCAACGCGGAGCTGGCCGACTTGCGACGCCGGGTTCAGGCGACACGGTGGCCGACGCGCGAAACGGTAAACGATTCTTCGCAGGGCGTTCAGATTGCGACGATGCAAAGTGTCGCGCGGTACTGGACGACAGCGTATGACTGGCGCAAGGTCGAGGCGAGATTGAACGCATTGCCGCAGTTCGTTACTTCGATCGACGGGCTGGATATTCACTTCATTCACGTGCGTTCACGACAGCCAAATTCATTGCCAATCATCATCACGCATGGATGGCCCGGCTCCATCGTCGAACAGTTGAAGATCATCGGGCCGCTGACCGACCCGCTCGCGCATGGCGGGGCGGCCGCCGATGCCTTCGACGTCGTGATCCCCTCGCTACCCGGCTACGGGTTTTCCGAGAAGCCGATCACGACGGGCTGGGACCCCGTGCGCATCGCGCGCGCGTGGGTCGTCCTGATGCAGCGCCTTGACTATTCGCGGTACGTTGCGCAAGGCGGAGACTGGGGCAATGCCGTCACCGAGCAGATGGCGCTGCTGAAGCCCCCTGGGCTGGTCGCAATCCACACGAACATGCCTGCTACGGTCCCCGACAATATCGCGAAGGCGCTGAAGTATGGAGAAGCTGCGCCGCCCGGTCTCTCGCCAGACGAGAAGCACGCGTTTGATCAGCTCGATTTCTTCTACAAGCACGGACTCGGCTATGCACTCGAAATGGCAAACCGACCGCAGACACTCTACGGCATCGAAGATTCCCCGATTGGTCTGGCTGCATGGATGCTCGACCACGATGCTAGCAGTCAGGCCTTGATCGCCCGCGTGTTCGAGGGGCAGCAGGAAGGGCTTACGCGCGATGACATCCTCGATAACGTAACGCTGTACTGGCTTACGCGCACGGCGATTTCGTCCGCGCGCCTGTACTGGGAAAACAAGCTCAACTTCTTCGAGCCAAAGCATGTTTCGATTCCAGTAGCGGTCAGCGTCTTTCCAGACGAGATTTACGCGGCCCCGAAAAGCTGGACCGAGAATGCATACGTCAATCTGATTCACTACAACCGCCTGCCGAAGGGTGGTCACTTCGCGGCGTGGGAACAACCACAAACCTTCGCTGAGGAAATCCGCGCGAGCTTTCGGTCGGTGCGCTGACGGAAGTTCGCTTATGCGATGCGCTCATGCGTTGCGCGATGTTGCGGTGTGCGTGCGTCGCCAGGTCGTAACGAATGTCGATGGAGCAGGAGCACCACGGAGCGAATTATCGTTTCCGTGAAACTGGAGGAACTTGTGATGAAACTCGTCAAGAAATTCATTATCGCGGCGCTCATCGCCGCGCCCGCGCTTGCGTCGGCTCAAACGAGCGATCAACAAGCGGCGGGCAATTCCGGGTCAGGTTCTGTCGGCGGTGCGAGCGGCAGTATGCAAACGCCTTCGGGTTACTCCACTCCGGACGACTCCGTGATTGGACTGGGACCTATCTACAAGAATCCTTAATGAGCAATGCTCGGCCACAGTTGCACTGACGCAACGCAGCGCGCCCGCTGCAAGGAGAGTACGCATGGACTTCACTGGGAATCTGTTTATCGGCGGTGACGAAGTACGCGGGACGGCCGGGACGATGAAAGCCTTGAATCCAGCAACCAACGCGCACATCGAACCGTCATTTTCTCTTGGCGGTGCGGCTGAAGTTGACCGCGCCGCGCGGTGCGCCGATGAAGCATTCGACACTTACAACGCCACGACCCTCGAACGAAGAAGTTCGTTCCTCGCGCGCATCGCCGATGGGCTAGAGGCGATCAAGGAGGAATTGGCGCAACGCACGTCGCTTGAGACGGGCTTGCCAATCGCTCAGATCGAAGCAGAGATTATCAAGTCTGCGACAGTCTTCCGCCAGTTCGGCGCGCTGGTCAGGCAAGGCCGGTTCCGTCAGGCGACGATCGATCCCGCGTTGCCCGAGCGTCAGCCGCGCGCGAGGATGGATCATCGCTTGCAGAAGATCGCGCTCGGGCCGGTTGCCATTTTTGGCGCCAGCAATTTTCCAATCTCCTACTCCGTAGCAGGGGGAGATACGGCATCCGCCTTGGCCGCTGGCTGTCCGGTGATATTGAAAGCGCACAACGCGCACCCTGGCGCATCGGAACTCGAGAGTCGCGTGATTATGCAGGCAGTCAAGGATGCGGGCCTGCACAGGGGCGTCTTCTCGATGGTGCGTGGCGGCGGCAACGAAATCGGCGAGGCGCTGGTGGATCATCCGCTCATCAAGGCCGTAACGTTCACTGGGTCAGAGGCTGGAGGCATGGCGCTATTCCAGCGCGCACAGCAACGTTCGGATCCTATCCCCGTCTTCACCGAAATGACGAGCGTCAATCCGACTTTCGTCTTGCCGGCGGCGCTTGCCGCACGAGGGGCTGGCATCGGAGATGGTTTCGCCGAACGCATGCTCGTGAACGTCGGGCAAGCGTGCCTCAAGCCTGCCATCCTGCTTGCGATTACCGGTGCCGGCTTCGACGAGTTGCGCAACGCGATGATAGCGCGCGTGCAGGCAATGCACGCGCGAACCATGCTGACACCAGCGATAAACGTGGCGTATCGGAAAGGCGTCGAGCGGCGCGCAGGAGCTGGGGCGAAGCGCATTGCAACAGGCGGTGACGAACGGGGGCCGTGGGAGGGGCAAGCGGTTCTCTTTCAGGTCGAAGGAGCGCAATTGCTCGACGTGCCGTCGCTTTCGGAGGAATTGTTCGGCCCGGCAGCGCTTCTGGTTCGCTTAACGGATTTCGGGCAAATGGAAGAGATCGCTAAGCAGCTGCGTGGACAGCTGTCCGCGACCATGCACATCGAGCCCGCCGATTATGCGCTTGCCGCACGTCTTCTCCCGGTACTCGAACGACGGACAGGGCGTATTGTCGTCAATGCATTTTCGCATCCGCAAGAAGTGTCGTATGCCTCGATTCATGGAGGGCCTTTTCCGGCAACGTCGGATTCACGGTTCACGTCCGTCGGCATGAGCGCGATCGAGCGCTTTCTTCGGCCGGTCTGCTACCAGGGATTTCCGGACGAGCTGCTGCCGGAAGCCCTTAGAGCGGCGAACCCTGCACACGTGCCCCGGCTAATCGATGGGGAAGTCCGATGAAAGTGGGGATCACGTCACGCCCATTGCGGGAGTGACCTGAACCAGACGTTGCTGGCTGGACGGCTGATCTGTTCGGCGGTTGACCGGACCTTTGCATGAGCGGCACTTGAAAAGGCGCGCAGCCGTGTCAGGTAGAAGGGTGCGACGGTCATGGATGCGTTGACGCCGATGCAATGGGCGTGCATCCGTCCCGTCCACCTAAGAAGGCCCCAACGACGGCGGCTTCCCATGTTGATGGCGCTTAACGGGCGAATTAATGGCTGCAGCGGCGAGGCATAGCGTCCCGCCCCAATGCCTGCCGAACCGGCTCGCGCGCGTTCTAACGATTCTTAAATGAGGACTAGAGGATGCCAACAGGCACGAAGACGCGAGACCCTTGGTCGCGAACCATCGCGATGATGCGTGCATCGTGGGATGGCACCGCGCTCACTTTGCCTGTGAAGGCGAATCAACAAGGTCCAGGCGCGTTCGGCGATTCCCTTCTCATCAGCGTTGTGGACCGCCCGACAGCCAGCACCGCGACGCTCTACTGGCGAGATGCCACGCGTTGTTGTTATCCAGACCAGGCATGGAGGACAGCCCTTGCGCGCAGAACGGGGCATTGTGCGATGAGCGGGCTGCCGATAAGCCGAGGTGACGCCGTCTTCGTGCCAAGACGAAGCGCCGCCGTATCGAATGCAAACGCGATGATCCTGGCATCGGTGCTCGAGCGCCTCACGGTGGGAGTGATGGCCTCCCCTTAGGACGGTGCATGTCGTTTGTCGAACTGACACACAGAGGAGCGAAATACGATGCTAGTGCGATATCGGTCCGTCAAGGTCGAGAACTTGTCGGTTTTTTATCGGGAGTCAGGCTGGGACAATCGGCGCGTATTGCTTCTGATGCACGGCTTTCCGTCATCGTCACGAATGTATGAGCCGCTGCTTCGAAGGTTGGGTGACGAATTCCACCTTATTGCCCCGGACTACCCGGGTTTTGGTCACAGTGACGCCCCCGATCCGCGCGATTTCTCGTACACGTTCGATCATATCGCCGACGTCATGAGGGGGTTCGTCCAGGCGCTCGGTCTAGGTTCGTACTCGCTCTATCTGCAGGACTACGGTGGACCAGTCGGGTTCCGGCTCGCCCTTGCTGATTCCAAGCGGGTGCAGTCGCTGATCGTTCAGAACGCGGTAGCCCACGAGGCCGGACTCGGGCCACTGTGGGAAACTCGCCGCGCGTTCTGGCGCGACCGGGCAGCGCATCAGGCTGCCATCGAAGAGAACCTGATGTCGCTTTCGGCGGCGCGGTATCGCCACGTTGGGACAAGCCCGAATGCCGAATTCTATGACCCAGACTTGTGGACCGACGAGTACGCCTTCCTATCGCGTCCGGGGCAGCTCTCGATACAGAGCGACCTCTTCTACGACTATGGGAACAACGTCGCGTCGTACCCAGCGTGGCAGGCATGGCTCAGGGCCCACCGGCCCCGTCTGCTTATTCTCTGGGGACAATACGATCCGTCCTTCATGTTAAGCGAAACGCAGGCGTATTGCGCCGATGTGCCGGACGCCGAAGTCAATGTTTTGGAAGCAGGGCATTTCGCGCTTGATGAAAAAGCCGACGAAATCGCGCGCATCGTACGTGCATTCTTTCGACGTTGTCAGGAACAGTAAGGCATGCTGAATTACATTGAATCAGCTTGCTCTGCCCATTGGAAACATTGCGAGAATCTGCTGTTGCAGCGTATCGTTGATGCGGTCACGCGCAGTGGCTCCCCGTTGTCGCGGCGAAACTAGGAGCCATCAAAAGACTAACGCTGGTTGCTCGTCGCCACTGCGACCTTGCCATCGTGCCGACGCTGCGGCCGTGGTGGAGCGGACCTGCGTGGTAGCAGCAAGCCGCGAACGCGCATGATCCGATACACGCGTTTGGCGTTCACGGGGATGATGCCTCGGCCCTCCCGCTGACGACGCAACCTGCCCCAAGACGCGGCGATATCCTGCAAAAACTCAAACCCGTATTCAACCTATTGGGAAAGGTCTGCAAAACGCGCCTTGTGTCCCCAACTGTTCAATCTCCGCGCGCATGTCCAAGGCCTGCATACGGCGAGGTCGACGCGAAGCACGCCCCGCGGCGGTCGCCCGGTGCAGCTTGCCGTGCATGCCGTGGCGAAGCCAGCATCGATGTTCTCCTTGCCGCGAGTGATGGCAGGCTCGACTCAACGAGGCGCGGTGCTTGCAGCGGCATGAACGCTCGATCTTGAAGCGACGATAGACAGGACGGCGGAAACGGTCAGACTGCCGGCGACGCACACCATTGCGACGACCAGTGCCTTGGCCAAGGTCAGCGCATCCGGTGACTTCCCCGCGACACTGAAGAAGACGCCGCCGATGACCGCGACGCCCAGTGCTGCGCTGATTTGCAACGCCGAATTCGTGATGCCCGCGATCATCCCGGAACCGGTCGCTGGTGCGCGATTGATAACCGAGCGCACCAGCGTCGGCAGCGCCCAGCCCTGACCGAATCCCAGGAGTGCTACCGCTCCGATCAACGGAAACCGAGCCGGCATCTGTCCGGGCGCGCCGGCCACGAGGGCGGCAAGGAGTATGCAGCCGGCGACCTCGAGCATCATGCCGATGGCGGGGACGCGGTCGCCGAAGAGGCGGATCGCCAGCGGGGTCGTCAGCGGCCCGATGAAGGCGCCGACTCCGAACGGCAGGAAAACCAGCCCTGTCTCTAATGGGCTCATTCCAAGTGCCGCCTGGAGGTAGACGGAGAACGTCAGGAAAAAAGCAGAGACGACGTAGAAGAAGAGGACGCCCGTGAGCCCGCTCATCAGGCCAGGCCTCCGGATCAGCTCCACGCTGATCAGGGGCACGCCGCCTCGGCGGGCGTAGGCCACCTCGTATCGGCAGAAGCCTACTGCAGCGACGGGACACGCGATCAGCATGGCGCAAGCCCACCACGGCCAATCCAGCTCGCGTCCTTCGACCAGAGGCACGATGAGCAAGCCCAGCGTCAGCGCGCAGAGCAGCACCCCGATCCGGTCTACAGGTGCCGGGCTGTCACCGCGGACGTCGGGTAGCAACGGCAGCCCGAAGATCAGGACGGCGGCAACGACGGGCAAGTTGATGAGGAAGACGACGCGCCACTCCAGGTGAAAGATGTCCGCAGAGATCAACGCACCTCCGAGCGCCTGCGCGGCTACGGCGGCCAGTCCCACCGCGGCGCCGTAGAGGCCAAAAGCGCGCGCGCGCTCCTTCTCTGGGAACAAGGCGTGAATGGAGGCCAGCCCTTGCGGCGCCATGGCGGCGGCGCTCAGGCCCTGAAGCACGCGTCCGAGGATCAGAATGGCGGGTGACGATGCGAGGCCGCAGATCACCGATGTCAGACCGAAGCCGGTGACGCCGATCAGGAAGATTTTCCGCCGGCCGAAGAGATCGCCTAGCCGTCCTCCTGTGATCAAAAAGACCGCGTAGGCCGCGGCGTATCCGGAAATGACGAGTTGCAGCTCTGCAGCGCTCGTGTGGAGGGTGCTCTGGATCGACGGCAGCGCGACGTTCACGATGAAGAAATCCAGCGGAGGCAGAAATGCTCCCACCAGCAACACCGCGAACGCCGACCATCGACGGGTAGAGGAGGTTGTCGTATGCATAGGTTTCGGCGGCGGCGGACCGCGTCAGGCCAGACGGCCGAAGCGTTCCGTTCCCGTGATGGGGTGCCAGTTCTGGAGCGGCGTGGCGTAGTGCATGGTGAAGGTGCGCTCCAGGAATGCCCAGCGGCCTTCGCGTCGCTGATAGACGTCGCGGTATTGGCCGCTCACCTGGAGGGTGCCGTTATCGACGTCGTAAAAAAGACAGTCCGCCGCTACCAGGCCGTGGCCGTTGTCACCGTCCACCGTGATCAGGGCATTCGCCATCCAGTGATGCATATGTGGCATGCGCTTCATGTTGATGCGTGCTTGCGCCAGGATGGCCTCCAGGCCGTCGGAGTTGCCGTTTGCGCCCAGGTGCAGTCGCGATTCGGGATGCCAGAGAGTGGCCAGCAGCTCGATGTTCATGGTGTCGAACGCCTCGGCGTAGTTAGCGATCAGCGCATCGATGGCGAAGCGGCTTTCGATGGCGTCAAGGCGTGCTTCGAAATCTTTGGACATTGGCTTTTTACGTACCGATTGGTATAAAAATAGCGAAAAAAATGCGGGGTTCGTGTGGTGACCCCGCGCTGCTCTGGCTTTACATACCGAGTGGTACAAATATAAGCGCGCTTGAAAGGCCGTGTCAACTGCCCTTTTGTACGGCCCGGTGCCATGCGCGAGAGGTTGTAAGTCGCGTCTTCCCCAAATATTGTGTATCGACTAGTATATATATTTTGACTGACGGAGATGTTCATGGTTCAGCGGGGTCGGCCACGCACGTTCGACCGCGATGCGGCGATCATTTCGGCGATGCACCTGTTCTGGGAGCATGGCTATGAATCGACGTCCTTGTCGCAGTTGAAGGCGGCGATCGGCGGGGGCATCTCCGCGCCCAGCTTCTATGCGGCCTTCGAATCCAAGGAGGCGCTGTACAAGGAGGCGCTGGAGCGATACATGGAGATTTACGGCAAGGTGACCCGTAGTCTCCATGACACGTCGATTCCGCCACGGGAGGGCGTGTTCCTGGCGCTGCTCCGGTCGGCAAGGATGCAGACTGAGAGCGGCCACCCGAAAGGCTGTATGGTCGCGCTGGGCGTCGTCGGGGCCAGCTCAATAGGCAGCGAAGCCGTCACCCAGTTGCTTCGTGAGGTGCGCAGTCGCACGCGCGCCGGCTTCCGCGCCTGCGTAGCACGGGGCATCAAGAGTGGGGAACTGCGCAGCAGCACGGATGCGGCGTCGCTGTCCATCGCGCTCGACTGCTTTTTCCAGGGACTGTCTGTGCTCGCTCGCGATCGGGTCCGGCATGCCGTCATCGAGAAGGCCGTGACCGACGCGATGGGGATCTGGGATGCCGCAGTGGACCAGCCGATGTCTAAGGAGTTCTGAAGAACCTGGTACGGACCTTCATTGCCTGAGGGCACCTGAGCCGCGAACATCGAGCCCATCAAGCAGATCAGCCTAGGGGGCAATGTTGCGATATCCCTAGCCCTGAGGTTGGCAGTCACGTCTTGGACGTCTTTCAGGTAGGCGTGTGGTTCGTGCCAACGAACGTAGCAGACACATGATGGCTGCGGCTCGTTCGAGTTATTGCGCGCACGTCGGTTCAGCCGCCAGTTCAACCGGTTTGTCGGGCGCTCACCCGTCAACGAGGCGCGAGACAAGCGCCGCCTCGTTTGCGCTGTCGGCCGGTGCGCGAATGACGGATTCAGCGCGTCTCGCTGAGTAGGCAGCGGGCTGCCTTCGAGGACGCGCTCATCGCCAGCGCCGCAGCCGCTTCGCTCGCAAGCGTGAGTGAGCATGGCGGCTGCTTCGCATCGCAGGCGGTTTAGTCGCCGGAGCCGACGGAAGGCAGCGGCGCGAAGATCAGGGAGCCGTCGGCGACGATGCCAAGACTCACACCGACCATCCGGCATTCCGTAACGAGGCCGAGCGTCGACGTCTGATAAGTGCAGATCGAACGTTGGTCCGGAAGACCGCCCAGCGGCGTGATAGTGGGGCTGCTGAAATCGAGGCCGGCCGAATCGTAATCGGGCGCGTCCTGTCCGGCGACGAGTTGCGTCGGGTCACCGTCCTTCTTCTGCGTCTTGTAGACGAAGAAAATGCCGTTTGCGAGCACGGAATACATCGTGCGCGCAAAGACGGTCGTCGCGCGATTAGCGGCCCAGTTGATCGCGGCACGGCCGAACTCATTGCGTACCACGGCACCCGACATCACGAACGAGAAGAATTCGCCGCGCACGCTCATCTCAACGCCGTAAGCGGCGACTTCGCGCGCCGTCACGCTGAATAATGCGCGTGCGGCGAGCGCTTCCGGGCCGGCTGTGCCAAGGCTCACGGCAGTTAGGATAACCGTGCCTGCCGCCATTGCGATTTCCAGAGGATTCCCGACACCGCCCGAACCGAGCGTCTGCGTTTCCTCGATGTCATTCGATCCGACCTTCGTGCGGCTCAGCGTCCACGCGCTACCGGGCGGATCGGAGAGCACGTAGTGACGCTGGCTGAGCTTGTTGCCCGACTTGTCCGTGAGCGTGATGTCGAAGCCACGCGACGACGTCTGGTCCTTGCAGCCGCCCATCAGGTTCGCGGACGTCTCGCCCTTGAACATGACCATGTTGACTTTGGTCGTCTGCGTCGCAGGGCCCAGGTTGATGGACGTGTTCATCGGATAGGCAGTGATCGTCGCGAGGTCGGTCAAGCCAAACGAATTATTGAACGCCGTCATGTAGCTGCGGTAGCCCTTGTCGGAGACCGCGCTGCGGCGATAGTAGCCAAAGTACTCCTGCACGCGGCCATCGTCGTCACCCGTCGTGTCGTACCAGCAGGTGTTGTCGCCCGGTGTGAAGTTCACGGTGACGTTGTACGGCGAGAAGTTCGCGAAATGAACGACGGTATCCATGCCCGCATTCGCGCTCGAGGCGAAGGTCGCGGCCAGCACCGCCAAAGCAATCTTTTTCACAATCATTTCCTGTGATTCTTGTTGAGCGATCAGGACGCGTTGGCGACGAAGATGATGCCCGCGGGATACATCATCGTGTTGCCCGCGCTTCCGGCGACGCATGACGCGATGACGCCACTTGCGTTGATCGAGCAGGCAGCAAGCGAGTTGTTCGCAAGGTTGGTCACATAGGCCGTGGTGCCGTTCACGCTGATGTCGATGGGGGCGGCCAGGTTCGCGGTGTCCTGCGTCTTCGTGCATGCGCCAGGCGTGCCGTCGTTGCCGATCGCGCAGCTGGTGATCGAGTTGTCGCCCGTGTTGGTGACGAAGAGCCGTTTGTTCGCGACGGTGATGCCCGTCGGCGCGTTGAAGGTCTTGCCGCCGTCGCTCGTCGTGCAGCCGGAGAGCGAACCGTCCGAGCCGATGCTGCATGTTGCGACCGTGTCGTTCTGCTGGTTCGCGACATACACGTACTTCGCATCGGCGACCACGCCGACGGGACCGTTGAACGACCCGTTCGCGGCGGGCGCCTTGCAGCCGTTCAGCTGGCCGCTATCCGCGCCGGAGCAGACGGCCACGGTGTTGTTCGCGTTGGCGAGGTACACATACGAGCCGGATACGGCCACGCCCATCGGGCGATCGAGCGCGCCGTTGCCTGCAAACGTGGTGCAGGCGGGCGTCCCGCTGTTCGGCCATGTGCAGGCCGCGACCGTATGGGTGCCGAGATTCGACACATAGAAGCGTCCATTCGCGGCGTCGATGCTGCCGGGAGCGGAAAGACCCGCAGCGATCTGTGCGACGCATCCGCCGACGGTGCCGTCCTTGTTGACCGTGCACGATGCTAGCGAGCCGTCGCCGTTGGTGATGGTCAGCGTGCCTGCACGCGTGACAGGCGCGTCGACGACCGCGTTGGTGTTGTCGCTGCCGCAGGCGGCGAGCGCGGCCGCGAGCGCGAAAGCGACGCTGGCGCCCAGGGTGGCGCGCGCGAAACTGGCGTGCCGTCGACGCGCATTCGTCGATTGCTTGTTGTTCATTGCGTTGTGTCCTTTCTTGTTCCGATCTTTTTCCGATGCGCGCGTGCGTGTGCACCCGCTTGGCACCGTGGAGTGCCGGGATTGCATCGTGCTTGCGTTTGCATTACGGCTTGATGCCCAGGAACTTGAGGCGTCAATGCGTCACGTGCAGACACACGACGTTCAGAACGAACGCGTTGCCGGTGCCCGCACGTGAGAGCGATGTGAAGCGCCGCCGTTGGGCGGCGCAGTTGGCGTGTTACCTGGCGGCCGTTGTGGAAGCGGTCGCGGCATCGAGCGTCTTTGTCGCGACGCGGTAGCATGTCGGGGTACCCGTTGCGCCGGAGACCTGATAGACGAGCTTGTGTCCCGCCGACGAATCACGCGACTGCTGCGAGCTCAAGGTGACCATCTTGCTGAACTGCCCCTGCTTCGTCGCTTCCTTGGTAATGATGAGGCGTGCGAGGTCGGGATCGCTGCGGGCAGAGTCGGCGTCGATAACGCGGCGCACATTCGACAGGCTCGTTACATACCAGTCCGCACCCAGCTTCGACGTCTTCTGAATGAACGGGCGATACGCGGGCCCCGCGAAGTGACTGTCGATGATCATCCACGGGTCCATGTCCGTCGTACCCAGTTGCGACAGATCGACCTTCGTCTTCGAACCGTCAGCGCGCTTGAAGTACTTCGCGAAGTCGCCGCCAAGACGGGAGCCGAGCTGACCGGCCGTCGCGGGATCGTAGTACTGACCTTCCGGTCCGTTACGCAGATCGCTGAAACGCATCCCCGTCCATGTCACCACATGCGAGACCACGAATCCGGACGCCACGTTCGCAGGTGCGGATTTCGGCAGCGCGGATTCCGTGATGTACAACAGGTCGCCCGGTCGCAAGTGATCGACCAGTTGCTCGATGTTGTCCTGGTTGATGTCGAGGAGGACGCCCGCCTGATCGGTGACGGACACCAGCGGGTCGGTGCCGATCGAACATGCCTGCGTACCGATGCCGGTCTGCAGGTTTCCGGTTGCGTGCGTGACGCCCGCGAAGTTGTAGGCCCACGACGTGAAGTCCGAGCAATCGACGCCTTGCCATTTGGTATCGGCCTTCGCGAGGGGCGTGGACGTCTGTACACCGTTGCTCTGACGATTCGGCGCGCAGGTCATCTTCGACGAGTGCAGCGTCGAGTTGAAGTACGAGGGCTGGCTGGCGGGCGGCACCCAGCCAGGAATGTGATGGTGGCAATAGTTGAGGTTCTGGTCGATCCAGTAATTCTCGACGGCCATCAGCAGTTCGCGCTGGAAGGTGGGGCCGTCGGCGGCGCACGAACTGGTCGCGATGGCGCCGTACTGCGTGGCGCGCGGTCCCCACGAACCTGCGTCCGCGAAGCTCGCCCAGTTGTCCGACGTCAGGGTGCCACCCAACCGCGCCTGCACGTCATCGCGGCGAGCCGTGAAGAGCGCGCGCTGTTCGCTGTAAAGCGCGATGCGATCGTGGCACGCCTGGCTGCTTACCGTAATGTTCGCGGCCTTGCCCGGAATGATCTGCTTGAGCGCGGCGAGCGATGTGATGCCCGAACGATTGCGCGAATTGCCCATGAAATCCACCACGCCCGTGCTGAGCGCACAGTTGGCGCCGGCGGGCGCGGCGATCGTGCCGTCATCCGACGGATTGCCCGCGCCTGCGTTGCATTCGGCGAGCGTGTCGCCGTTCGCGGACTGGCTTACGATATTCTGCGTGCTGTCGGCGATGGAAACACCCGTCGACGTCCGGCTCTGCGATTCCGCGCCGAGCGCGAGCGCCATTTTCGCGCCGTTCGATACGCCAGCCGATCCGCTCGCCGCATTCGCCGTGACGAAGGAAGGAGCCGTCTGCTGCACGTCGATGTCGCCAGCGAAGGCATTCACGCGCGACATCGCAGCAGCGACGTTGCTGGCAGTGAGGCCACCCGCCGCACGTGCATCCGCGACCACGGCATTCGAATAGGCGGAGACGATCATCTGTGACGGCGTGCTGAGATACACGGCGTCGATCTCGCCCGGCATCGTGGCTGTTTCGCCCGTCGATTCTTCTTCATAGGCGCCGCCTGTCACCCGAATGAGCACGGGGTAGCGTAGATTGCCGAGAAGAGAAAACGTGCCGTCGCTGCGAGTCGTGCCCGTCGCGAGCGGCGTGTCGGCCACGGAGCCGTCCGGTGCGATTGCAAAGGCGCTCACGGAAGCATTGGCAACGGGTCCCAAATACACGGCGCCCGAAGTGGACGGTGAGGTGCTTCCGCCACAGGCGGACAGGAAGAGGGCGAGTGCCGCGCTTGTCGCGGCGGTAAGTTGGACTGGTTTCACCATAACCTTGCAGAAAGCGGGCTTAGGCTGTTGTTCATAACAGCGCGCGATTGACCGGTGCTGATTGCAACGACACGCACCGATACTCGCAGGTTAGGCGAAAGTGACAGGTCCCAAAATTCCGATCATGTTGGGGAATAGTGGCCTTTTCGTTGAATTGACAAGGAAGGCACAGGCGAGGACAAGCAACACGAACGCGATAATCGAGTGGGTGACGAAGGCATGGCGGGGATCTGTGCGTTTCTTCGTGCGTCGCGTTCGGCAACGGATGAACGCTGGAACGTCCGTTTATTTTTTCTCTAGCGCGTGTGTCGGTCCATTGAATTCCTAATGCGTCCGCTCTGCAACCTGCCATATTGCTGACGGCCAAAGGAGCCTCGTCGACCGATTGATAAGTGCGAGGCGTCAGAGAAGTCGAGTTTTGCTTCTCGCCACGCAGCAACAACGGAGCGGCACCGTTTGCCGCCAACTTGAGACGCCCGTTCCCGGTCGTCTTGCCGACGGCGAACGCTGGCCACTTTTAGCGCGTCGCGTAATCAGCGCGCCTCAAATCGGCTCCCGGCCGCGCGGCTAAGTCAGCTACGTATGTCGAAATGCTTTGCCGACCAAGCTGTCGTAGTCGGCCGGGTCGGTTCCAACGATGGTTACGATCATCTGGGCAACCGCGGTATCGCGTATCAACTCGCGTGCCAATACACGTGCGGTATGCAGCGAGACGACGTTGCGTACGGGCTCCGTATTCAGCTCGTCGCTGATCGAAAATATGAATCGATGAAGCTCGCCCGACTCCGGTTCTACGGCTTCGTGAGCGAGGATCGTCGCTAACACCTGCATCGTGACTCCTCTGAACCCTTGAAATCGACACAGCCGCAGCATAGACGATTGTTGGACATCCCGCACTTTGACGAGCGACCGGTCGCTGCAGTGCCTCTCGCGACCGCGGTTCCGCAATGTCGGCGACAGCACGGCAGCGAACCGATCCTTCTGATGCGGTGACAGGGTGCCGTGATGCATACGAGCGTCGAGGCATACGGGGCTAGTCGCTGTCAGCGTGTCTCCGAACAGGAGACGCCTCCTCGGAAGAGGCAAGACCTTTTCCTTACTTCACAGGCTCTCGCGGTGTTATTCGAATGCCAGGGACGTTGACTGAGCCGCTTAGCCCCCTTACACCGCCTCCGCAACAAGTCGTCCAAAACATGCGCCGTCAACGCGTAGCGTCAAAAGAGTCCGATGGACATGAACAGCAGTACTTATGATCGCCGAAGCTCATGAAACAGACTTGCTGAAGGAGTCCCGATGTTGCGCGTAGTGGCCTCAGTGAGAACGCTTTGGGCGAGCCGCGCGGTACGTCACACGATTATCTCGGCGAAGCCTCGGGAGTGAGACGCACAGCATTTAGACGAACGCGTGGGCGAAGTACCGATGCATTGGATTCACAATGTGGTTGGCACGCGTGGATAGCCAAACATAGCATCGTCCCGTACGGTGAAAATGTAAAGCCCATGCTCGAACACGACGCCTGTCCGCTGGCGTCCAGCGCATGGACGCGCCCGAAAGGTTAGGGGGCGTCCTACAACCCTACACAAGAGCGGTCGTACTTAGTAGAGGACAATTCGATGCTTATCTTGCAACTAGCCATGGCGGGACGTATTCAGATTGTCCGAAAAACGTACGACCCGTGCCGGAGGAGCGTCTCCGCGTGGGAGAAAGGACTCCACATGATGCTACGTAATAGGCGTGACCAACCTACCGCCGCGGAAACACATGGTGCGGAGCGTGGACTTGACCGCTTCGAGGGATTCAGCGACGCGGTCTTCGGAATCGCGCTGACCCTGCTGATCGTCGAGATAAAGGCACGAGCGATCGTCGAGATCGTGAGGCAGCGTTCCAAACAGGGAATCGCCGCCCGACATGCGATCGTGACGAAGATCGCCGAGTGAATCCAATGCCAAGAAGCTCCAGTCCAGAAGCGGGGTGACCAAGTCTGCGTACCACGCGTCCTTACCTTCGCTAAACGCCGCTCAGTCGGCGTTTGGCGGGTAAAGCTTCTCGACGTGGATGAAGTCCACGATCACGATATAGTCGTCATGGACATCATTCCTCAAAATCTCAAAAGCCGGACAGCACAATCTTGCCGCGCGCCTTGCCGCTCTCGATCAAGGCATGGGCGCGGCCGAGATTGGCCGCGTTGATGGTGCCGAAATGGTCCGCCAACGTCGTGCGCAGCACGCCGGCGTCGACCGACTCGGCGACCCGGACCAAAATATCGTGCTGTTTGATCATGTCCGGGGTCTGGTACATCGAGCGGGTGTACATCAATTCCCAGTGCAGCGAGATGCTTTTCGGCTTGAGGATCGGCACGTCAAGCGACACGGGGTCGTCGATCAGACCAAGCTTCCCCTGCGGCGCGAGCATCTCGGCGATTTCAACCAGGTGCTTGTCGGTATGGGTCAGGCTCGCGACGTAATCGACCCCGTCAATGCCAAGGTCGCGCAGTTGCGCCGGCATCGGCTTGGTGTGGTCGATCACATGGTGGGCGCCAAGCTCGCGCACCCACTCCTGGGTTTCCGGCCGCGACGCCGTGGCGACCACGGTCAGGCCGGTCAGTTGGCGCGCCAGCTGGATCAGTATGGAGCCGACGCCGCCGGCACCGCCAATGACCAGCAGCTTTCCGATAGGGTCTTTGCCTTCGGGCACTTGCAAACGGTCGAATAGCAATTCCCACGCCGTGATCGAAGTCAGCGGCAGCGCGGCCGCTTCCTCGAAGCTGAGGCTCTTCGGCATCGGGCCGACGATGCGCTCGTCGACCAGGTGCAGCTCGCTGTCGGTACCCGCCCGCAGCAGCGAACCGGCGTACATGACGGGATCGCCGGGCTTGAACAGGGTCACTTTGTCGCCCACGGCGCGCACCACGCCGGACGCATCCCAGCCCAGCACCTTCGGTACCACTGGGGGCGGCAGCACGCCGCCACGGATCTTGGTATCGACCGGGTTCACCGAGACCGAATGAACTTCCACCAACAGGTCGTATCCGGTGGGCTCGGCCTCGGGCAACGTGGTGTCGGTCAGGGCATCCGGCGAACCGAGCGGAACCGACTCGTTATAGACAACAGCTTTCATATGCACTCCATAAAAATGACAGCTTCAGTTACAGCGGCAAGGGTTGTTGGAATCACCAAAATTGTCAGCAACGCATATGCCCCATGCCGTACCTGTTAGGGGCGCAGGTTGACCATCGTAAAGGTGAGTGTCTTGGTGGTGAAGTGGACCGACTCAGGCGCTGCACAGACTACGTTTCTCGCTAAACATCGGTATCGGATAGTATGCTCGAATTGAGCGTTGACGGTCCCACCATGCGCGGCGACGACGGGTTTATTAAGTATGGCGCGAGGACATGCCGCGCCATCTGAGTTCTTCACGTGGCGAAGAACTGCCTGATCGGGCCATAACATGAGGAAGACACCTGCGTGCGACGTGCATCGCGAAAGTCACACACGTGCCGTTCTCGCCTGCGAGTCGGCTGATGGCTTCTATGGGCGGGAAGCAAGGGGTCGATTTCCCGTTGACGCTGACCTTTCAAATGGCGACATCCCTATACGCTGTGCGAATGCCGCCCGCCGGATGACCGCCGTCGATGGAAACTCCGCCACACTTCCAGCGTGTAGCAACACGGGCTCGCGCCCAGAAGGCCAATCAAACGTGCCGTCTGCCCAGACGCATGAATCTCAGGGCAAACGGCACATCAGCACGAGATCGTCCGTCAACTATCAACGGTCAACGAGGCGACCTTGACGGTGGCCGCCCTAAGTCAAGCGTTTCCCATCATTTCCGGATCCTGCGCGAAGCGGGCTTGGTGCGCACGCGCGTAGCCGGCACCGTGCATCAAAATTCACTGCGTCGCGCTGAGTTGGATGCCCGCTTTCCCGGCTCGATGGAGGCCGTCATCAAGCAGATCATCAACAACCCCGCATTGAGCGAATCGGCGTGAAGTCGGCTGAAGGTCGGTGGACGAGCCGCAAGCGCAGACGGCGCCTCACGGATATGGGTTTCATGGCACTATTGAGCGCACTTAACATCCATATCAGGAGCGCAGCGCGATGGCGACTTACATTGTATTTACAAGGGAAAGCACCCACGATCAGCGGGAGCTCGATGCGTACCAAAGCAAGGTAAGCGACACCTTCCAAGGTCATCCTGTCAAGATCCTGGCTGCTTACGGACCACAGCAGGTGCTGGAAGGGGATGCGCCGGAAGGGGTCGTAATCGTGGAGTTCCCGTCTACCGCCGCCGCGCGTGCGTGGTACGACAGCCCGGCCTATCAAGAGGTCGCGCAGCACCGGTTCCGGGGTGCGCAATATCGCGCCGTTCTCGTCGAAGGCGTGTGACGCAAGCCGTCAACGCCACGAGACGACTCGGTCGCCGGATGGGGCGATGTCGGCCACTTGCCGCCTCTCACGGGTAGCGGTAAGCGGCCGTTCCGCTGCCGCCGCCGGTCAATTCGCTTTTCACTTCCCGAGCCCTTGGTCCGACCGCGACGGACGTGTGACTCTACTCGTCAAAGTAGTCATGCGAAATTCTTCCATACTGAAGCGTGATGTCGGCAATGAAATGGACGGCTCGCAAGACTCACCTCACGGGCAAATCAACCACCGGCGCGTTTACGTGCGGAACGAGAACTAAGCGCGCCGGGCCGGACCATGCTTCCTCCACTTGAATGTCCGACAAGTTATAGCGGCTGTCGGAAGTGGCAGATCGTCCATTAGCACCATCTCTTCGCAACAGGCCCTGATAGCACAGCCACGCATCGGGACTAAAGAACTTGCGGTGTGGCTCATGGCTAGTCTCCCGTGATAGCGCTGTCGTGCGGGGGGTCGTGACGCTGACGTGGGACGTTCAGGTATCTGAGACTGAGGAAAGCATAACAAATCACCGCAGCGGTAAGACCGGCTAAGATGTAACCGGTTTTGGGCAATAGGAGGGCAAACCCGGTCAACACGAAGACGATCAGGGTGTTGACGACCAGTTGGCGCCGCAACTCGGGCCGCTCCATGAAATAGCCGTACTGCTTGCCAATGAAAAAGCAGACCGCGCCGATGACTGACAGTACCCGGAAATCGGATACCACCATGTCGTCCAGCGTCGCGTGCCGGATCAGGCTCGCTTCAATCGACAGGCTGATGAAGACGAAAAAGTGCGAGTACAGGACCGAATGGCCGGTCGTGAGCTTCTGTTTGGTCAACAGGTGAAAACTGTCAAAGTAGACCCACCAGATGCCCGATATCATCACGAAGCCGGTGGCGGCCGTCAGCAGCTTCTCTACAGTCCAACTGATGTTGGCCAGTCCCGTGGACAGGCTGCTAACGGACTCTCCCAGCATGATGATCGTGAGCAGGCCCACACGCTCGATCAGGTGCTCGGTATGCACTGGGATGACCTGGAGACGACGTATCTGTCAGCGCATCCCGTCTTGAGTGCCAGGGTGCATGATGCGAAAGTTTCGCCATCGTAGTGATGGGAGTGATGCGATGGACGACGACGTGATGGGGCGAGCTGTCGTGCGAACGGGCG
>Ga0153921_1000089_pt1 | contig 81170 bp, 101 predicted proteins | sample TSNJ005MetaG_FD_104691 | JGI IMG/M metagenome (GOLD analysis project Ga0153921, IMG submission 104691) | Attine ant fungus gardens microbial communities from New Jersey, USA - TSNJ005 MetaG | ecosystem: Host-associated > Fungi > Mycelium > Unclassified | place: USA: New Jersey, Brendon T. Byrne... | reverse complement strand
TTTCAAAAGCCTGAAAGAAGGCCAAACCGTTTCCTTCGTGGCTGAGAAAGGCCAAAAGGGTATGCAAGCTGCACAGGTTCGCCCAGAGTAATTCTGCGCCGAACTAAAAAAACCCCGTCCATGTGACGGGGTTTTTTATGGCCTGGAGAAAAGCGCTGGAGCAATCAGCCGCAATTGACCCGATTGATCACAAGGTTGTCATCGGTATTGAGGTTCAGGCGATCGGAGCGGTATTCCAGCGTGACCATGTCATCTGGCTTGAGAATGCGTGCGTTCTGCGCTCCGGCGCGGCTACGGGCCTGTTCCAGCAATTGTGGCGAAGCTTTCTGGCCGATTGCGAACTCGGCAGCCTTCGCCTCACAGCGGCTATGACCAGCATCGGTCACGGCAGTGTCTTTGGCTGGCTCAGAGGTACCCGGGGTGCTGCAACCCGACAAGGCGAGCGCAGCCAACAAAGTACCGAATGATGCGAGCTTCCAAGGCATGAAGCCTCCTTTGAGAAAAAATGGACAGAGATCGTGCGACCGTGGTTTGGCCGATTGGTTTCAGAATTGTCACAATTGGCTGTGGGCCAGTCTGCCTGAGTCGACACCGGGCGCTGGCGAATCAATCGTCACCAGATATGAACGCACTCAGTAGATGTCGATGTAATCAAACGGCGGGGTTGGCCAATTCTGCTTGAGCGCGTTGAAAATCTGCATCACCCACACCTCGTCGCTGGCTGCGACGTTGCCGACATAACCCGAACCCGCCGCCCAGGTCTCCAGGCGGAACAGAAGGCCGTCGATATCGACGCCACCCACCACGCCCGAAGAAATGTAGGCAATGCCGACATTGGTAACGCGCAATTGGGTGTGAACGTTGTCACTGGCGGACGCAAGCAGCTGCCGCACAGCGTCCAGCGTCAGGTTGACGGGGTTGTTCAAGTCGATCTGCACGCGGTTTGTCCTGGCAATTAAACAGGCGGACAGTGTCGCACAGCCCTCCCCTCATGCCTAAGTAGCAGTGCCAAACACGGCGCAAAATGGTTAACTCCACACGCAGAACGCACTAACCGCCTTTCAGCCTCGCGAGACACCCATGACCATCGTCACGATCCACGCCGACATCAAAGCCAAGTGGCCCCAAGGGCAAAGCTCCTATAGCCCGGGCAGCCCGGAGGAGTTGGCAATCATCGGTATCGACCTGCTGGTCAAGGAACTGGGCACACAGGCCGCGCAGGCATTCATCGGCCAGGTATTCGAGAAATACCCGGCCGATCACATGGGGGCGCCAGACCCCGAGCGCGAATAAGACCCGGCCGACGAACGTCGACCGGCAGGCTGTTTACTTCAGGCGACCAAGGCGTTCGGTCAGCAGATCGAAGAAGCCCTGGGCATCGCCATTTTCAACCCAGAACGCGTTCTTCGGTTGTTTCAGGCCATCGTACCAGTCGACGATGGTCTGGCCGAAGGTCGGGCCTTCACGGCTGTCCACCACCACGTTGACCTCACGGCCGCTGAACAGCGCAGGCTTGAGCAGGTAGGCAATGACGGTAGCGTCATGCACCGGGCCGCCCGGGATGCCGTAGTGCTCCATATCGCCCTTGACGTATTCATTGAGAATATCGCCCACCACCTTGCTCGCGTTGTTGTTCAGCGCAGCGATTTGCTTCAGGCGTGCGTCGCTGGTCAGGACCTTGTGGGTCACGTCCAACGGCAGGTAGGTCAGCTTGACGCCGCTCTTGAGCACGATCTCGGCCGCGATCGGGTCGGCGAACAGGTTGAACTCGGCCACCGGCGTGATATTGCCGCCGTTGAAGTGCGCGCCGCCCATCACCACCACTTCCTTGATGCCTTGAGTGATCTCCGGCGCCTGGGTCAATGCCAGCGCCAGGTTGGTCTGCGGACCGAGCATGGCGATGGTGATGCTGTGGGGCTTGGCGGTGCTGAGGGTCTTGATCAGGTAATCAACGGCATTGCCTTCGGCCAGGCCTTTTTTCGGCTCATGCACGGTGACGCCGGAGATACCTTCCTTGCCATGGATGTTTTCAGCGTAGATCGGCGTGCGCAGCATCGGTTTCGGTGCACCGGCATATACCGGGATGTCCTCGCGCCCTGCCCATTCGCGGGCCAGGCGTGCGTTGCGGGAGGTCTTGTCGAGGCGCACGTTACCGGCAACGGTGGTCAGCGCGCGGATCTGCAGTTCATCGGGCGAAGCCATGGCGAACAGCAAGGCAACCACGTCGTCGGCACCGGGGTCGGTGTCGATGATCAGGTCGATTTTTTCCGCCGCGTGGGCGCTTGCAGCAGTTAGCACGGACAAAAGCAGCACACTCCGGAACAGGTGTCGCAGGGTTTGGGTACCACGTTGCATGACGCACTCCTTGTCGTTGGGGAATTCTAGAACGTTACGCCGGAAACCAGCGCGATATTGCAGTAGGGCTGGCACTCGCCGGTGCGCACCACCGCCCTCGCCTTGCGGCTGAGCTGCTTGAACTCTTCATGGCTGACCAGGCGGCGCTCGCCGAGGACGGCCTGTTCGGCCAGGGTATTGAGATCCGCCAGGGCCGGCGGTTGCTTGAGCAGGATTTCTTCCGCGAGCACGTGGCTTTCCACCTGCATCTCGCTGAGGACGATGCGCAAGGTACTGACGAAATCCGGAATGCCTTTGGTCAGCGCCAGGTCGATCAGCTCGACACCCGGCGGCACCGGCAAGCCAGCATCACCGATCACCAGAATGTCGCCATGGCCAAGGGATGCGATCACCCGCGACAGCGCGATATTGAGCAAGGGAGTCTTTTTCATGAGGGCACAAAACCTTGGACGTCATGCAATGTGGGAATAGAGGGTTGCGCACCCGCGCGGGTCACGGACAGCGCGGCGGCTACCTGGCCGAAACGAATGGCCTCGGCCTCGCTCCTGCCGTTGGCCAGCGCGGCTGCGAAACCGCCGACGAAGGTGTCACCGGCAGCCGTGGTATCGACCGCCTTGACCTTGGGCGCGACCAGGTGCTCGAAGCCTTGGCCATCGGCAAACAACGCGCCTTCGGAGCCGAGGGTAATGATCACTTTGCCAGCACCGGCCTTGATCAGGCGTGTGGCGGCGGCCTTGGCGCTGTCCAGCGAGTCGACCACCACGCCGCTCAAGGCCGAGGCTTCGCTTTCATTGGGAATCAGGTAGTCGATGGCGGCGTACCAATCCTCGGGCAGCGGACCACTGGCCGGCGCCGGGTTCAGGATCACCGTCTTGCCCAGCTCGCGACCGCGCTTGAGGGCATGGCCGACAGTCTCCATCGGCGTTTCCAGCTGGCAGACAATCACGTCGGCAGCCTGCAGCACACTGTCAAATGCCTGTAATTTGGCTGGGGTCAGCTCGCCATTGCTACCGGCGACAATAACGATCGCATTCTGGCTGCTGTCATCCACCACGATCAGCGCCACCCCGCTGGAACCGTCGACGGTGCTGACGGCCTGGCAATCAATGCCCTCCACCAGCAGCGCGTCGCGCAATTGCGCGCCATAGGCATCGGTGCCCACGCAGCCGACCATGGCGACCTCAGCCCCGAGGCGCGCCGAAGCGACCGCCTGGTTCGCGCCCTTGCCGCCGGGAACGGTGGAAAACGATTGGCCGATCAGGGTTTCACCGGCGCGGGGCAGCCGACTGGCCCGGGTGACCAGGTCCATGTTCAGGCTGCCTATTACCACTACTTTTGCTGGCATACATCAGTACTCATCAATTCGGTTCAGCGGTATTGGGCAAACACACCGGCCAACGGCGCCGTCGACTCGCGCAGGACAATACTCGGCGTCACGATGCGTTGATCGATCGGCAATTGGGGTGTCGCAATTCGTCGCAGTAAAAGCTCGGCCGCCATCTCTCCCAGCTGCAGGATCGACTGGCCCACGGTGGTCAGCGCCGGGTACACGTACTGGCTCATCTGGATATCATCAAACCCGATCACCGACAGCTCACCGGGCACCCGGATATTACGTTCGGCAGCGGCGCGCAAGACGCCGAAGCCAATCATGTCGTTGCCGGCAAAAATCGCGCTGGGGGGATTATCCGCCAGCAATTGCGCCGCGGCCGCGTAACCACCGGTACTGGTGAAATCACTTTCCAGCACACGACCAGCCGGCACTTCGAGCCCCGCCTCGGCCAGGGCGCGGTAGTAGCCCGCCATCCGCATTTGCGCCACGCGGGTATGACTCGGGCCACCAATGCAGGCAATGTCGCGATGCCCCAGATCGAGCAAGTGCCGGGTCGCCAGGTAAGCGCCCTGTTCATGGTCGATGCGCACCAGGTCGACATCGATCCCGTCCAATGCACGGTCGACGATGACCATCGGCGTGCGCACCGCCTTGAGGCCTGTCGCCAGGCCGCTGTCGTCGCCGCCCACCGAGGTCACGATCAAGCCGTCGATGCGTTTTTCCAGCAGCACCCTCAGGTAGCTGCGCTGCTTTTCGGCATTATCGTCGGAGTTGCAGAGGATCACGCAATAGCCGTTACGCTCGCAGTAATCCTCGATGCCCCGGGCCAGTTCCGCAAAATACGGGTTGAGGCTGTTGGGCACCAACAGGCCGATGGTGGCTGTGGTCTTGGCCTTCAGCGAGCGCGCGACCGCACTGGGCACATAGTCGAGCTGCTTGATGGCCGCCTCGACCTTGATCCGTACCGGCTCGCTGACCGGGCGCGTCTTGTTCACCACATGAGACACCGTGGTGTAGGAAATCCCCGCCAGCGCGGCCACATCCTTGATCGTTGCCATGGCTCAGGCTCGCCGACTGGCGCGCTGGCTGCGGTAAGTATCGAGCACCACCGCGATCACGATCACGGCACCGGTGATGATACGTTTGGTCGGCTCGGTGGCGCCAATCTGCGCCAGCCCTGCCGCCAGTACCGAGATGATCAGCACGCCGAAGAAGGTACTGATGACCGAGCCACGCCCGCCCATCAGGCTGGTACCACCGATCACTACCGCAGCGATCACTTGCAGCTCCAGGCCGGAACCGGCGTTGGGATCGGCCGCTTCCAGGCGCGAAATCTGGAACAGCGCCGCCACACCCGCCAGCAGGCCCATCAGGCTGAACACCAGGATCTTGTAGGGCTTGGGATTGATACCCGCCAGGCGCACGGCCTCTTCGTTGGTGCCAATGCCGATCAGGTAGCGACCGAACACGGTACGGGTCAGCACCAGCTGCGCGGCGATGATCACCAGCAACGCGATGATGAACGAAGGTGAAATGCCGAAGGCCACCGGGTTGGACAGCCAGGCAAACGAATCACCGATGTATGCGGTACGCGAGCCGGTCATCTGGTACGCCACGCCGCGCGCCATTTCCAGCACGCCGAGGGACACGATGAATGACGGGATCCGCCAGGCCACTGTGATCGAACCGGTAATGGTCCCGGCCAACGCGGCGCAGCCCATGCCCAGCACGGCTGCCGGCAACACACTCCAGCCCCAGCCGAGAATCGCCACACTGACGGCCGATGCGGCCAGGGCCAGCACGGAGCCTACCGACAGGTCGATGCCGCCGATGATCAGCACGAAGGTCATGCCGACTGCCAACACCATCAGGTCGGGAATCTGGTTGGCCAGGGTGCTGAAGGTGTCGTACGAGAGGAAGTGGTCGCTCAGGAACGAGAACAGCGCAATCATCGCCAGCAAGGCGCCGGCCAGGCCCAGGTAGGTGCCCAGGCCATAGAAGTTGCCGCCACGTTTTGCGGGGGAGGAAGTGGTTTTCATGGGGTATTCCTAGGCGCTGCGTCGTTGAGCAGCGCATCACGTTTCTGATAGCCGGCAAAAGCAGCGGCAAGCAATTCGTCCTGGGTCCAGCTGTCGCGCTCGAAGGTCTCGATCAGGCGCCCGGCGGAAAGTACGCCGATGCGGTCGCAGATCAGCATCAACTCACGCAGGTCGCTGGACACCACCACCAGCGCCTTGCCCTGGCGGGTCAGGTCGCCGAGCAACGCATAGATATCGAATTTGGCGCCGACGTCGATGCCTCGGGTCGGTTCATCGAACAGCATCACCGCGCAATCGCGCTCCAGCCAGCGGCCAATCACCACCTTCTGCTGGTTGCCACCCGACAGCTCGGACACCAGCTGCGCCGGACTGGAACTGCGGATACGCATGGCGTCGACCTGGCGCTTGGCCAAGGCCGTTTCGTCACGACTGTTCACCAGGCCAGCGCTGGACACCTTCGGCATGTTGCCCAAGGCAATGTTGGCGCCGATGGATTGGGTCAGCAGCAGGCCTTCGCCCTTGCGGTCTTCGGTGATCAGGGCGATGCCATGGCCAACCGCGTCGACGGGCGAGCGAATGCTGACGACTTGCGCCGGTGTGCCCAGGGCCACGGTGCCGCTGTCGGCCAGGTCGGCGCCGAAGATCAGGCGCAGCAATTCCGTACGACCCGCACCGATCAGGCCGGAGATGCCGTAGATTTCGCCGGCACGCACTTCAAACGACACGTCGCGGACCTTGTCCGAGCGAGTCAGGCCTTTTACCGTCAACAGCGGCGCGCCGATGGTGCGCGGGCCCAGGTCGATTTTCTCGCCCAGTTCGCGGCCCACCATCAGCGTGACCAGTTGCTCACTGTTGTAGTTGGCCATCGGCTCGACACACACCAGCTTGCCGTCACGCAGCACCGCAATGCGCTGGGCAACCCGGGCCAGTTCTTCGAGCCGGTGGGAAATATAGATAATCGCCACGCCCCGGGCCTGCAGGCGGGTGATTTGTTCGAACAGCATCTCGACTTCACGGGCGGTCAGCATCGCCGTAGGTTCATCGAGGATCAGTACGTGGCAGTCGCCAATCAGGTTGCGGGCGATCTCGACCATCTGTTGGTGGCCGATGCCGAGGCTGCCGACCAGGGTGTCCGGGTCGATAGCGTCCAGGCCGACCTGGGCCATGGCTTCAATGGCGGCCTTGCGCAGTTGCTTGCGGCTGATCCAGCCACCGTGGCTGGGCAGGTTATCGAGGAACAGGTTTTCAGCGACCGTCAGGGTTGGCAGCAGGTTAAGCTCCTGCATGACCATGCGGATGCCCTGCTCTTCAGCCTGGGTCCGGCTGCCTGGCGTGTAGGCCTGGCCATTGAACTGCATCTGGCCGTCGGTCGGGGTGACCAGCCCGCCGATGATTTTCGACAGGGTGCTTTTCCCCGCGCCATTCTCACCGGTAAGCGCCAACACCTCCCCACGATTGAGCGTCAGGGTGATGTCGGACAGAACCGGTTGGGCATAGGTCTTGCCGATACCGCTGACCGAGAGGACAGCGTTCGGTGCGGAAGATGACATAGGAACGTCTCCAGGCGTCCGCTCGGGTGAGCGGACGCTGTTTTGTGCTGCCGGGGAATTACTTCTTGAGGATGAGTTCGACCGGGGTTTCGATCATGCCATCCACGGCATCGACTTTTTCACCCTTGACCAGCTTCAGAGCGTTCTGGATACCGAAAACGGCTTGCTGGGCAGCAGCCTGGTCGGCGGTGGCCAGGACACGGCCGTCCTGCAGCATCGGCTTGATGGCCTCGATGTTGTCGTAGCCTACGACCAGCACCTTGCCAGCCTTGCCGGCGCCACGTACGGCGGATACTGCGCCCAGTGCCATGTTGTCGTTACCGGCCAGCAGTGCCTTGATGTTCGGGTTTGCCTGGAGCATGGCAGCGGCAATCGCGTTGCCCTTGTCGATTTCCCACTCACCGGATTGGGTGGAGACGATCTTCATGCCGGCGGCATCCATCGCGTCCTTGAAGCCAGCGGTACGCTGCTGGGCGTTGGTGGTGGTGGACACACCTTCGATGATGCCAACCTGGTCACCCTTGGTGAGGTGCTTGGCCAGTTCTTCACCGACCAGGCGCGCGCCCTTGCGGTTGTCTGGACCTACGAACGGGATATCAAGGTTTTTGCTTTTCAGTACATCCACATCAAGACGGTTGTCGATGTTGACGATCTTGATGCCTTTGTCGGAGGCCTTTTTCAGCACGGTGACCAAGGCTTTCGAATCGGCGGGAGCAATGACGATCGCGTCAACCTTGGACAGGATCATCTGATTGACGATATCGATCTGTGCACTGGTATCGGTTTCGTTCTTGATCCCGTTGGTGATCATGTCGAAGTCGGCGGCGTGGGCTTTCTGGTATTCCTTGGCACCGTCCTGCATGGTGACGAAGAATTCGTTGGCGAGGGATTTCATGACCAGGCCGACCTTGGGTTTGGCGGCGGTCTCGGCAGCAAATGCAGAGGAAAGAGGCAGCGCAGCGGATGCGGCAGCAAGCACAGCGACAGCAAGAAGACGTCCAGCAAATGGCAGCTTCATGGGTTCACTCCGATCTTATGATTATTGTGAGCAACGCTTGCACCGAAGAACGCTTCGGCAGCCAACCCACCCGGGCGGCTGATACGAGCTTTCACGACACTCGAAGAGCACCCCGTGAAACATCTCGCAAACGTTTGCGTTAGGTCAAACTATGAGAAGCTTGTCGAGATTTGTCAACGGGAGAAAACAGCCTTTTGTTGAATCCGCTTTACGCCCTGCCCTCGAAGCCATCCGGTACCCCCTTTAAACATCCGCGTTGCTGGATCGTTCTCTGAAACGACAGGTCGCGGCGTGCCTCCTGCGTTTAAAACCAAACTTTTCCGTCATCCTTTTCGGACAACCGAACACCCGTGCACCGCTTTGTTCGGAAAGCCGGACAGAAGACCAAGCCATTTACTTACAAATCAAACAAATATAGATATAAATCAATAGGTTAAATTCTATTGCCAAACAAAATCCCGCTGGTACAAATCCTGCTCTTACTCAGCACCTCGTGGCGCTCAGAACCGCCCGGGTGTTTCTAGATGAACCTGCATCAGCACTCATCAAAACTAGAGAGAAGAATAATGAAATCTGCGTTGAAAACTTTCGTACCGGGCGCGTTAGCCCTCCTGCTGTTGTTCCCCGTTGCCGCTCAGGCAAAAGAAGCTGAAACCCAGCAAAAACTGTCCAACGTGGTGATCCTTGCCACCGGCGGCACCATCGCCGGCGCCGGCGCCAGCGCGGCCAACAGTGCGACCTACCAGGCCGCCAAGGTCGGCATCGAACAATTGATCGCCGGTGTTCCTGAGCTTAGCCAGATCGCCAATGTCCGCGGCGAACAAGTATTGCAAATTGCCTCCGAAAGCATCACCAACGAAAACCTCCTGCAACTGGGTCGTCGTGTCGCCGAACTGGCCGACAGCAAGGACGTCGACGGCATCGTGATCACCCACGGTACCGACACCCTGGAAGAGACTGCCTACTTCCTCAACCTGGTGGAAAAGACCGACAAGCCAATCGTCGTGGTCGGCTCGATGCGCCCAGGCACTGCCATGTCGGCTGATGGCATGCTCAACCTGTACAACGCCGTTGCCGTCGCCGGCAGCAAGGACGCCCGCGGCAAAGGCGTACTGGTGACCATGAACGACGAGATCCAGTCGGGTCGCGACGTCAGCAAGATGATCAACATCAAGACTGAAGCGTTCAAGAGCCCATGGGGCCCGCTGGGCATGGTGGTAGAAGGCAAATCCTACTGGTTCCGCCTGCCAGCCAAGCGTCACACCATGAACTCGGAATTCGACATCAAGACCATCAAAAGCCTGCCGGACGTCGAAATCGCCTATTCCTATGGCAACGTAAGCGACACCGCCTACAAGGCCCTGGCCCAGGCCGGCGCGAAAGCCATCATCCATGCCGGTACCGGCAATGGTTCGGTGTCGTCCAAGGTGGTGCCTGCCCTGCAGGAACTGCGCAAGCAAGGCGTACAGATCATTCGCTCTTCCCACGTGAATGCCGGTGGTTTCGTTCTGCGTAACGCCGAACAACCAGACGACAAATACGACTGGGTAGTTGCCCATGACCTGAACCCGCAGAAAGCCCGCATCCTGGCCATGGTCGCCCTGACCAAGACCCAGGACAGCAAGGAACTGCAACGGATGTTCTGGGAATATTGATCGCTCCCGGGCCCGGCCGGCAACGGTTGGGCCATCCCGCTCGTGGCGTACCGCGAGCGGGCCTGATTTCCCCCGCTTTATCCCCCGCGCAAAAAACCTTTGAAAAACAAAGCGTTCCTACACCAAATCGGCAAAACCACTGTCAGAAGAACTTCTTGAATTTTAAGCAGTTGCGAAATTGCCCACAGTTAAATACTGTATGCACGTACAGCCTAATAAGGAATACTCCGTGGCAAAGCCCTCTTCCGCAGCACCCGCAGCGCCTGACGCCTATCAACGCCTGGCCGTTCGCGTGCAAAAAATCATCAATTCCACCAACGCCCAGAAGAACAAGGCGGCGTTGATCTTCCGTTTGCCGGAGGAACCGGAAGACGAGTGGGCACGACTACTGGAGGAAATCGCAGAAAACGACAACGTCACCCTCGCCTATCGCGATGACGGTGGCGTGCAGATTTTCTGGGTTGTGCCGAAGGAAGATTGAGTCAATGAGTGTCCGTTTTATCAGTCTGTTGTGTGTGTTTTTTGCTGTTACCGCTCAAGCCCAAGCCCCCAGGACATTCAGCGAAGCCAAGAAAATCGCCTGGAAACTGTATGAACCGCAATCCACAGAGTTCTATTGCGGCTGCAAATACAACGGCAACCGGGTAGACCTGAAAGCCTGCGGCTATATCCCGCGCAAAAACGCCAACCGGGCGGCACGTATTGAATGGGAACACATTGTTCCGGCCTGGCAGATCGGCCATCAGCGCCAGTGCTGGCAGGATGGCGGGCGCAAGAACTGCACCCGCAAGGACGCGGTCTACAAGCGGGCCGAAGCCGACCTGCACAACCTGGTGCCGAGCATCGGCGAGGTGAATGGCGACCGAAACAATTTCAGTTTTGGCTGGCTGCCGGTACAAAGCGGCCAATATGGATCATGCCTGACCCAGGTGGACTTCAATGCCAAGAAGGTCATGCCCCGCCCTTCCATTCGCGGCATGATCGCCCGAACGTATTTCTATATGAGCAAGCAGTATGGCCTGCGCCTGTCCAAACAGGATCGCCAGCTGTATGAAGCCTGGAACAAGACCTACCCGGTACAGCCCTGGGAACGCCAGCGCAATCAAACCGTGGCGTGCGTGATGGGGCGCGGCAATGAATTTGTCGGCCCGGTGAACTTGAAAGCCTGCGGCTGAACGAAAAAAGCGGGAGCGCCATGGCCTCCCGCTTGTCGACTCTTTACTGCGCAACCTTGTGTTCGATGACCTCGGACACCGTGTCATTCTTCTTCGCAGTCGCCAGTTTCTCGGTCAACTGCGCTTGTTTCGCCTCGGCCTCGGCCTTGGTGCTGAATGGGCCCAGCAGCACCTGGTCCTTACCGTCTTCCTTCGCCAGATAGAAACTGAAACCGTGTTCCAGCAACCACGCGGTCAGGTCAGTCATCGCCTGCAGCTTGTGATCCGGCGGCCCCACCCATACATCCCATTCTTGAGAGGCGATCGCGCCGACCGCAGGTTGCGCCTGGGCGGGCGCCTCGGCAACGGCAGGCCTGGCCTTGGGGGCGTCGACACTTTTACCTTCACCGCAACCGGCCAATGCCAACACCGCAATTGCCATCGCTACTTTACGCACTACCCTGCTCCTTAGAGGATCAAAGAGGCGACTTTATCATTCACTGTCTATTCTGGCCGTCATAAACGTTGGCTTAAACAATGCGAATGATGTATCGCAGACCTGTATGATGGCGGCATGGGAATTAATGCCGCCTCTATGCGTCCTAAAAGAGGCAGCCACAGGGAAGCGCTTCGCAGTAAGCTACACACATCCGACATCTGCCCTGTCTGAAACATGTGTCCTTCAAAGCAATCAAGGAGAAGTCCATGCTGATACTCACCCGCAAAGTCGGTGAAAGCATAAACATCGGTGATGACATCACGATCACCATCCTGGGCGTTAGCGGCCAGCAAGTAAGAATCGGCATCAATGCTCCAAAGGACGTTGCCGTGCATCGCGAGGAGATCTACCAACGTATCCAGGCGGGCCTGACGGCTCCGGATAAAAACCAGACACCTTGAAGCGCCTCCAGTAGCCAGCCCTTTCGTTCACTGTAACGGCTGGCGAAAACCTCTTTCAGCCTGCTCGCGGCTTCCCGCGGCCAGCGCGCCCTATTCCCTTGTTCCAGCGTCAGGCCAGCGTCATCCCAGGCCGACACCGCGTGCCATGCCACTCGCTGCAATCATCATCAGCACCAGCAGTAACGCCTGCACATGGCTGATGCGCGCAAAAAGACCTGCCTGGTGCAAATCGAGGCGCGTGCCACGCGCCAACGCGATGCGCCATTTGATAAAGCGAATCATCGGCGCGAGCTCCAGTAACAAAATTAATACAAGCAGCGTCATCTTCACGTGAAACAACGGCTGGTGCAGGTAATAATCACTGCCCTTTTCGTAGCCGCCAAAGGCCCGCAGGCCACCGGTTACCAATAACACCAGGGCACTGATTCCCCAGATGTTGTCCGCGATCAATACGCGGCGCAGGGTGGATGGGTCACTATCAGATACACCGCGCAATGCCTTGCCACGCGCAAGCACGGCCGACAATGCCATGGCGAATGCCAGTAAATGGACTGCTGCAAGAAACCACTGAACCAACATAAGGCGTACTCCCTTTTGTATGACACATGGCAGGAACACTTCTCAGTAATAGTCGCTGGCTGCGTTCAACGCATGAAACAGCCTGCAAACAAAGGGAACTTGTGGAGTTTTCCAGGGCCGAATCTCGTGACAAATCCCCTACAGTCTGCAGCGCGCCAAGGAGCACGTTGATGAGGCGTACCGTTAAACAGCCTTACTTATCCAAGTCTTGGTTGATTGTCACGCTGATCAGCGTGGCGTTTGTGGCGCTGGAGTATGGCCTCAAGTTCGAAATCGAAGGCTCCTCCGACAAAGCCTACTCATGGCTGGACCTGACGCTGTTCCTGAGCGCGTACTTGTTTTTCTTCTGCCTCAAGCCCATTCAGGTCGCCGTCCATCGCAGACTGTGCCGGCGCGCGCCTCACAGTGATCGCCGCAAAGCCTCATCCTGACGGCTTTGGGTTTCATCTTGAAGTTCGTTGCCCCAGCGCGGTGTATCCCGCAAGCGGGTTGAAACCGCCGCCGCAGTTGCTATCAGATCGCCGGTATTTACAGCTGCGCGACACAACCTATGCTTGGGCATGCACGGTCGGTGAAAGGTTGTAGCGCTGATGGACACACTGAGTAAAAGCGAAATCGAATCAGCACTGGCAGCGCGCCTGCCGAGCTACAAAATCGTCTGCACCCTGCATGCCGATGGCACGCTTTCCGCGATTCTCAGCGGCCCGGAAGCTGATCACTTTGCGGTGACCGGCATCGTCCGCGCCCACCATCGAGGGCCGGAGGCGATTGCCAGGCTTGCCAGCGAAATCCTCAAGGAAATGGTCTTGTCCCGCCAGGGGCTCAAGGGCAACCGCCTGCAGACGCTGACTGGAAACAGCTCCAACGTTGAACCGCCCCTTTACGAAGAAGGCCGATCCGGGTAACCGGGTCGGCCTTTTTTTACGCCAGGCGCTGTAGATGCAACAGCCCGGCTTCGTCCCGCTGAACCTGTAGACGCTCATACCCGTCAATCGACGGATGCGCGGTGACCATGGGCACAAGGTGGGTCGACGTCACCACCATCACATCGGCCCCCGCCGCCTCGCCGGCGCGAATCCCGACGCTGGCATCCTCAAACACCAGGCAGTCCTGTACCGGTACTCCCAGCCGTTGCGCACCGAGCACATAACAGGCCGGATCCGGCTTGCCGCTGGCGACATCCTCCGCGGTGACCAGCACCGCCGGCGGGTTGATCCCGGCCGCCTGCATACGGCGCAGAGCCAGTGCCTTGGGGGCAGACGTAACCAGCGCCCATTGATCGCCGGGCAATGCGTTGAGGAATTCCACCGCGCCCGCAATCGCCACCACCCCTTCCACATCCTCAAGTTCAGCCTCGGTAATCCACTGCGCCTCAGCCTGCGCGTCCACACCGGGCAACGCCTGGCGGGTGATGGTATCGATGGCCCGGGCACCATGGATGGTCTTCAGAAAAGCCTCGACATCCAGCCCATGGCGTTCAGCCCAGGTGGCCCATACGCGCTCGGCGGCGGCAATGGAGTTCAGGAGTGTGCCATCCATATCGAACAGAAAGGCGCGGTAACGGTGGGCGAATACAGCTGAATCGCGGGTGGACACTGCTCGGCTTCCTCTTGCTTTCGTCACCCGGTCTTGGGCGCTGACGAACCACTTGCCTGGTGCAATCTACGGATCGGCCCAAACGCTGTAAACCTTCCCGTGGTTTGTATCGGACTGTATGGGAACCCCGCCTGGATACGCGAACCCGCATTTCGCCATGCCTGGGCACACATGGCAGATACACCCCGGCGATTAACTACGACCACCAGCCAATCCGGCTGACTCACGCGTAGGAGCCTCATCATGTTCAATCTCTCGAAAGCTTCGTCCCTGGTACTCGGCCTGACTGTCATCGCGGGCCTCGGGCTGTCATCCATGGCGTCGGCCGACACCCACGCTGGCGCGGTCAAAGACCAGCCATCCCACCTGCTCGCCGAGGGCGGCGCAGATCGCCTGCACGAACGCGGCCTGGCGGAAGGCGGCGCTGAACGCCTGCAAGCAGCCCGTACTGTCTGATGGGTCACCGTCCAACCAGGGCAGCCTTCCGGCTGCCCATTGCATTACAAACTTGTCATCAAGCTGTCAGTGTTGCCCGCACCCTCACTTCATACAGTGAAGTCGTCAGTCACCCACAGCGGGTGACCCAACTTCCCACTGAAAATGAAGCGAGCCCGCCCATGAAACCTGCAAGCAAACTCTGCCTGATCGCCGCCAGCCTGTTGATGCTGGGGACCGGCGCCGCCGTGGCCGGCCCGATTGCACCGGTGAAAGCCAATAACGTAGTGCTGGTACACGGCTCCTGGGCCGACGGTTCCAGCTGGTCCGAAGTGATTACCCGCCTGCAGGCCGCCGGCTTGCATGTAACCGCCGTGCAAAACCCGCTGACCTCGGTGGCGGATGACGTCGCTGCCACCAATCGCGTACTCGATCAACAGGACGGCCCTACCGTGCTGGTCGGCCATTCCTACGCCGGCACCGTGGTCAGCGACGCCGGGGCCAACCCCAAGGTCAGCTCCCTGGTATACGTCGCCGCCCGCGCTCCGGACGCCAACGAAGACTTCGTCGCCCTGTCCGCCAAGTACCCAAGCACACCCGTGCGGGCCGGTGTGGTGGAGCACGACGGTTACCTGACCCTGAACCAGGACGCCTTCCTCAAGTACTTTGCCGCCGACGTACCCCACGCCAAGGCCATGGAGCTGTACGCCGTGCAACAACCGATCGCCAAGACCCTGTTCAGCGGTCGCACCGTCAACGCCGCGTGGCACACCAAGCCGTCCTGGTATGCGGTGTCCAGCAATGACCAGACCATCAACCCCGACCTGGAACGCTTTCTCGCCAAGCGCATGAACGCCACCACCATCGAGGTGCCATCGAGCCACTTGTCCCTGGTTTCCCACGCCAAGGAAATCACCGACCTGATCCTCGAAGCGTCCGGCCGCCAGCCTTAAGCCCTTCATTACGATCTTGTCATCATCCTGTTGGCTGGCTGTTTGTGTCGCCTGGTTACTGTGAACTCACTGCCGGATACCGGCAGCCAACCCTTAAAGAGAGATACCGCCATGAAACTGTTTATCCTCGGCTTTGCTGCCCTCCTCGCCACCGGCTCGGCCTTTGCCGATACCACCGCCACCACCTCGGTGATCCATGACACCCCCGGCTTCTTCATGCACATGGACGTGGCCAAAGTACTGTCGAGCACCGATACCTACGGCCAGTGCGGCATTGTTCCTGCGCGCCTCGACTACCTCGACAGCCAGGGCCGCGAACACGTGCTGGACTATCAAGTACAGGGCATCGGCTGCCCCAATGACAATTGATCGGGCTACACTTGCGCCACGCAAGAACTGCACATCACCAGGGCGAATCCCATGAATATCCTCGTAGTCGAAGACGAGCCCAAGGCGGGCAACTACCTGCTTAACGGCCTGCAGGAACTGGGTTACTCCGTGAGCCTTGCCCGCGATGGCGTGGACGGTTTGCACCAGGCCCTGGAAACCCCGTTCGACGTGATCGTGCTGGACGTGATGATGCCGAAGATGGACGGCTGGGAAGTGCTGCGTCGCCTGCGCAAGGAAGCCGACACGCCGGTGCTGTTCCTGACCGCCCGGGACGATATTGCCGACCGCATCAAGGGCCTGGAACTGGGCGCCGACGATTACCTGATCAAGCCGTTTTCCTTCGCCGAACTGGTGGCGCGCCTGCGCACCCTGACCCGGCGCGGGCCAAGCCGTGAAGAAGAACACTTGCAGATCGCCGACCTGCAGATCGACGTGCTCAAGCGCCGCGTCAGCCGTGGCGGCGTGCGCATCACCCTGACCAACAAGGAGTTCGCCTTGTTGCACTTGTTCGCCACCCATCAGGACCAGGTACTCTCGCGCTCGCTGATTGCCTCAAGGGTGTGGGACATGAATTTCGACAGCGACACCAATGTGGTCGACGTGGCCGTGCGCCGCCTGCGCCTGAAAATCGACGACCCGTTCCAGCTCAAGCTGATCCATAGCGTGCGCGGCATCGGCTATCGCTTCGATACGCAACCATGAGCAAGCCCCGGCATTACTCCCTGACGCTGCGCCTGGCGCTGATCTTCGCCCTGCTGGCGTTCGCCCTGCTGGCAACCCTCGGCGTGGCGCTGTACCGCGACCTTGAGCGCGAACTGATCCACCGCGACGACGCTGCGCTGATCTACCGCGTCGACCAACTGCGCAACCTGCTGAACGACAGCAACACCCTGGACCTGATCAAGACCAAGCCCGAACTGTTCCAGAACATGCTGGGCAACCGCGAATCGGTGCTGAGCATCGCCGCACCCGGGCAGAAACCGCTGCTGGAAGTGAACCCCGGCAACATCGACATGCCCGACGTTGCACCGGTGCCCCGGGACCACGCCCTGGAATTCGCCGACGTGCAGCATTTACCCGGCGTCAATGGCGTCCCCTTCTCCACCCTCGCCGCCACCATCGATTCAGGCGACCTGGGCAGCCTGCAAGTCACTACCGGGCGGTTGATGACCGAGCGCACCGCAGTGCTCGCCAGCTACCGGCTGAGTGTCTATATCCTCGCCAGCATCGCGGCATTGGTACTGGCGGTGGTCGGTTACCTGATGGTGCATCGCGGCCTGCTGCCATTGCGGCGCCTGGCCGTGCATGCCCAGGGCATCGGCGTCGGCAACCTCGCCGCGCGCCTCGACAGCCACGGCGCCCCCAAAGAACTGCTGCCGATGATTGATTCGTTCAACACCATGCTCGAACGCCTGGCCAAGGGTTTTGTGCAACTGGGCCAGGTCTCCACCGACATGGCCCACGAACTGCGCACGCCGATCAATAACTTGCTCGGGGAAACCCAGGTGGCGCTGCAGCAACACCGTAGCATCGAAGCCTACCAGCAACTGCTGGCCTCCAACGTCGAAGAACTCGAACGCCTGGCGCGCATGCTCGACAACATGCTGTTCCTGGCCCGCACCGACCCGGCCAGTGCACTGCGCCAGCGCCAGGAACTGGACGCGGCCGATGAAGTGGAACGCATGGCCGACTACTTCGAAGGCCTGGCGGGCGATGTCGACATCAGCATCCTCGCCCAGGGCGCCGGTGTGATCTGGGCCGAGCCGATGCTGCTGCGCCGTGCCCTGGCCAACCTGTGCGCCAACGCCATCAAATATGGTGCGCCCGCCTCTGAACTGCTGATCCAGGCCACACCCTGCGCCGAAGGCATCAACCTGACAGTGACCAACCACGGCGCGACCATCCCGGCGGAGCACTTGCCCAGGTTGTTCGAGCGGTTTTATCGCGTGGATGAATCACGGGAGCGTTCGGCGCATTCCAATGGATTGGGGCTGTCGATTGTCGCGACCATCATGCAGTTGCATAACGGCCGATACAGCGTGAGCAGCGAGAACGGTGTGACATGCTTTGCGTTGTTTTTCCCGGGACGCGAAGCCGAAAACCTCAGCTGACTTGCCCACCCGTTTCAGTGATATCCACCAGGGTATTCCAGGCCGTCAGCAGCGCAATCCGCAAGCCCTCGACCTGCATCGGCAACGCCATCGAGGCCGGCTCGGGTATTCGGCCCACCACCTGCTCGGGCAGCCACGGCACATGGATGAAACCGCTGCGTACCCCTGACCCGGCGAGCGCGTGCTGCAACAGATAGAACACCTGGTTGCACACGAAAGTGCCGGCGGTTTGCGACACGCTGGCCCCAATGCCGGCCTCGCGCACGGCCCTTACCATGGCCTTGCTCGGCAAGGTGCCGAAGTAGGCCGCAGGGCCGCCGGGCAGCACTTCCGTGTCGACAGGTTGCTCACCCAGGTTGTCCGGAATCCGCGCGTCATTGAGGTTGATCGCGACCCGCTCGATGGAAATATCACTGCGCCCGGGGCCCAGCCCGACAGCAATGACCATCTGCGGGCGGTGTTCGGCCAACAGCTGAGCCAGGCGCTCGCCCGCCGTGGCAAAGGCACAGGGTAACTGCCGCGCGACAATCCGCACATCAGCGCCCAGCTGCACACCCTCCAACAGGCGTACCGCCTCCCAGGACGGGTTGACAAGGTCTTGGTCAAACGGTTCGAAACCCGTCAGCAATACAGTGCGCATTACAGCCTCACATCAGCAGGTAGAGCAGGACAATATTGACCACCAGCATCATCAACGCGGTCGGCATCTGTGCCTTGATGACCGCGTTTTTATCCGGCAGCTCCAGCAACGCTGCCGGGACAATATTGAAGTTGGCCGCCATGGGTGTCATCAGCGTACCGCAGTAACCGGAGAACATGCCGATGGCAGCCATCACCGCCGGGTTGCCGCCGTAGATGCCTACCAGCACCGGTACGCCAACGCCGCCGGTCATCACCGGGAAGGCGGCAAAGCCATTGCCCATGATCACGGTAAACAGTGCCATGCCCAACACATACACCATCACCGCTACCAGCTTGTAATCCAGGTTGATATAGGTGGTGGTGATGTGCGCCACCGCTGTGCCCACGCCCGCTTCGTTGAACAACAGCCCGAGCATCGCCAGCATCTGCGGCAGCACCATCGCCCAGCCCAGCGCTTCGGTGAGGCGCCGGGATTCGCGAAGGGCTTGCACCGGGGTGTCCCGCGTCAGCCAGCAGGCCAGCGCCAGTGCAATCAGGCAGCCGATACCCAGGGAAACAAAGGTGGTGTTCTTCGGGTCCAGCAGCGGCACGCCGCCGATCTCGGTGTGTTTGAGCAATACCGAGCCGATCACCGTGGTCAACGGAATGGCCAATGCCGGGATAAACAGTTTATGCCCCAGGCGACCAGCGCTGGCCCGTGCGGCCTTGTCATGCAACTGGGCATGCGCGCCGCGGCCTACGCCGCCCAGGCCCGCGATGAGTGCCATCACCACCACGCCCACGCCGACCACCACCGAGGGCAGGCGCTCCCCCACCAGGAACGGAATGGCAAACAGCAGCCAGAACAACGAACTCGACCAGCGCTTGGGGTGGGTGCGATCCATCAGGATCATCCCGGCGGTGATCACCAGCAGAACGCCGGCCAGCCAGTACAGGTATTGAATGGAAATGATCATTGCGCCGCCTCCGCTGTGTTGGCCGGTAACAGCTCTCGGGTCAGCATTCGGTCAAAGCGGTGCAAGCGAATGGCGTGAATGATGAAGGCGCAGATCGCCGTCGGGATGCCCCAGACCGCAATGTGCAGAGGCTCGACATCAATCCCCGAACCCAGCAGGAAGGTGTGCATCAACGCAATCGCACCAAAGGCGACGAAGATATCCTCGCCAAAAAACAGCCCGACGTTGTCGGTCGCGGCACACATGGCCAGGACCTTGTGGCGAAGCTTGTCGGGGAGTTTGCCATAGCGTTTTTCCACCGCGCCTTCCGCCATCGGCGCCAGCAACGGGCGCACCATCTGCGGATGCCCGCCCAGGCTCGTCAGGCCCATGGCCGCTGTGGATTCACGCACAAACAGATAGATGATCAGCAAGCGCCCAACCGTGGCCCGCTCAAAGCGCGCGATCCAGTTTTGCGCATGCAGGCGCAAGCCATGGCGCTCCAGCAAGCCGATGACAGCCAGGGGCAACAACAGGATCAATTGCAAGGCGCGAGTCTGGAGAAAGCCGTCGCCCATGGTGGCGAGGATCTTTTCCAGTGGAAAGTGGGCGGCAAACCCGGTGGCAATCGCTGCCGCCGTGACGACCAGCAGCGGATTGAAGCGCAACACAAAGCCGACCACGATGACGAGTACGCCAATCAGCGGCCATAGGTTCACAACAGTTTGCATGGTGGTGAGGTCCTTAAGTGCGCGCTGCGGCGCCAGTAAAGCAGGTAGTGAACAAAGGGTTCACTGCAAGAAAACGGCGTGCAGCCCGGCTCGATTTTTTATTGTTGACCTGGAAGGTCGAGCGTCAGTGGCCGCATCTTTGCTGCTTGGGGAGGGAGGTGTCCAACAAGAAAAATTGTTGCTGCAATCCAATAAAGTTTGTGGGTGTTTGAAGCGTTAGAGGGCATTTGTCGGCCCGTTTGAAGAGAAGGCCCAGGCGCAGAACGTGCTCAGGTACTTGAAGTCCGACAAAGGGCTGGACGGCTTGGTCACGTGGCGGTCGGTGACCCGCTAGCCCTCAGCCCAGGTGCTTCTGGAAAAAGTGGCGCGTGTGCCCTGGCGGGTACTCGGCAATATGCCCGAACTCGCTGAAACCCAGCTTCCGGTAGAACCCGGGCGCCTGGAAGCTGAAGGTGTCCAGCCAGATCCCCGCACAGCCCTTCTCTCGTGCCAGCTCCTCAGCCGCGCGCATCAGCCGCGACCCCATGCCTTGAGTGCGCATTGACTCAGGCACGCTCAACAGCTCAATGAACATCCAGCCATAGGAAATTTTTCCGTACAGGCCGCCCACCACTTCCTGGCTGGCGGGATCACGCAGTAACAGCCCAAACGTTTCGAACGGGTTCTCGCCGCATTGGCTGATGTTGTATGCCCTCAGCGGCTGAAGGATGGCCTGGCGCTCTTGCTCCGTAACTTCAAAAGACAACTCTATCGCTGATGCCATCTCAATCTTCCTGATGTGAATGCCCAATTCTGCGGACACTACCAGCGATAGCCACCTGTCGCATACAGGACAGTCTTTGCGCCCTCAGCTACACACAGGTCGCAACCGCCCGCGGGCATGCACTTCATCGCCAGTACTCTTGGAGCACCACCCGGGAGATTTCCAATGACTCTACGCGCTTGCTTGGCCGCTCTATTGGTACTGACCGCCTCCACCGCCTTTGGCGCTCCCCGCTACGATCACCTCTATGCGTTCGGCGATAGCTACTCCGATAACGGTGCGGGTGAACGCTTCACCAAGACCCTGGCCACTCTGAAGGTCAAGGATGCCCAGGAACTGCCCGGCTCGTTGTACTGGAAGGGCCGCTGGAGCAATGGCCCGACTGCCGTCGAGAACCTGGCCCACGCCTTGAAAACACCCTTGACCGACTACGCAGTGGGCGGCGCCAAGAGTGGCAATGGCAACTACTACGCCTGGATGGAGCCCGCCCGCGACACCGGCGTTTCAGGCCAGATCGCTGACTACCTGAAGTCCGCCAAGGCACACAAAGCCGACCCGAAGGCGCTGTATTTCATTTTCATCTCGGCCAACGACTTTTTTGAATGGGCCGACTTCTCGCACCCAGAGTCGGTTGCCGTACTCAGCCAGAACAGCGTGGCAAATATTCAGAAAGCCACCGAGACACTGATTACAGCGGGCGCAAAACACGTGATGGTAGTGGGCACCACGGATTTGAGTCATGTGCCAGCCGTGGTGCAGGGCAATCAAGTCGAGAACGCGAAAAACTACCAGCAGGTACTGGAACAAAAACTGCCGGTTGTGCTGAGCACATTGGCTAAGGCGCATCAGGTCAGCATCAGCTACTTCGACCACGTGGCGTTCAGCGACAAGCTGCGCGCAGCTCCCCAGGTGGCGGGGTTGAAAGACCTGGATATGCCCTGCCAACACACCTATCCGGACGTGAAGCCGGTGTGTGAAAACCCGGATGCGCATTACTACTGGGATGAATGGCATCCGACGCGCAAGGTGCATGCGCTGGCAGCACAGGCGATGCTTGAAACGTTGAAGGCCGGCCAGTGATTACCCAGGTGACGCCGTCCTACTGAGTCAAGGCGAACACCCACCGATAACCGCTTCTCTTCTGAACGAATCGGGAGAGCCCCCGGTGCTTTTGTCGGTGACATCCACCACGCAGCCACTCACCGGCACGGACTGGACGACTTGATAAGTCGCACCAACGGCAGGGATAAAACTGACCAGGTTTGCGCAACTGCGAAGAGCGTTGGCGCCCTCCTTGTTGGCGCCACCGCTGCTCATGACATTCACGTAGATCCAATTAGACATCACCGCACACTGGTCGCCTGCCGATACTGGCGCGGCGTAAACCCGGTCAACGCCTTGAACTGCCGGGTAAACGCACTGTGATCGGTATACCCGCACTGCAACGCCACCTCAGTGATCGGCAGCTCGGTATGCAGCAGCCGGTGCGCATGTTCCAGGCGGACCTTCTGGATCATCTGGCGCGGTGTCAGGTGGAACACGCGCTTGCAGTAGCGCTCCAGCTGCGCCACGGAAATCCCGGCGATCCGCGTCAGTTCACCCAACGTGACCCGCCGATTGAAATGCGCCCGGATGTGCTCGTCCACCGCCGCCAGCCGTTGATAGGCCGGGTGGGTTTCGCTGGCGGTTTGCAGGTCGACCGAGATGCCCGCCAGGCCGATGATTGCACCGTCGCGGCTGTACAGCGGCCATTTGTGGGTCAGGCACCAACCCGGCTCGCGGGTACCGTAGAGGTGCAGTTCCAACTGGTCTTCGAGGACAAATCCCTGCTCCAGCACCCGCCGATCCTGCTCGGTATAGCCGGGCCCCAACTGCGCGGGAAATACCTCGGCGCTGGTTTTTCCCAACAGCGGTTGCAAGTCCTTCAAGCCGCACCGCTGCACCAGGGTGCGGTTGGCCAATACGTAGCGCGCCTGCACGTCCTTGATAAAGATCGCGGCATTGGGAATCACGTCCAGCATCGGCAACAGCAACCCCACGCCGGCCAGTAATTCTTCGATGGTCTGTGGACGATTCGACCCGCTCCCTTGGCATAGGGTCGCGAACGCGCTCTGCATCATGACGCTCTCTCCTGCATTTTGCGGACAGGCCAGGCGCCCGGCGGGCGGTGCCTGGCGAGCAGATTGCCGCATGGCGGTGGCCCTGTCGAGCACTCGCAATTGTGCTGATTTCGTCATCGCAGCCTGCGCAAAACATCAATCGCGGCGCCGTTGATGGGTTCACTGTATGGCCACTGCATGCCTATCCAATAACCCACAAGAAGGCGCCGCCATGTCAGCCCAAGGCAAGTTCAAGAAACAGCTTTCATTGATCGACCTCACCTTTATCGGACTGGGAGCGATCTTCGGTTCGGGCTGGCTGTTCGCGGCCAGTCACGTCTCCGCCATCGCCGGACCGGCGGGGATTTTTTCCTGGTTGCTGGGCGGCTTCGCCGTGTTGCTGCTGGGCATTGTGTATTGCGAACTGGGGGCGGCATTGCCCCGCGCCGGCGGCGTGGTGCGCTACCCGGTCTATTCCCACGGCCCGCTGCTGGGCTACCTGATGGGCTTTATCACGCTGATCGCGTTTTCAAGCCTGGTGGCAATTGAAGTGGTCGCCTCGCGCCAATACGCCGCGGCGTGGTTTCCCGAGTTGACGCAGGCGGGTTCCAGCAACCCCACCGTCCTCGGCTGGTTCGTGCAGTTTGCGCTGCTCTCGCTGTTTTTCGCCCTCAACTACCGCAGCGTGAAGACCTTCGCCATGGCCAATAACCTGGTCAGCGTGTTCAAGTTCATCGTGCCGCTGCTGGTGATCGGCGTGCTGTTCACCTTTTTCAAGCCGGAGAATTTCCACGCCCAGGGCTTCGCGCCGTTCGGCCTGTCGGGGATTGAAATGGCCGTGTCTGCCGGCGGGGTGATTTTCGCCTACCTGGGTCTGACGCCGATCATCTCGGTGGCCAGCGAAGTGAAGAACCCGCAACGCACCATTCCAATTGCACTGATCCTGTCGGTGCTGCTCTCCACTGCAATCTACGTGCTGTTGCAGACCGCTTTCCTCGGCGGCATTCCCACCGAAATGCTCGCCAACGGCTGGGCCGGCGTCGCCAAGGAACTGGCCCTGCCGTACCGCGACATCGCGCTCGCCCTGGGTGTGGGCTGGCTGGCGTACCTGGTAGTCGCCGACGCCGTGATCTCCCCCAGCGGCTGCGGCAATATCTACATGAACGCCACGCCACGGGTGATCTACGGCTGGGCGCAAACCGGAACCTTCTTCAAGATCTTCACCCGCATCGATGAAAAGTCCGGCATCCCGCGCCCGGCGCTGTGGCTGACCTTTGGCCTGTCGGTGTTCTGGACCCTGCCCTTCCCGTCGTGGGAAGCGCTGATCAACGTGGTGTCCGCCGCGCTGGTCTTGAGCTACGCCGTGGCGCCGGTATCCGTGGCCGCCCTGCGCCGCAATGCACCTGACCTGCCGCGCCCGTTCCGGGTCAAGTGGATGGGCTTGCTCGGCCCGCTGTCGTTCATCATCGCCGCGCTGATCGTCTACTGGTCCGGCTGGAGCACCGTGTCATGGCTGCTCGGCCTGCAAATCCTGATGTTCGTGGTGTACCTGCTGTGCGGCCGTTTTGTGCCGACCCTGCACCTGAGCCTGGGCCGCCAGGTTCGCTCCTCCGCCTGGCTGATCGGCTTCTACGCCGTGACCATCATCCTGTCGAAACTCGGCAGCTTCGGTGGCCTGGGCATCCTCGGCCATCCCTTCGACACCGTGGTCGTCGCCGCTTGCGCGCTGGGGATTTATTACTGGGGCGCGGCCACCGGCGTGCCGGCGCACCTGGTTCGCCTGGAAACCGAAGACGACGAAAGCGAAGCCCCTGAGCCCGATATCGGCCGGGCACAGCTGGCTTCCTGAGCCTCAGCCAACCACTGGATGGATTGTTCTATGAAACGAGTGCACATCATTGATTCCCACACCGGCGGCGAGCCCACGCGCCTGGTGATGACGGGGTTTCCCACGCTGGCCGGCGAGACCATGGTCGACAAGCTCGACGACCTGCGCACCCGGCATGACCAATGGCGCAGGGCGTGCCTGCTGGAGCCCCGTGGCAACGATGTTCTGGTGGGCGCGCTGTATTGCGCGCCGGTCTCGGCCGATGCCACCTGCGGCGTGATTTTCTTCAATAACGCCGGCTACCTCGGCATGTGCGGCCACGGCACCATCGGCCTGGTTGCCTCGTTGCACCATTTGGGGCAGATCGCGCCGGGGGTGCACAAGATCGACACGCCGGTCGGCCCGGTCAGCGCCACGTTGCACGCCGACGGCGCGGTCACGTTGCGCAATGTGCCCGCCTATCGCTATCGCCAGCATGTCTCGGTGCAAGTGCCTGGACATGGCTTGGTCTACGGCGATATCGCCTGGGGCGGCAATTGGTTCTTCCTGGTTTCCGATCATGGCCAAGCGCTGGAAATGAACAACGTCGAAGCCCTGACCGACTACACCTGGACAATGCTCAAGGCCCTCGAAGCCCAGGGCATCCACGGCGAAGACGGCGCCCTGATCGACCATATCGAACTGTTCGCCGACGACCCCCAGGCCGACAGCCGCAACTTTGTCATGTGCCCAGGCAAGGCCTACGACCGCTCGCCCTGCGGCACCGGCACCAGCGCCAAGCTCGCATGCCTGGCGGCCGACGGGAAACTCGCCGCCGGTGAGCCATGGATACAAGCCAGCATCACCGGCAGCCAATTCGAAGGCAGCTATGAATGGGAGGGCGAACGTGTGCGCCCTTCCATCACCGGCCGCGCCTACATGACCGCCGACAGCACCTTGCTGATCGACGAACAGGACCCCTTCGCGTGGGGCATCTGAACCGCCCCCGCCCCTTCAATCAAACTGGAGCTGAAACAATGAATACCACTATCTTCACCGGTTGCATCCCTGCATTGATGACGCCGTGCACCGCCCAGCGCAAACCGGACTTTGACGCACTGGTCGCCAAGGGCCGCGAACTGATCGATATCGGCATGAGCGCGGTGGTGTACTGCGGCTCCATGGGCGACTGGCCGTTGCTGACCGAGGCCGAGCGCCAGGAAGGCGTGGCGCGCCTGGTGGCCGCCGGTGTGCCGACCATCGTCGGCACCGGCGCGGTCAACAGCCGTGAAGCCGTGGCCCATGCAGCGCATGCGGCGAAGGTCGGCGCCCATGGTTTGATGGTCATCCCGCGGGTGCTGTCCCGTGGCGCATCGGCGACGGCGCAAAAGGATCACTTTGCAGCCATCCTCAAGGCGGCGCCAAACCTGCCGGCGGTGATCTACAACAGCCCTTACTACGGCTTCGCCACCCGCGCCGACCTGTTCTTCGAACTGCGTCGCGAGTACCCGAACCTGATCGGCTTCAAGGAATTCGGCGGTGCTGCAGACCTGCGCTACGCGGCCGAACACATCACCTCCAAGGACGATGACGTGACCTTGATGGTCGGCGTGGATACCCAAGTGGTGCACGGCTTCGTCAACTGCAACGCCACCGGCGCAATCACCGGCATCGGCAATGCACTGCCACGGGAAGTCCTGCAACTGGTGGCCTTGAGCAAGAAAGCCGCCAAGGGCGACGCCACTGCACGTCGCCAGGCGCGGGAGTTGGAGTCGGCGCTGGCGGTGCTGTCGTCCTTCGACGAAGGCTGCGACCTGGTGCTGTTCTACAAACATCTGATGGTGCTCAACGGCGACAAGGAATACACCCTGCACTTCAACGAGACCGATGCCCTCAGCGATGCCCAGCGTCGTTATGCAGAGAACCAGTACGCGCTGTTCCGCCAGTGGTACGCCAACTGGTCGGCCGAGCAGAACGTCGCTTAACACTATTCAAGGCAGCAAAAATCAAATGTGGGAGCTGTCGAGCTCCGGCGAGGCTGCGATGGGATCACTGCGGTGTACCTGCCAGACCGCAGCGCCTGCATCGCAGCCTCGCTGGGGCTCGACAGCTCCCACAGTGGATTCTCTTCGCCAAGCCAATCTTTACTTTCCAGGACTACGCCATGACTCTGACGGGCACCATGCTGATTGGTCAGCACTCCATTCCAGGCAGCCGCGAGGCCATCCGGGCGATCAATCCTGCCACCAACCTTGCGTTGGAACCCGCCTACGCCGGCGGCACCGCCGAACATGTCGAACACGCCTGTGCGTTGGCCTGGAGCGCCTTCGATAACTATCGCGAAACGCCGTTGGCGGCTCGCGCCGAATTCCTTGAAACCATCGCCAACGAAATCGAGGCCCTGGGCGATGAACTGATTGAACGGGCGATGGCCGAGACCGGCCTGCCCCGCCCACGCATCCAGGGCGAACGCGGGCGCACCTGCCAGCAATTGCGCACCTTTGCCCGCACCGTGCGCGCGGGTGAATGGCTGGATGTGCGGGTGGATACTGCACAACCGGAACGCCAGCCGCTGCCTCGCTCGGACCTGCGTCAACGCCACGTACCGCTGGGGCCGGTGGCCGTGTTCGGCGCGAGCAATTTTCCGCTGGCATTCTCGGTGGCGGGCGGTGATACCGCGTCGGCACTGGCGGCCGGTTGCCCGGTGATCGTGAAGGCACACGGCGCGCATCCTGGCACCAGCGAACTGGTGGGCCGCGCGGTGGCCCGGGCCGTTCAGCAATGTGGCCTGCCTGAGGGTGTGTTTTCGCTGTTGTATGGCTCGGGCCGCGAGGTCGGTATCGCGCTGGTGTGCGATCCGCGCATCAAAGCCGTGGGTTTCACCGGCTCGCGCAGCGGCGGTATTGCCTTGTGCCAGGCGGCCCAGGCGCGCCCCGTGCCGATCCCGGTGTATGCAGAGATGAGCTCGATCAATCCGGTCTACCTGTTTCCCGCTGCGTTGAGCGCACGCGGTGAAGCATTGGCACAAGGTTTTGTCGCGTCCCTGACCCAGGGTGCCGGCCAGTTCTGCACCAACCCCGGGCTGGTGATTGCCGTTGCAGGGCAAGCGCTGGACCACTTCGTCGGCACGGCTGCCAACCTGCTTCGATACAGCACTGCCCAGACCATGCTGACACCGGGGATCTTCAAGGCTTACGAAGACGGCGTCAGCGCCCTGACCCGGCATGCTCAGCTCGCAGGTACCGGTCTGCCGGCAGAAGGGCCGAACCAGGGACAGGCCCATTTGTTCGTGACCCAGGCCCGGGACTTTCTCGCCAATCACAGCCTGCAAGCCGAGATATTCGGCGCCACGTCATTGATCGTGCAATGTGCCAACGTCGATGAGGTCCGCCAGGTCAGCGAACACCTGGAGGGCCAACTGACCGCAACCCTGCATCTGGATGACGACGACCTGGCAACTGCCCGCGCGCTGCTGCCGACCCTGGAACGCAAGGCCGGCCGCCTGCTGGTCAACGGCTGGCCGACCGGCGTTGAAGTGTGTGATGCGATGGTGCACGGAGGACCATTCCCGGCCACCTCGGACTCACGCACCACCTCGGTGGGCACCGCCGCGATCCTGCGATTCCTGCGGCCGGTGTGCTACCAGGATTTCCCGGATAGCTTGCTGCCGACGGCCCTGCAACACGGCAACCCATTGCTGCTGCGGCGCTTGCTCGACGGTCAGAGGGAAGCCTAGAACATGTCCGATAACGTCATGCCAAACGTCGCCGTAGTGGGCGCCGGCATCATCGGCGTCGCCTGCGCGCTGCAACTGGCGCGTCAGGGCCGGCGGGTGGTCATCATCGATCAGCAGGAACCCGGCCACGGCGCCTCGTTCGGCAATGCCGGCCACCTGGCGACCGAGCAAGTGTTCCCCATCGCGGATGCGTCGATCCTGACGCGTTTGCCCGCCATGCTCATGGACCCGATGGGCCCGCTGCGCCTGGACTGGAAATACCTGCCGCGTGCACTGCCGTGGTTTACCCGGCTGCTGCTGAACCTGCGCCCGGCGCCCTTCCAGCGCACCGTCGCCGGGATCCGCGCGCTCAATGAAGGCAGCCTGGGCGCCTGGCACCGGCTGCTGGGCAGCATCGAGCGCCCGCACCTGATGCGCGAAGACGGCTCGTTGCTGGTCTTCGAGCGCGCCGAGTCGCGACAGGCCATTGATGCATTGCAGGCACGCATGAGTCAGCAGGAAGTGCCGGTGGACCACTGGCACGCCAGCGTGGTGCAGGACGCGGCGCCACAACTCAGCAAAGGGATTCAGGGCGGGTTGTTCTTTCCTCGCACCGGGCATTTTCTCGATCCCTATGAGGTGGTTTGCGAGCTGATGGAAGCGGCCAAAGCCAGCGGGGTGCAATTTCTCAAGCGCCAGGTCGTGGGCGGGAAGCTGGACGAGCACGGTGTTTCATTGCGGACCGACCAAGGCACCGTGGCCGCGCGCCAGGTGTTGATCGCATGCGGTGCGCACTCAGCCAGCCTGACCGGCGCACTGACTGGCAAAAAGGTCCCGCTGGATACAGAGCGCGGCTATCACCTGATGTTGCCGCATGAGCATGGACGGTTGCCGTTTGCGGTCACGTCATTGGAGCGCAAGTTCATCATGACGCCCATGGACGGCGGATTGCGGCTGGCAGGTACCGTGGAGTTCGCCGGCCTTGATCGCCCACCGAACATGGAACGCGCGTGGCAGTTGCATCGGCTGAGCCAGGGGCTGTTTCGTCGTGACTTGAGTGCCGAGGACGCGACGCCGTGGATGGGGTTTCGCCCTTCCCTGCCGGACTCGCTGCCGATTATCGACAAGGTGTGCAAGGGCAAGGTGCTGCTTGCCTTTGGGCATCAGCATCTGGGCCTGACGCAGGCTGCGGTGACGGCGGAGTTGATTGCACGGCTGGCATCGCCTGCGGCCGCGTCCAACGGGCTGCCGGCGCTTGAGCCCTACCGGCTGGATCGTTTCTGAGATCATCGGAAACGTCTTGCTACTGTTTCGCACTTTCGGCGATACAAGGCAGGTCATTATCGTGCATGACCTTACGGTTACGCTCCGTTGAGAACCTGCCTTGAACAACCACACCTGTATGCAGCACCGTCCATCGATGCGCAGAACGCTCCGAAGCGTTGCTTGCGGCATGCTCGCCCTATTGCTCTGCACGACAGCCCTCGCAGAACCGGGCATGCCGCTTGGCCAGAAATCATTCGAAGCGTATCGCGCCGCTACCTTGCAATGGCTGCGGGACCATCGTGATTTCCAGGGCACCGACAAGGATGCCGAACTCAACTGGAACGCCCCGCAGGAATGGCGCCCGGCGGGTGCCCCCAAGCGCGGGATCATTCTCGTGCATGGCCTGGGCGACTCACCCTGGTCTTTCCACGATATCGGCAGCGCACTGGCCGCCCGCGGCTTCCTGGTCAGGACCGTGCTGCTGCCCGGCCACGGCACGCAACCGGCCGACATGCTGCAGGTGCGCATGGAAGACTGGCGCCGGGTGGTCGACGAACAGGCTGCGATCCTTCGCGCAGAGGTGGGAGAAATCTACCTCGGCGGCTTTTCCACCGGCGCCAACCTGGTACTCGACTACGCCTACAAACACGACGACGTCGCGGGGCTGCTGCTGTTCTCTCCCGCGTTCCAGTCCAGCATGACCTACGACTGGCTGACACCCCTGATCAGTTGGGCGCGCCCCTGGCTGCTGGCGCCAGACGCCAGCCGGCCACAACAGAGCCTGGTGCGCTACATGACAGTGCCCACCAACGGTTTTGCCCAGTTCTACCGCAGCAGCCGGCTAGCCCGCCAGGACCTGGAGCGGCGCCCCTATGACAAGCCGGTGTTCATTGCCGTCGCAGCCCACGACTCAGTACTCGATACGCACTACGTGCTGGCGACCTTCCAGCAACGCTTCAGCAACCCCCATAGCCGCCTCGCCTGGTACGGCACATTGCCAGAGAGCGCCTGGGATACACGCCGTGTAAAAGCGCGTACCGACTACCTGCCGGAGTTAAGGATCAGCCAGTTCTCCCACATGGGGTTGCTGTTCTCACCCGACAACGCTCTGTATGGCGAACAGGGCAGCCTGCGGTTTTGCTGGAACGGCCAGACGGACGACGCAACCCGCGCCTGCGAACAGGGGGCCGACGTGTGGTATTCGGACTGGGGCTACCGTGAGCCGGGCAAGATGCACGCGCGGTTGACGTTCAATCCGTATTTCACCTGGCAGCTTGGGGTGATTGACGAGGTCCTGGGCAAGCAGGACCTGGCGAGTCATTAAACGGCAAATCCGGTAAACCGCGTTTATCCCGCGACGCCCAGGATCGGCAGCGCCAGGTACAACTTGATCACGATCGCATTGGTGATATCGATGAAAAAGGCGCCCACCATCGGCACCACCAGAAATGCAATCTGCGATGGCCCGAAACGCTGGGTCACCGCCTGCATGTTCGCAATGGCAGTTGGCGTGGCACCGAGCCCGAAACCGCAGTGCCCCGCCGCCAGGACCGCCGCGTCATAGTTGCTCCCCATCACCCGGAACGTCACGAAAATCGCAAACAGCGCCATCATCAACGCCTGCGCAGCCAGCAGGATGAAAATCGGCAGGGCCAGCGCGGCGAGGTCCCAGAGCTTGAGCGACATCAATGCAATCGCCAGGAACAACGACAGGCTGACATTCCCTAGCACCGAGACTTCGCGCTCGAATACCTGGTGCCAGCCGAGCGCCGACAGGCCATTACGCAACACCACACCGACAAACAAGACACACACAAACGTCGGCAGCTCAAAGGCCGTGCCCTGGATAAAACCGCTGAGGAACGTGCCCACTTGCAGGCTGATGGCGAGCAGCGCCAGGGTCTCGATAAACGAGAAGGAGGTGATCATGCGCTCTTGATTCGGCTGCTCGAATCCTTTTGGCCCTAGCGGTTGTACCGGCGCCAGGGCGGGCGTCTGGACGCGCTTGATCAGCAGGCGAGCGACCGGGCCGCCAATCAGGCCGCCGAGCACCAGGCCAAAGGTCGCGGAAGCAATGGCCAGTTCGGACGCCGACGCCACGCCATACTTCTCGCTGAACACCGCGCCCCAGGCCGCGCCGGTCCCGTGCCCACCCGACAGCGTAATGGAGCCCGCCAACAACCCCATCAACGGATCGAGCCCCAGCGCCTTGGCCAGCGCAATCCCCATCGCGTTCTGGACCACCAGGAGCGCCGTCACCACCAGCAGGAAAATCCCCAGCACCCGCCCGCCTTTCTTCAGGCTGGCGAAATCCGCATTCAAACCAATGGTGGCAAAGAAAGCCAACATCAGTGGCGTCTGCAGCGACGAATCAAACCGGACCTCAATGCCAGCGAGCATACGCAGGACCAGGAGCAGCACCGCCACCACTAAACCGCCGGCCACCGGCTCCGGAATATTGTAAGTGCGCAGGAAACCGACTCGAGCGACCAGCCCGCGCCCAAGTAAAAGCACCAGGGAGGCGGCGACCAGCGTTGAATAGAAGTCGAGTTGAAGCATGGGGCAGCTCTCTGTAGTTATTTATGACGAATCGGGGCAGGCCTATCGATCCTTCGGAACAACACAGGAAGAGTAGTAGTACGACGCCATCTTCAACCTCGGAAAAGTCCTAACGTTGCCGAATGGAATCCCCAGGACATTCAGGCGAAAGACTTGCGAAGCGCAATCTGAAGGGGCAAGACGAGAAAATCGAGTGCATGACGATGGCTGCAGAACTGCGTCTGGACGGGCGCGTTACAGGTTCCGCGGCATCCTGCCGATTCAGCGCCCATTCGAATCTGCCCTACCTGGCCGTGCTTCTGTGTTGGCCAATGATTACCAAGGGACAATTGCGGCCGCTCTGTTGCTGGGCGTCGCAACGGCGCTGGCCGCGAACCTATACCCTGGGAATAAATATTCCCAATAAAAAAGCCCGCTCAATGCGGGCCTTTTTTCCATGATTATCCGGAAAAAGGTATGGGTTCAACCATATAGCAATCAACGCAGTCTGAAGTGATGACGTTATCCAGGATCAGAGGGGATTCGGTCGCAGGTCGAAGGAACCCCGTACGAATGGATGCGGTATAGACCCCAACGTTTACTGTATTGAGGCGAGCCCTTGCGTTAATCGACACACAATCAATGCTGTAATTCATCCCCATCCCCAAGCCGCAATTTTCACCACCTGAATTAATCACGCGGGTAGAGTCCTGCCCCTCGATGACGACACCCCAGGCGGTCTGTTCAGGATCGACACCTGGCTCTGTAGCCGTGCAATAACTATCAAGAATGGTGTTGTACTCACCACCGTTGTCCAGCAGCAGCATGCAGCGCCCAGTCCAGTCGACCGACGTGATGTTCTCGATCACACAGTGTTGTGCGTAGTGCAGATGCAGCCCTACCGCAGCGTCCCCGGTGAATTCAAGGTTGCGGATGTACACGTTTTTAATCGGGTCACATAAAGCCACGATTGCGCCCTGGGGATGATCACGTTTGATTACGCGATTAACAATCAATGAGTTAGCCAGCACATAAATAACCTGGCGAACCTCCAGCGGGCCGTCGAGTGGCATCGGGTAGTTTGCAAAATCGGTTGAAGCATCCGAGATGACGATCCAGGAACCGTTTGTGTACGGAGTGGTATCAGCCACGGAGATTTCGGTCGTATTGACGTAGGCCGGCGCGGTCAGATAACTGCCCGGGCGAACATTACCCTGGTAGTCGATGGCGGCATAACTCGGATCTGTTGGGTCCAGCGGGTTACGACCGATCCCTGAAACGTCGATAGTGACCTTATCGATCCCTGGTGCTGGCTCGATGATCTGCCCACTGTAGGGCCAATTGTCATCACGGTTCAGCAGGACTGTTGTCCCGATCGGGCAGTCAGTGCCATTGATTTGAATCCAGCGGTATCCGGCCTTCATCACCGACTGGAGTTGAGGGCCGTTATCCGCAGAGGGATCCGGCGTAAAAACATAAGGGGTATCGCTGTAAATTGACATATGACTTCTCCTGATTTCCCATGGCCATTTTTTGGCGAAACAACTGTACATGCATACAGCTAAAAATTCTACGAAAGCAGCACCCTCTAGCTATTGCCCACCGACGCCGACATACGCATCACGCGTATCGGGCGCGTGATCTACGTTGTGGCGTTCATGGAGGCTCATGGGAGACGGGAAAAGAAGATGCCGAAGCATGCTCGAAAGAAGCACAACGGGATAAATCGACAAGCCAGGAAGGGACGCCGAATTGTCATTTTGAGGAGGTAGGTTGCAAAGGCTTCGCAAATCGCAACAAAAAGGGCGCACCTTTCGGTGAGCCCTTCCAGACCGCCCAGCAAAGCGGATTCTGTTTGGTCGGCGCGATAGGACTCGAGCCAGCGCCCCCCACCATTTGAAGGTGATCCCGAGAAATCTGCAACCGATTGATCCATAGGGGAAAATTCGCCCTTTGAAAGGCTACGAATTTCCCGTTTAACCTTATAAGAATCATTAACTTAGCGTTGTCTATTCCTACAGTAATCAACCATTCACAGTGTCCTGCCGAACCGAGCAACTCGAAATCCTCTCACTACACCGAAACACGTCTACAATTTCAGCAATTCGAACGGATCTTCGATTACCGCGATACAAAGGAACCATCATGCCACTTATCAATTTTCGAACACGTTTCGCGCTTTCGGCAAGCTTGCCATGACAAGTTGACTATTCTGGCGCGCAGATGAGCGGCATGACGCTGCCTCAAAAGGCGCTCAAGACAATAAATAATGCATGAAGTGTGCTTTTTTAAGTTTTGTTACTACAGGGATAGTCGAACATGCTTTTATTTTTATCAGCTGTTTTACTGTGCATTCCACTAAGAATATTCGTGCCTGCTCTCGGCGTTGAAATTGCCCCATCTGACTTGCTATGCCTACTTATCCTCCCTTACATACTAATCATTCACCACAAGATAAATAAGTGGCTGCTACTCAGCATAATTTTCTCTTTCATCTCACTAATATACATACAATTATCTATCCAGCCGGGAAACATCGCCAGATCTATTTTCTCCATAGCGTTTTTCTTCAAGCCATACCTGGTCTATTTGCTGGGTAGAAACATTGGAGAGTCAAGCATTCACCCTGACAGGTTCAACAAGACATTGATTTATCTACTCACGGCAACCGCGCTTGCAGCAACGGTTGACGCGATTTTCATGAAGGGCCACGTTACTATATTTACTGAATTTGAGCGTATCCCAGGCGAAGTCATTTACGGTGCCGTCTTCGACCCTACATTTTTCGGTATGAAATTTCATGGTAGCAATGGGATAAATGGAATAGCTGTATTTTTTTCGACGGCATTCATGATTTGTCTAGCGCTAGGCGTAATCATGAAACCCAAAAAAAGCATACGGATTATTTCGTACACTGGAATGTTGTGCAGCTTAATACTCGTCCTAGGCAGTGGATCTAGACAAGCTGCATTTGGTTTAATCGTTAGTTGCTTATGTTGCTTCTTCGCGGGAAAAATGACAGTCGGCAGGATATTTAGAGCTGCTCTATACATCACGCTTGCCATCGTTACATCTGCAACCATAATAGCGATTTTTTCAGACTACTTTATTGAATTATTCGCCAAAATACTTTTGATGACAGACAACATCTACTCTGGAAATTGGGATGGGGTTTCATCAGGAAGATTAGGCCTGTACATGATAATTATTGATGACTTAATAAGCAGCCCGATATTTGGTACTGGCTTTGGTGGCTATGGGCTTTTTAACTCTGAGCTTGGCTACTTCGATAACGATGTGAGCACATCAGGTTATACGCCACACAATCAATATTTAGGTGCCATTTGGAAAATGGGAGGTCTTGCTGGATTGTTCTATCTGATATTCCTGTGGAGCATCGTAAAACCTTTCTTCAAAATCCCTCAAAGCGATGAATTTCAAAAGAGATTTTACATTGCAATGATGGCAATGGTCATACCATTCTTTACTGTATTCAATGTATTTCAAGATGGTCTGTCTTCCCCATCTACAGGCCCTATATTTCTGCTGATACTGGGTTTCTACTGGCGACGAGCATTCGACTTAAGCTCCAAAAATAATTCAACAATGCCTGCCCAACCTCACGCTGCACTCCATCCGTTAAATTAAAATAAAAGCATAAGCGGTACTATGCGAACGTATAGTCTTTTTAGAGGGCCTCGCGAAACGTTATGACTGCCAGTCTTAGGCAGCCTTCGGGTCGGGGGAAAGAGAAAGCCATTCAGGGGTTATTTTTTGAGAGAAGAAGGCCAAGACTCGGCCTTCTTCGCACTACCTCTTAAATGACATTGAAGCATTGAGAGGCGAACAAACTCATAACACAGCTAGAGCTTATGATAAACCCCGCTTGCTAAAGATAAAGCAATCAACGTTCTCTGGACTCTCGTATGTGTCAAGAATTAGAGGACGTTCCGTTCTCGGCCGGATATAACCACTTCGGATAGAGTGGGTATATACGCCGACATTTACATTATTCCTGCGTGCTCTTGCATCGACAGCTACGCTATCAATACAGTAATTCATTGCACTGCCATTACCGCAAAATTCACCGCCGCTATTCACCATCCGGGATGAATCCTGACCTTCCATGACTACACCCCAGGCATTTTGTGTTGGCCCACCACCAGCCTCTGTCCCGGTACAGTAGCAATCAATGACTGAGTTATTGCTACCGCCGTTATCAATGAGAACAAGCGACCGCCCAGTCCAGTTAACAGAGGTAATATCTTGAATAGTGCAATGCTGGCCGTAGTGAATATGAACTCCGACAGCAGAGTTCCCAGTGAACTCCAGGCCTCGAATTATAACGTTACGAATCGGCACGCACGTAGCAACAATGGCTCCATCCGGATGTCCTTTTTTGAGAACATTGTTGATCACCAGCGACCCGCTGAATACTCGAATAACCTGCCGAACTTCCATAGGACCATCAAGTGGAAGCGGCTGCTTATGGAAGTCTGTTGAAGCATCGGAAATTACAATCCAGTCCCCAGCTACATATTTTGTCGGATCATCGACAAAAATTTCATTCTGATTCAGAAAAGCTTCCCGCGTTAAAAAACTTGCAGGCCGGACCTTCCCTTGATAATCAAACGCTGCATAGCTCGGATCGGTAGGTACTTCCGGATTTCGACCAATTCCGCTTGAGTCAATAAGCACCTTCTCGATGCCTGGTGCGGGCTCAATGACCAGACCGTGAACCGGGGTTAGGTCGGCCTTATTCAAGGGCACGGTAGTCTTGATCGGGCATACGTCGCGGTTAATTTGAATCCAGCGATATCCGGCTTGAATAATTGATCTGAGCTGAGGCCCATTGTCGAGCGTGGCGCTTGGCGTGAATACATATGGTGTCGCGTAGTACATAGACATTACTTCTCCTGATTAGTGGCTATCCTTAACCACTCGATATACTGTACATACATACAGCACAAAATCAAAGCAAAGCAGCCATATTTTTGTTTCGAGATTTCTCTGGCGTACGCATGACAAGCCCGCAGCGCGATCACGACGCTCCCCCATTCGTGGGTGATGGCGATAATTCGTTGAGCATGCGCTGAGTAACGTTTGGCTCTACGGACTGCATGAAATCCTGTGGTCGCTCAGGCAGAAGCGCCGCCCTCAAGATCCCGTTGACCCGCTCTGCCAAAGCATTTTGGTAGCAGTCAGTCATAGCCGCCCGTCATGGAACACCGGATGCCGTGTTTCGCGTGCTGTTCCTGGTACATTCCCAAGCGATACTGGCCGGCTCTGTCCGAGTGATGAACCAGTGGCTGCGCGGTTTGAGCCTGATTCACGGCTCGACGTAACCTGCACTACCGACTCGGTGTGCAGACTTTCATGGACCTGGTAACCACGACCTTTCGCGAAAAAGCATCCGTCACAAGTCTCAGATAGGCCACACCTTCCTGAACGGGCAGTTAGGTGATGTCAGCTACCCGGATTTTTTCCGGACCGATTGGAACAACCTGATCAGGACCCGGTTTAAGTAGGTTCGGATGGCGCAGAAAGCGATGATGACTGTCGGTCGTCTTGTGCTACGCCCGCTCGCGGACCACGCCTTCGGTGCAGGATCGAAAACAGCCGATCTCGCCCCACTTGCAGTTCAAGTTGAGGCTGGCAACGCAGCAAGTGGTGCAGCTTTCGGGTACCCAAACGCGGCCGACGCTGACTTTTTTGTTGAACGAAGTCGGCAACTTTCTGATCCAGAACCAGACGAGTTGCATCGGTGCGATTGCGTTTGCAGTAAGCCTGTCGGCTTATCCCCAAGCACTGGCAAGCCCTGCTGATGCTCAGGTTTTGGATTGGTTTATGCGCGAGGAATTGCCGGGACGCTTTTTTACGACAGAGAGACCATAGGCGTTTTTCAAGACATCCACGACCGCCTCGAAAAACTGCGCTTTCTGATTGGAAAACGCCAACTGTTCTTCAAGCATCTTTGATGCGTTGCCATGGCGTTAGTGGTCGGTTTCTGTCGGGCACAGACCCCATCCCGGCGAGCCAATCTATGTGCCTGGGCTCCACTCTTGCCGACCACGCTTGCGTAACCACGTCAGAACGGTGGTTTTGCCTTGAATCCGGTAGCGCTCTTGAGCCTCTTTACAGCCCAGTTCGCCGTTTCGACTTGGTCGACGACCGACAATTTAAAGGTCAGCGTGTAGTCTCGATGACTACGCCTTTTTCCTGCCTCCATTACGCCCTCCTGGAAATAGATCAGAAGGTGTAGACCTCATTCAGGACGAAACACAGGCAACAAAAAAGGGCCCACCTTTCGGTGAGCCCTTCTAGACCGCCCAGCAGAGCGGATTTTGTTTGGTAGGCGCGATTGGACTCGAACCAACGACCCCCACCATGTCAAGGTGACCCCGGAACAGTCGCAACCAATTGATCCATAAGGGAAATACTTTATTCCAGAAAGCACCAAACTGACCAATTCACCCAATAAGAATCAATAACTTAGCGTTGTATATTCCTACAGTGCTTTAGTTCTGGCCGCTAAAAATCCCAGCTGCTTTACGAAGATTGGTAGCTCGCGGGCTCATAAGATCCATGCATTTACCCATCTCGGTCTGCGGCAGCCTCAAGCATGCGAGAGTGTCCTGCTCAACGTCATGGGACGCCGAAAAAAATGAATAGCCCATTCCAACGACTCCCAGAGTGAAAATAAAGTAAACGCCGTACAACGCCTTTGCCATAACCATTACTCGCCTCTTGGATTGATTTATCGAGGCTACCTCAAAGATGCCGTTAATGCAGGCAAAATGATTGCACTTCCCCGTCCCCGGCGTCCTGCCGACCGAACACAAACTAATCCCTTACCCCGCTGCTACGCTGTTCATTCCACAAGAGGAACGCCGATGCCCAACTCCGACCTGCTCCCTTCCCTGCTCTCCAAGCTCTACGAAAACCAGCTGGCCCTCGAAGCCTCCATCATGGAGCTATCTAACTGGGTCGAGCAGCGTGGCTCCGCCGATGTAGCCGAGAACGTGCGCGGCGCTCTGCACACAATCGACGAGAACGAAGAATTCATCAAGCTGACCCTGGCCGTCCTCATGGCGCCTGACTGATCGTCGGGTAAACGTGCAGTTCGTCGGCGAACGACTAGCGCATTACCACGCCTCGATTACTGTATGCACATACAGCACTCGGAAGCACACCCCATGAACATCGACGAAGACACCTGCGGGTGGCTTGGCATCCCCACGCCTCTCGAAATGCACAAGCAACACGCCCGCCTACTGGAGAATGAGATCCAGGAACTGAACCTGCAACTGCGTAAAGCGAGGGAGGATATTCACGGCTTGGTGCAGATGCTGGCCGAGGCGGAGGCCGTCAAAACACAGTTCCGTGGATACCTCGCTGAGAGAGGCGCTGAAGCCGCCGTCATGCGCAAACAGATCGACGTCCTCAGGACATCGGCAGGATCCAGCAAGCGCGAAGCCGAAACACTGCGCGGGATGCTGAACGACCTGATGCCTCGCCCGAAAACCATCGTCTAAGCTCAGGTTTCAGATTGAGGGCTTGGCCATGTGCGGAAGACTTTCCCAGTACAGCGGCATTCACGACTTCGTTGCAGCGCTGAGCATGCCCAATGCCTTGGCGAACTCCGTCGGTGAATTGCCGCTTGAGCGCTACAACGTCGCCCCGACAACCCAAGTCGCCCTGCTCCACCTGCAGGGTGATCTGCTGCACGCCGACCTGGTGCGATGGGGATGGCAGCCGCACTGGGCCAAGGACCGCGCAGCGCCGATTAATGCCCGCGTTGAGAAGGTGGCCCACGGCCCATTCTTCCGCGCAATCTGGCCGCACCGGGCAATCACGCCCATCGACAACTGGTTTGAGTGGGTGGACGAAGGCGGACCGAAGAAGCAGCCCTACCTGATCCGCCGGCGGGATGGTGCACCCGTGCTGTGCGCCGCCATTGGCCAACTGCCCGATAGTGATGAAGGCCCGGGCGAGCATGACGGCTTCGTGATCATCACCGCCGACAGCGCCGGCGGAATGGTGGACATCCACGACCGGCGGCCCGTGGTGCTGACGCCGGACCTGGCTAGGGAATGGTTGGACCCGGCCACGCCCAAAGAGCGCGCCGAGCAGATGGCGCTGCACCAGGGCGAGCCGGCCGAGGCCTTCGAATGGTTCAAGGTCGATACGGCCGTGGGCAACGTCCGGAACAAGGGGCCCAACCTGATACAGCCCGCACCCTAGAAGAGCCCGCCGAGGTCAGAGGGTTTCCAGTTCATGATCACAAGCTCGCCGCTGACCTCGGCTTTTCCCTGGCGCTGATTGGTGGTGCTATAGCGGATGTCCAGCGTTTCAAAGTGGAACCCTTCAAACACCCGCCGGATATCAGGGTGGTCGTTGATACTCACCATGACCTTGCCTTTGCAGCGGCGCATGAAGTCGGCCATCCGCTCATAGTTTTCGAACGGAAAGTCTACCCCGTAGCCCGTGGTCTGCCAGTACGGTGGGTCCATGTAGTGGAAAGTGTGGGGCCGGTCGTAGCGCTCGGCACATTCAAGCCATCCCAAGTTTTCGACATACGTTCCGGAAAGGCGCTGCCAGGCTGCGGAAAGGTTCTCCTCAATCCGCAACAGATTGATTGCCGGCCCCGTAGTGGCAGTGCCGAAGGTCTGACCGCTGACCTTCCCAGCGAAGGCATGGTGCTGCAGGTAGAAAAACCGGGCTGCCCGCTGGATATCGGTGAGGGTTTCCGGTCGAGTCATCTTCTGCCACTCAAATACCTGCCTGGAACTGAGCGCCCATTTGAACTGCCGGACGAATTCTTCCAGATGGTTCTGCACCACCCGATACAACGTCACCAGGTCGCCATTGATATCGTTCAGGACTTCAACAGGTGCAGCCTGGGGCCGCATGAAGTAGAGGGCAGCGCCTCCAGCGAACACTTCAACGTAGCATTCATGTGGCGGGAAGAGAGGAATCAGACGGTCAGCTAGGCGGCGCTTGCCGCCCATCCATGGAACGATTGGGTTTGTCATTTTTGCAATCCTTTGCAAAGTGTATGTTCGTGAGGGTGGTGCTAATTTTTGCGACCTGGACTGTAGGTCAGGGCGCAATGGTCCTGACATAGGCCTGGCACGCCCGCAGCGCGATCAATCCTTGGTCGCCTGCGTCGGTGATGGCGATAATTCTTTGAGCATGCGCTGGGTCAAGTTGGGCTCGACGGGCTGCATGAACCACGCCGACGGCGCCGGGGGTAGCAGGCACGTTGCAGCCACTGGCTGAATCCGTGGCGTCGAGAAGGACTGACAGCCGCACATCAGCAGTAGCAAGACGGTCACGCAGCAGAGCCTGGTTGCGCTGGGCATCGGATAATTCCCTGGTGTGGTGTTGGTCGGAGGCGGCCAGTTGCTGCTCGATGGCCAGGCGCTTCTCCTGCTCGGCCCGTGCCTGGGTGGTGGCGGCATTGCCGATCGCGTCGAGGTCCGTCTGGAACTGCCCCGTCTGCTTTGCCATCTTCCCGTCATAACGCCAGTCCTGTACCTGCCAGGCGGCGCCGAAGCTCACGGCCATAGCCAGCAGTACCACGGCCAACTTCTGCGCCAGAGTCACACCAGCACCTTCAACGCCTTGTCGTACAGCGCCTGGCGGTCGGCAAGTCCGGTGGTGCCACCGTTGATGCGCTTGGTGATCTTCAGAAAATCGCTCTGGTCAGCCAAGGTATTCAGTCCACGGGAGGACCAAAACCACGCCGCCGACATCGCGGCGTGCTGCGGCTGCTCGAGCAGCTCAGGCTTATTGAGCAGGTCCAGGCTCAGCGCTTCGCCGCACGCGGCATAGTTGGCCCGGCCGGTGACTTGGATCAGGCCACGGCCACGGTATTTGAAGCCATCGCCATTCACCTTGTTGCCCAAATCGGAACGACCTTCGTACCCAGCTTGCTGCGGCGTGGGCCCCCACAACTCTTTCAGCCAGCGGAACTGCCCCGACTCATGCCCGACCTGGGCGATGAAGGCGGCGACGCGCAGTCGCGTGACGATTCCGTACTTGGCCATGGCCGTATTCAGCACAGGAACAAAAACGCCGGCTTGGCGGCCGGCGTTCGGGAGTATTTGCAGCAACTGCTGCTCAGTGATCGGCATGCTTTTCTCCAGGCAATAAAAAACCCGCTCAGTGGCGGGCCTTGAAAGGTTTGTTTCTACGCCGCGGCGGGCGCGTAGTTGTCGTCGTCTGCGTAAAACACGGGTGAATATTCGCTCGCAGTAACCGCGCAGGTTCCATCCTGGTTCGGGGTTATTTCAGTGATCATCGCCGGATACCCAACCTGCTCGCTCGGTCCAAATAGGAAGCGGGCCGGCTCAATGCTGAGGTCGGTAATGATGTCGAAGTCGATTGCGCTGAGCGGCACCAGCACCTGGTGGAAGCCCGCCTCCTGCGGTTCGAACAAGCTGGTGACAGTTCCATCATGGCGGCGAATTACAGCCCGGGGCGCAACCATCGTCCAGTCCATCTCTTCGCTCAGCGTGAGCATGTACTTGTCCCCCACCTGCTCCACTTCCATGATCAGAGCGCTACTGGTGGTGTTGGGGATGTCGTCGGCCAGTGTGATTCTATCAATGTCCTCGAACACCAGTGCGTCCAACTCTGTATCCACCGAATAAGCCCAGCGGGAGAACTGGTACTTGCGCAATTGCCGCATGCCGATGCGCCACGCGTAATCTCGGCCGGACACGCCATCCAGCTGGATCTTGTCCACCTTGAGGCCAAGGCTTCCAGGCAATCGGCACTGCACCGTTTCCTTGCGGTTTGTGTACTGGTCCACGTATTCGACATCGACGCCATCGAAGTCGTCCGGGCTGGGCGCGGTAAAGCTTGCGGTCAACTCGCTGGCCATCTCATGTGGCGTGATGACTCCGCGGGGTGGCTGGATGCCCTCTCGCTTCACGCTAAGTAGCCCATTGCCGTTCGACAAATGGGACATCCCGGCGGTGAAGATCCCCTGCAGCATCTCCCGGGCCGGAACGGCCTTTTCATGGGACATGTCGTACAGCTCGCCGCGGGGAGTCCAGTAATCCTGGTCAACCGTGTTGAGCGCATCCATGTCGATCAGCGAATCATCAATTCCCAGGCTCTGGCAGACGTGCAGGGCCGCGCCTTTGATTGAGCGCATCGGCGCGCTGTCATAGATCCGGGTTGGAACGCAGTTAACTTGGCGCTCCGATTGAGCGCTGAGGCGATCGCCGCCGCGCACGTCCATTGTGATGACGGTCACGCCCTCGTAAGACTTTGGCCACGGCAAAAGCGTGCGTAGGCCAAGCCATTGAATGGACTCTCGAGCCTGGCCCCCCATAAGCGGCTCAACCCGGCGCATCTGGAACTCTGGACGCAGCGGGTACGGGAAAACCAGCTGGTGGGTGAAACCGATCTGGTCTGGCGTTGCCTCGACATATGTGTGGGTAATCGTCGTCCAGGCCCCGCCAATGGCCGCATCCCGCCAGCGGACCTCAACCGACTTCGAGGAAACTTTGATGTTCCCCTGTTTGCTGTAGTAGCACAGGCCGTTGTTGAAGAAGACGTCGTACTCAGCCATGGTTGCCAGTTCGTTCTCAGGGCATCCCATGAGGGGGCCGATCCAGTTGACGGTTCCCCCAGGCCCCGTAAATGAGAAGTCCAGCAGGGTTCGAGCAGTGAATCCGCCCCACCTTGTATCAATAGCGCCGAGATCATTGATGCGGCCAATCGAGGCGGTAAGCCCGTCAATTGAGACAACGCTATAGCGGAAGCCGCGATATCCCAAAGCCAGGCGCTGCTGACCCACGGCCAGCCCAGTGAAAGGTGTGCCGTTGTCGAACTGCAAGGTGATGGATGCCTGCTGCTCAGCAGAGCCGCCAGTCGAGGCGGTACCAACCACGTACGTCGGGCCGGAACCAAAGATCGGCACAGGCGCGCTGGTCTGCGAAATAGTGCCGCCCTTGTAGGGGCTCAGCGGCTCAATCAAGCGCAAACGCCCCGAGTTGTCTTGAGCCACCAGGCCGATGCCTGAGAGCTGCGACGTTATGATCGACACCAGGGCGCTCATACTTCCGTAGTTCGCATTCAGCGAAACGGTTTTGGTGACCCCCTGGAAGGTCACGGTCCAGACCACAGCGCTCGAACTGAAGTCGTAGGTGGTTGGGGACGCGCTGGCTGTAACAGAAGAGGGAGCCCCCCCTACACCAGGCACCGGCGGAACGTAAGGCGTTACGCTGGCAACCATCAGATCCAGATCGGTATCACTGCGCAGAGTCACCTTCATGCCAACGAACGGCGAAAGATCAGTGAGCGCGCCGGCGATCCTGCTATATCCGCCAGCAGTGGAAACCGTGAATGTGTCAGGAGTGACTACCGTAAGCACCGTGCCGGCGGCCCAGTTGTCGGGGAAGCGCGGAATGTTACCCAGCAGGGAGATCGTTGTGCCGCTGATCAGTATCGAGTCAGCCAGCGCGGTAGATTCCGATGGCGCCGTACTTCCGAGGTCCAGGCCGGCGGTGCCGGCGTTGGTGCCGCCAACCTCTCCTACCTGGTACCAGTTCTGGGCGCGAGGATCATTTGCGAGTGATGCGCCCGGTTCGTAGATGCTGAAGGCCACGTCAGAACCGAACGCCGCTACCGGGGTGTCGCCGATCTTGAGCGTGCTGGACGGGAGAAGATGCCGGCCACGGCCTACACACAGGCACAGGCTGGTGCGCATCAGGCGTTTGTTCACGAACCTCGACACCGGCGGGACCAAAAGGTCTGGATACACTTTGGCCTTGCCCAATATCTCGCGGATCGGGGAATTCAGCTTTGCATGGTTGCCAGTGGCCGTGGCCAGGTCGAGGTCATCGCCCTGCTGCTGTTTCGCAGCCTTGGCCTTCGGCATGCTCATGACCATGATGATGGACACGGCAGCCAGCGCCACGGCGACCCAGGCCGCGACGGCGGCAGCCGCCGCTCTCGCCTCCGGGAAAATCTTCACAGCGGTCTCTGGGCCGATTACCACTGACTGCCACTGATCCACAGGTACAACCGTATCATTCACTTCAAAGCAGATTGGATGAACCGCGTCGATATCGAAATCTTCGACGTTGGCGTAAAGCCAGGCTGCCAGGGTAATCGGCTTTTTTACTTGGTGCGTCTCCACCGGAACGCAGTCGCCTTTATCAACGCCAATCCGGGATGGGTAGATCTCGATCACTTGTAGTACTCCACCCGCACGAAGCGGCGCTTGAGCCTGTGCAAAGGCAGGCAGATGACGTTGTGCTTCTCGGTGATTTCCATTGCCTCAAGGGAGGCATCGACGCGAACGACCACGCCGACGTGGCGCATCTCGCTGCCTTCGTACAGGGCAATCAAGGCACCCTCCTCCGGCTGGCACGGCGAGAGCGTCGGGAACCACTTGCCGGACACCTCGACCATGGATCCGTCGCCGGCGCGAATGTGTGCCCACTCCGGCCAGTCCGGTAACCCAAGATCACGCCGGACCTCCAGCACCAGGCCGTAGCAGTCAACAAACGGCCACACTCTCCCCCCCTCGCGGTACTTTCCCGCAGGGTATTTGTCGTGATCGATCATTATTGGTACCGCATGCCTGGGGCGAATTCGCCGGTATAGTTGTGACGCAGCCAGAGGGTTTCCAGCAGGTTGAAGTAGCCGGCCACGATCTGCGCTTCGGTCGCTGTGACAGAACCGCTCTTCACTTTGTAGCGAAGGATTTTCGACGGGTAGGCCAGGTCGGTGCTGATGTACTCCCTGTACACCAGGTTGATCTCCCTGCGGTCTTTCAAGGCGGCCCGCAGGAAACCGGAGACACTCCCGTCGATGTTACACAGGGCAAACTTCAGGTCCTGCTTTCCGTCACTACCCCGTTTCGGGAGAGCGATGGAAATGCCACAAGCCAGAAAAGTCGCAGTGCCGCCCGTCTCCAGGCCCACCAGCAGATCCTCGTAACCGTCGGTTAGAAAGTGGCGTGCTACCCCGTCGGTCACTTCCAGGGTGCCGTGCAGAATCTCCGGCCCACCGCTGGAGTAGAGCCGGTTGAGTACAAAGCTTGTCATTGTGGCCGTTCCTTCTCTATCGCCAAATCAGGGAGACTCATCCAAGGAAATTACTCTGGCGCGTAGATGGCCAATCCACTTCACCCGCGGGCTTCTCAGCTCGCACTCGAACCACTGCGAGCCAGAAACCAGAACGTCCTCGAAGCATGCAATCGACACTGCTCAGGGTCATCAGGATGGGTACAGCGGGGCATACCCGAGGGTTTCACCCGCCGGTCCGGATACCCGGAACTTTGTCGTTGGTGTTCCGCTAGCGGCGCCAGCAATAGCGCTTCCCAGCAGCAGGCCTCCACCAAGAGAGCCAAGAGCGTTGAGAGTCGCCCCTGAATCCTTCCCAGCAAACCCAGCACCTGGCGTGAAGGGCACGACCGAGTTGTAATGGATGGTGCTTGTATCGTAGGCGTACATGCACCATGCAACCGGCGAGTCGCAGACCGTGCCGCTCGCCACCATCCGAGCGGAGCCCGTGGCTGCCATAGAGTGCAGGCAGCCGAAGATCGAACCGACTTGCACCGTTACCGTCGAATCCCCGCCAAACTGGATCCCGGTACCCGCAGCCCCTGAGATGCTCGGGCTCAGTATGCGAATTTGCTTACCGGTGCCAACCACCCCCTGCTCCGATCCGCCACGGATAGTTGGCTGCAGGTCAAAACCGTTTATTCGACCGGCTCCGGTCTCCCGAAAATTGATACCGGGACCTACTCCATATGACACCGCTGTGAGGCTGACGCGTGCCCAACAATCAATAAGGCTTCCGGCCGCAGCGCAAAGAATCTGCACTCCTCCGGTGACGCCGCTGCGCCAGTTTTCGCCAGTTACGTCCATCCAGCAGCCGAAGGTATCGAAGCCCACAGCGTTGGATATGGCACCTGCCGCGCTGCAATTTTTGGTAACCAGCCGGGTGAACCCAGAGAAGCTGCACGACTCAATTACGCCGCCCGTGTCAAAGCAGTTTTCCGCATAAGCGTCGGTGTTGGTTGAGTAGGCGCTTGAGCAAAAGAACCCATCAGCAGGGCGCGCAGCTGTTCCGCCGTTGATGGCCTTGCACCGCGTCGTGTTCACGCGGACCCCACTGCCTGAAGTCGCAATACAGACGCCCGGGATTTGCGACGGCGCCACTGGAGATCCGATAACGTTGCGGCCGGTGCATTCGATGAGTTCGCAGTCCGTGCCCGATGAGATCTCGATAGCGATAGTGCGCGTGGTGAGCACGCCTGTTCGGTTGAATGAGTTCGAATCTACGTCAAGACCGGTGATCTTGAGTCCTACCGGGTTCGCCGAGCGGAACGTGGTCTCATGCGACGTATTCGCCTGCGAGATGATGGTGAACTGCCCTGTGATACCGTTTATCACACGCCCCGCCGGAGACGGGAATGTCATGCCCCTGGATACAAGGAATTTTCCAATTCCGGCCAAATTAAGGCTGCTATTGTGAAACCTGTCCAGCGCGTCCGCATCGTTGGTTACGCCGTCACCCATAGCCCCGGCAGCCTGATACGTCGCGAACCCCGTATGCTTCATCCGGTAAAGCAGTCCGGCATTTGTGCGGATGGTGTCGAAGTCGTTTGCCACCGTTGTGATGTCGGAGAAGTCGGCCTCGTACTCGGTGTTGATGATTGGGCCGCCAGTGCGATACCGGGAGAGCTTCACTTCTGTGGCGGGCGTGGTCGAGGGCATCGTCTTCAGCACGGCCAATGTCGAAACCAGGCGTTGACCACCAGGCAGCAGGCTGATTCCTTTGTCTAGCGCGGTCGATGTCAGCTCATTTCGCAGAACACCGTCACCGGCTACACGGAACTTCGGCTCGTCGATGGCCCAATTGCTGACCGTTGTGTAGGGCAGCACCAGCGAAGGGCCTGGTCGATAGTAGTTTCCGTTCCGGCTGAACACCTGGTTCTGTGCCCCGATCGTGATCGGGCCAGAGGCGTAGTCGCCGAGAAACTGAAAGCCTTGGTTTAGCAGGAAGTTGGCGAACTGCTTTTCAAGCCCCGCCCAGCTGAGGCGGATTACGCCCAGGCGGTCAATCCAATTTATATTGGGCGCATTGACGGCAACGTCGAAATTTTCGGCATTGTCTTTCAGGTCGCGGGGATCAGATGAGCCGTTCGGAAGCACTGGGTTCAAGGTGGCAAAAGTTGTCATCTCAAACCTCGTCGGCGATCTGTTGGGCAAGCGCTTTCTGATCTTCGCTCAGCTCTTCCGGAGGGTTGATTGTGGCCGCGATCAAAACTTCATCACGGAACACCTCGGAAATAGTTTGCTTCTGTCCGCTCACGGTGCCGTCCGCGTGGATGCGAACGAGCACTTCATAGGGACGAATGCTTTCAGTAAGTGCCATATCAGCTCACCGTGGTGGTTGTGTTTAGGATTTGCCAGACGCTACCGTTGCTGCGGCATCGCTTCGGGCCGCCGGTGGCGTTTGTGACATCTATTTCGAAGCCGGAGAACGCACTGGCCGCCGGCAGGCTGGCCAGAAGGTATTGGCCAACCAGAACGGGACCCTGAACGGCCAGCGAGGTGGTGAAGGTTGGCGCATTGAGAAATGCGAACTCACTCCATGCCAGCGGAGTTCCGGCACTCTTCACACGCACGAAGGTTCGATTACTGGTCAGTTGAGTCCAGTACTGCGCCGCATACTGTCCGTTCGGGTGCTGATTGTGGATGCCGCACCCCTGCCCTGCCGCGGTGCCAGCCCCAATTGGAACGTCTGTGGTGGCGGCGGTACTGTTAAAAAACTCCGTGAATGCCAGGCTGTTCAGTTTGCCGGATTCGGTGATGTTGACCCCGCCAACACCAAAATCACCTACCCCTAGTGCGCTTAGGTTGGTGCGGGCGCTCACGCGGTCGATAGCACCAGTTCCACCCTTTGCGACAGGCAAGATCGATTCGGTGGCCACCGCTCCCAACCCTATGGCGCTACGTGCGGTCGCCTGAGAATTGCCGCCGGTGCCGCCGTACGCAATCTCAAGTGGTGTCGTCAGTCCCGTGATTCGGGCGATGTCGCTATTGACACCACTCTTGGCCAAGCCCGCCCGAAGCTGTGCAGCTGTTGCCCTTTTCGAGACTCCGCCCTGCACAACCGGAACGAGCTCGGCCCCAGCGATATCGTTCGCTACGGGAAGACCAGATATGGTCGTTGCATCTAGCGTGGTCATACTAAAATCACCTCTCCGGATTCAGTCAAAAGTTGCTGACCGGACTCAGTCAGAAGTGGTCGATGGGTTTCTTTGAACTCTGGCCAATCGATGTTCATGGCAATGTCGAAGATGTTCATTCGAAGGATGAATTGAGGGGCATAGACCGCCCAGCCACCGGTGAGGATCGGCCGCTCCCACAACTCAAGCGGAGCCCGGAACCTCCAGTAACCGGCGTCCAGGCTTGGCCCTTCATACATATCGGTGAAACGGACCTTATACGGCCTGATTCCCTGAGGGGTTTTCAGATCGCATTCAAACCACTCCGCCCCGGATATCAGGACATCCTCAAACCATGATTCGAACAGTTGCGCCTCAAGATCATCTTCAAAAATGAAGTCAGCGGTCAGTTCCGTTGGGACCGATGCATATGCGCGCCGTTGACGAGATCTACCGGTGTTCATCTTGGTTCGAATGAACGGGCTTACAGGCTTGAGGCCATAGCCATCAGCGACAGGAAGAGGCAGCTCAACAGGGTATTTCTTCATCGGGCCGCCCTCCCCATACCTAACATCTCTTGAATGGCTTTTGCGCCCTTGCCGTTATCGCGAATGTTGGCAACGAATTGATCGATCACCCAGCGCCCATCCACCTGACGAGACTGGCTCTGCCCGGCTTTGCTGGAGTCCTCGATCACGTTAACTACAGGCGCCAAAGGCGCAGACACCGGCAACGGATCGGTGCCAAAACCAGAACCAGAACCGCCTGATCCCTGGTTTACAAAAGCCGGACGACCGTTGCTAAGTGCCTCAAGAGTGCCAACGCCAATACGTGCCGTCGCCTCAGCATTGAACACGTACTCCCGCCCGTGAACTGGCCCGGCTATCTGGCCAACTGGAATATTCCCCGTGTATCCGCCCTCTCGAAAGCCGCCAGCCGCACCGGCCATGGCAGTCATGCCGACGGCCGATGCCAGAGGACCGGTAACGGAGAGCGCGGTGGCCATAGCAGCGGGTGCAGCAAGCGGACCAACGATAGGGATTGCAGCTGTCGATGCGTATGCAGCAAGGCCAGCCTGAAGAGACATCGCCTGAGCATTTGCACTCATGGTAGTGGCCGCGCCCACTTGAGTGGTTTTCCCGACCAACAGTTGTACCGCCTGGTAAACCAGCCACTGCGCCGCCATCTGGGCCAACGCATTGATGATCGATTTTGCGAAGTTGGTCGCCATATCTACCAGGGCATCACCAGCGCTTTCAGCTCCTGTTGCAACGTCGGAGAAGAACGTGGCAAGTCCTCCCGTAGCACTTTCCAGCGCACCGGTAGTGAACTCCGCTGCCTGTGCAGAATAGTTCTGCGCAGCGTCGGCATAATTTGCCCAAGCCTCATTGACACCATTCATCCAGTTGGTTTGCTGCTCATCCGTGGCAGCGTAGAAGTCCTGCTGAGCCTGAAGGCGCTTGTCGAGCTCGGCCTGCAGTACCGCAGTCTCGTTCTGGTAAAGCTCCGGCGTGATCTCGCCGCTGTTGCGCTGCTTAACCAGTTCGTTGACGTCAGCGGCATACTTCTGCCGCATCGCAAGGTCTGCCCGCATCCGGTCGCGGGCCTTGTCGCCCATCCCCACGCCCGCCAGCTCCTGCTCAAACCCGTCCTTCGTGGTTTGGGTGGTCAGCGCCTGGGCGTTCTTGAACGCCGTCAGCTTCAGGTCGTCTTCGTTGGCCTTCTTCAGCTTGTTCAGCGCATCCAGCTCAGCGGCCATGCCCTGGAGTTTTTTCTTCTGCGCCTCGCTCAGCTTGCCGAGCTTCCCTTCCTGGAGTTCGAAGGAAAGCTTCATTACCTCCGTGGCATCGTTCTGCTTGTTGCCGGTGGTGTTGATCAGTTCGATCTGGCGCTTGTAGCCTTCCTCGGCAGTATCAAACGACTTGAGCTGTTGCTTGGCGGCGGAGGTAGTCTCGGTAGCGTTCTTTCTAGTCGCCTTGGCAGCCGCATCGTCAGCGGCTTTCTGGGCGTCTTTCGCGGCGGCAGCAGAGCGAATAGCAACGATCTGCTCTTCGGTGAGCAATGTGTTCTCACGGATGAATCTGTTCGCCGCCTCAAGGCTGGTTTTGTCTTGGGCGGTGGCCAACTGCTTCAGAAGTTGATCGAGATACTTCTGGCCAGCCTGGGCAGCGCCCGCCCTGGCAGCGGCATTATCACGCTCTGCCCGGGTGTTGGCGTCCGTCTCTCCGGTGAGCTCTGCCAGCGCAGTTTTGAGCTTGGCGATGATTTCAGCCTTCTCGGCTGCAGCCCCGCCGCTCTTTTCGAGTGCGTTGGCCATCTCATCGGTGACACCTGGCACCTCCCGCACCTGGTCGGCCACCGCCTTCCAGTCAACAACCATCCCTGCCGACTGATCGGACGATGCTTTCTTGATGAGGTCCATTGCCGACTGGAACTCAGCAGGTAACGGAGCGATGCCAGCCATGAAACCGGACGCGCCAGCGAGACCGGCATTTGTCAGGCTGCTCTGAAACTCGAAAGCGATTGATCCTGCCGCCGTCGTCAGGTCGCTCTCGGCGTCCTCAATGGAACCCTTCAATTCTCGGAGGGTGACAGACTGCGTTGCCCGGTTGAGCTTGTTGAATCGCTCAACCAACTTATCAATGGGGTCGCCGAGGTCACCAAGCTTCTTCTCGAGCACGCTGGTGTTGTCGCGTAGAGTGAGGAATGCAGTGGCGGCACCAATAGCCAGAACAGCAATACCCGCAGGCCCGCCAAGAACCCCCATCACCCCAAGAGATGCGCGACTTGCGGCCGCCTGAGCTGCAGCAACCGCGTTAGTAGCGCGCGTCTCCACCATCCGGGCTTCAGCGAGCTGCAGCGACATCTGCGTTTGCACCGCAGTGCCGCGCGCAGCAATTGCCTCTTTCTGCGCAAGAAAAACGGAAGTCTGCGCTTTTTGTTGCTCGGCCTGAGCGGCAAGCAGAACGGCGGTGGCCTGGGCCTTTCGCGCTACCGCATCAGCGACGGCAGCCCTGGTCGCGGAAACCGAAGCTGCAGCCGACCCAGCGAGTTGCCGACCATAACCTGCCAGCGCACCGACAGCGACCACCCCTGCGATGTCCGCGAGTGTTTCGAAATTGTCCCCAAGCGTACCGATGCCTTTGGCAAGAACGCCTGTGCCGTCAGTGGTCTCGTTCAGGCGCCCAACGTATACCGAAAAGGCATTATTGAGGTTTTGCATAGCATCGCGAACTGCCACGCCCATGCTGTCCGCCAGCAGGCCGTTGGCCTCAGCGGACTTCTGCAAACCCTCGGTCAGGATATCGAGACTCAGCTTCCCCTGAGCCCCAAGACTACGAATTTCTTCCGCAGTTTTCCCGGTGGACTTGGCAATGGTTTCAACCACAGTCGGCATGGCGGCGAGGATGGACTGCCAACCATCGGCCTCGACCTTGCCGGTCTGGAGCGCTTTAGAGTAGGCATCAATTGCCGCACTGGCTTTCTCTGCCGATGCCGAGTTGGTAACCAGCAGAAAGCTGAAGCTGTCCATCACGTCCAGCGCCTGGCTGGTGTTGTAACCCATCGACTTCAGGCTGTCCGCCGTCCGGATGTACAACTCTTGGGCCTCGGCAAGTGGCCGATATGTGCGCTTGGCCGTGTCGAGCAAGCGGTCCTGCACCAGGTTGTATTCGTTTACGCTGCCAGTGGCCATTCCGATGCGGTCGGACATCTGACTGAATGAGTCAGCTGTCTCAATGATCTTTCCGACGGAGGCGGCACCAACCGCTACTGCCAGGGCGCTTTTGATAAGTCCTGCAGCGCTCTGGGCGCTCTCTCCCGCACGATCAAATGCCGTATCGATACGGCCCAAACTCTTGTCGATCTTGCCAGCCGACTGACCGACGGTGGAATCTGCCCGAGCCATCTCCTGACGCAGCTGCGCCGTAGTGGCCTCAATGCGGACGAGCATCCCCTGTACGTCGGTATCTGCCATGTTTTTCTCCGGGCAATAAAAAACCCGCCGTGGCGGGTTCTATTGAGTAATGGGTGTGAAGTCATCCCTAGTTGGAGTTCTTCCTGTTGGCGGCATCGGTGATCTTACGGATCCTTCGCTCTTCCTTGGCCTGTTGCCTGACCGGGTCGCTTGAGCGCCGATGCCAAACGTAGACGGCTGCTAAAATGATCACCACGGAGACCAGCGAAAACAGAACAACGTTTCCAGCGGATAACACCAATGCGGCCAGCCCCAAGAAAAAGCCCGGAGCCAACACAACGGCTATCACAAGGAGTAGAGCGACAATCAGGAACTGCATTAGGTTTGCCTCCATTCAAACCGATAGCCTATCAAATAAGCTCATGATGCCCAATCAGGCTGCCTGCCGACCCGTCAGCGCCTGCCGCAGCTTATCGGCCACAGTCGACGCAGATGGCTTATCAGCCTTAGCTTTCGCCTTTCCACCGCCGAAGGGATTCGTCATCTGCGCCCATTCAATCTTGGCGTCCATGGCCAGGAACAGTTCAGGGATAGGCGTGGCCCAGGCCAGTTCGGGCGACCAGCCCAACCAGCCGGTTGCGACCGCATAAAGCCGGTCGACGTAGCTGCCGTTCTCGACAGCACTTACTCCGCCGCCGGCTTTTCCTTTCCCGCGTCAGGGCCCTTGGGGTTGTAGAGCGCCACCAGGTAGGCATTGAGCTGCACGGAGACATCAAGGACGCCGGCCTGCCAAACCTGCTCTGCAACGGCCTCGGCGGCTTTGCCGGTCAGCCCGGCACCGCCGGCGATGATCACAGCGCAGCCGTCGACGCTCAGCGCGTTGATTGCCTGGGACGCGCCGCGCAGCCCGCCGAAGTGGGCCTCAATGGCCCGCACCGCGCCAAGCGTTGGCTTGAGGGTGTACGTCTCGCCGTCGAGACTGATGTCGACGGTACCGAAAAGGGTCTTGCTCATACGTCGAGTCCTTGGGGTTCGGGGCCGAAGCCCCTCGGGTTAAGCCGCGGCAGCCGGGAGAATTTCCAGGATGTCGGAGTTGATGCCGATCGTGACGTTGCGGCGAACCACGTTGTCAGCGGCGCCGGCGGCGACGGTGTTGTTCATCACTTTGCCGCGCAGGTAGAACGTGGTCGGCAACAGGGCCGGGGTGGCGGTTGGGTCGCCATCGTTCAGCGTGATCTTGATGTTGTAGTCGCCCTTGCTGCGATCCTTGTGAGCGATCTTCAGCTTGGCCTGGCCCAGGTCGCCGTTGTCGAGGCCGACGGCCAGAGTCAGGTCACCAGCATCGGCGGTGCCCTTGTACTTGCGTACGCGGCCATCGCGCAGCGAGGTGAAGGTCACGGAGCTAAACGTGTCACCGAACTCGCCCAGGTCTTCCACCTCGCCGATATCGACGTAGGTGTCTGCCTTGTAGAGCGCTTCAGTGTCCGCGCCGTTCTTGCTGCCGATACCGATCCGGCAGCCGGCGGCTGTGTTGAGGTTGTCTTCGGCCATGGGGGTTCCTCCAAGGGCACATTGGATAAAGCCGCGGTGCGGCCGGGTGTTGGGTTTAGTGGGTGGTGATGATGCGGACCGTGATAGATCCCTGGTACGTGACTCCGTCAGCATCGCGCTGAGCGTCGGATTGCTCGACCCGGACTGAAACTGCCCGGCCAACTTCCAGCGGCAACCGGCGCTCATCCAGGGCCGCCACAACCTCGCCGAGGATGCGCTTCACCTCGGCCTGGCCATGAGCGTCCGACCAAACCGACAGGTAGATCAGGCGCTGCTGACGCTTCCTGCCGGCAATGGGCGAGATGTTGGTGGAGATCTCCCGATCAAACGAGACATACGGCATATCCGAATCCATCGGCGCACCGTCATATACCGGGCATGACACCTCGGCCTCCAGCCTGGCAAAAAGCGCTTCCTGCAACGCTACAGATGGATCAGCCATTGGATAGCCCCTTGCTTGCTTTGCTCAGCGTTCGCGCAACAGCTTCCTTTATGTTGGCGATCACGTACTCCCTGTTCACGTCTTTCGCTGGTCGCAGCCATGGATGCGCTGGGCGGGCTGGGATATCCGGGTACTTACCAAAAAAATGCGTTCCATCGCTCTTGTTGGTGGCTCGCCGGTTCCGATTTCCTGCGCGCTTTCCGCCGTCATACCCCTTGGTTCCGTACTCAATGAAACGGAGATAGAAGAACTTCCGCCTATTCTTTTTTCCACGGATACCAATTTGCGCATCCAAGCCGCTGTCGGACACAAACACCGTGAAGGCGGCGGCAGCAGCACCAGTGTCCTTCGGGATCAATTGGCGCATCGTGGAAAGAATGCGCTCGGCAGAGTCCCTCATCACCGGTACCAATTCGTTTTCCATGGTGGAGTGGATGTTGCGCAGCGTCCGGCGTAGCTTGAAGTCTCCGGACATCCGCGAGCGGCGAGCGGCCATGGCCTACTCCTTGGCCTTGGCGGCCTTTTCAGCAATGGGTGCCGAGTCGGCCGCTGGCTCTACCAGGCCGCGCGCCACCAAGTCAGCGCCAAGCTTGGCGTCAACCGTAAACTCGTCACCCTTCTCCCGGTCGCCGGTAGCGCCAGACAGGGTGCCCAGGGCAATAACTTTCATGACTCACCTCTAAGGGTTAGGTACGTTCGAACAAAGCAAACGGAGCAAGTCTCGCTCGTTGCTGAGCAGGGCTGCTTCGATCAGGTAGGTAGTGCTTACGCCATTTACGGTTTCCACCAGGCGATTGCCGGCTACAGCATCCGACCTCGGGCGGACACGCACCTCCGCGGTCACAACGGCCTTCAGCTGTTCGGCAACTGGTGCAATTCGCCCGGTCGGAATCGTGATTTCAGCCCAAAGCTTTCCAAGGTCTGACCACGTAGTGTCGAAGCCACCGCTCTTGTTTCTGGTCAAAACCGGCTTCAGCATCGTGCATCGGTGACGCATAGGTCCGGATCTCATCAGAAACGCTTCCTGTACATGAGCAGCCGCTCCACCGCCAGCGGTACTACGGTTGAAATGGTGCCCAGAGCTACGCCCTCGCGGTTGGCGTACCAGTGCCCAACCAGAAGCAGGATGGCCTGCTCGACGTCGGCGGTGATTCCCATTTGATCAGGCTCAACCGGCGCGGCTTCGACCAGCTCCCTGTCGCAGTGCATGGCCACATGGGACTTCGCCGCCTCGATGTATCCGCCGATGAGCGCGTCTTCCTCGCTGCCATCTACCCGCAGGTGCAGCTTCACGCGCGCCAGGTCGATCATTTACTTGTTCTCGTTAGGCTTGGACTGCTTGTTGCCTTTCGGACCGGCGCCATCTTCCAGCGCGACCAGCCCCTTGCCGACCAGTTGATGGCCGTACTCTTCGTCTTCCAAGTCCAGAACCTGACCAGCAGATACCCGACCGCTTTGAGTTTTGACCTTTTCCGGGTCGCCTTCGAAGCCCCACAGAACTTTGACTTTCATGATTTCCACCTGATGAATGAAGGGGGCCCGAAAGCCCCAGGATTGCGGGTGAGTTAAGCGACGTGCTTGAAGCGGCCTTTGACAAAGGCATACTTCTTACGCACGGCCAGACCGAGACGCTCTTCCACCAGGATGGCGCGCTGGTTCTTGATGAAGTCGTCGTTGATCATGCCAACCTTGATGGTGAAGCCCATCCGGTCGTAGATCCGGGCGCCCTGCTGGAACGAGCCAGTCAGGAACTCGCCGCCAGTGGTTTCGCCGTCGCCTTCGTCCATGCTGTCGGATGCAACGATCGGGCGGCCCCACAGGACTGGTGTAACCAGGCCCTGAAGGTTGGCGAACAGGTAACGGTTCTCGCCGTCCTTCTGCAACTCGATGTTCATCCAATCCAGATCGGACATGACCACGGCGTCAGCCGGCAGTTTGGACTGCTTGCGGGCCTGGTAGATCGCACGGCGCACGGTGTCGATAGCTGTGTCCGACGCCTTGCTCAGGCTTGGATCAAACACAGTCGCCTGGGTCATGATGCCGTTCAGGTTGTTGCCTGTACCGTCGCCTTTCAGCAACTGCCCTTCGCGCTTCAGCTCCAGGTCAAAGCGCAGCAATTCCTGAATGTAGCTGTAGAGCTGCGGCACGTCATCGAGCGCTTCATCAGTCACGGGCATCCATACGGCGATCTTCTTGATGGTGTCGGTGACCTGCTCGAACGTCACGTTGCTGGTTGGCTTGGCGCCACCTTCCGGAACCATGCCGGCGCCCAGCGTGTGGAGCAATTCGCGGTAGTAGGTGAACGCCTGACCGGTTACCGGCGTGGTCGGGATCAGATCGCGGATCAGCAGATTCTGGCGCGGAGCGCCTTGGATAACCGGATCGTACTGCGGGGCAACCAAGCCAGCACTGGTCACCTTGACCTCGGCCATGCTGGCCATATCGGACTTCGTGATTTCAATTTCGGCAGAGCTCTGAGTCTTCTTGGTCAGGGCCTGGTAGTTGTCGTTACCTTTGACGAAGTCGATGAAACTTTTCTTCTCCTGGCCCTGGCTGCGGAGCTTGATGCCCTTCTCTTCAAGCTTCTGCACCTGCTCGATGACGCGCTCAATCTCGCCTTTTTGGTTTTCGATCTGAGATTTCATCTCGGAGGTGACAGTGTTGCCTTTTTGTAGCTCTTCGGCGACAGCGTCGTACTTCTTCTGCAGACCGCCGAAACCTTCTTTCAGCTGGTTTTCGAGCGAGCTTTTTACTTCCTGGATTGGATCGGTCATGGCGACACCTTAAAAAATTGGTCAAATGTGTGTGAGAGTTTTTTCAGCTCTTCCACGGTCGCCGTGGCCTCAGTGTCACCATCACGGTGAACTGCGGAGTAGCCGAGCGAGGCGACCGCAGCCGCCTCCTTTTGGGAGAGCCCCATGCGATCGCGCAGGGCCTTCTCAAAAATCCTGATATCCGACTTCACGTCGGTAACCTGTGCTGCCGGGTTCATCCCGAACGGCACCAGCGAAGCTTCCCAGAGCTCCGCCTGCTTGATGATTCGAACACTTCGGCCTTCGCGTTCTTCGTAGGCTGCAAGGATCGTGTTGAAACCAATGGACATACTGTCAAGCGTGCCTTCCTTCATCAGCTCGTAAGCGTCACGGGCATAGCTGACCGCCAGGTTGACCCGTCCCTTGATGTAGAGGCCGTGGTCGTCCTGGGTGAACTCCGCCGAGCCGACAAGCCGAGTTAAGTCATGGAACAGCGCCAGCTTCAGCCGGCCGGCCCGCGTGGTTTTCACCTTGGTGAACGCACCAGGGAGAATCACGTCATCACCCAAGTCGATGTTGTTGAACACCGCGGCATAGCCCTCGAAGTTGCCGAGCTCGTCGCTTGCCTTCACCTCAAAGGGAACTTCAATCTTGCTTAGCATTGGTCTGCATCTCCCACCGGGTGACCCGGTCATATTCTTCGCCAGCCAGGCGGGGCTCGTTTTCTTTCTCGCGGACGGCGTTGATGCTTAACCAACCAGAACCACCAGAACCGCCAAGCGCAGCCTTGTAATAGGCCGCCCGGCCCGCGCTATCTGCGCGCAGCAAACCTTCCACGATGAACTCCACAAACTGGGGTTTATCGCGGAAGAGCTTGTCGTTGATTTCATCCTCGATCGCATCGAGGTAAGGCTTGAGGCCGAAGGTCACGTAACCGCTGGTTTGTTGTTCCAGGTTCGAGCCCATGATTGAGGTCTTACCGGCGCGGTTCGCCAGGTACAGGGGCACACCGTAGCAACCGGCAATCGCCTCCTCCTGAAACTGCTGGGACTCAATGAACTGGCTGTCTTTCTGGCTCAGCCCGGCAGGCACGATCTTCGGGCCGCCCTGCAAAATCCCCATCGAACCGATGTCGTTGATGTCGCCTTTACGCACATCGGGAAACTTCTCCATGATCTGCGTTTGCTGGACCTTGGTCAGGAACTGGTCATAGATGACGTAGCCGCCGGTAAATCCGCCTTTGCGCATGAACATCGCAGACCAGTTTTGCGCCGTCTTGGCGAGCCCCATCGTTTCAGCCTGATACTCGACGGGTGAAAGCCCGTTGATGCCATCCATGCTGAACAATTTGAAGTGCAGCATATTCTCGGGCGATACAGGAACACGTTCTCCGCCGATCGTGACCCAATAGATCAAATCATCCGAGGTATCGACCTCTACGTTGTCAGCGCTTACCGGGATGAAGCCGATCCAGTCACCGTTATCGGCACGCTCAATGATGCTGTACGCATTCCCGCGAAGCGCCATGTTCACCACGACGCACTTGAGGAAGTTGAGCTTGGTCATGTACGGGTTAGGCTTTCTCAAAACCCGGGCTTGGCGTGACTTGGTGTCAGCCAACACACGACCGGACGCCGTGTCCTCAAAGATCTTGAGTGGTAGGCCGGCGGCAGACTCGCTCAGGACCTTCACGCATGCCCAGACAATCGGAATTGTTATCGCGGCCTTCGGCGTAATAGTCACGCCCGACTTGGTGCGCTTACCGCCGGCCACCATTTCGACCTCGGTATATTCGCCGGTCTTCGGGTCGGTGTAGCCGAACATGCGCCATGACAGCGGGTTGTACCAACGAGATGCCATATTCAGCCTATGAGTTCGAGCCGATGAGTCCGAAGAACCCATCGGCGAGATAGTTGTCGAGCCCGCCTTTAGCCTCGGGATTCAGCGAGAGCAATGAGATGGCGCTGAATAGCGCCATGAGTGGATCAATCTTTGCGGTCCCTGATGCCTGCTTAGTGATCAAAAAAGCGTTTGCGGACGGGACTCCCTTGGCGTTGCCGCAACTCCAAGCCATGAGTGGTTGGCCGCAGTGCAGAAGGTCACCCTGTGCGAGCTTTCGCTCCGTCGTTTTGATTGCGCCTGTCAGCTTCCATCCTTGGGATATCCCAATGACCTGTTCTTCTCCCACGCCCGCTGCCGCCAGAGCATCGAGAACGGCGCCAATCCCGGCGGGATCGAGCCCCACTTTGTCTAGCAAACCGGCATCATTGATGCGCGCAACGAGAGCCGCCAATTGCTCAACGTCATCCCCGATTTTCTCAACAAGGGTTAGATCACCAACACTCGCAAGGTCATGCAGACGCGGCGCCTCAGATTTCCGGCGCTCCAGCACCGAAGGGTGTGCCCAGGCATGACCCCAATGTAGCCACTGCCGCGAATCTCGGGCTCGACCCAGAACTGCCAGGCCGAGCAAGTCATCAAGCCCGCCTCCATCAACCCCCACCGTAACGACCTCGCATCGCTCCAGCAGAGAGTCAAGGTCTAGACCTTCAAGTGCTTGAGGCTCCCAGAACTCAGCGCCGACCCAGTTATCGGACATCAGAGCCAAGCCAATTTCGATGTTCAAATGCTTGGCTAGGAAGCCGCGCAACTCTGCCTCGCCGTCGATCTCCGCCTGCATGAACAAGCGTTCCAGCGTTGGGCGATCAACCGAGTAGTTGATGTTTGGGTTTACCAAGTGGAAGTTTTCAGGCTTCCGCGCTTCGCCGCTTTTGATCATCTCCTGGGAGAATTCGTAAATGATCGGCAGGAAGCGGTTGTCGCTTATGCGTCCATCGCGCACACCACGCGCATAGTTCAGCTTCGACCTGAAGACGCCGGCTGGGGGCTCATTCGATTGCGTCGTAAGCCAGATGATGAAGCCTTCAGGCCTGGACAACAGACCACCAGTGGCCTCACGGATCATGTCCGCCGCTTTTGGGTTTTTGCCAAACAGCCAGGCCTCATCGATCAAAACGCCGACTGCCTTCTTCCCGCCCACCACATCGCTGTCAGCAGCCACCACCTTTAACGTGGCGCCGGTCTGGCGATGAGTAATGAGTCGGAGGTGCGGCTGGACGTGTAGAAGTGTTTTCAGCTCGTCGTCGTTGTTCACCATGTCCTTGGCTGGGACAAAAGCGTTATCAGCAATTTCCTTGGTAGGAGCCAGGATGATGAACTCTGCCGATAGCCTCCAGTTGCGCACTAACGCTGTCAGCATGATCGCCGCAGCGATCGTGGATTTACTGTTCTTCTTCGGAATGCAAAGCATGAATTCCCGAATCAGACGTTCGCCGGTCTCGCTGTTGTAGCTCCCGAATACGGCACCAGCGAACGCAAGGACCCAGGGTGCGCACGCGGACTCAACCGTCGGGCTACCCGGAGCATCTACAATCTTGAGCCCCTTGAATATTTCCAGGCTTTCCGCAGCCTCATCAGGAAACAACGGCGGCGGAATAATAGATTCGCCGGCAGCCAGAAGCCGCCACCAATCCGGGCAGGCGGTTGTCCATTGCATGAGTTATCCCTTGACGATGGAGAGCGGCGGCTTGCCCTGGGCGTACCGGCCTTTTGCAGCCTGCTTGGCAGCATCCTGCAATGCATCCTTCTTGCCTTGGTCGGCGACTTTTCCGTGCACATAGGGCATGAGCGCTTTTGCGGCATCAACCCGAAGCCTTGGCTCTACGGCCTGCTGGTTCATAACTGCTACCAGAAACTCTCGAGGGTCGTCGGTCTCTACGATCACCAGGGCGTCAACGTCGTGCTCGCCCGGACCCGGCGAGTTAACGTTCTGGCCTGGTTTAACTTTCTCACCGGAAGCACCTGCGGCCCTGATCTTTCTGCCCATGGCCGCGATAATGTCCGGGTCTTTCGCAAGCTTGGAACCCGCCTGAGATGCGGTTTTCTCGGAATATCCGGCGGCGATTGCTGCATCTCGTTTTGACGCGCCCGACTGCAAAGCGTCAGCAAACCGGCGCTTTTTGTCGGTTAAAGCCATAGTTAACTTTTCCTAAAAATGGAGAAAAATGTGTGCGTGGGACAAGGGGTGGTCTAGCTCGATGAGAATCGCTATATTTTGACCGCCCCCGGTGCCACTGACGTGCTACAAGCCAGATTATCGGGGCACTGGCGTGCTGCAAACGCATCAGGCCAGCCCTGCCTCTTCCCGCTGCTTCTTAGATGAGTGGCACGGTGCACATAGGCTCATCCAGTTGCTGCGATCCCAGAACAGCGTCATGTCGCCCCGGTGAGGCGTGACGTGGTCCACCGTGTTTGCCGCTGTGACCCTGCCTTCTCGCTGACAGTACACACAGAGCGGGTTGTCATTGAGATGAACGAGTCGAGCCTGCTGCCATTCGTAGTTGTAACCACGCTGGCTAGCTGTGGTCTTGCCGGTGCGCCATGAGCCTGGTGCCGCAACAGCTAGCCTGTTGCCCTGGGTGGCGACTCTGTTACCCAAAGTCTTGAGCCGCGCCATTACTGAGCTGCTCGGTTGAGAGCTTCATCCGCCTTGTCTGCTGCCTGGGCAGCAGTGGTTGCGGCCTTTGTGGCCTTGTCGGCGGCCGTTCCAGTCTTTCTGGTCAGCTCTTCAAGGCGCTTGTCCCGTTCGTCCATGGCGGTGTCGTAGGCCTTGCGGATGTCGGTTACCTGATTGCTCTGCTTCTCAGCGAGAGACCAGTACGCGGCCTGGTAGCCGAAGATGGCGCCGCCACCAACGAGAGCGAGCGCGATGACCCAGACCTCGAAGCGCCGCCACCAATGGCGGGCGATGAAGTTGATTGCGCATCTTTCCATCAGTTGTTACCTCCAAGCTGAGTGCGCAACCGGGAGATCTCCTGGCTCTGCGATGTCACCTTGTCAGTGAGTTGAGCGACCTGACTGGTCAGCGCGTCAATGCGCCCTTCCATTCGACCTACAGCTGCGGCCAGTTCATTGCGTTCTTTGGCGAACTGATCGGCTCGGGCCTCGGCCTCTTTGCGGGCAACACGTTCCGAATCAAGCAGCTCGTTCAGGCGCCGCACGGTGCCGATGTCGGCATTGTCCATGACGCGTTCTGTGGCATCCCTTGAGAGGAACTTCCTCAGCCAGAGAAAGACGCCGAGCAGGATGGTGCCGCTGCCGCCCAGCCAAGCAAAGGCGCCAGGCCCGAGGTCGTTTGGATCCATCCGATACTCCAGAAACGAAAAAGCCCCGCACAGTGGCGGGGCTCAGAATTTGTGTCGCCTCTCATAACGCGCAAGATCGACATGATGGGGATAATTTCGCTCAAGCGCTCACGTTTGTCAACTCTTATGCTTTTTTTTCACTTTGTTGTTGAACACTTCTGATCCGAACTCTCCTCTTAAGGCCTCCCGTGCTAGTCCGACGTGCTTGAAATAGACACCCTCAGGTCGATCGTCAGGCCCTTCATCATCATCATGACGACCCTGCTGTACGAAGTGCGCCTCTCTCTTCATAGCGTAATCATAGTTTCTCTTGAATATATCTATCGCTTGAGTGCGAGTGGTAATTCCCATTTTAAACATGTCATTCAGGAGGGCTGAATAATCCTCAAACTCATATCTATTAATACTTGGAAATATGTCACTCAGAACCATAGACAAGTTATCAACATTCAAATCATCTTCAACAGCTGGCTTCTCAGAAACAACATCCGATGCTTTCTCCTTGTAAGCAACGCGCTCATCCAATACCCGCTGAAGCTCAAGATCAACTGTTTCCAAAAGTGCAGAAACTCGATTAATCGTCCGACGAATGGGGTGAGGGACGCCAGACTCCTGCTTATATTGAAGTTTATGTGACGCTGCAGCCCAGATATGCTGTGCCATTGTCCTAACTTGCAGTTCTAGCGAAAAACCGCCAAAACCAGCCCAAGTCGGAACAGAAAGCCAACTCGAAGGAACTTTAACAATGTAATGATGCGACTGATAGCCAAATTCGGATTCGCTCAATCTCTCTCCGGTGTCTTCCGAGGAAATCAAATCAAAACTTCTAGCAACAATATCACGAACCGAGTCTAAGTCCTTTTTAAACAATAAAATAACCCGAATACCTATCAAATCCGACAAATCAACAATAGTAGAAAGCGCGTTTCCTTTTCGTTCAATTTTATCAGCAATTGAGCTCCACGTTTTTACTCGACTTTCAATTGGTACGCCAAGAGAGACTCCATGCTTTTGAAACAATTCGTGAAGCTCAGCAATTACTGCTTCTTTAAGCCTTTCGGCTCTGGGCAATATATCGTGATACCCAACGCGTAGAGTTTCTAGATTGTCCATAGCCATTCCTTATGAATGGGAACGATCTTCGCATTTATGACGCCACACGGTCCATAAGGACGCCCTCAGCACGCAGAATAAGCTCAGCATGGCTTAATGCCTCGGCCACCATCTCGTCAAGCGTGCCGTGGATTACTGCTCGCCAGCGGCGCCTAGTTGATTCGGGGTTGGCTTCCAGGTCCCAAGTATTCATATCGTAGAAGCTGTCTGCCAGCACAATCATGTCTGCAGATCGGGATTCAGCGGCACGGCGAGCAACCTTGGCAGCGGATACAGCCGCAGCGATCAACGCATCACGACGCCAGGCCGGCGCATCGATTGGAACGTCTACGACCACCGACTTTACAGGCTTCGCACGCACACCTGGCAGCTTTGGGATAGCCCATGTAGTTACCGCCTTATAAAGGAACAATTGCGGCGCTGGCGTGACCACAACAGTTTTGAGGTGCGCAATCGCATCGACCTTGTGAGCCCTGTGGGTGGAGTACTTCGCGACTAACACATGCCAGTGCCTAGGGGTAAGCAAGTGGTGCAGTCGGGCAGCGACCCAGTAGTCCACTTGATTGCGGTCGAAGCCATCGCTTTTTGACGCGAAGAGCGACACTAGATCGCCGTCGCCTTGCTCGGTCGGGTCATACAATTTCTGCCATGCCTGCTTGCTGGTGTTGTCGATGGATTCAGCAGCGAGGGCCGAAACGACGCCGCCAAGTACGCTTTGATAGATCATCGGTCAGTCCCCTGTGAAGTTGGTGGCACCTGGGCCACGTCGGTTGTTCTGGTTGTACTGGGCGGCCGGGCCGAGCATCGGCACATGGCGCTTCAAGGCTTCGATTTCTCGCCGGGCCAGCTGAAGCCGGAGGCTCAGTTGACCAACCAGATCTTGGAGTTCCAGCGGTTTCCCCGTGGCCGCCTCAACGAACCCGGAAGAGTGGCAAGCACCGCAATCGATCTGATGGAAAACCCCGTTATTGAATCCCCGGCCCTGGCAGTCAGGACACTTGTCCAGCAGCTTCAAATCCTTTCGAAAGGCGGGGCCACTGCTCTTTTTCATCATTTTTAAACCTCGCCCTTAACAAATTGTGGTTCTGGCTCGCAGGCCCCGCCGTTCAAGGCGTCTACGATGTTTTGCGAATCTTCATATCTAACGCCTGTCTGCTCGTGAATCGCCTTGAAGCCACGTTCATCTAACCAGTTGTGCCACTTCACCAAGGCCAGGCGACGTTGCTCTTTGGCCTGGGTGTTGATGTAGGTAGAGGCGATCTTGCCCAGCGAGTGGTTGAGCAGCATCTCGCCAATGTGACCATCGACGCCGAGGTCAGTCCAGGCGGTACGAGCCACCTTGCGCAGGTCGTGACTGGTCCAGGCGCCCTGCCCCAACCGAGTGAAGACGGCGCTCGCCTGGTTGTCGCTCAGTGGCTTGCCACGGCGTGACGGGAACAGGAACGCACCTGCATATCCCTGGGCGGCCTGGCAGTCACGGTAGCGGAGCAGCAGTGCGACAACTTGGTCGGTCAGCGGCACCCGAAGCTCGGTCTTGGTTTTGGTGTGTTCGGCCGGCAGGAACCACTCACGCTCTGGCAGCGCGATATCAGCCCAGCGAGACTGGCGGGTCTCCCCGATGCGGGTGCCGTGGCACAACATCATCAAGGCCAGCATGGCGTCACCCGGAGCACGCTCGAAGCGCTCGCACAGCAGCGCCACCAACTCAGGCAACTGAACATCACGCAGGCGTGCGGCCTTGGGCTGGATGCGCGCCGTGGTGAAGTTGCTGAACTTGAGCTCAGCCATCGGATTGAAGGGGATCAAGTCCAGTTTGCGCGCCTGGCGGAAGGCCATCGACACCAGTCGGTACAGCTGCTGGACGTACGACAGCGACAGCTCTTCCTGTGCAGGCCACATCAGCAGTTTGTCCAGGGTCTGCGCGGTTACGTCGGTGATCAGCAAGTCATCCAGGCGCGGCTTGAGCTGGCAGCCGATCGCAGACTTGATGGCTGACCGACGCTTGCCGCCCAGCGACCGCGACTTGGCCATCCGATCACCGAACCAGTCCAGCAACTCCCCCACGGTCACCCATCCGGAAACACTGGCCGCGCCGTCGGCAGCGACACGCAGGCGCACCGCCGGCAAAGCCGCGACCACCTGCTTGCTGCTCAAGTCGGGGAAGTGTCCGATCAGGTGCCACTGGCGCTTGTTGAGCAAGTACCAGGAGCCTCGGGCGCGATTCTTGGCGAACCGGAAGTGCAGCGCCGGGTGACTGGCATCCCGCAGATCTCGCACATGCTCAAGCTTGGCATTGCGGGCAATCTCGGAATCCGACAGCTTCACCGTCAGGGTTTTGATTTGGGTGCTCAAACGCTCACCTTCCCTTCTTTGATCAAAATGGCCTGAGTGCGCATGACGCCCTCGGCAAGAAATAGACGGACCTCGTATTTGGTCAATTGGCCCGGCGCACGCAGCCGTCCATCAGCAATGTCGTGGCAGTAGGCACAGGCCCAGGCGCCCTGAAAGTCATTTGGTTTCATGCCCATACCGCAGGTACCGGCCAGGCGGTAGTGCGCCAGGACGGTGGTGGACGAGTCGCAGCCACACCCCGGGAACCGAACCTGGCAGTCGCGATGGCGGGCGGCATTCGTGAGTTTGCTCACCGAGAACCCCCTGCAAGACGGGCGCGCAGTTCGGCGATAGCTCCCTTCCCCACCTCGGGGGTGATTCGGGCGTCGACCTTGGCGGGCAACGCCTTGGGCATTGACTGAAGCGGCAAGCCGTAGAGCAAGCGCCGAATAGTGATTGTGTAGTTCCGGTCGAACAGCTTCAGGCTGAGCGCGGTGTCGAGCTTGTTCAGGCTCTCGAACCCACACTCCCTGGCCGTGTGCCAAACCGCGTCATGGGACCACTTGCCCTGCCCCGCCATGCCTGGGTGAGCGTTCCGGCAAGCCTCACGGTGTGCGGCAGCCAGGGGCGGAAGGCCGAGCATTTCGGGGGTGGGTTTGCACCACTCGATGAACTGCCCCGGGCTCGGGATGAAGTCGGACACTTGCTTGCGGGCCTTGACCATGCCGAACTCGATCTGCCCTTGTGAGCAAATCCCCTCATCGAGAAACGCCTGCATCCATTGAACCTTTGCAGCCTGGTACGTCTCCTTATCCGGCCACGCTTGCCGCCAGGCCGAACGGATCAGGCGCAACTCTTTGAAAAGCTCGTTGATGGCGAAAGCCATCTTGCGGCGGCTCTCGTCAGCCGGCGCTACAGCCTCATCCGCTGCGATAAATTCGCCTGACTTCGGGTTGGCCCATAGGTTGTTCGCGATCACTGATACCTGTTTCATTACGATTGCACCCCGTTCTGCCAGTCGGTGTCGTCGTCATCGAAGTCCGATGCCGGTGCCGGCTTCTGACGTATCGGCGTGACGTTGGTGGCGGCAGCACGGGCCTTGTCGTTGTTCACCCACTTGACCAGCATGCTCACCCACTCGGCCTGCGTGTTGACCTGGCGCTGCGGCTCGTAATGACCAGTGAAGGCAACCCGGACTTCTTCGGTGAACAGGTCAAGCGACAGGCCCCGGTGGAAGGCATAGGTCTTCAAAAGCTTTTCGTCCGGTACCCAGTCGAGTGTCATTTCGCTGGGCATACGAGGGTCTGCTGGCTCATGCGCAGGTAGAGAGGGTTTATTCTTCTCTACATCTTCTTTAGGTAACGCACCGCTAACGCTCGGATCGTTACCTTTGCCGTTACTGGCCTTGTGGTTTGCCACCCGCTTCGCCGTGAGAAGCCTGTTTTTAGCGGTCTTGCCGTTGTGCCGGTCGAAATGAGGAAGGCTGATAACACCGTCGATCTCAATCATCCAAGCAACCGATTTCATGTGTTCGCAGAAACCGATAACGCCGACGAGACGATCAAGTAACTTTTTGCTAACGCTCGGAGCGTTACCTTTTTCGGTTTGCTGATCGAACCAGCCCCAAACGCGCATCAGCTTGCCGACAACAGCGTCAGGATCGATATCAGCCAGGTCGGCAATCTGGCAGACCTCCGGCTTGTCTAGGGTGGTGAGTTCGAATTTGATCCAGTCGCCGGCCATTACAAAGCCTCCTGAAGGACTGTTGCGAGGTGGGTGATGCCTTTGCGCGTGACCATGACCTGCTCAACCACCTTGAGGTCTTCCTCGGCGCCATTCCCTACCCTGACCAGCTTGTGCTCAAGCAGACCCGAGGTAAGTCGAGGCTGGTAGGCAGACCAGGCGGCGAAGGACGTGCGGCGGTAGATCCAGCGGTTGTCGCTGAGCCACTTGAAGAGCTTCAGCGGGCCGATGCCAAGTTGCTTGGCGGCGGAGGTGATGCAGATCGAGCCTTGGGTCGCGGACAGGCGCTCCAAGGCTTGAACCTTGGGCGCCTGCTGCTGGATGACTTGGTGCAGCGAAGCGTTCTGCTTGGCCTGATCGGCTGCGAGCTGGAGGGCTTCGGCGAAGTTGGAAGGAATCGATATGGCGTGTCGCGACACCTTTTCGAGTTCGCCAAGACGTGTCACGACACGATGGCGAAGCGGGATGCTGTACCCGGTCAGAAGTGTCTCGGTGAGCACGCGGCCAAGTTGGAACTCGGCGGTGTAACCGCGTCCGTCCTTCACTTCCTGAAGATGGCGCAGATTTGCGCCATCCTTCTCCAGGGCATCGCGCATCACGCGAATATCGCGGATGACATCCTTGTGTTGTTTGCCAGTGAGATCGGCGATCTCCCGGCTCGACATCGTCACGGTATTGATTGGAGCGACGAGTGTGTTCATAATGGCCCCACGAAATGTTTCTGCTGTTTAAAGGACCGCCCTGCCAGGCGGTTTTTTTATGTCTGCGATTTGGGTGCTGGATGGATCAACAGCTAAACCACATCGCCTTTTTGTTTTCGCCTATTGGGCGGAAAATCAACTCATCGAACGGTTAGGCCGCCGAATCCTTGGTTGCGCTTGCTGGGTCGTCTTCACGAGTCGCACAAAGCTCTCCGCGTGATTCCTTTTCCAACACGCACTGCATTGGATAGGAGAACCCGCCAGCGGATCTGCATTGCGAAACCCGGCTTCTCGTCACGCCGAGGGCCGCACCGATCGCGCCTGGCGAGCCAAAAAACTTCAAGGCTTGGTCATAGGTCATTAAGGTTTCTCCATTTCACTGCCGCGAGTTTAGAAATGTTAACCATAAAAGGCAAGTTATCTAAACTCGGCATTGTTTAGAATCCTAAATATGAATTTCAGCGAACGACTCAAAGCACGCATGGACGCCATGGGCCTCCGTGCGACAGACATCAGCGAGATGACCGGCGTATCGAAGGCGACGGTGTCTTTCTGGATTAATGGGACAAATGGCGCGAAGGGAAAAAACCTGACATCGCTAGCCAGGGCGCTCGACTGCTCAGCTGAGTGGCTGTCGGAAGGCATTGATCCGCCCAAGGCCCCGAGCCTTGCGCCTATCGAAACCTGGGATGATGAAACGCCGCTGGACGTCGACGAGGTCTATGTCCCCTTCCTGGAAGAGGTAGAGCTGTCGGCAGGCTCAGGCAAATACTCAATAGAAGAGAGCGACTCAGCCCGGCTGCGCTTCTTCAAGAAAGACCTGCGCCAGAACAACGTGCAGTTTGCCAACGCAAAGTGCGTCTCTGTCAGCGGCAATAGCATGCTCCCGGTGCTTCGCGATGGAGCTACCGTCGGTGTAAACGTGGGGAAAAACTCACTACGGGACGTCGTTGACGGAGAGATGTACGCGATAAGCCACAATGGGCAGCTCCGCGTGAAGCAGGTTTATCGAACCCCAACAGGAATCCGGTTGCGCAGCTTTAACCGAGACGAACACCCTGACGAGGACTACACCTTTCAAGAAATCCAAGACCAACAAATAGCGATCATCGGCCACGTATTTTGGTGGGCCATGTATTCCCGCTGAAGCCGAGAATCGCAAATGAAGACCCGCCAACGAGCGGGTTTTTTTGTGCCTTTGAATCCAGAAACTTAACTATTTGTTAAGATTTCTAAAGATATGGCTTGACCAATCTTGTTAAGTTTTCTAAATTTGCCTCATCGCCGGATAACAACCGGCCAGATGGAAGGCAGCGATGAACCGGCCTCAACGGTTCAGAGGGTTGGCAACTGACCCGGGCGTGCAGCGTAAAGCGCCAAGAACAGTTATCCAGCGGGAGAACAAGCCGAAAGGCCCGCGGCTGGACAAACAATTTGATGGGGCCGGCGGCAGCGCCAGTAGCGGGAAGCCGGCAAGCGACACCAGAAGCTTTCACTTCTGCACCTGGTGACGGGTGCAGCGGGAAAACAACCGGGAGTCACAACGATGAACGAGATCATCAACGGCGCATGGAAGGGTCACCTCGGTAGAGGCCTTGCGCCCAAAGAACTTCAGTACCTTCTGGCCGCTGCCCAGGGCATGACCGCCAAGGAAATCGCCAGGCAGTTCGACGTTGCAGCGTGCACCGTGGCCAAGCGCCTTTCCTGCGCAATGTTCAAGCTCGGCGTTACCCGCCAGACCGCGATGATCGCCGAGGCCATGCGCCGCCAGATCATCTCTCCGATGTGCTTCGTCCTAGCGGCCTTGATCGCCATCCACGCAATGATCGGTGACGAGTCGATGCGTCGTGACCGCCGGGTGCCCGAACGCCGTACAGCGCAAGTCAGGATGGTGCGCCGCGCCGAACAACCGGTGCTGCTCGCCTAGTCCATGAGGTGGCCACTGCCTGCCCAGTGAGCGAGCAACGGAGGATAGGCGGCCATGTGAACCATGAGCGATTGAAGGCGCCTATCGCGCCGACCTGCGATCACATAGGGAGGTCTGTGTGACGCACCGAAAGCCTGGGCAACCTCCTGGCTTTTTTACGCTTCGCCTTTATCCATCAGCACCCTCCCCTGCGCCAACGGCAACCAGCAGGCGGTCAGGATGCTGACGAATAAACGCAACCCACCATAAGGAATCGTGATGAACCAAACCATTCGCCAAAAACAAGCGATCCTGCAGTCGTTACGGGATCGGTTTGCACTGTCCACCTCGGAGATGTACGTGATGATCGGTCGCGAAGAGCCAGTAAAGGTGCCGCGCTTCAGCGTGGTGCCGCTCGGCAAGAACACTTTCGACGTTATCGAACGGGCCTCCGGCCGCTCCCGCGGTGCACGCCTGGGCCACGACGGCGCCTGTCAGTACGCGGAAGAGCTTGAACACATCGCGGACTTCACTGATGCGGTGAAGTCCACATCAAAGCGCTTTGGGTCTCGCCTGCTTCGCTGGACGATCGGCTTTGCGGCGCTGCTGGTGGTCTTCACCTACTACGGTGCGCAACATTGATAGCTTACGATTAGCAAGACTTGACTGGCCGACAGGCCCATGCTAAAGATAAGTTTCCTAACTAAGCGTGCAGAGGGAAGACTGCTATGAAAGAAATGTAAGTAATGAGCCCTGCAAAATCAGTTAGATTAAAAGCCGCCGTAATGGTGGCTTTTATTTTTGCTTCTACTCTTTAGCCGCTGCCTCTTCGTTATCCGCTATGTGCTGATCTGCAACAACCTGAGCATCGTTAACAATTTCTGATAGCTTAGAAAGGTACTTATATCCAAAAACCTCTTCATAGCCCTCCAAAAACTGAGGTGTTTCTCTAAAGTCTTTAAATAATGGCCAATCGTGATATGCCACCTCACAAATCAACTCACCGACCTTACCTATCTTCAGCATAAACCCCTTGGCCGATTCGTAATCCTCAACTAGCACAGCGCGCGCCAAGCGGAAATCATAGATAACAGCGGACCAGTCTTTTTTCTCTAAAATTTTCTTTGCTGCAGCCACACCGTTTATTTGCCTAACAGCAATGGCATGATTCAATGTAAACATTCGATCCATTAAATCTTCAGATATTTTTGGCATCTTCTGAGCAAATCGACATAATGCAGCCGACTTATGAAACTGCCCCAAATGGAGGTAATCATAAATTAAAGAGTTAAGTTCGGAGTCTGCTAGACGCCTTTCATCGGGCAACATTTTCCGCCATATCGTATGACCCAACATAACTCCGACCTCCATAACCACATGGCAGGTATTAAAGAAATATTTCGCACCGACATCCAACTGCTGGCCGACTGCAATACCCTCGGGAAGCCTGTAACCTGCGTCGGAGCACATTTTCATGTACTGCTGACTAATTATTCCATCACAGTGCGTAAATAGATTCCTACGCTGCGATGCCTCTACAAAAACAGACCAACTATCAAACTTAGTCAATGTTTCAAATGCAAATCTTTTTTCAAACTCTTTAAACTGTTCTATATAACTTTTTCTACGAACGGTTTCTATTTCCTTTTCAAGCACAGCCGCCTTGAACTCCTCAAGAGATGGATACTCAAGCACTTCACACACACTGAACTGTGCACCTATATTTTTAAAAAGGTCAGTTCGGGCAGAATAAACGCCCTCTATCAATTCACCAACAAACTTATCAAAACAAGTAAAAAGACCTATAAAAAGGCTGCGTTCTAAGGTAGCAATCGTAGCATCATTTTCTAAGCGCTTTGCAAGCCTCAGCATAGTTCTAAGATTGCGTGCCGCTACTAGTTTCTCCTCGGCCGAACAGTCCATTTCAATAATTGCCTGATTTGCCAAAAAGGTACCCTGTACCTCTTTCGCTCGCTTTATGTATGCTTTTTTAGCTTGAGGAATGCAATTTTTTGCAGACTCTTCTATATCGTGGACCTTATGTACAAATCTACTTATCGCACTAGCGATTAGGTGCAACGGTGGATCTACACTTTCCGATTCAACTTCATTCTCTACTTTAGCTTCTTCAGCTTCGATTGGAGCCGCGGCGCTCTCTGCGTTTAATGCCTGAGCTAAGTTGTTCATTTTCCTTCCCTAGATGACATAAGAAAAAATGTGACAGATTTTCGAATCATGTCATAGTGCCACAAATACGGGTATCCCCCTATGCACAAAAATCGTGGGGGGCACGGTTCGCCAGCTCTCGCCGCTATTCGACGCACCCCAGTACGCCGAGCAATTCATTGAGCTGGCCCGCAAAACGCTTAGGTGCCGTGACATGCAGATCAGGGCCAAGGCCGTGCTGGTGGATGCCAAGGGCAAGCCAATCATCAATTCCAAAACAAAGTCGCCCCGCGTGGGGTTTTCAGAGTGGCCGCCGAAGGACGAAGGCTTGGACGCTTGATTAAACTTGAACTACTTAGTTAGGCGCAAAAGCAACAGTCGAAGTTTTTCAGATAATCGGACGGGGCCTGCAGAAATCAGACTAAGTTGAATGAGCGCTTCCTCTATCTGGACCCGGAAGCCATGGACAGGGCTCAAATATAAATCGCCCTTATCAATGACCTCAAAAGCTAGCCTGAACTCGTTCAAAATCCCCTCAAGCGCATGACGCACAGACGTCAAGTGCTCACTAATTTCGATGTCCGTCCCCGAGGCGTCTTCCAACTTGCTCAGTGGAGGGATCGTCATTTCCAAGTCGGCTATTACAGAGGCCTTCATGCTTACGGTCCTGTCCGACCGCCCCCAGACATATATGGTGCTCTCAACTCTTTCCTGAACGTTCCTTGTCAAAAGGATAGCCCGAGCAACTGCGTTTTCACGCCCCCTCCGCTCAGCCCTCAACCGATGCCTGGTCTCCCGACGAGAGATCCAAACCGCAAACAATATTGCTGCCACCGAGCCGAGTGCCTGCACCCATGACGCTAGCCCTGCATGACTCTCAATCCAGCTTGAAACGGCTTCCCAGCTCATCAGCTACCCCCCCTCTATGTCCCAGAACTATACCGGCGAGGAACAATCATGCCCATCACCTATGGAAGCGTGTGCAGCGGCATCGAAGCCGCGACACAGGCCTGGCACCCGCTGGGCATGCGCGCCGCCTGGTTTGCCGAGATTGAGCCGTTCCCCTCGGCTGTCCTGGCCCACCACTACCCCGACGTGCCCAACCACGGCGACATGACCAATCTGGCTGCCCTGGTGCTGGCCGGCAAGATCCCGGCGCCTGACGTGCTGGTCGGCGGCACCCCATGCCAGGCCTTCTCGGTAGCCGGTATGCGCGAAGGCCTCACCGACCCGCGCGGCGCCCTCACCATCAAATACGTGGAGCTTGCAGATGCAGTTGACTATGTTCGCGCCGGCCAGCGAAAGCCCGCCAGCGTTATCGTCTGGGAGAACGTCCCCGGCGTCCTCAGTGACAAAGGGAACGCCTTCGGATGCTTTCTTGGCGCGCTTGCTGGGGAAGACTGCGAGCTGCAGCCTCCAGGGAAGAAATGGCAGGACGCTGGTTGTGTGTATGGACCCAAAAGAACAATCGCGTGGCGGGTCTTGGACGCCCAATATTTCGGCCTGGCCCAACGACGCCGTCGTGTGTTCGTTGTCGCAAGTGCTCGAGACGGGTTCGATCCCACCGAGGTACTTTTTGAGCGCGAAGGCGTGCGCCGGGATACTGCGCCGCGCCGAGGTCAGGGGCAGGACGTTACCGGAACAGCTCCTTTCGGCCCTGCACTCCAGTGCGGATGTGGATCCGTCTTCGCTGAGTCACTAGGCCAGTATGGCTGCCCGAACTGCGAAGGCGATGAAGGGCCGGCGGTGTCAATGTTCGGCGGGATACCGGCGTTCGGCGGTCACGGCCTGGAAGGATCAGTTGAGCGATCCGCGACGCTTACCGCGAAGGACACCCGCCTGGACGTGGAAAGCGAAACATTCTTCGTCGCGCCGACACTGGCTGGCGGGGGCCGAAAGTCCGGAGGGTACTCGCTCGACGACATCCCGCTCACCGCTCCAGCACTTCGCGCCCAAGCACAAAGCAGCCATCGAGCCGACTCTGAAGCATTCATCGTGGCTGGCACACTGCAGGCCAGCGGCAAGGCGGCCGGCAGCGCCACTCAGCAGGATGCTGAATCGGGCCTGCTGGTTGTGCATGGAACGCAAGACCCAGGCGTAAGCGACTCGACCGCATTCGCTCTCGGCCGAAACAACGGCCGGGAAAATGCAGTGCTGGCTTTCTCCTGCAAGGATCACGGCGCTGATGCCGGGTTTATCGCTCCCACACTCCGCGCCATGAATCACTCAGGCAGCCACGCCAATGCAGGCGGCCAGGTCGCCGTCTGCATCACCGGCGACATCACCCATACGCTCAAAGCTGAAGGGTTCGATGGGAGTGAGGACGGAACAGGCCGTGGGCAGCCGATAGTTGCATGCCGCGACGTAGACCAGACCTTGACCAGCAACTACGGCAAGCAAGTCGACAACACAGACTCATCCCTGGGCCCCGATGTTGTGTCTTCCATTAGTGCTGTCCGTCGACTCACTCCCCGCGAGTGCGAACGCCTTCAGGGCATGGCCGACGACTACACCCTGATCCCATGGCGCGGCAAGCCTGCCAGCGAATGCCCAGACGGCCCCCGCTACAAGGCGATCGGCAACAGCAAGGCCGTCACCGTGGTTCGCTGGATCGGCAGGCGGCTTCTTAAACAGCTTCATTCATAGCCGCCTTTCATGTTGCGGATAATGGGGTGTGCATCACTTCGCCGGTAGACCCGCAACTTCAATCCGCTGGAGCAGGTAATCACTGAGTATTTTTCGGCGGGTGACTGTTTCTCAGCGATAACTTCTGAGCAGTCCCAGCCATAGGTATTTAAAGCATGCCAAGCCAGATCAGCCTTACTCAGATTTCGGCTGCTGTGAGCGTTGGAGAGATCGTAATTGAACTTTGAATCGTCCGCCTTCGTAGCCTCGACTGCCCGACTTACTGGAGCAGGTACAGGTACAGGTACAGGTACAGGTACAGGTACAGCCTTAGTCTCAGCCGTCACATTGGTCGAGCTACTAGATGTATGAGGGTTGTTTTTGCTTTCGAGAGCGCCCTTTCCAACGAGTACTGCCAACCCAACAGCCAAAAGAATCCCTACCGTCCTTCTCTCCATCTCTGCGGATCTCGTCCTAAAGATTGTGATCATCTCAGCTCGCGCTGCTACCCGTCCATAAATTGAAAATCTGAACCCACTCCACCGCCCGGGCATGGCCCGGCAAGGACTCCCCATGCCTACAGAAAACAAACCGGCTGATCCTTTCGGCCCGCACGGCCGCACCTTTCACATTCACCTGAGCGTGCGCGGGGCAATTCGCGACTTCAGCAAGCGCCAGCTCAAGGGTATGTTCCGCGTGGATGGGCGCGAGTGCACCGCCGACGAGGCGAAGGATCATCTGCTCGAAGCGCTGGCACAGGGCAAAGAGGTACTTCCTTTCGGCCCGCCGTGTGAGGGGTTCGACTTTGCTGGCGGCGGCTGCCCAGGGCATGACAAGGAGGTCGCATGAAGCGCATCTACCTCAGCGGCCCCATGACCGGCCTGCCCGGCCTCAATTTCGCGGCCTTCCACGCCATGACCACCAACCTGCGCGCCGGCGGCCACACCGTCACCAACCCAGCTGAACTCAACCCCGACGGCGGCACCTGGAACGACTGCATGCGCCGCGACATTGCCGCCCTGATGGACTGCGACACCGTGGCCACCCTGCCCGGCTGGGAGCATTCAAAGGGTGCTCGCCTGGAAGTCCTGATCGCTGAACGCCTCGGCATGACGGTTGTGAATGCCCATGATCTGGTAACAAGGGAGGCTGTAACTCCACTCGAGCAGAAGCATTAAGCCTGTTCGATCTCAGGGAAGCGGCTCACCCACTCAGCCATTAACGGGGCCAATGCTTCGTTGAGGGCAACGCTTTCTGATCTAACTCTTGCACATAACTCAAGTATTTCTATGCGCTGAGCATCTGTACAAGGGCCAGGCCATCCACCCTCGTCGACCAATCTGTGTATCACCCGATGGCGATCTTCGAGGAGTTGGCTTATGCGCTCTTCAAGCCGCTCTATATGGACGCTTCCTGAGATCTGTTTCAAGAGTGACGTTGTCGCCTGCCTAAAGGCTTTTGCCGCTTCAACGGATTTGATCCCATCAAATGAATGAACGTCATCCTGCATTACGGCAAATCGGACCGTTACAACAAAAATCTTCTCAAATACCTGAGAGGCAATCGTGGCAAGGCCAACAGCTTGATAGAGAGCTGCGTCCGATAAGTCTTCCATATGCCCCTCACTAAATAAATGGCCTAAAGCCAGCGGTTATTGGCTCGACAGTAACACGCCAAACCTGTAACCCCTCCCCCTTCAAAGTCAGCCGCTATAGCGGCAAGGAAACCTATGCGCCTGAAGAAAGCTGAGCGCGAGCAAGTGCGCTTGAAGTACGGCGGGCACTGCGCCTACTGCGGGGTGCTCCTGGGTAACCGGTGGCACGCCGATCACCTGACGCCGGTAGTGCGCGAGCTGCTTTCAAAGCAGACCGCCGCCGGCACCTGGAAGTTGGTATCAGGCAAGCCGCTCCGGCCTGAGCATGACGTGCTGGAGAACATGATGCCGGCCTGCGCACCCTGCAACATCAGCAAGGGCGGCCAAACCCTGGAAGGCTGGCGGACCTGGATCGCCGGGCACATCAACTCCCTCAACAGCTACCACCCCATCTACCGCCTGGCCAAGTCCTACGGACTGATTGCCGAAACCGGAGCGCCGGTGGTGTTCCACTTCGAAAAGGAGCAGCAGCCATGATTGCCTCCCCCTGGTTCGCCTACGTCTTCATCTACAAGGGGCCGAGGCCATGAGCGACGAACTGAAACCGTGCCCCGAGTGCGCGAGCGACAACCTGGATCTGGATAGCAGCTGCATCGCCGGACTCAGCTGGGTCATCTGCCGCGACTGCGACTTCACCCTGCAAAAGAAGGTGCCCGAGGAAAACATCTGGCGGCACTGGAACAAGCTGAAGAAAACGCAGAACCCTAACCCCAATCCCCCTACATGCCTGCCGGTGAGCGGCGGGCGGGATCAAGGAAGCTGACTATCAACCCAGCGCTCTGCGACCGACATCGCTTCGTCCAGGGCGGCCGGGTAATCGGACCACGGTCCTGTTAGCTCAGCTGCGACTTCACCCATTCCGTGTATGTCCACGGGCTCGATGATTGTCGCGGATGCAGGCACCGGGTCGTTCGGCCTTTTCCAGACGAACTTGAGGAATACCGTGCGACCTCGGTACTCATGAGCGATCGGCACATCTAGGTTGTGTGACACGCGTCCTCCCGCAGGCGCAACGACTTGAACACCTGTTGTACACCCATCCAAAGGGTTGAGAAACCCGAGCAAAAAGCCATTACTCCATTCCCCTACATGCCTGCCGGTGAGCGGCGGGCGAGGTATTCCTATGCCTGAAATCAAATGCGAGTTCGGCCATAAGCAAAGCATCGGCACCGATGCCTGGGTCGAAACACTCACCTTGGACCAGATGAAGTACGCCCGCGACCAAATGGCCGAGAAGATCAAGGCGGCCGAAGCCCAGCCAAAGCGCTGTGTTTGGCGCGTGTGCCGTGGCGGCCTCGCAGAGGGGAACTACCGCGAAGAAGACTTCGAGAAGGCGGCCGATCATCTGGTGCGCATCTTCAAGGAGCGCTTCATCGAAGAAGCCAAGGCTTTCGTCGATCACCACTACGGGACACTGCGATTCGAACGGGAGATCCCGCACCTTTCGGTCGAACTGGTGAGCCAGTTCGAATACGACACCGAGTGGTTCCCCGCCAAACCCTAACCCACCTTCTGCCGCCCAGCGCGGCAAGGACACCACATGTTCGCAATCAAACTCACCCTAATCCTGTTGGGCGCTTTGCTGTACGTATTCGCCAGCGCCGGTTGGTTCTTTTGGCTCGCCCCACGACTTCTGGCGGACGGCGAAACAGCCGACATCCTCTACGCCTTCGCCGGCACCTGCGGCTGGATGCTGATCACCTTCAGCCTGGTCATTCACATCATCAAGACAGCGCGACCCACGGCGGCCGGCGGGAGGTAGCTATGGCACGACTTATTGCGCAGATCACAGTAAAGCTGCCCCGCCTCATGGAGGCCGGTGAGTACAGGAAGTTGCGGTATGTCGGCGGAAAGCCGAGCCTGCAGCAATTGAAAAAATGGATTGAGGAAGGCGAAGTGGTTGGAGAGGTAAAAGGCGGGATGTATTTCGTCGATGTGCAGGCAGCAATCATGGGTTCGAGTGACCCGCTGCTGGCGAAGATGCTGGAGATAGGCTGATGGCTGCCCGGCCCCGCACGCTCCAAAACAGAAAGCTACCGCCAAATCTTTACCCGAACGGGAAGTACTGGCGGTACCGCAACCCGGTCACCGGCGTGATGACCAGCATCAACCGCCCCTTGGAGGAGGCGATCAAGCTGGCCCGGGCAGCAAACCTAAAGTTTGCCGAGCTCGTCGTCGATGACGGCTCGCTTCTGGCGGTGCTCACCGGCGACCGCTTGCCTATCGTGAGTAACCTGCTCACGCGATTCGAAGAGGAGTGGCTGCCGGCCCGGTCATATGCCGCGCGCACCCTGGAGGAAATCAAGTTCAAGCTTGAGCGGTACCGGCAGGATCTGGGCGACCGGCTGATAGGTCAGCTGGACGTGTTGGCCATGGCCGAGTACCTCGACAACTTCAGCAACAACGCCTACACGAAGCACCGCGGGCTGTGGGTGCAGATCTTCGCCTTTGCGGTGGCCAAGGGCCTTGCCGAGCGTAACAACGCCGAGCTGACCCTGGTGAAGAAAGAAGCCGAGAAGAAGAGGCAGCGCCACACACTCGACGGTTTGAAGTTGATCATTGAGGCGGTGACCACGCCACCCTGGCTGAAGCGGGCAATCCGCCTGGCCCTGGCCAGCCTTCAGCGCCGGGACGACATCGTCACCTGGCTGAAGTCTGCGGCCGACATGGAAAAGAACACGCTGACCGTCTCCCCCGGAAAGACCCAGGGTTATGAGAACCCTGTGCACCTCAAAATCACCATGGGAGCCGCGCTGCGAGAGGTGGTCGGGGAATGCCTGCGCTCGCCGCTCGCTTCGCCATACCTGATCCACTACAAGCCCAAGGCCCGTCGGCGGGAACAGATCGACGCCAAGGACCACTGGACATCGGTGACGCCTGACTACCTGACCAAGGAGTTCAGCAAAGCCAGGGACGCAGCGCATGCCTACGACCATGTGCCGGCCGGTGAGCGACCCACTTTTCACGAGATCCGCGCATTGGGTGCCTGGCTGTATGAGCAACAGAAATTCCCACAGGAATACATCCAGGCGCTCATGGGGCACGCGGACGAGAAGATGACGAAGCACTATCAGGAGGGGCACGACGAAAAGAAGATCGAGTACCTGGAGGTGGGCGCCGAATTGGCGTTCTGAGGTGGGAGTTTTGCAAAAGTTTTGCAAATGTTTTGCAAATCGCAGGCAACAAAAAAGGGCCCACCTTTCGGTGAGCCCTTCTAGACCGCCCAGCAGAGCGGATTTTGTTTGGTAGGCGCGATTGGACTCGAACCAACGACCCCCACCATGTCAAGGTGGTG
>Ga0153921_1000088_pt1 | contig 83775 bp, 85 predicted proteins | sample TSNJ005MetaG_FD_104691 | JGI IMG/M metagenome (GOLD analysis project Ga0153921, IMG submission 104691) | Attine ant fungus gardens microbial communities from New Jersey, USA - TSNJ005 MetaG | ecosystem: Host-associated > Fungi > Mycelium > Unclassified | place: USA: New Jersey, Brendon T. Byrne... | reverse complement strand
CTGGATGGTTTACACCTACTTCAAGGACATCCCCAAGGACATCCTCGAAGCCGCCCGCCTGGACGGCGCCACCCTGTGGCAGGAAATGGTCCGGGTGCTGCTGCCGATCGCCAAGGGCGGCCTGGCCTCCACGGTGCTGCTGTCGCTGATCCTGTGCTGGAACGAGGCGTTCTGGTCGCTAAACCTGACCTCGTCCAACGCCGCGCCGCTCACTGCATTGATCGCCTCCTACTCCAGCCCCGAAGGCTTGTTCTGGGCCAAATTGTCTGCCGTGTCGACCCTGGCCTGTGCGCCGATCCTGATTTTTGGCTGGATCAGCCAGAAACAGCTGGTCCGAGGTCTGTCCTTCGGCGCCGTGAAATAACGGCCAAACCACACCTCTGTAGGAGCCGGCTTGCGGGCGATGGCGATCTCAAGGTCGTCGCAAGGCTCAAGGGCCTCATCGCCGGCAAGCCGGCTCCTACAGCTGACGTGTTTGGCTCTAGCGAATAACAACAAGCGGAGGCCCATCATGGCCAACCTGAAAATCAAGAATCTGCAAAAAGGCTTCGAAGGCTTCTCCATCATCAAGGGCATCGACCTTGAGGTGAACGACAAGGAATTCGTGGTGTTCGTCGGCCCGTCGGGCTGCGGCAAATCCACCCTGCTGCGCTTGATTGCCGGCCTTGAAGAAGTCACCGAAGGCACCATCGAGCTGGATGGCCGCGACATCACCGAGGTCACCCCGGCCAAGCGCGACCTGGCAATGGTGTTCCAGACCTACGCCCTGTACCCGCACATGAGCGTGCGCAAGAACATGTCGTTTGCCCTGGACCTGGCCGGCGTCGACAAGAAGATTGTCGAGAGCAAGGTCAACGAAGCAGCACGTATCCTGGAGCTGGGCCCTTTGCTTGAGCGCAAGCCAAAGCAGTTGTCCGGCGGCCAGCGCCAGCGTGTCGCCATTGGCCGTGCGATTGTGCGTAACCCGAAGATCTTCCTGTTCGACGAACCCCTGTCCAACCTCGATGCCGCCCTGCGGGTGCAGATGCGCCTGGAGCTGTCGCGCCTGCATAAAGAGCTGCAAGCCACGATGATCTACGTGACCCACGACCAGGTCGAAGCCATGACCCTGGCCGACAAGGTTGTCGTACTCAACAGCGGCCGCGTGGAACAGGTGGGCTCGCCGCTGGAGCTGTATCACCAGCCGGCCAACCTGTTTGTCGCAGGCTTTTTGGGCACGCCGAAAATGGGTTTCCTCAAGGGCAAGGTCACTCGCGTTGACCCACAGAGCTGCGAAGTCGAACTGGACGCCGGCGGCCGCATCAGCCTGCCCCTGAGCAGCGCGAGCTTGAGCGTCGGCAGCGCCGTGACCCTGGGCATTCGCCCGGAGCACCTGGAAATCGCCGCGCCGGGGCAAGCCACCCTGACCGTCACCGCCGACGTCGGCGAGCGCCTCGGCAGCGACACCTTCTGCCACGTGATTACCGCCAGCAAGGAGCCGTTGACCCTGCGGATCCGTGGCGACATGGCCAGCCAATATGGCGAGACCCTGCAGCTGTACCTGGACCCGACCCAATGCCATCTGTTCGACGCTGAGGGTGTTGCCGTGGCCCGCCCACTGCGCGCCGCCGCCTGATTTCGCGAGAATTTCCCGATGAAACTGAACAAGCAAAACCTCACGCAACTGGCGCCCGAAGTGCAACTGCCGGCCTATGCGATTGCCAATACCAGCCAGGGCATCGCGCACATCGGCGTTGGCGGGTTTCACCGCGCCCACCAGGCGTATTACACCGATGCCTTGATGAATACCGGCGTGGGCCTGGACTGGAGCATTTGCGGCGTGGGCCTGCGGGCTGAAGACCGCAAGGCCCGGGACGACCTGGCCGGCCAGGACTACCTGTTCACCCTGTATGAACTGGGCGACACCGACGACACCGAAGTGCGCGTGATCGGCTCCATCAGCGACATGCTGCTGGCCGAAGACGGCGCCCAGGCGTTGATCGACAAGCTGGCCAGCCCGCAGATTCGCATCGTCTCGCTGACCATCACCGAAGGCGGCTACTGCATCGACGACAGCAACGGCGAGTTCATGGCCCACCTGCCGCAGATCCAGCATGACCTGGCCAACCCGGGCTCGCCGAAAACCGTGTTCGGGTTTATCTGCGCGGCGTTGACCCAGCGCCGGGCGGCCGGGGTGCCGGCATTTACCGTAATGTCCTGCGATAACCTGCCCCACAACGGCGCCGTGACCCGCAAGGCGTTGCTGGCCTTCGCCGCGCTGCATGACGCTGGCCTGCACGAGTGGATCAAGGCCAACGTGAGCTTCCCGAATGCGATGGTCGACCGCATCACGCCAATGACCAGCACCGCGCACCGCCTGCAACTGCATGACGATCACGGCATCGACGACGCCTGGCCGGTGGTCTGCGAGCCGTTTGTGCAATGGGTGCTGGAAGACAAGTTCGTCAACGGCCGCCCCGCGTGGGAGACGGTGGGCGTGCAGTTCACCGATGACGTGACACCGTATGAAGAGATGAAGATCGGCCTGCTCAACGGCAGCCACCTGGCATTGACGTACCTGGGCTTCCTGAAGGGCTATCGCTTCGTCCACGAGACCATGAACGACCCGTTGTTCGTGGCCTACATGCGCGCCTACATGGACCTGGACGTCACGCCCAACCTGGCGCCGGTTCCGGGTATCGACCTGACCGAATACAAGCAGACCCTGGTGGACCGCTTTTCCAACCAGGCGATTGCCGACCAGCTGGAGCGCGTGTGTTCCGATGGTTCGTCGAAGTTTCCCAAGTTCACCGTACCGACCATCAACCGCCTGATTGCCGATGGTCGCGAGACTGAACGTGCCGCGCTGGTGGTGGCGGCCTGGGCGCTGTACTTGAAAGGCGTGGATGAGAATGGGGTGATCTACCGCATTCCAGACCCTCGCGCCGAGTTTTGCCAGGGGCTGGTGACGGAAGATGCGTTGATCAGCAAGCGACTGCTGGGGGTGGAAGAGATTTTTGGTACGGCTATTCCCAACTCGCCCGAGTTTGTGGCAGCGTTTGAGCGGTGTTTCGAGAGTCTGCAAGATGTGGGTGTGAGCAAAACGCTGGAGCGGCTGCTCGCCAATCTCAACTGACGGAACCGAATCAAAAATGTGGGAGCGGGCTTGCTCGCGAAAGCGGTGGATCAGTCAATATTTGCATAACTGACACACCCTATTCGCGAGCAAGCCCGCTCCCACATTGACCGAGTTCTCCATAACAATAGGCTGAGCGACCTACCATGACCCAGCAAAACCTCTACCTCGGCATCGACTGCGGCACCCAGGGCACCAAGGCCATTGTCCTCGACGCCAGCAGCGGCAAAGTCCTGGGCCTGGGCGCCGCCAGCCACACGCTGATCAGCGGTGCCAACGGCCGCCGCGAACAGCACACCCAGGAGTGGCTGGACGCGTTTACCGAAGCCACTCACCGCGCCTTGCAACAGGCCGGGGTGGACGGCCAGGACATCCTCGCCATCGGCGTTTCCGGCCAGCAACACGGCCTGGTGTTGCTGGATGACCAAGGCCAGGTGCTGCGCCCCGCCAAGCTGTGGTGCGACACCGAAACCGCGCCCGAAAATGATCGCCTGCTGCAACACCTGGGCGGTGAAAGCGGCTCCCTGGAACGCCTCGGCGTGGCCATCGCGCCGGGCTACACCGTGTCCAAGCTGCTGTGGACCCGCGAACAGCACCCGGAGGTGTTCGCACGCATCGCGCATATCCTGCTGCCCCACGACTACCTCAACTACTGGCTCACCGGCCGCGCCTGCGCCGAATACGGCGATGCCTCCGGCACCGGTTATTTCAACGTGCGCACCCGTGAATGGGACCTGGCACTGTTGCGCCACATCGATCCCGACGGGCGCCTGGAAGCTGCGCTGCCCGAGTTGATCGAGGCCAACCAGCCAGTGGGCACCCTCCTGCCAGCCATCGCCGAGCGCCTGGGCATCAACCCGAATGCGCGGGTGTCCAGCGGCGGCGGCGACAACATGATGGGCGCCATCGGCACCGGCAATATCGCCCCCGGCGTGATCACCATGAGCCTGGGTTCATCCGGTACCGTGTATGCCTTTGCCGATCAGGCCAATGTCAGCCCGCAGGCGTCGGTGGCGACTTTCTGTTCATCCAGCGGCGGCTGGCTGCCGTTGATCTGCACCATGAACCTGACCAACGCCACCGGGGTCATCCGCGAGCTGTTCGACCTGGATCTGGTGGCGTTCAACGGGTTGGTGGCCCAGGCACCGATCGGCGCCGACGGCGTGAGCATGCTGCCGTTCCTCAATGGCGAGCGGGTGCCCGCCCTGCCCCACGCCACCGGCAGCCTGCACGGCCTGACCATGACCAATCTGACCCGCGCCAACCTGTGCCGCGCCGTGGTCGAAGGCACCACCTTCGGCTTGCGCTATGGCCTGGACCTGCTGCGCCAGACCGGCCTGCAGAGCCAGAGCATCCGCCTGATCGGCGGCGGCTCGAAAAGCCCGGTGTGGCGGCAGATGGTCGCGGATATCATGAACACCGAAGTGGTCTGCACCGAACAAAGCGAAGCGGCGGCCCTGGGTGCGGCAATCCAGGCCGCGTGGTGCCAGTCCGGTGAAAGCCTGGCGCAGTTGTGCCAGCGCTGCGTGAGCGTCGACGCAGCCAGCCGCACACTGCCGGATGCCGGCAGCGTCAGCGCCTACCAGCAGGCTTATGAGCGTTATCAACAGCACGTGGCATCCCTTTAAGAGCGAACGAATATGTATTTGGTATGTGGCGAAGCGCTGTTTGATTTTTTCAGCGAGGACGATGCCAGCGGCAAGGCATCCAGGGTCAATTACAAGGCGATTGCCGGCGGCTCGCCGTTCAACGTCGCGGTAGGCTTGCGTCGACTGGGAATCGACGCGGGCTTTTTCGCCGGGATCTCCGACGACTACCTGGGCCGACGCCTGTTGCAGGTGCTCAAGGACGAAGGCGTGGGCGAGGATTACCTCGTGGAATTCTCAGCGCCCACCACCCTGGCAATGGTCGCAGTGGGTGCCAATGGCTCACCGCAATACAGCTTTCGCGGTGAAGGTTGCGCCGACCGCCAGTTGCAACTTGAGCATCTACCGGCGTTGGGCGACGAAGTGCGTGGCGTACACATCGGCTCGTTCTCACTGGTGGTGCAGCCGATTGCCGACACGTTGCTGGCCCTGGTACGCCGGGAAAGCGGCAAGCGCCTGATCAGCCTCGACCCCAACGTACGCCTGAACCCGGAGCCGAACATCGAGCTGTGGCGCGCCCGCGTGGCCGAGCTGGTCAAGCATGCCGACCTGATCAAGGTCAGTGACGAAGACCTGCACCTGCTCTACCCCGGCCAAACACCGGAAAGCGTCCTGCAGGGCTGGTTGCAGCACCGTTGCCAACTGGTGTTCCTGACCCGCGGCGGCGACGGCGCGACGGTGTTCAGCCGCCAGCACGGCAGCTGGTCGGCCCCGGCGGTCAAGGTGGTCATGGCGGACACGGTTGGGGCTGGCGATACCTTCCAGGCCGCGTTGATTGCCTGGCTGACCGAGCAGCAACTGGACTCGGTGGAGGGCCTGCAACAGCTGACCCGGGAGCAGATCAGCAGCATGCTCACCTTCGCTATCCGCGCCGCGGCACTCACCTGCAGCAAGACCGGTCCGGACCTGCCCTATCGTCGTCAGTTGGACTGACAAATACGCGACAAAAAATCAATATGCCACTATGTAAGCCACGTATCACGTGGCTTACAGCCCTGCGGTTATCTGTCCGAAAATCCTGCATTGTGTAAAAAACTGTACTAGACCCAAGAAACATGTGCAGTTTCTATAACAAAAACAGGGCAGATTCATGCGCAATAAACGGACTTTTCAGCCTCGCGCCGTGTTGGCTGTCGGCATCCTCTCACTGCATTACCTGGCCCCCCAACAAGCCCTGGCGGCTTGCGTGCTCACCCCGGGTCCTGGCAACGATGCCTACACCTGCGACAGCGGGAGCAGTCCGACTGGGCTTACGGACCTTGCCGGCAATAACACCCTGACCCTGCCCGCAGGCGGCACGGGCACCATCAACGGCAATATCACTTTCGGCGCCGGCACTGATTTCGTCGACATCAATTCCGGGCGCATTGTCGGGAGTATCACCCAGGGCGACGGTGCCGATCGCTTCCAGATCAGCGCCGGCACCGTGACCGGTGCGGTTTCCCAGGGCAACGGCATCGATGATTTCGTGATGAGCGGCGGGCAGATCCAGTCCCTGGCCCAGGGCGATGGCCGCGACACGTTCCTGATGACCGGCGGCACCATCGTCGGCGCCTTCGAGGATGGCGACGTGGCCCGGCAAACCGCAGGCACCATCGGCCGGGTCGACATGAAGCTCGACAACAACATCTACGACATGTCCGGCGGGTCGATCCTCGGCAACCTGGTGACCGGTTTCGGCACGGATACCATCATCGTCTCCGGCGGCAGCATCGGCGGCAATATCAGCACCAGTGGCGGCAACGACAGCATTACCGTCAGTGGCGGCGTGATCAACGGCGAGATCCGCGCCAGTGTCGGCAACGACACACTCAACTGGCTCAATGGCGGCCAGATCAGGTCCGCGGTGCTGATGGGCGATGGCGACGACACCGCGCTGCTCAGCGGCCTCAACGAAAACCTGCTCGGCACGACGCCTTCGATTGACGGCGGCCTGGGCAACGACCAACTGACCTTCGACAACACCACTTCCAGCACAGCCGCCCGCTATATCGGCTGGGAAACGGTCAACCTCAACAACAACTCGCGTTTCGACCTGGCCGGCGACTTTTTCCTCGGCGACAGTGCCAGCAATACCGGCACCTTCAACATCGATGGCAGCAGCACCCTGGGCGTGACGCAAGGCAGTATCCGCCCCTACACCGCAGGCGCACTGGCCACCCTGAATAATGCCGGCACCATCGACATGACCAGCCGCAGCAACAGCGCCACCGATACGTTGACGGTGTACGGCAACTACGTCGGCAACAATGGGCAGCTTTGGTTGCAAACCGTGCTGGGCGACGAGAACTCGGCCACCGACAAACTGGTAGTGTCTGACGGGACCATCAGCGGGCACACACAAATGACCGTGAGCAATCTCGGCGGCCTGGGCGGTCTCACGCAAAACAGCGGGATCGAAGTGGTGCAAGCCCTCAACGGCGCCACCAGCAGCACCGATGCGTTTGCCCTGAAAGGCTCGGTATCCGCCGGAGCTTATGAGTATCTGCTGTTCAAAGGGGGTGTCACCGCCGGCACGGAAAATAACTGGTACTTGCGTTCGTCGGTGGTCGCCGTGCAGCCACCGGTGGTGCCACCTGTCCCGCCGACGCCACCGGTGGCGGTTCCCGTGCCGCCGATCCCGCCGGTGCCCCCCGTGGTCGCGCCGGATGAACCACCCGTGGAGCCACCGACCGCGCAACCCGTCGCCCCGGTCGAGCCCCCTGCTCCACCGCCCAGCCAGGTCGCGGCTGCCACCTCGCCGGAGTCGGCAGCGAGCAACCCGGTGTTGCCTGCCGCCATCGCCGGGGCCGAGCCGATTCCGTTGTATCGCCTGGAGGTGCCGGTGTACTCAGTGGTCGTCCCGGCCGCGCAGTTGATGACCCTGCAAGCCCTGGGCACCTTCCACGACCGCCAGGGCGAACAAAGCCTGCTCAGCGAGACCGGACCGGTTCCGGCGGGCTGGGGCCGTGCCTATGGCAGTGACTTCAACAAGAGCTGGTCGGGTACGGTATCGCCGAGCTTCGACGGTTCCATCAAGGGCTATCAAGTGGGCCATGACCTCTACGCCTCCGAGACCAGCGGCGGACAGCTCCAGCGTTTCGGCCTGTTCATCGGCCAAAGCCGCCTGCAAGGTGACATCAAGGGCTTTTCAATGGGCTTCCAGGACAACCGCTCCGGGCGGGTCAAGCTGGATGGCGATAACTTCGGCGCCTACTGGACCCTCACCGATCCCAAGGGCTGGTACGTTGACCTGGTGGCCATGGGCACGCGCTTCGACGGTGACAGCAAGTCCGACCGTGACGTGAAGATCGACAACAAGGGCCACGCCCTGGCCCTCTCGGCGGAAGCCGGCTACCCGATTACCGTCTCCGAACACTGGGTGGTGGAACCCCAGGTGCAGGTGATCAACCAGCAGATTGACATGGACCACCAGAATGACGGCATCTCCAAGGTTTCATTCGACTCCCAGGACTACTGGACCGGCCGCCTCGGCGCACGCCTGAAGGGGCGTTACCTGGTGCAGAACACCCCGATCGAACCGTATGTGCGAGCCAACGCCTGGCGCACCTTCGGTGGCAGTGACACGGTGACCTACGACGACGTGGACCGGATTAAAACCGATCACAAGTCATCCACTGCCGACCTCGGTGTGGGCGTTGTCGCCAAGTTGTCGTCCACCGTCAGCGTGTACCTGGCGGCGGACTACAACACCCAACTGGACAGCAACACGCTGGAGGGTTTCAGCGGTAACGCCGGGGTACGCATGAGCTGGTAGGCTTACGCCTCCCGGGGGCAGGTAACCGCGCGGGCAACGATGGCGCCCACCACCGCACCCGCTATCGGTGCCGCCCAGAATAGCCACAACTGCATCAGGTATTCCCCGCCGGCAAACAATGCCGGCCCGGTGCTGCGCGCCGGGTTGACCGAGGTGTTGGTGACGGGGATGGCCACCAGGTGGATCAGCGTCAGAGTCAGGCCAATGGCAATCGGCGCAAACCCGACCGCCGCACCCGGGCCGGTGACACGCATGATGATGAACACAAAAAAGAACGTCGCCACCGCCTCTACCACCAACGCGGCCAGCAGGCTGTACTGCCCGGGGCTCAACTGGCCATAGCCGTTGGCGGCGAAAGCACCCACTTCAAACCCCGGGCGGCCACTGGCGATCAGCGCCAACACGGCGGCGGCGACAATCGCACCGGCCACCTGGGCAATGATGTACGGCACCACGTCCCCCCCCGGCATCCGGCGTCCCACCCACAAGCCGATAGTCACCGCCGGGTTGAAGTGCGCACCGGAAATACTGCCCACCGCGTAGGCCATGGTCAGCACCGTCAAGCCAAAGGCCAGGGCGACACCGGCGAAGCCGATCCCAAGCTCCGGAAACGCCGCGGCCAGTATCGCGCTGCCGCACCCGCCGAAGGTCAACCAGAACGTCCCAAGAAATTCTGCTGCGATTTTCTTTTGCAAACCAACTCCACCCAATGCCAACGCCATCCGATTGATGGACCCGGCGGCGACGGTAGCAAGCGGGGTTAACCGGCTCGTATCAGACTTTTCCGGTTAAAGCGCGCGAGATATCGACGGTGCTGAAGATGAAGCTTTTGTCAGTAAAGCCTCACTTAATCGATGGTTAATCCCCCGGGACGACAGTTGAATCGACCGCACTCGCACGGCTCCAGCCGTTGCCCAGGGCGGCCGCGGCTCATCACGTTGTTGAGCCTGCGAACGACTTGCGGAGAAACACCATGAAACTGCGTACGTTAATGCTCGGCGCTGCACTGGCCCTGACGGCTGTAACGGGGATGGCGCAGGCTGACACCGCACCCGTCATCACGCCTTACCACTACGGCGAGAAGATGGATGTGCAGAAGGTACTTGCCATGCACGAACCCGACACCAATGTCTGCAAAGTGATCAATGCCGATATCAAGTTCGTGGACAGCCAAGGGAAAGTCCAGGACGTGGGTTATCGCAAAATGTCCGAGGCGTGTGATTTCCAGAACTGATGTGATTGCAGCGCCGTTGCAGGGGTGAGCGAGCTCTCTCCTGCGGTCGCCAGGCGTTACCCTTGCCGGCCGCTTCACGGCCGAAAGGATCAAGGAAACGGCGTTGGGCCTGGCATTTATCCAGGCCCGCAAGTCTTCACTGACTGAAGCTCAACCGTCCGTTTAATAGAAAGGACGCGCGCCGGCTCGTTTGAGGGCCGGGGCCTGGGTGTGGGTATGCTTGAGGTCTTCACGCAACTCGGTAATCAAGTTGCAGATCGCCCGACTGCTGTCGAGTTTGTTGGCGCAAATGCCGGTGACCACCAGGTCGACCCGGTCATGATCGATCTCGTGATAGACCTTGACCGTCAGCGAGGCGTCCGACGCCTTGGTGACTTCACAGCGCTTGGGCAGAAAACTTCCTTCAATGATGCCGCGTAGTTCCAGATCCGAAAGCATGGCCGACCTCTCCTTTTATGAGATTGCCAATCGATTGTTATCAATATTCTTATTGCTGGCGACCGTGATGAGACGTTCACCTTTTTGCGCCTTGCCAGCCCTGGCAGACGGCTTCACGTACCCAGCCTACTAGGCCGTTCAGAGTTGCGTTGGATCCTTTCCTCATAAGCGACAACGTTACTTATATAAGTTACGTGGCAGACCGTCATTAACCCGTTCGTTTGGCGGATCAACAGCGATATTTGTTGCTCATTCAGAGTTGTAACAGGATCTTATGAAGCATTAAACATGCCGTCGGGCATGGCCTGCCAAGGCCCAGGAAAATCGGCATATTCGAACGAAATACCGGCCACCGACTCATGCATCCTGCAATAAGCACCGGTTGGCGTCATGCAAATTGAAAGACTGTAAAAACAAGCGCCTTGCCGAAACTATTTCCAGCGGAAATAAACACCATTCAAACGGGTGGCTGCGACTAACATTAAATTTTCATTAGATTAAACGTTTAATCTGCTTGAGCCGCCACTCGTTCGGCAACATGTCGCAAACTATCAAAGTTAATATTGGCCCCCGAGTTGATCGCCACCCATGTTTGTCCCTGGATCCCGGTCTTCGCGACATGCTTGCGGATACCCGCCACCGCCAGCGCCCCCGAAGGTTCGGTAATTGATCGCGTATCGTCGTAGATCAGCTTGATGGCGCTGCACAGTTCGTCATTGCTGACGGTGATCACCTCATCCACGTGGTGTCGGCAGATTTCAAAACCATGGGCGCCTATCTGGGCCACGGCAGTCCCGTCGGCAAAGCTGTCGACGCTCGGCAGCACCACCCGGCTCCCTGCGCGCAAGGCTGCCAGCAGGCAACTGGAGCCTTCGGGCTCGACGCCGACGATGCGCACTTCGGGGCGCAGGTATTTGACGTAGGCCGCGATACCCGCGATCAATCCGCCGCCGCCCACGGGGACAAAGATCGCGTCCAGCGGGCCCTGCTGTTGGCGCAGCACTTCCATGCCCACGGTGCCCTGCCCGGCAATCACGTCCGGGTCGTCGAATGGCGAGACAAAGGTACTGCCGGTGGCCTCGGCCAGTTGCAACGCGTGGGCCAGGGCAAATGGAAAGCTCGCCCCGTGCAACACCGCCTCGCCGCCTCGGGAGCGCACACCCAACACTTTCAACTCCGGGGTGGTGCACGGCATGACAATCGTCGCCTTGATCCCCAACTCCCGCGCCGCCAATGCCACGCCCTGGGCATGATTACCCGCAGAAGCAGTGATCACGCCCCGCGCCTTTTGCTCGGTACTGAGCTGCATCAGTTTGTTGTAGGCGCCTCGAATCTTGAAGGAAAAGGTCGGTTGCAGGTCTTCGCGCTTGAGCAGGATCTGATTGCCCAGCAATGCCGACAGCGCCGGCGCCACCTGCAACGGCGTACGCACCGCCAGGTCGTAGACCGGGGCGGCCAGGATCTTCTTCACGTAGTGCTCAAGCAATCCCGAATCCTGGGGCTGGCTCGCGGGGCGGGTACTCATGGATGTCTCCTGGGTGTTTGCAGGGCCCTGAAGACGGAAAAACAAAACCCGCCTCTAGGGCGGGTTTGGGTACAGCCGAGCGCTATCCCGCCAAATGAGGAATGGCGGTAATAATGCTTGGCTGGCAACGAAAGGTTTGAAATGTCATGAATCAAAATTAACCGGCGCCACCGGGCAAGTCAATGGCGAAACGCCAGGCTTTACGTAGAGCATACGAAACGTATACGCTTTGTATATCAACTCGACACAGTGAAGCTCATGGGCATCGTCAAGATCACCGACCAATTGCACGAACAACTCCGTCTGGCCAGCGCCACCATGGACCGTTCCATCAACGCCCAGGCCGAGTTCTGGATCAAGATCGGCCTGCTCGCCGAACTCAATCCACACCTGGCCTATAACGACCTGATCAACAAACTGTTGCTGGACAAGCCCGACCTGATCCGGGGGCGCAGCGAATGATCAAGACCACCGAACAACTTGCCGTGATGCGCGAATCCGGCCGCCTGTTGGCCCAGGTGTTTACCATGCTCGACGGTTTTGTCGCCGCCGGCCAGTCGACCCTGGAGATCGACAGCGCGGTGGAAGCCTTCATCCGCAATGACCTGCAATCGCGACCGGCGAGCCTGGGCCAGTACGACTACCCCTTCTGCATCAATACCTCGATCAACGAGGTGGTGTGCCATGGCATGCCAAGCGCCAAGGCCGTGCTCAAGGACGGCGACATCGTCAACATCGACATCACCCTGGAGAAAGGCGGCTATATCGCCGACTCCAGCAAGATGTACATGATCGGCAATGTCTCGCCCAAGGCCCGGCGCCTGGTGGAAATGACCTTTGAAGCGATGTGGGCCGGCATCCGCCAGGTCAAGCCCGGCGCACGCCTGGGGGATATCGGCTACGCCATCCAGAACCATGCCCAGAGCAACGGCTACAGCGTGGTGCGTGAATATTGCGGGCATGGCATTGGCCGCGAGATGCACGAGGACCCGCAGGTCCTGCACTTCGGCCGCCCCGGTACCGGGCTCGAACTGCGTGAAGGCATGGTGTTTACCATTGAGCCGATGCTCAACCAGGGCAGCGCCAAGGTGCGCAGCTTGAAGGATGGCTGGACGGTGGTGACGCGGGACAACAGCTTGTCGGCACAGTGGGAACATACCGTGGCGGTGACGCGGGATGGGTTTGAGGTGCTGACGTTGCAGCCGGACGTCTGAATGGCGCACATCCCCTGTGGGAGCGGGCTTGCTCGCGAAAGCGGTGTGACAGTCGCCATCTACAGTGACTGATCCACCGCTTTCGCGAGCAAGCCCGCTCCCACATTTAGACCTCAGTGATATTCAGGATTTTAGTCATACTGCCTTGTCGCCACTCCCCGCAATCCGCTTCAACCCCAGCACCATCAACCCCGCCCCGAGTCCCATCGCGGCCATGAACAACGGGTACGAAATCCACCACGGCGTACCCGCCGTCATCATACTGAACTCCGACATCCCGCCCACGCTGGCGATCAGGTTCAACGGCAGGAACACCACGTTGATCAGCGTCAGCTTGCGCAGCAGGTTGTTCATGCTGTTGTTCATCAGGTTGCCCCGGGCGTCGATCAGCCCGGAGAACACGTTGGAGTAAATCTCCGCCTGCTTGTAGCACTGGTTGTTCTCGATAATCAGGTCATCGATCAGGCCCAGTGTTTCAGCGCTGAAATGTTCCTTTTCCCCATGGTTGCGCAGGCGCGTCAGCACCGCGCCGTTGCTGTGCAGGGCGTTGATGTAATAGATCAGGCTTTCGCTGAGGTTGAACATCTGCATCAGGTGGCGATTGCTCATCGATGCATTGAACTGCTGCTGCAGTTCCCGGGCGACCATCTTGATCACCTTGAGGTGGCCCAGGTAGTGATGGATGTTGTTGAGCAGCAAGTCCAGCAACACATCCAGCGGCGTGCGCAATGGCCGGCGCGCACCCAGCCCGGAGAGCTGGCTGTCGTCGGTGGCGATCACCAGGAGTTGGTCCCCGGAAAACAACAGGCCGCAGGACGACACTTCAAACACCAGGTTGCCGCCGCCGGAATAGTTCTCCGGGCGCTTCCAGATCAGGAACAGGTTATCGGGGTGGAACTCGATGCGCGACACTTCGTCCGGGTCCAGCGCCGAGGCCAGGGCATGTTCATCGAGCTTGTAGCAGTCGCGCAGGTACTTGCGCTCGTGGGGGTCAGGATTGCTGAACAGCAAGACATCCCCGCCGTCCCCCAGGCTGTTGTACAACTTGCCATCGGTTAATTCAAAGCGCTGGATCATCGCGCGTCACCACACCTGGCCTTGACGCTTCAACTCCAGGCGTCGCACGAACTCTTCCAGTACCAGGGAATACAAGTCGTCTTGCAGGTAGGCATCTTCGATGCCGGCGTCCATGTTGGGGTTGTCGTTGACCTCGATCACCACCACCTTGTCGCCGGACTGCTTGAGGTCTACGCCGTACAGGCCGTCGCCGATCAGGTTGGCGGTTTTTACCGCCAGTTCCACCACCGCCTTGGGGGCTTCGTGAACCGCCAGGGTGCGGCACTCGCCGTTGATGTCCTGGCCGATGGCCTTGTGGTTGTAGATCTGCCAATGCCCCTTGGACATGAAGTACTGGCAGGCAAAGATCGGTTTGCGGTTGAGGACGCCGATGCGCCAGTCGTACTCGGTGTAGAAAAATTCCTGGGCCAGCAGCAACACGGAATGCTCGAACAGTTCGGCGGTGGCGGTCAGCAGCGCTTGCTGGCTTTCGACCTTGATCACGCCGCGGGAGAAACACCCGTCGGGGATCTTCAGCACCAGCGGGAAGCCGAGGCGCTCACCCACCCTTTCGAAATCTTCGGGTCGCTCCTTGTAGAGAATTTCGGTGGCGGGCATGCCCAGTTGATGGCTTTTCAGCAGGTCCGTGAGGTAGACCTTGTTGGTACAGCGCAGGATCGAGGCCGGGTCGTCCATCACCACCAGCCCTTCGCTTTCGGCCTTTTTCGCGAAGCGGTAGGTGTGGTTGTCGACGCTGGTGGTCTCGCGGATCAGCAGGGCGTCGTATTCGGCCAGGCGGGCGTAGTCCTTGCGTTCGATCAGTTCCACGTCGATGCCGAGCCCCTTGCCGACCCGGACGAAATTTTCCAGGGCGCGGGCGTTGGACGGCGGCAGTTGTTCCTGCGGGTCGTGCAGGATCGCCAGGTCATAGCGGGCCAGACGGCGGGAGCGCGGTTGACGCCAGATCTTGCGGCTGAAGTTGTCCAGGGCATTCGCGAATTGGTCTTCCTGGTCATCACGCAACTTGTGCAATACGCCAGACTTGATGCCTTCGATGTGCCAGCCGTTATTCTTGCGAAACTCAACTAACAGGATCGGGCAGGGAAACGCTTCAAACAATTGGCGGGCCAGATCCTGCAAGGGTTCAATATTGGTCCGGCCAAAGTAAAGTGTCAGGGTAAAGCCTTCGGTGTTGCTGTAGAGATGATGACTCAAGGCTTTATCGAGGGTTTTATCGAGGTCATCCAGGGCCAGGCCGTACAGGGACTTTTTCGTCAGTTCGCTGATGGTGCGCACCGACGGAATCACCTTGTGGCCACGCGCCTCGGCCAGCAGCGAGCAGTAATAGCCGTGCCCCAGGTACTTGTAGCTGCGGCACAGGTTGATCACCTGCACGCGCTTGCCCGTCTCGTTTTCCCGGGTTTGCTCAAGGTATTCCTGGGCGGTGACGATGTCTTCGCTGGGGAAGTACGAGGCCCAGTCTTCCTTGCGCTCGACAATGATCACGACTTGACTTGCACTCTTGGGAGGGCTGGAAAAATAACCGTTGGAAGTTATTGTCGCCGCCACTGTTTGCTCGGATACTTCACGCCAATGACCTTGTACCGCTGACATATTGATTGATCCGCTTTAGAGAACTAGACCTTTTCTATTAAGCACGATCTTTTAGAGAAGTCCCGTTTCGTTACGCAACTTTTACGGCGGTCACATGGCTCTTTCCTTTCGCGTTGCAACACCCGATGACGTGCCTGCATTGGTGGCATTGGAACAGCACTGTTTCACCACGGACCGGCTCTCCACCCGCAGCTTCCAGTGGATGGTCAGTCGCGCCCACGGGCAACTGCTGGTGGCAGAAAAACACGGCGAATTGCTGGGCTACGCCCTGGTGTTGTTCCACCGGGGCACCTCGCTGGCGCGCCTGTACTCCATCGCCATCGCCGAGTCTTCCCGGGGCCTGGGCCTGGGCAAACAACTGCTGACGCGCATCGAAGCCTGTGCGGTGGAGCATGACTGCGCCTACCTGCGCCTGGAAGTGCGTACCGACAACCCCGGCGCCATCGCCCTGTATGAGCGCAACGGCTACCGGCGCTTTGCCCTGGTCAACGACTACTACGAAGACCACGCCCCGGCCCTGCGCCTGGAGAAACGCATCCTCCAGCACCAGGACGCGCGCGCCTTGAGCGTGCCCTACTACCAGCAAACCACCGACTTCACCTGCGGCGCCGCCAGCCTGCTGATGGCCATGGGTGCCCTGGAACCTGCGCGGGTGGCCCAGCGCCGGGAAGAACTGCAGATCTGGCGCGAGGCAACCACCGTGTTCATGACCGCCGGCCATGGCGGCTGCAGCCCCCAGGGTTTGGCGCTGGCCGCCTGGCGCCGGGGCTTTCGCGTGCGCATGCAGGTCAATGTCAGCGGGCCGTTGTTTCTCGACGGGGTACGTGATCAGCATAAAAAAGACGTCATGCGTTTGGTGCATGACGCCTTCGAGGAAGAGTTGGCCTTGAGCGACGTTGAGCAAGTGCTCGGCGGCCCGCTGGATTTACCCCAGGTGCTGCGCGAAGGCGGCCAGCCGCTGGTGTTGATCAGCAGCTACCGCCTGACCCGCTCCAAGTCGCCCCACTGGGTAATCGTCACCGACTGCGACGAAGACTTCGTGTACCTGCACGACCCGGACGTGGATCACAGCCAGCACCGCCAGCCCATGGACTGCCAGCATCTGCCGGTCAGCCATGGGGAGTTCGAGCGAATGTGCCGGTTCGGCAATAACAAATTGCGGGCAGCGGTGGTGGTGTTCAGGCGACTTGCTTGATCCCGGCCTTGGCTTCCAGTTCGCGCACCAGCGGTAATACACGCTTGCCGAAGTATTCCACTTCTTCCTGAAAGTGCAGGAAGCCGGCCAGTACCAGGTCCACACCGACCGCCTTCAAGGCGACGATGCGCTCGGCAATCTGCTGCGGGGTGCCGATCAGATTGGTCTTGAAGCCGTCGTTGTATTGCACCAGATCCTCGAAGGTCGACTTGGCCCAGTTGCCCTCACCTTCCGGTGACGCCTTGCCCGCCTGTTTCGCCGCATCGCCAAACGCGTTGACGGCTTCCGGGTCGGCCTGCTCGATGATTTGCGCGAGCACGGCGCGGGCTTCTTCCTCGGTGTCGCGGGCGATCACAAACGCATTCACACCGACTTTCACCGAATGGTTATTGGCCGCCGCCTTGGCGCGAATGTCATCGACCTGGGCCTTGATGCCTTCCGGGGTATTGCCGTTGGTGAAGTACCAGTCCGATACCCGTGCCGCCATGTCCCGCGCGGCCCGCGAACTGCCACCCTGGAAGATTTCCGGGTGGGGCTCGCCCAGTGGCTTGGGCTTGAGGCTGTAGTTGTCGAAGCGGTAGAAATCACCCCGGAAGGTGAAGTTGTCCTGGGTCCAGATGCCTTTCAGGGCGCGGATGAATTCCTCGGAACGGCGATAACGCTCGTCATGCTCCAGCCAGTGTTCGCCGATGGCCTGGAACTCGCCCTTGAACCAGCCGCTGACGATATTGACGGCAACGCGGCCGTTAGTGAGTTGGTCGATGGTTGCCAGTTGCTTGGCCGCCAGCGCAGGTTGCCAGGGGCCCGGCAGGATTGCCGCGATCACCTTGAGCTTGGTGGTGGCCGCCAGCAACGCATGGCTGAACGCGACCGACTCATGCTGGTATTCGGCGCCATAACCGGCGGTGAAACGAATCTGTGTCAGGGCGTATTCAAAGCCGGCTTCTTCAGCCAACTGCGCCAGCTTGCGGTTGTAGTCGATGCCCCAGTGGGTGCGCTGTTCGATCTTGCTGACCACCAGCCCTCCGCTGACGTTGGGCACCCAGTAGGCAAATTTGACGGCTTGCTGACTCATTGGACTGTACCTCGCGGATTGGCATGTACGAGGTGTGGAGCAGCAACTGTGCCAGTGGGCGTGAGAGGCCCGCACTACCGGCCTTCGAGCGCGGAAACAGGCGAAAAGCAGCCTGCTCCGAGCTGTCATGGATTGCAGCGGTTTGTCGTTTTGCTGTTGCATGAACAACAGTTGAATCGGCACCCGTCCCGTAAATACGTGCCTTCGCGCCCGGCATGGACCGTGCAATAGCTCACCTATCTCACTGCCCAGGAACCGTCCCCATGACCGAACATCACGTGATCAATCCACTGTCCACCGGCGTCGATTATCACGCCCTGGCCGAACGCTTCCGGCCGATTTTCCAGCGCATCGCCGAGGGTGCCGTAGAGCGCGAACAAACCCGCGCCCTGCCCTACGAGCCGATCCAATGGCTCAAGCAGGCCGGCTTTGGCGCCGTGCGCGTCCCAGTGGAATACGGCGGTGGCGGCGCCTCCCTGCCCCAGCTATTCGAACTGCTGATCGAACTGGCCGAAGCCGACTCCAACGTGCCCCAGGCCCTGCGCGGGCACTTCGCGTTTGCCGAAGACCGCCTGAATGCCGCCCCCGGCGCGGCGCGAGACCTCTGGTTCAAACGCTTTGTCGACGGTGACATCGTGGGCTGCGCCTGGACCGAAATCGGCAGCGTGGCCATCGGCGATGTCGTCACTAAAGTCAGCCCCGACGGCGACAAATGGAAACTCAACGGTGAAAAGTTCTACAGCACCGGCAGCCTGTTTTCCGACTGGATCGACGTCTACGCCCAACGCAGCGACACCGGCGGCGATGTGATTGCCGCCACCCGCACCCGCCAGCCCGGCGTGGTGCAAAGCGATGACTGGGACGGCTTTGGCCAACGCACCACCGGCAGCGGCACCTCGCGTTTTACCGATGCGGTGGTGGAGGCGGAAAACGTCATCGACTTTGCCACGCGCTTCAAATACCAGACTGCGTTCTATCAGTTGGTGCTGCTCGCCACCCTCGCCGGCATCGGCCGCGCGGCCCTCAAGGATGTGGCGCATCAGGTGCGCAGCCGCAAACGAATCTACAGCCATGGCAATGCCGCCCATGTGAGCCAGGACTCGCAGATTCAGCAGGTGGTGGGTGAAGTTGCAGCGCTGGTATATGCGGCCGAAGCCAGCGCATTGAAAGCCGCAGTTCCAGCGCAGCGGGCTTATGTGGCGCGGTTCGGTGGGGACGATGCCGTGGAGCGCGAAGCCAATGTGGCCGCCGAAATCGAATCAGCCACGGCGCAGGTGGTGGTCTCGGAACTGATCCAGCGCGCCACCACTGAACTGTTCAACGCACTGGGGGCTTCGGATGTGCGCCAGGGTAAAGCTCTCGACCGGCACTGGCGCAACGCCCGCACCGTGTCGTCCCACAACCCGGTGATCTACAAGGCGCGGATTGTCGGCGACTGGGTGATCAACCGCACCGAGCCGCCGTTTGTGTGGCAGATCGGCAATGGGCCGGCGCGTTAAAACGCCAGCTTGAAGCCGATCACCACCAGCATGAACGCCAGGCAAGGACGCAATATCCCGTCCGGGACCTTGCCGGCCATGTGGCTGCCGACATAAATCCCCGGCAGCGAGCCCAGCAACAGGAAGCCCAGCAGGGTCCAGTCCATGTTGCCCATGCTGGCGTGGCCGAGGCCGGCGACCAGGGTCAGCGGCACGGCGTGGGCGATTTCGGTACCCACCAGGCGCTTGGTGGCCAGGAACGGGTACAGGATAAACAGCGCCACCGTGCCCAGGGCACCGGCGCCGATGGAGGTCAGGGCCACCATGGTACCGAGGACAGCGCCGGTGATGATGGTCAGCGCATTAAGGTTGCGCGGCGCCATCTTGTAGTCGTCGCCGGCATGCCGCTGGGCAAAGGCCAACAGCTTGTTCTTGAACAGGATCGCCGTGGCCGTCAGCAGCAAGACCACGCCCAGGGACTGCTTGATCACCGCATTCAAGGCGGCGGGGTCGGTGTCCAGGCTCTTGAGAAACCACAAGGTCAGCAACACGGCGGGCACGCTGCCCAGGGTCAGCCAGCCGGTGATGGTCCAGTCGATATTGCGATTCTTGCTGTGAACCAGCACCCCGCCGGACTTGGTGATGGCGGCGTACAACAGGTCGGTGCCCACGGCGGTGGCCGGGTTGATGCCGAACCAGAGCAGGATCGGCGTCATCAAAGAGCCCCCGCCTACACCGGTCATTCCCACGATAAATCCAACAATCAGGCCAGCAATCGAGAAACCAAAATTACCTACATCCATTACCACTACCTGCGGCCTTATAAAATTCTGGCCGCAGCATAGCGATTTTTCTTATAACTACTTATATCAAAACGATCTGACTTTATGCCTTTCTGGTCAGCCGCTGGCTGCGATAAGCCTGGGTCTGGTACGGAAACGCAACCGTCTCACGGCCGCGCAAGGCCGGATGCGTGTTGATCAGCGACTGCAACTGCTCAGTCACCTGCGCCTTTTCTGCCGGTGGCAATGCGGCGATAAAGCTCACGGAAAGGAAGCGGTCCATGATCACTTCCTGGGGGCTGCCGACATGGCTGTAGGGGAAGCAGGTCATTTCGGGGGCGGAAAAATACTCGCCGGTAAAGGCCTCGCGCCAACGCCCGGTATGAAAGCGCGGTGTGTCGCCCTCGTAGGGCGTGATGATTTCGGTGATGGCCGCGACCCAGTCCACCGACTCATCCCGCACATTCCAGATCAACCCCAGGCGACCGTCCGGCTTGAGCACCCGGTGAATTTCCGCCAGGGCCGCTTCCGTGGAAAACCAATGGAACGCCTGGGCACACACCAGGGCATCAGCGGTGGCCGCCTGCAGGGGGATGGCTTCAGCGGTGCCCGACAGCAGGCGCACCTGGGGCAGCAGTTTGTGCAACTGCGCGCCCATTGCCTCCACCGGCTCCACTGCGATCAACGTCGGCGCCACGGTGCTGAGCAAGCGGGTGAACTTGCCGGTGCCGGCGCCCAGGTCGATGACCGTGGAGTGGGGATTGATCTGCAGGGCGTCGGTGAGCCAACCCGTAAGTTGCCGTGGATAGTCCGGCCGGCCTTGGGCGTACGTGACGGCCTGAGTAGAGAAACCCTGTTGAGCAGACTTGTGAACACCGGTCATCGTCAATCTCTCCTCTGGTAGTGCGGGGGCCCACAGTGTGCGCCCTTGAAGATTTATTTTCTAATCGCTGCATCCGTTTGCGCGTGCCGTGGGTAGTACAGGTAGCAGCGCCTTGCTGCCCTTATGGAGAGATACCGATGAACGCCAAAGCCCTGTTCTGCGTGACCTGCCTGTTCGCCGCTGCACCGACTGCCTTTGCCCAGACCGGTTTACCCGACAGCATCAAGGTGCCGGACGGCCACAAGGTGACCATGGAAACCACCGGAGTCGGCGAAATCACCTACGAATGCCGGGACAAGGCCAATGCTGCCGGCCAGACCGAATGGTTTTTCGTCGGGCCCAAGGCGGTGCTCAATGACCGCAGCGGCCAGCAGGTCGGTAGCTACTTCGGCCCGCCGGCCACCTGGCAGGCCAAGGATGGTTCGAAAGTCACCGGCACCCAGTTGGCCGTGGCGCCGTCCAGCCCTGGCAACCTGCCTTATCAACTGGTCAAGGCCAACCCCGCCGAAGGCAAGGGCGCGATGAGTGGCGTCGCGTATATCCAGCGGGTGGCCCTCAAGGGCGGCGTGGCGCCAGGCACTGGATGCACGGCGGCCAACAAGGGCAAGCAGGAAGTGGTCAAGTACCAGGCCGACTACATCTTCTGGGCGGCCAACTGACCAGATTCGTCTACGCTGCTGCCAAAGCGCCCCGGGCTCACCGCCGGGGCCTCCACCTGGAAACCTGTCTTTGCCTGAAGCCGATTTTGACTATCAAGCCTGCCTGCTGGCGTGCGCCCGTGGCGAACAACCGGCCTTGCGCCGGCTGTATCAACAGGAAAGCAGCCGGCTGCTGGGGGTCGCGTTGCGCATCGTGCGTGACAAGGCGGTGGCCGAAGATATCGTGCATGACGCCTTCATCAAGATCTGGAACGGCGCGGCCAGTTTTGACCCGCACAGAGGCTCGGCCCGCGGCTGGGTATACAGCGTGACCCGGCACCTGGCGCTAAATGCCGTGCGCAGCAATGGACGCGAAGTGCCCCTCAGCGAAGAGCATGAAAGCGCAGAGCGCGCTGATACCTTCGACTATCAGGCGCACTCGGGGCGGATCTACAGCTGCCTCGAACAACTCGACCCGGCCCGCCGCAACTGCATCCTGCATGCGTATGTAGACGGTTATTCCCACAGCGAAATCGCGCACAAACTCGGCACCCCGCTGGGTACCGTGAAAGCGTGGATCAAACGCAGCCTCGCGGCATTGCGTGAGTGCATGGCATGAACAGCATCGACGAACTGGCCAGCGAATATGTGCTGGGCACCTTGCCCGCCGAGCAACGCACCGAGGTGGAACAGCGCCTGGCCACCGATGCCGACTTGCGTGCGGCAGTGGACGCCTGGGAACAGCGCCTGCTGCCACTGACTGGACAGGCAGCCCCGGCAACGCCTTCGGTGTATTTATGGCGACGCATCGAGCGCAGCCTGGGGCATTCAGCCACCCGGGACTCGCCGGTCTCGTGGTGGAACAGGCTGGCGTTGTGGCGCGGACTGGCCGGCGCCGGCATCGCGGCGAGCCTGGTATTGGCGACACTGCTGTTGACCCGTACGGCCGCCATCAACCCGACCGCGTATGTGGTGGTGCTGGTAGCCCCGCAAAACCAGGCGCCGGGCTGGGTGATCCAGGCGAGCAATACCCAGGAAATCCAGCTGATTCCCCTGGGCATCATGGAAGTACCGGCAGACAAGACGCTGCAGTTCTGGACCAAGGGCGAAGACTGGCAAGGCCCGGTGTCACTGGGCTTGGTCAAGCCTGGACAGACGTTATCTGTGCCCCTGGACAAACTCCCACCACTGGCGCCGAACCAGCTGTTTGAACTGACCCTGGAAAATCCCGGCGGGTCGAAAACCGGCAAGCCGACAGGTCCGATTCAGGCAATTGGCCGGGCCGTTAAAGTAATCTGAACGTAATGCAATGTTGTGGAAGGCCAGTTCGCGCATGTGCATTACATCTCGGGGCTATGGCGTCACCATTGCGCTATAGAATCGGGCTCGGAAACCCGGCTCCCTGGACCCTTCATGCCCTCAAAAACCCGTTCGCTGCTGATTCTCGCACTCGTCGTCATCTTCACCGGCATCGGCGCCGGCCTGGGCGGCATGCTCCTCGCCTTGCTGCTGCACGGCATCCAGCATCTGGCCTACGGCTACAGCCTCGACAGCCTGATCAGCCATGAAACCTTTTTGCTCGGCGTCACCGCCGCCGCGCCCGAACGCCGGGTGCTGGTGCTGATCACCTGTGGCCTGGTGGCCGGTGTGGGTTGGTGGTTGATCTACCGCTATGGCCGCCCGCTGGTGAGCATCAAGCAAGCGGTCTCCGCCCAGGCACCGATCATGCCGCCCAAGACCACCCTCGCCCACGCCGTGCTGCAAATCATCACTGTGGCCCTCGGCTCGCCATTGGGCCGTGAAGTGGCGCCACGGGAAGTCGGCGCGCTGGCCGCCACCTGGTTGTCACAACGGGCGCGACTGGCGCCGGACATGCATCGGCTGATCGTTGCCTGCGGTGCGGGCGCCGGGCTGGCGGCGGTGTACAACGTGCCGTTGGGCGGCGCAGTGTTTGTGCTCGAAGTGTTGGTGGGTGTGTTCAGTTGGCCGGCGGCAGTGATTGCGTTGGCCACCTCGGCCATCGGCGCGTCGGTGGCCTGGATTGGCTTGGGCGCAGAGGCGCAATACGTGGTGCCGCACTTTGTGCTCAGCCCAGGCTTGATCGCCTGGGCGCTGGCCTGCGGGCCGGTGTTTGGCCTGGCCGCCTACGGATTCACCCGGCTGACCGGCGCGGCCCGCAGCAACGCCGCCCGTGGCTGGCGGTTGCCGGTACTGTCGTTGATCAACTTCACGATCATCGGGGGCCTGGCGATTTTCCTGCCGCAGATCCTCGGCAACGGCAAAGGCCCGGCGCAACTGGGCTTTGACAATGAGCTGACCATCGGCCTTGCCGCGGTGCTGCTGGTGGTCAAGGTACTGATCACCGCCAGCAGCCTGCGCGCCGGTGCCGAAGGCGGTTTGCTGACCCCGGCGCTGGCCAACGGCGCCCTGCTCGCCATCATCCTCGGCGGCGCCTGGAGCCTGCTGTGGCCCGGCGTGCCGCTGGGGGCGTTCGCGATCATCGGTGCGGCGGCGTTCCTGGCATCGAGCATGAGCATGCCGTTGACGGCAATCGTGCTGGTGGCGGAATTCACCCGCATCGACCATGACTTCCTGGTGCCGATCATTCTCGCGGTGGCGGGTTCGATGTGCATGAGCAAGCTGTGCGTCCTGTGGGAAAAGCGCTGAAGAAGCTGGATTAAAACCCCGACACGCGCCATCCTCCGCGCTTTAAGCCGCCCCATCAGCGGCGTTCCACGCACAAAGGATATGCCCATGCACGACCAACCCCTCGCCCCCGCCGATTTCGAGTTCATCGACGACACCCTGCTCAAGTACGGCGACGACCATTCGGTGCTGAACCTGGCCGAGCTCGACGGTTACTTCACCGCCCTGGTTTCAAGCCCCGCGCAGGTGGAGGTTGCCGAATGGTTCCCCGGTATCTTTGGTGGGCAGAACCCGGATTGGGAAAGCCCGGAAGAAGCTGGCCAGTTCCTTGAACTGTGCGTGCGCCATATGAACGCCATTGCCACGCAACTGGCGACCGACGCCCAGGGTTTCAAGGCACGTTTCGAGGAAACCGAGCATCAGGACCAGCCACTGACCCTGGCGGAAGAATGGTGCTTTGGTTATATCCGTGGCGCCGCTATCGGCAACTGGCCAGAGCTGCCTGCCGAACAGGCCGGGCAACTGGAAAAGATTTCCTGGTGCGCCGAGCAGGACAACTTTGAACTGCCGGCAGACCTGGATGTAAATGCCCATCAGCAACGGGTAGCCGCTATCGAACCGGCCGCCCGCGCGTTGCACGACTACTGGTTGGCCCAGCGCTGAACGCAACACCTGTGGCGAGGGAGCTTGCTCGCGCTGGGGTGCGAAGCGCCCCCGATTTTTAGGGCTGCTCCGCAGCCCAGCGGGAGCAAGCTCCCTCGCCACATTTTTTTGTTTTGCCTCCGGGTTCAGTTGCCGCTAGTTGAAATCGACGTCAAACGCCTGATAGAACGCATTGCCGGTGTTGGCCACGATCCACATCAACACCAGCACATGCCGGCCCTTCTTGCCCTTGGGCAATGTCACTTGATGTTCAACCTTGGCCTTCAGTTCAGCCGAGTGCTGGTAGTACGGCACCTGGGTGTAGAAGTCCTCGAAGAACGGCTTGGGCTCCAGTTGGGCGCGGCTGATGCGCTGCCTGGGATCCCAACCGTCCCGGGTGATCAACCAGCGATAGCCACGGGTCACGTGCGCGGCGGTGTAATCCCACTGCACCTTGAACACCTGGCCGGCTTCAACATTCAACAACGGCCAGTTAAACGGAGTGTTGAGCTTTTTAGCCATTTCTTCGTCGGTGAAGTTGACGCAGTCGCGGGCATCGGTCTTGCCGCCGCTGAGGATGTGCCCGTCGGCGGGCGGCGTGACGCTTTGATCGTCGGTTTCATAAGGCGCCGGAAACGGCCCGGCGTTGAGGGCCGGGAAGTTCTTGCCGCCTTCCATTTCGTTGACTTGCCAGTTTTCCAGCAGGCCACGCTCTACCGCCACCGAGCCACGACTGGCGGGTGTCACGACGCGACCATGCCTGAGTTGAGTCTGGGGTTTGTTCATTTCAGTCACTCCTTGATTGAAGACTTCCCCTCATGGGAAGCGCCTTGAACTTAGCCCACCTCGCCGGGTTGTCTACCCGACGTTTCTGTCAGACAAATCGCGTCAAGTCCTTGTTTTGCAGAGTTTTCGCACTGGTCTTGCACCAGAGTTATCGTCGGTCCTACCCTGCGACAGGCGATCGGACTACAGCCGCCGTCCATGAACGCCTGGCCTCAGGTGTTGAGGATCATCTCAAATCCGCCATAGATCATCCGTTGCCCATCAAACGGCATCGGATTGACGTCTGCCTTCAGGCGCGGGTCTTCCATTACCTTGCTCATCCCGGCGTCACGCACCTGCCGCGACGGCCAGACGATCCAGGAAAACACCACGGTTTCATCCTCCTTGAGCTTGACCGCCATGGGAAACGAGGTCACCTGCCCCTGAGGTACATCATCGCCCCAGCACTCGATGATATTCAGCGCACCATGTTCCTTGAACACCACGGCGGCGGCCTTGGCGTGCTGGATGAATTGTTCGCGGTTTGCGGTGGGCACCGCGATGACACAGCCATCTACGTAAGACATGATCACTCTCCTGATTCGACGGGTTGTTGTGCTTGTAGTCGATCCATCAGGCGCTCAATCGACATCAACGTGGGAAATGTCGACCAGTGGTGTGTTATCGATTGCGATGCCGGGCCGATTCTTGATATGACAGGCGCCTTCAACAACAAAGCCCACTCAAAGGACTGACCCGCCATGACCGCCCACGCCACCGCCTTCCACGCCCTGCACCACGCCCAATTGCTGATCCTGCCCAACGTTGCCGATGCCGGCAGTGCGCGCCTGGTGGCGCAACTGGGCAGCCAGGCCGTCGCCACCAGCAGCGCCGCAGTCGCCTGGACCCATGGCTACAAGGACGGCAATCAACTGCCTCTGCCGTTGCTGGTGAGCACCGTGCAGTCCATCGCCCGCGTCATCGATGTGCCGCTGAGCGTGGACATCGAGGCCGGTTATTCCGACGACCCGGAGCACGTGGGCCGGGTGATCAAGGCCGTAATCGACGCGGGCGCCATCGGCGTCAATATCGAGGACGGTGCCGGCACCCCTGAACTGCTGGCCCGCAAGATCGAAGTCGCCCGTCGTGTGGCGGACAGCTGTGGCGTGAAGCTGTTTATCAATGCCCGCAGCGACGTGTATTTGAAAGGATTGGCCCCGGAGCCACAGCGCCTTGAAGAACTCCTCAAGCGCGCCGCGTTGTACCAGGGCGCAGGCGCCGACGGGCTGTTTGCCGCCGGCATCCACCTGGAGCACGAAATCCAGCAGTTCTGCCAGGCGACCAACTTGCCGGTCAACGTGCTGGCCTGGGCCGGCCTGCCCGCGCCCGAGACGCTGCAAGCCTTGGGCGTACGCCGCCTCACGGCCGGCTCGAGCATCGCCGAATTCCTGTATGGCGCCATGCACAGCCTGGCCGAAGGTTTCCTGCGAACCGGGAAGCTCGATACCCATGAGCTGAAGTCGTTCACCTACGGCGACTTGAATGGCCGCATGCCGGGTTAAGACGTCCCACGTACCAACGGCATATTGGCGACAATAAATTCGATAAACACCCGCAGCTTGGGCGGCACCTGCCGCCCCGACGGCCACAGCAGGTTGAACTGGCCGCCCTCACAGGTGTAATCCCCAAGCACCTCCACCAGATGCCCGGCCGCGAGTGCCTCGCGCACCACGAAGTCGGCCGCATAAGTCAGGCCCTGGCCTTGCACCGCCAGCTCCATGCGTCCTTCCACCGAATTGCAGATCATCGAGCGCGGCAGCTCAAGCTCCAGCGCTCGCTCGTCGCGGCGCATCTGCCAGGCCTGGAGTTTGCCGGAGGCGGGAAAGCGGAAATGGATGCAGCGATGTGCGTGCAGGTCTTCCGGGCAACGCGGCGTTCCGTTCCGAGCCAGATAATCCGGGGAGCCAACGACCAACATTCGATAGGTGCCCAGCGGACGCGCCGACAGCCCGGAATCCTTCGGCACGCCGCTGCGGATCACCGCGTCGAAACCTTCGGCAATCACGTCAGCCAGACGGTCGTTGAAATCCAGGTCCAGCTGGATCTGCGGGTACAACGCCTGGAACTCGCCGAGCATCGCCAGGAACGGCCGGGCAATCATCGGCAGGCCAACCCGCAGCGGTCCCTGTGGCGCGGCAAGGGTTTGCGACAGCTCTTCACCCGCCACTTCCAGCTCCGCCAGTACCCGCCGGCAGCGCTCGACAAACTGCGTGCCCTGGGCCGTGAGGGTGATGCTGCGGGTGCTGCGATGAAACAGCCGCACACCAAACTTTGCTTCCAGCCGGGCGATGCTCTTGCTCACCGCCGACGCCGAGATGCCCAGCGTCCTGCCAGCGCCGACAAAACTGCGGGCTTCAGCTGCCGCGACAAACACGCCGATGGCATTCAGGCTTTCCATACGCTTACCCATTAAGGACTCTGGAGTCCATTCTAAACAGAACTAAGGCCTGTTTTTCCGCTAATTGTTCACGCCTATGGTGGTGGCTCGTTCCCCAGCCACAGGCTTTTTCCCATGAAGATTTTCCTTACCGGTGCCAATGGTTTCGTCGGCGGCAGCGTTGCCCATCACTTGATCGCCCAAGGGCACAGCGTGCGCGGCCTGCTACGCGACCCGCAGAAAGCCGGACGCTTGCAGGCCCAGGGCATCACCCCGGTGATCGGCAGCCTGGATGACCGCCAATTACTGATCGACGAAGCACGCCAGGCCGACGCTGTGATTGATGCCGCCAACAGCGACCACGCTGGTGCCGTCGACGCGTTCATCGAGGCGCTGCGTGGCTCGGGCAAACTGCTGATCCACACCAGCGGCTCCAGCATCATCGGCGATGACGCGTTGGGCAATACCTTGTCCGAACACATCTTTGACGAAGACACCCCCTTCATCATCGAGGCCCCCAAGCAAGCCCGCTACGACATTGACCTGCGCATGATGGCTGCCGCCGACCAAGGTATTCGCAGCGTGGTGATCTGCCCGAGCAACATCTATGGCGTGGGCCATGGATTGACCGATCACAGCTTCCAACTGCCGTTCCTGATGGCCCGTGCCCGGGAAACCGGGGTGATGCGTATCGTCGGGGCTGGGGTCAATCGCTGGTCCAACGTGCACATTGATGACGTCGCGCAACTGTTCCTGCTGGCCGTGGAAAAAGCCCCGGCCGGCGCGTTTTACTTTCTGGAAAACGGTGAGGCGTCGTTTATCGATATGGCCGCCGCACTGGCCAAGCGCATGAACCTGGGCGCGGTGCAGTCATGGCCAGCCGAAGAAGCCGAGCAACATTGGGACCCGATGCATGTGCATTACACCTTCGGCACCAATAGCCGGGTCAAGGCCAAGCGCGCTCGCGCCGAGCTGGGTTGGGCGCCGCGTCACGCTTCGATCCTCGACTGGATCGGCAGCGAGATGCCGCTATGAGCCGAGTCTGGATGATTACCGGCAGCGCCGGCGGCCTGGGTGCCGGCATCGCCCGCGCGGCGCTGGTTAACGGCGACCAGGTGGTAGCCACCGACCTTGACCTGGCCCGTCTGGACCAGACCTACAGCAGCGACCAGGTGATGACCGCCGCGCTGGACATCCGCGATGAGCAACAGGCCCAAACGGTGGTGACCGCAGCAGTGGCGCGATTCGGACGCATCGATGTGCTGGTCAATAACGCAGGCTACGGACAGTTCGGGCCATTCGAGGAAGTCGAGCCCGAGGCCATCGAGCGTCAGTTCGCCACCAACGTGTTCGGCACCTTCAACGTCACCCGCGCAGTGCTGCCGGTGATGCGCCGCCAGCGCAGCGGGCACCTTGTGATGATGTCGTCCAATGGCGGCTTCAAGGGCGTGCGTGGGACCTCGATGTATTCGGCGTCGAAGTTTGCGATTGAAGGGTTTTCTGAAGCCCTGGCCGAGGAAGTCGCCGAGTTCGGCATCCGCCTGACGCTGTTGGAGCCCGGGGCGTTTCGTACTGACTTTCTCGACAGCCGCACGCTCAAGCTCGGCACCCGGGCACTTGAGGATTACGCCGAATTTCGCGCCCGCACGCTGGCGGTCTTCGAGGCTCGTAATCACCGGCAAATCGGCGACCCGTACCGACTCGGCCTGGCGGTTGTGCAATTGGCGGCTCTGGCAGCACCGCCGTTGCGCTTCGTCGCTGGCAGCGATGCGCTGAGTGTCGTCGAAGCCAAGCTGGACCAGGTTCGCGCCGATCTTGAACGCTGGCGCTCGCTGTCCACCTCCACCGATTTTCCTCAATAAAGGCCTCTGTCATGACTGACCTCATCACCCGCGTAGAACAGCTGGAAATTCGCTTCGCCCTGGAGCGCCTGATCAGTGAGTACGCCCACGCCTTCGACGCCCGCGACGAAACACTGCTGCGCAGCATCTGGCACGACGACGCACGGCTGGACCTCGGTGCCGCGTTCGGCTGCCATGACGGCGTCGCCGCGATCATTGCTTCCGCCCACCTCAACTGGGCAGCCATGCCGCATATGCATCACTGGATGGCCAACCCGCTGATCGACATCAGCGGCGATACCGCCAGCGCGAGGGTTGCGGTGGATTGCCTGTGCACCCATAACGAACTGGGGCAGGTGCAGATCAGCGGTCTTTATCACGATCGGTTCGAACGCCGGCAAGGGCAATGGGCGTTCAGCGAGCGGCGCTTTGAGCTGCATTTCCTGACACCACTGGCCGCCTGGAAGCCGGTGGCAGGGCTGGAGGCGTAGATCCATGCTCGACAAGGGTAGCGTGTTTGGCCGATTATTCGTGTCCGCCAAACGCCACCCGCCTTGAAGCAGGAGCCTTGTACCTTGAGTTCGCAGAAAACCGTGACCGTTACACCGCCCAACTTTCCATTGAACGGCAAGGTAGCGCCCCCCGGCTCCAAATCCATTACCAACCGTGCCTTGCTGCTGGCGGCCCTGGCCAAGGGCACCAGTCGCTTGAGCGGCGCGCTGAAAAGCGATGACACTCGCCACATGTCGGTGGCCCTGCGGCAGATGGGCGTGGTGATCGATGAACCGGACGACACCACGTTCGTCGTCACCAGCCTGGGCAAGCTGCAATTGCCGGCGCAGCCGTTGTTTCTCGGCAACGCCGGCACGGCGATGCGCTTCCTCACCGCTGCCGTGGCCACTGTACAAGGCACCGTGGTGCTGGACGGCGATGCCTACATGCAAAAACGCCCGATCGGCCCGCTGCTGGCGACCCTCGGCCAGAATGGCATCCAGGTCGACAGCCCAACCGGTTGCCCACCCGTGACCGTCCATGGCACTGGCCGCGTGCAAGCCAAGCGTTTCGAGATCGACGGCGGCCTGTCGAGCCAGTACGTGTCGGCGCTGCTGATGCTGGCGGCGTGCGGCGAAGCGCCGATTGAAGTAGCGCTGACCGGCAAGGACATTGGCGCCCGTGGCTATGTCGACCTGACCCTGGACTGCATGCGCGCCTTCGGTGCCCAGGTGGACATCGTCGATGAAAGCACCTGGCGCGTGGCCCCGACCGGCTACACCGCACACGACTACCTGATCGAGCCTGACGCTTCCGCCGCCACCTATCTGTGGGCTGCCGAAGTGCTGACCGGTGGCCGCATCGACCTCGGTGTCGCCCCGCAGGATTTCACCCAGCCCGATGCCAAGGCCCAGGAAGTGATCGCGCAGTTCCCGCAGATGCCGCCGGTGGTCATTGGCTCGCAGATGCAGGATGCCATTCCAACCCTCGCCGTACTGGCCGCGTTCAACAACACGCCGGTACGCTTCACCGAACTGGCCAACCTGCGGGTCAAGGAATGTGACCGGGTGCAGGCCCTGCATGACGGCCTGAATAAAATCCGTCCGGGCCTGGCGACCATTGAAGGTGATGATTTGCTGGTGGCCAGCGATCCGGCCCTGGCGGGCACCACGTGCAACGCGCTGATCGACACCCACGCCGACCACCGCATCGCGATGTGCTTTGCCTTGGCTGGCTTGAAGGTCTCGGGGATCAGGATCCAGGACCCGGACTGCGTCGCCAAGACCTATCCCGAGTACTGGAAAGAGCTGGAAAGCCTTGGGGTTCATCTGACCTGGTAAGCCGCCGGCGCCGGTAACGGGAGGGAGACTGCATGACGATTCGCCAACCCTGCCCACCCGGCGCCTGCGACTGCAATCGTGAGCAACTGCTCGACCTTCCCGGCGCCGATGCACGCATCCTGCACCTGACGCGCCAGGAAGAAAAACGCCTGCTCGAACGCCTCGAAAACCTGCAAAGCCTGCCCGATCTTGAGCGCATGCAACAGCTGATGTATCAGCAACTGGGCATTCGCGTGCATATCGCGCCGGGCCATACGGAAGTGAAGACGATGCGCGGGATTCAGATCGTTATCGATGACTTGCCGGGGTTGTGTCGCAAGACCCGGCAGTCGATTCCAGCGGCGATTCGCAAGGGCATGGAGAAGCGCCCGGAGATTGCGTATCGGTTGCTGGATGCTCATGACTTGTTTCGCGAGGGTTGAGGGCCGCGTTCCATTTGCGGCGATTTTCACGCTTGAGTCTGCGGGCCGTTTTGTATTCGAGGCGAGCCTGGGCCATCTCCTGAGTACGCGGGGGCCGAAGGCCGGCTTTGTAGCGCTTGCGTTCGTGACGAAGTAGAACGAGTTCTGCGCGCATTTGGCGGTGGCGTTTAGTGTTCAGGAGGTAGAGGCCTAGAAGCGAGAACAAAAGCCCTGTCGAGAAAGTAAAAAGATCTGGTGTGTAGCTGATAGTGAACATCACCGCAGAAAAGCTCAGCACACAACAGCCAACCATTATCCAGACTCCCCACGCTCGCCCTCGCACAACAAGAGCATTTCCCACCGACAAGATCACTGACATTACGCCCATATCAAGACCCGAGTAATTGCGGTAACCAGAAATCCGATGTAGATAGGTGCTGCCCAAAAGCGCGCTCGCCATAACAAGCGCAAGAAGCGCGCAAAAAAAAGCACCAATAAAAACCGGGCCATACCGAGCCAGAAAGGCCTGACGTGAATGCCTCAATTCCATCATTCAAACTCTTCGTATAGGCCGATAGCGACGGTTCTAATATTCCCGGACAAACCGCTGCCGGTAATACTCATAGACGCGCCAATCGCATCCTTTATTTGCGTGACCGTCGCTTGATGCGCGGGATTCAGTTCGTTATCGATGACTTGCCGGGGTTGTGTCGCAAGACCCGGCAGTCGATTCCGGCAGCGATTCGCAAGGGCATGGAGAAACGGCCGGAGATTGCGTATCGGTTGCTGGATGCTCATGACTTGTTTCGCGAGGGTTGAGGGCAGCCTTCCATTTGCGGCGATTTTCACGCTTGAGCCTGCGGGCCGTTTTGTATTCGAGGCGAGCCTGGGCCATCTCCTGAGTACGCGGGGGCCGAAAACCGGCTTTGTAACGCTTGCGTTCGTGACGAAGTAGAACGAGTTCTGCGCGCATTTGGCGGTGGCGGTGGGTATTGAGCAGGTAGAGGCTTAGCAGCGGGAACAGCAGCCCCGTTGTGTAGATAAAAACATGGGGCTGATAGCTGTAGGTGAACAGCACAATGAAAAAGCTCATCACACAACTGCCTGCCAGTATCCAGACGCCCCAGTCGCGACCTCGGAGGATAAGAAAGTTGCCCGCTGACAAGATAATGGAAGCGATGCCCACATCCAGCCCCGTGTAACTACGATAAGCAGGCACGCCTCGCATGTAGGTACTACCCATCGACGACCCCGCTACCGCAAGAGCAAAAAGCGCAAACATAAAAGCACAGACGAAAACCGGAAAATAGTGAGCCATAAAAGCTCTAGGGGAATTTCTCAGTTCCATTATTCAAATTCTTCATATAGGCCGATGGCCAGTGTCCGGATATTCCCGGAGACGCCGCTGCCTATGACACTCATGGTTGCACCCACTCCTGCCCCCGCAATCGCCGGGTCAGCATCGATCGCGGCAAACAACCGGCCGAGGTCGATACTGCCTTCGATCCGTTTGCGGGTGGTGCGATAGGCAGCTGGAAAACCGTCCTTCAAGACGCTGGAAGTCATTCCTTTACTCCTGGATTCCACGAGAACGCAAAGAGTAAGACTGAGCCGCCTGAAAGGTTGTCAGAAAGGTCCTCCTTTCCAGACTGACATTTCCCGATCACCTCTCCATACCTTGTGGGCAATCATTCCAATTGGAAAAGTACGCCCGTGCTACTAATTCCCTCTTCCCCCCGCAAACGACCACTCATCCGCCGCCGTCGTCGTAATCACCACCATCACATCCTCAGGGCTCAGCCCAATCGCAGCCTCCAGCCGCTCCACCAACACCTGGTAAAACCGCCGTTTGGTCTCGGTATCACGAGGTTTACCGCCCGTGATCGCGATAAGTACATAGTCGTGGCTGCGCGGGCCGCCCAAATAGTTGGGGTCGATGATCATCTCGCCAATTTCGTGCTGGTGGATCACGTGGAAGCGATCCGCGTCAGGAATCTTGAAGCTTTCAACCAGAGCGTCATGCAATCCCTGTGAAAGTGCTTGCAGATACTCAGGGGATTTCCCGCGGTGCAGGGAGATTCGGGCGTAAGGCATGGTGGTTACTCCGCAGGATGGATGGCTGCCAACAGGTTCAGCGCCGACGCCGCTGTCGGCCACCCGGAGTAAAACGCCAGGTGAGTGATGACTTCACCCAGTTCCTCGACGCTCAAGCCATTGCCAACCGCCCGCTGCAAGTGAAACGGTAGTTGCTCCAGACGGTACATCGCCACCAGTGCCGCCACGGTGATCAGGCTGCGCTCCCTGGGCGACAGGCCCTCGCGCTCCCAGATATCGGCGAACAGCACGTCGCGGGTCAGCTCGGTAAATTTGTTGCTCATGGACGCTCGCTCCGACAATTCAGTTGACGGGCAAAAACTAGCAAGCCAGGATCATTCCGAATATCAGATTTAATAGCATCCACCATCCCGTTTTAATGGACCATTCAATGCGCCGCCCCACCTTCGACCTTGATGTACTGCGCACCTTCGTCACCGGCGTCGAGCTGAACAGCTTTGCCAAGGCGGCGGATCGCCTGGGCCGTTCGACCTCAGCCGTCAGCGCGCAATTAAAGAAACTCGAAGAACAGGTCGGCACGCCGGTGCTGAGCAAATCCGGGCGCGGGCTGGTGCTGACGCCGGTGGGTGAAGCGCTGCTCGGCCACGCCAGGCGGTTGCTGGACCTCAATGACACTGTCTTCAGCAGCCTTAACGAAACCCAAACCGCAGGCACTTTGCGCCTCGGTTTGCAGGAGGATTTCGGCGAGCATGTGCTCAGTGACATCCTGCGGCGCTTCGCCAGGCTTTATCCGATGATCAGCCTTGAAGTGCGGATAGGCCGCAATGCCGAGCTGTTGACCCTGATCGACAGCGCGAGCCTGGAACTGGCGCTGACCTGGGAAACCGGTCAGACATCGTCCTGCCGCACCCGCCTGGGGCAAACACCCATGCACTGGATCGGGCCCCGGGACAAACCCCAACTACCGCGCGCCGAGGACGCGCCGCTGCCGCTGGTGATGTTCGAGGCACCCTGCGTATTGCGCAGCGCCGCCACCGAAGCCCTGGACCGCGCCGGCATTGCCTGGCGCATTGCCTTGACCAGCCCCAGCGTGGGTGGGATCTGGGCGGCGGTCGATGCCGGGTTGGGTGTGACCTTGCGCACCCGTATCGGTTTGCCTGCGCACCTACGTGTACTCGACGGTCTGCCGCTGGTGCCGTCCCTTGGCTATGAATTGCATTGCAGCCATCCAGCGCCAGGCTCTGCGGTCGCACAGCTGGCAGCGCTCATACAGAGCAGCCTGGTTCAGGCGGTTTCGCAGGGTTGCAGGGTGACGAACAGTTGTCGCCCCAACTTCGCCGCCGTCTCCAGATGCTGTTCGGCAGCGCCGCTTTCCGAGTCCAGCAGCAGCTCGGATGTCAGCACTTTCGCACCGCAGTAATCAAAGATCCCATGGTCGATTTGCGTGCGCATGGCGTCGGCATAGCCGTGGCGTTCAAACACCCCTTCGTCCGCCCCGCCAACGCCCAGTAAGTGCACCTGCAAGTGGCCGAGTTTTTTCACCACCTTCGTCTCAAGGCTGTAGTCGATCGCCCAACCGTTGACGAATACCCGGTCGATCCAGCCCTTGAGCAAGGCCGGCATCGACCACCAGAAGATCGGGTACACCAGCACCAAGGCGTCGGCGCGGTCGAGTCGGGCCTGTTCGGCCAGTACGTCGGCCGGCTGCGTGGCGCGGGTGCGATGCACTTTATGGTCGGCGGCGTTGTAACGCGGGTCGAAACCTTCAGCGGCGAGGTCGGCGATCTCGAAGGTGTGCCCTGCGGCAGTGATGCCGGCAGCAGCCTGTTTGGCGAGGCTGTGGGTGAGGGATTGTGGGTCGTGATGGGCAACAACGATCAGCGCGTGCATGGCAGTGACTCCGTCGGGGGGTGGCGATGAGCAGGCAAATTGAGTAGGCTTGAGCTAAGTTACCGTTGGTAAGTTACTTTTGGTATATAAGCATGTCAAGCGATCAATCCCCTGCCCCTCGCCGTCGCCTGTCCCGGGATGACCGGTTGCGCCAGCTGCTCGACGTGGCCTGGCAACTGGTGCGGGAAGAAGGCACCGATGCCCTGACCCTCGGGCATCTGGCCGAGTTGGCCGGCGTTACAAAGCCGGTGGTGTATGACCATTTCGGCGATCGCGCGGGGCTGCTGGCCGCGCTGTATGAAGATTTCGACGCGCGGCAGAACCAGGTGTTTGCCGCTGCAATCGAGGCCAGCGAACCCACCCTGGATGATCGCGCCCGGGTGATTGCCTCGTGTTATGTGGACTGTGTGTTGTTGCAGGGGCGGGAAATTCCGGGAGTGATTGCGGCCCTGGCCGGCAGCCCGGAACTGGAAACCATCAAACGCGAGTACGACGTGATTTTCCTCGGCAAGTGTCGCGATGCCCTCGCCCCCTTTGCCGTGGACGGTGTGATTGGCCAGCCCGGTTTACGCGCAATGCTGGGCGCGGCGGACGCCTTGTCCCATGCTGCGGCCAGCGGGGAGATCAGCCCGCTGGAGGCGCAAGAGGAGCTGTTTGCGAGCATCAAGTCGATGGTGAGTCGAGGCGCGCGTTAGCCCAGCCTTGCGTGCACGAACATCCGAGCCTTGTGGGTCATCTGGTCGAAGTGACGATCACGCTGTTTTTCGGCATCGACCATCGCCCGCTTGCCGTGCTTTTGCAGGAGGTAGGTGTGGATCTGCCGCACCTCCAGCGAGCTGTAGATCGACGCCACATCCAGCAACCCCATCAAGCCGTCAGTGCTGTAGTCGCGGGTGTTCATCAACACCTGGGTACCGCGCACACCGCGCAGTTGAAAGCCCATGGACTCGAACGCCGGGACCTTCTCCACTGCGCAGGTCAGTTCGGCATGGGGGTAGCGGGCCAGCATGTCCTGCATCATCGCCCGCGCCACGCCTTTGCGCCGATGGCTGGCGTGCACCGCCATGTAAGCCACGCCGCACGCCTCGGGATCGTCCTTCACCGGCAGGTACAGCAGGAAGCCGATCACCTGCTCCTGCGCGTCCAGCGCGACGATCAATTCCACCGCAATGCCCTTGGACCCGCCCAGCGCTTCCAGGTACAGGTGCACCTCGTAGCCGATGGCGTACTGGTAGACGTTGTACAGCAGGTTGCTTGGCGGGATGGCGACCATGCTGATGTCCGTCAGGTAGTCGACCACCATCTGCAGGATCTGCGCGTTGATCGGCTCGGGGCATGGGTTTTCGTAATGGGTAAGGCTGAACATTTGAATTCCTGGTGTTTCATTTTAAGGCCCGGCGGATTGTACCTGCTGAAGGGCCGCCGTGGACCCGCAAGCACCCATTGTGGCGAGGGAGCTTGCTCCCGCTGGGCTGCGTAGCAGCCCCATTAAGCGCGCCGCGTTCTTTTCGCGGGAAACAGGATGCCGGTTTTGGGGCTGCTTCGCAGCCCAGCGGGAGCAAGCTCCCTCGCCACAGGGGAGCTGGATGTCCGGGCTCGGCTCATTGCGCACATACCTCCCGCAGGCAACCGCGCAGCCAGCGATGGGCCAGGTCGGCGTCCAGGCGCGGGTGCCAGAGCATCGAGACGGTGAAGTCCGGGAACACGAACGGCAGCGCAAAGCGGTAGAGGTCGCTGTGCAGGTTGGCGGTATGCCGCTCCGGCACGCTGGCGATCAGGTCGGTGCTGCGGGCCAGGGCCAGGGCGGTCGAGAAGCCGGCGACGATGGTCACCACGTCCCGGGTCAGCCCGAGCGCTTCAAGGGCTTGATGGATCTGGCCTTGATCACGGCCACGCCGGGACACGTAGATGTGCTGGCCTTCGGCGAAGCGCTGCGGCGTGACTTCGCCCTGGCTGAGCGGATGGCCCTTGCGCACCACGCCGATAAACCGGTCGCGGAACAGCGCCTGGGTCAGCACCTCGGGGCTGGCGCTGCTGTCGACCACGCCGGTTTCAAGGTCGACACTGCCATCGCGCAGCGGCGTGCTGCCTTTGTCCGGCTTGTGCACGAAGCGCAACCGCACGCCAGGCGCTTCCCGGGCGGTCCGCGTCAACAGCGCCGGGCCGAAGTTTTCAACAAATCCGTCGCTGGTGCGCAAGGTGAAGGTGCGTACCAGTTGGCTCACATCCAGCGTCGCAGCGGGTCGCAACACCGCTTCGGCGTCCTGCACCAACTGACTGACCTGTTCGCGCAACGCCAGAGCGCGCGGCGTAGGTACCAGGCCGCGGCCGGCACGGACCAATAACGGATCGCCGGTGGTTTCCCGCAGTCGCGCCAGCGCCCGGCTCATTGCCGACGGGCTCAGGCGCAAGCGTTGAGCGGCACGGGCGACGCTGCCTTCGGCGAGCAACACATCCAGGGTGACCAGCAGATTGAAATCAGGTGTCGACACGGCAAACCTCATAGGGCGTTTGGCGCACGTATAAAGTGCAAATGCTGCGCCTTCCGCCATGTTAGGTGACGGCGTAGATTTCTGACAGCGGTCAAACCCTGGAGCCTCTTGATGAAATCACCTGCACCCCGTGGCGCTCTCGTCGCCCTGTCACTGTCCATTTTGCTGGCGTCCTTGGGCACCAGCATCGCCAACGTCGGCCTGCCGAGCCTGGTGCAGGCGTTTGATGCATCGTTCCAGGCGGCGCAGTGGGTGGTGCTCGCCTACTTGCTGGCGATTACCGCGGTGATCGTCAGCGTCGGGCGCCTGGGCGACCTGATGGGCCGCAGCCGCCTGCTCTTGGCCGGGTTGTTGCTTTTCACCGTTGCCTCGGCCCTGTGCGGCATGGCTCCGTCCCTCGGGCTGTTGATTGCGGCCCGCGCCCTGCAAGGCCTGGGCGCGGCGGTCATGATGGCGATGACCATGGCGCTGGTGGGCGAGACCGTGGCCAAGGAACGCACCGGCCGCGCCATGGGGTTGCTGGGCACGATGTCGGCCATGGGTACCGCGCTGGGGCCAAGCCTTGGCGGGGTGTTGATCGCGGGGTTTGGCTGGCGCGCGCTGTTTTTCATCACCGTGCCGCTGGGTTTGCTGACATTTGCCCTCGCCCGGCGTTATCTGCGCGTCGACCGCCATGGGCTACAGCCCGCGCAATCCGGGTTCAGTTTCTTGTCGACTTTACGGGATTCAACGCTAAGCGCTGGCCTGGCCATGAGCGCGCTGGTATCGGCGGTGATGATGGCGACCTTGGTGGTCGGGCCCTTCTACCTGACCCACGGTGCAGGCCTCGACCCTGCCTGGATGGGCCTGACAATGGCAGTCGGGCCCTGCGTTTCGGCATTGACAGGCATCCCTGCGGGACGTTTGACCGACCGTTTCGGCAGCGGCCCGATGACCATCGCCGGGCTGCTGGCGATGCTGGCGGGGTGCCTGCTGCTCTCCCTGGCGCCGCTGAACCTTGGGGTTGCCGGGTACGTCGCCCCGCTGATCATCCTCACCCTCGGCTACGCCCAGTTTCAGGCCGCCAACAACACCGCGGTGATGAGCGACGTACTGCCAGACCGCCGTGGCGCAGTCGCCGGCTTGCTCAACCTGTCGCGCAATGTGGGGCTGATCGCGGGCGCCTCGGCATTGGGTGCTGTCTTTGCGCACGTTTCAGGTGACCTCTCCACGGCCACTCCCGCCGACGTGGGAAGTGGGATGCAAGCCACGTTCGGCGTGGCATTGGCACTGATTGGTGTAGGTCTTTTCCTGGCCCTACGCGCCCGGTTCCGCGTAACACCTGTCTTGACAAGGTAAAATCGTAACGACTATTGTCTGACAACCTGATTACCAAGGTTTTCCCATGCTTGAGCTCCAGCGCCCTGATTCGCTCGTTATGCGCGTTGTCAGCGCCATTCGTGCAGAAATCGATTCCGGCCAACTGGCGCCCGAAGCGCGCCTGCCCACCGAACAGCAACTGGCTGAACAACTCAATGTCAGCCGTTCGGTGGTGCGCGAAGCGATTGCCCAGCTCAAGGCCGACGGCGTACTGACTGCGCGGCGTGGCCTGGGCTCATTTATCTCGCAAACCCCGGCCGGCACCGTGTTCCGCTTCCCGGAAAAAAACGGTCGCCGCCCGGACCTGGCGCAAATGTTCGAAGTGCGCCTGTGGATCGAAACCCAGGCCGCCTCGATTGCCGCCCAACGCCGCGACGCCGCCGACCTGCAGCGCATGAAGACCGCCCTGCAGGAAATGCACGACAAACGCGCCGACTTCGACTCCGCCGCCCTGGCCGATGTGGAATTCCACCGCGCCATCGCCGAGGCCAGCAAGAACGACTATTTCGTGGCCTTCCATGACTTCCTCAGAAGCCAACTGGCCAGCGCCCGCAAGACCGCCTGGGAAAACTCCGCCACCCGCTTTGTCAGCGGCTCGGCCGATGCCACCCAGGAACACACCGCGCTCTACCAGGCCATCGTCGACGGTGATGCCCAAGGCGCCGCCGCCTGTGCCGAGGCTCACTTGCGCGCCGCAGCAAGGCGCCTGCATCTGGAACTGCCCGCTATCAATTAACCGATCCGAACCCTTTTAAAGCGTGCCGATGGCGCGCTGTTTTTTTAACAAAACCATTAGTCTGACAACCTGATAAGCAGACTGAAATGCGTAGGTACCCAAAACAATGATTTATGACTTTTGCATCATCGGCGGCGGCATCGTCGGTTTGGCCACCGCGATGGAGTTGCTCAAGCGCCAGCCCAACGCCTCGCTGGTGATCCTGGAAAAGGAAAGCCAGCTGGCCAAGCACCAGACCGGCCATAACAGCGGCGTGATCCATGCCGGCATCTACTACGCGCCGGGCAGCCTCAAGGCCGACTTGTGCAAACGTGGCGCCGAAGCGACCAAGCAGTTCTGCACCGAGCACGGGATCAAGTTCGAGGTGTGCGGCAAGTTGCTGGTGGCTTCGACTGATCTGGAAGTACAACGGATGGAAGCGCTGTACGCCCGCTCGCAGCTCAACGGCATGAAAGTCGAACGCCTGGACGCCGACCAGTTGCGCCAGCGCGAACCGAACATCGTCGGGCTGGGCGGGCTGTTTCTCGACGCCACCGGCATTGTCGATTACCGCGAAGTCTGCGAAACCATGGCCCGGGTGATTCGTCGCGCCGGCGGGGAAATCTGCCTGGAACGCACCGTCACTGCGATCGTCGAGGACACCGACAAAGTCACCGTCAGCACCCGGGGCGAAAGCTGGCAGGCCAGGCATCTGGTGGTGTGTGCAGGTTTGCAATCGGACCGCCTGGCCGTGATGGCCGGCGTCAAGATCGACCACCAGATCATCCCGTTCCGTGGCGAATACTTCCGCTTGCCGGAATCGAAGAACACCATCGTCAACCACCTGATCTACCCGATTCCCGACCCGGAGCTGCCCTTCCTCGGCGTGCACCTGACCCGCATGATCGACGGCAGCGTCACCGTTGGCCCGAATGCCGTACTCGGCCTGGGTCGCGAGAACTACCGCAAATTCTCGGTGAACTGGCGCGACGTGGCGCAGTACGCGAGCTTCCCGGGCTTCTGGAAAACCATCTGGCAGAACCTCGGTTCGGGCAGCGTCGAGATGAAGAACTCGCTGTTCAAGTCCGGCTACCTGGAGCAGTGCCGCAAGTACTGCCCATCGCTCAACATCGAAGACCTGCTGCCTTATGAAGCCGGCATCCGCGCCCAGGCCGTGATGCGCGACGGCACCCTGGTGCACGACTTCCTGTTCGCCCAGACCCCGCGAATGCTCCACGTGTGCAATGCGCCCTCACCCGCTGCCACCTCCGCGATTCCCATCGGTTCGATGATCGCCGACCGCATGTTCAAGCCCCACTGACGCACCGCACCACGCCTCACTTTGACAATAAATATAATGACTCATAAGGAAGTACAGAATGACGGCTACAGCCCGCACCCCGGACGTTGAAACCCCCGAGCAAACCAGGAAACGCCTGCGCAAAGTCGCGGCCGCGACGATCTTCGGTTCGATGCTGGAGTGGTATGATTTTTACCTGTACGCCACCATGGCGGCGATTGTGTTCTCGAAGATTTTCTTCGATAACAGCGACCCGAAAGCCGCTACGCTGATGGCGTTTTCCACCTTTGCCATCGGCTTCATCGCGCGCCCGTTCGGCGGCATTCTGTTTGGCTACCTGGGCGACAAGTTCGGGCGTAAACAAGTGCTGGTGCTGACCTTCTGCATGATGGGCGTGTGCACCACGTTGATCGGGCTGATCCCCAGCTACGCCTCCATCGGCATCTGGGCGCCGATCGTGCTGGTGTTTATCCGCATCATCCAGGGCCTGGGGGCCGGTGCCGAACTGTCCGGCGCGGCGGTTACCTCCTACGAGCACGCCTCAGAAGGCAAGCGCGGCAGCCAGGGTGCGTGGCCGGCGCTCGGGCTGAACCTGGGCTTGCTGCTGTCTTCGCTGACCGTGTACCTGCTGACCATCAACGGCAATGAATTCCTGCTGGCCGGCGGCTGGCGGATTCCGTTCATTTGCAGCATCGCGCTGGTGGGTGTGGGCCTGTGGGTGCGCAACAGCATCCCGGAAACCCCGGAATTCAAGGAACTGAGCAAGGAAACCGCAAAGGCCAAGGCGTCGCCGCTCAAGGCGCTGTTCAAGAACGACCTCAAGGGCCTGGCCGTGGTGTTCTTCGTGGCAATTGGCTACAACGCGCTGAGCTACATCTTCAAGACCTTTTCCCTGGCTTACCTCACCCAGTTCAAGGGTGTCGATGTGCACGTCACGTCGCTGTCGGTGACCATTGCCAGCCTGATCGCCATCGTCGCCGTGCCATGCTTCGGCTGGTTGTGCGACAAGTGGAGCAGCAAGACCGTGCTGATGCTCGGCGGCCTGCTGTCGCTGCTGTTTGCCTACCCGTTCCTTGCGCTGCTCAATACCGGTGAAAGCCTGATGATCTACGTCGCCATTGGCGTGGGCACCGGCATCCTCGCGCCGATGATGTTTGCGCCGCAGGGTTCGTTCCTGAGCCGCCAGTTCCCGACCCAGACCCGCTCCTCGGGCTTTGGCACCGGGCGGGAAATCGGCACCGCGATCGCAGGTGGCCTGGCGCCATTAGGGGCGTTGTCGATGGTGGCGGCGTCGGCCACTCACTCCACTGATGGCGTTGTGATAATCCTCGCGATCTCGTCCCTGCTGGTGGTGGTGTTCGCCTTGTGCGATCAGGGCCGTAAACACTCGGCATTCAAGAACTGAGGCAAAAAGTTCGGACCAACGGGTGCATGGATGCCCCTTCATCGCGCATCATGGGCACTTTCAAGCTCAAGGGAAACGTCCATGCGCGTTCTGTCATTGATGATGGGTCTTACGACGCTGGCCGCCAGTCTGGTGTTTACCGCCCAGGCGCAGGCGGGTGAAGAAAGCCTGTTGGTCGATTCGATCAATCAATACCGCAGCCAGGTCCAGCGCTGCGGCAACCAGGGTTCCCAGGAATTGCCACCGCTGGCCAGCGACACGCGGCTGGTGTTGCCGGTCAACAGTGTCGGCGACTTGCAGCAGGCGCTGGCGAGGGCGGCGTACCCGATGGTCAACGTCCAGGCCATCAGCCTGTCCGGGCCCAGGAACGCCGAAGCCGCGATGAAAGCCGTGCGCGAAAGTTTCTGCCGGGTGGTGCTCGACCCGCAGTTCATTGATATCGGCGTGAGCAACAGCGGCCAGGACTGGCGCATCGTGCTGGCCCGCCCGCTGCTGACCAGCGGCCTGGGCGAGACCCAGACCGAAGGCAAGAAGGTGCTCGACCTGATCAACACCGCCCGCCAGCAACCACGCCAATGTGGCGCCCAGGCCTTTGCCGCCACCACACCCCTGAGCTGGAACGAAGCACTCGCCAACGCCGCCGCCGGCCACGCGCGCAACATGGCCAACGGCAACTTCTTCGATCACCTGGACCACGATGGCCGCACCCCGGGTGACCGGGCTGAACTGGCAGGCTACATCGGCCAGCAGATCGGCGAGAACATCGCCGCCGGCATGGACACCCCACGCAAGGTGGTCGACGGCTGGCTGGCCAGCCCCGGGCACTGTGCCAACCTGATGAACCCGCAGTTCCGCGAAATGGGCGCCGCCTACGCCATGGACCCGAAAAGTGATGCCGGCATCTACTGGACCGGTTTGTTTGGCGTGCAGCAGCAATAACGGTTTGTATCCCAACGTATCTTCCCGGCGAGGCGACACACTGCGAGGTGCAGGGCCCCGGCGATGACACATTGCGGATACGCCGGCGCGGTTTCCTGTGCACACCGGCCCACCCCGGGCCACTTGCGAGGAAACCGTCATGTCCCAGAACAGCACCGTGCTCTACACCGGCAAAACCCACACCACCGGCGGGCGTGAAGGCGCGTCCCACAGCGATGACCTGCACCTGGACATCAAGCTGTCGCCGCCCGGCTCCAAGGCGCCCGGCACCAACCCCGAGCAACTGTTTGGTGCCGGCTGGTCCGCCTGCTTTATCGGCGCAATGGGCAAAGCCGCACAAACCCTTCACATCCGCCTGCCCGCCGACACGGCAGTGAGTGCCGAAGTGGACCTGGTGAACAGCCCGGAAGATGGCTATTACCTACAGGCGCGCCTGCGGGTCAGCCTGCCGGGTATCGAACACTCGGCGGCGCAGGCACTGGTGGACCGTGCCCACCAGACGTGCCCGTATTCCAAGGCCACCCGCGGCAATATCGCGGTAACGATTACGGTGGCCTGAAGGGAGCTCAGCGAAGCATTATCCGGCCGAGACACTAAAGTGCCATCTAGTGGATAATCCCGCTGAACTGGCTGAGTCCCGGGATGTCTGTAGCTTGGCATCCCTACCTCAGCGAACCGTGGCAAGAAGGCGTTCACCGAATGACAAACTGGCTGCAAGGCGGCGGCGAAATGGCCGAACGGGTCCGGCATCACGACTGGGCCAATACGCCATTGGGGCCTTTGGAACACTGGCCGGACGTACTGAAGACCACCGTCGCCCTGTGCCTTGCCTCCAGTTTCCCCCAGGCGATCGTCTGGGGGCCTGCGCTGATCACGCTTTACAACGACGGGTTTATCCCGATTCTCGGCGACAAGCCGGATGCCCTCGGGCGGCCATTCAACGAGATCTGGCAGGAAGCCTGGCCCCAGATCAGTCCGATCGCGGATGCCGCCTTCGCAGGTGAAGCCACCTTTATCGAAAACTTCCCGCTGACGATCGAACGCGGCGGCGCGCCGGAGCAGGCGTACTTCACCTTCTGCTACAGCCCGATCCGCGACGTACAGGGCAAGGTGGTCGGCATGCTCGACACCGTGACCGAAACCACCGCCACCGTGGTTTTGTCCCAGCGCCTGGCCGAGCTGAATGCAAGCCTGGAGCAGCGCGTCACCGAAAGGACCACCCTGCTGACCCAGACCGAAGCCGCCTTGCGTCAATCGCAAAAGCTTGAAGCCATCGGCCAGTTGACCGGTGGCGTGGCCCACGACTTCAACAACCTGCTGACCATCATTCGCTCATCCGTCGACTTCCTGCGGATGCCGAGCCTGTCCGAAGAGCGTCGCCAGCGCTACATGAGCGCGGTCACCGACACCGTGGACCGGGCCGGCAAATTGACCAGCCAGTTGCTCGCATTTGCCCGGCGCCAGCCGCTGAACCCGGAAGTGTTCGATGCAGGCCTGCGGGTGAAAAACATCGGCGAGATGCTTGAGACGGTGACTGGCGCGCGGATTCATGTGCACGTCGAACTGCCCGGGCAGCCGTGCTACATCCGCGCCGACTCCAGCCAGTTTGAAACCGCCCTGATCAACATCGCCCTCAACGCCCGGGACGCGATGAACGGCCAGGGTAGCCTGACCCTGCGACTGGACGCCGATCAAGCACTGCCGAGCATCCGTGGTGACGCCGGTTCACGCCAGGCGTTCATCGCCATTTCACTCACCGACACCGGCAGCGGGATTCCCGGGGAGACGTTCGAGCGCATCTTCGAACCCTTCTTCACCACCAAGGAAGTCGGCAAGGGCACCGGCCTGGGACTGTCCCAGGTGTTCGGCTTCGCCAAGCAATCGGGCGGCAACGTCGATGTGGCCAGCCAGGTCGGCCAGGGCACGGTGTTTACCCTGTACTTGCCGCAAGTGGTACCTGAAGAGAGCTTCCAACGAGACACCCCGGACACCTGCGGGTTGATCACCGAATGCGCCCAGCGCCATATCCTGGTGGTGGAAGACAACCTGGAAGTGGGCCGCTTTGCCAATCAGATCCTCCAGGACCTCGGCTACCGGACCACCTGGGCAACCAATGCCGAACAGGCGCTGGAACTGGCCGGCGCAGACGCGTTGGGGTTCGATGCAGTGTTTTCCGATGTGGTGATGCCCGGCATCACCGGGGTGGCCCTGGCCAGGGAACTGCGACGCCGCCGGCCCGGCCTGCCGGTGGTACTGACCTCGGGCTACAGCGAGGAGCTGGCGGAAAGCGGCTATGAAGGCCTGGTGTTCCTGCCCAAGCCCTACTCGGCCGACCAGGTCTCACAGGTGCTGGCCAAGGCGCTGCTCAAGGGCTGAGGCCTATTCCGCGACGGCCACCTGGTTACGCCCGAGGGCCTTGGCGCGGTACAGCGCCTTGTCTGCGGTGTTCATCAGGCCGTGCAGGTCCTGGTCCACCGCGCGGGCCCAGGCCACGCCGAGGCTGGCGGTCAACCCCTGGACCGGCTCGCTGGTCAGCCCGGCGATGGCCTTGATCAACTGCTCGGCGATGTCCCGCCCGGTCTCCAGCGACGTATCCGGCAGCAGCACCGCAAACTCCTCGCCCCCCAGCCGCCCATACACATCGGCCTGGCGAAACGACGCGCTGATCACCCCGCCGATCTGACGCAGCACCTGGTCCCCGGCCTGGTGCCCGTAGGTGTCATTGATGTCCTTGAAGTGGTCCATGTCCATCATCAGCGCGCACAACGGCTGCTGGTTATGCCGGCACTGTTCGTAGAGCAACTGCGCGTGCTCGAAAAACGCCCGGCGGTTCATCAGGCCGGTGAGTTCGTCGGTTTGTGCGGCGCGGGTGGAGATGTTGTGGGCACGCTCCATTTGCCGGGTCAGGCGAAAGGCTTTTTCCAGGGCATCCGACAGCTTGCGCGTGGCGCCACCGACAAACGAAGAGAACACCAGCACCGCCAGGGCCATGCCGACTTGCATCGACGACGGTTGAAACAGCAGCCACAGGGTGCACGGCAGCAGTACCAGGCCCATGGAGACCAGGGTCATGTAGCGATAGGCCGAATAACACGAGACTGCGCTGACCGACATGCCCACGGTGAACAACATCACCAGGGCCTGGGACAGGCGGTCGTCGGTGGGCATCAGGACGAATGCGCCGATGCCCCAGACCCCGGCCGACAACATCAACGTTACCCAATAGCGCCGCTCCCAGCGCGCGGGGGTGCGTTCACTGTTGGGGCAGCGAAACCAGTCCATGAACATCCACACCCGCAGCAACGACGTCCCGGCCAATACCACCAGCCAGACCAGCATTACCCGGTGATCAAAACGTTCCCAGCACAGCCAGCACAGCATGGCGGCCGCCATATAACTGCCGAACACTGCAGAGAATGACTGGCGAAACAGCTGGTGCAATCGATCTGTTCGTACCTGCTCCTCGATGAAGCAATCCTGGTCCTGCCCACGCCCAAGGCCATTCATTTGGTCCGCCTGATCTTACTGCCGTGACAAAGTGCCATTGTGGCATCCTGCCAGTAGCCCTAACAACTGAATCAAGCGTGCTAGAGCGCCGAAAGCAGGATAAATATAGGTGAACACCTTCTCGCTCGCTCCAAGGATCAGAGTCCACCCATGAATACCCACCCGATTACCACCGAACGCCTGATTCTCAGGCCCGCAGCGGCCGACGATGTGGCCAGTGTATTTGCCATTTATGGCGATCCCGAGACCAACCGCTACAACCCGGCCGGCCCGTTGACGGACCTGGGCCAAGCCGAGGCCGCCCTGGCTCGCTGGCTGCTGCACTGGGCAGAACATGGTTTCGGCCAATGGGCGATTGCTACACAAGAGGCGCCGGACCGCGTGATCGGCTTTGGTGGCATCACCTTGTACCCCTACAACGACGTTGAGCGGATCAACCTGGGCTACCGCTTTGCGGTCAGCGCCTGGGGCCAGGGCTATGCAACCGAGATTGCCAGGGCGGCGTTGCAGTTTGCCTTTGTCGAACTGGACCAGCCGCAGGTGTACGGCGTGGTGCGTCCGGCGCATATAGCATCGATCAAGGTGCTGGAGAAAATCGGCATGCAGTACATCGATGAGCTGGACGATGTACCCGGTCAGGCGCCGAGCCAGGTGTATGTGGCCCGGCGGGCCCTCTGACCTTTGTATCGCAGTGTGTCCAAACACCGCTGCGATACAAAACCTTTAACCCAACCGCTTTCTCGAAACAGACGGGATACACAACTACGTTCAACTGTGAGCCAGGCACACCACCCGCCGCCGGAGACTCACCATGCACACACAGTTGAACACCCCACCCCGCCGCCTGATGGGCGCGTCGCTGCTGGCCTTTGCGCTGTTGCAGTTCGGTGCCCTCGGCGTCGCCAGTGCACAGGACGCGCAAGCACCTGCGGCTGCCAGCGCAACTGCCCACAGCGCGCTCGGCCCGTTGAAGCATGTGAAAGCCGGCTTGCTGGATGTGGCCTACGCCGAAGTCGGCCCGGCCGATGGCCCGGTGGTGATCCTGTTGCATGGCTGGCCCTACGACATTGACAGCTACTCCGAGGTAGCGCCGCTGCTGGCTGCCCAGGGCTACCGGGTGCTGGTGCCTTACGCCCGCGGCTATGGCGATACCCATTTCCTGTCGGCAAAGACCCTGCGCAACGGCCAGCCGGCCGCCCTCGCCGTCGACCTGATCGACTTCATGGACGCGCTGAAGATCAAGCAGGCCGTGCTCGGCGGCTATGACTGGGGGGCGCGCACCGCCGACATCGTCTCGGCGTTGTGGCCTGAGCGGGTCAAGGCGCTGGTATCGGTCAGCGGCTACCTGATCGGCAACCAGGCCGCGGGCAAGAACCCATTGCCGCCCAAGGCCGAGTTGCAATGGTGGTACCAGTTCTACTTCGCCACCGATCGCGGCGCCGCCGGCTATGCGAAAAACACCCACGACTTTGCCAAGTTGATCTGGCAGATCGCCTCGCCAAAATGGGCATTCGACGACGCCACCTTCGACCGCAGCGCCAAGGGCCTGGACAACCCCGACCACGTCGCCGTATCGATCTTCAACTACCGCTGGCGCCTGGGGCTGGTCCAGGGCGAGAAAAAATACGCTGCGCTGGAGCAGAAACTCGCCACCGCCCCGTCCATCAACGTGCCCACCATCACCATGGAAGGCGACGCCAACGGCGCGCCGCACCCGGCCGCAGAGGACTATGCCAAACGCTTTACCGGCAAGTACGAATACCGCCTGATCAGCGGCGGCATCGGCCACAACCTGCCGCAGGAAGCACCGCAAGCCTTTGCCAAGGCTGTGATCGATGCGGACCACCTGTGATGAAGCGCCTGCATCTTGCTGCACTCGTCGCTGCAACAGCTGCCGTGGTGGCCACCGCTACCGGGTTCGCCTTTGGCGGCCCGGCTACCAGCGAGCCTTCGCCGATCTACGGCGTGACCATTCCCGACGGCTACCGCCAATGGGAGCTGATCGCGCCGGCACAGGAAGCCGACCCGCTGAATGAACTGCGGGTGGTGCTGGGCAATAAAGTGGCGCTCAAGGCGTACCGCGACGGCACGCTGCCCTTCCCCGACGGCACCGTGCTGGCGAAACTGGCCTGGAAGCACGTGCAATCGCCGGAGTTCAAGACCGCGTCGATTCCCGGTGCGGCGACCACCGTGCAGTTCATGGTCAAGGACTCGAAGAAATACGCAGCGACCGGAGGCTGGGGCTTTGGACGGTTCATCAATGGCAAGCCGGTGGACCAGGCGCAGCATGAGACGTGCTTTGCCTGCCATCAGGCGCTGGTGAAGAACCATGATTATGTGTTCACCCGGCTGGCGCCTTAGCGCAATAGCCTTTTTCAACAACAAACGCCGTGGCGCTCACGCCCGGCTTCAGGCCCAACTCGGCCACCGCGTCGCGGGTCACGATGGAAAACACCTTCGAACCGCCCGCCAATTGCTCGCCGCCGGGCAGGGTCAACACCACTTCGGCATTGACCGCGCCGTGCTGGACCTGGCTGACCTGGCCTTTGAATACGTTGCGTGCACTGACTTTCATGGAAACGGTTCTTGTCTTGACCTGTAGGTTGGGAATTGCCGCGCATGGTTAAACGTTGCGTTGTGTAAAAACAACTGTAGCGCCCTGCTCTGGCTGGAACCCCACGCCAATAAAGAAGGCCGCCCAATGGGCGGCCTTCATCTGGAGCAGTTACCGACGACTGATTAAAACAGCGCGTAGGTGTAGTTGAAGATCAGGCGGGTCTGATCCTGGTCGGCGGTGCCGGTGTTATGGCCGTGGTAGCTGCCGGTACGGAACGTAGTACCGAAGCCTTTCAGCGGGCCTTCCTGCACGACGTAATCAAGACGGAAATCGGTTTCGCGTTCCGACTGATCGCTGCCACCGGCAACCTTGGCCTTGATGTCGCTGCCGTTCAGGTAGGCAATCGAGGCTTTCAGGCCCGGCACCAGGGTTCTGAAGTCATACAGGTACTGACCGAAATTGACCTGCTCGCCCGCACGGGAGAACTGGCCAACCACCGCGTCGGTGAACAGGTAGAAGTCGGAACCGGCCGCGCCTTGGGCGGTTGGATCGGCGATGCTGCCCTGGTTGACCCAGACGAAGCCACCGTCATCACTCACGCCGATATGGCCGAGCATCAACTGGCTGCCGCCCAACTGATAGGTGAAGGCAGCACTGTAGGTTTTGTTGTCGACTTCACCGGCGTGCTTGGCATAGCCGCCGTTGTTGTTGAACGCATAGCCGGCCGAACCGTTTTTGCCGTCGCTGGTGCTGTCGAAATAACGCAGGTCGGTCTTGAACGACTGGTCATTGCCCAACGGCAATACGTGGACCAGGCCGAAATAGTTCTGTTTGTAGAAGTCTTCCAGGTTGGCGTAGTAGTACTGCAACGTCAGGTTTTTAGCGATGACGTTGTCAGAAGAACCAAACGGTTGGTAGTCGACACCACCGAAACGGAAGCTGTCGCTGTCGCGAGTGGCACCGGCCACGCTCAAGCCCGTGGAGTTGCTCGATGCACGACCTTCAGCCTTGTTCAGCTCGCCGCCGGTGAAGGTGACGTTGGGAATGTCCTTGGAAGTCAGGATGCCGCCGTCAAAGGTTTGCGGCGCGGCACGGCTGTCGTTGGACACCAGGATCGGCAGGATCGGTGCCAAACCACCGCCCACGTGCAATTCAGTCTGGGAAATACGGAATTTAACGTTGCCGGCTGCGCGACCGAAGCTGTCAGCAGGCTCGGTGCCGTTGTTCTTCACCGGGAAGAAGCTGTTGCCGTTACCCGACAGGCCATTGCCCGCTGCGTGGCCATCGCCACCGTCCAGACGCAACGCGCCGAAAGCCATCACGTCGAAACCTACGCCGACGGTGCCCTGGGTGTAACCGGATTTATAGTCGAAACGCAGTACTTGAGCCGCTTCCCGCAGGTCGTTCGCCGTGCCGGAGTGAACGTCGGCGTTGTAGTACATGGTGCGCGAACTGATCGAAGAATGACTGTCTTCGAGGAAGCCGCTATGGCCGTCACCCGTGCCAAGTGAGCCAAGACCAAAGCCGTCTGCGCTGGCGTGTTGTGCAAGGACAGCCGCCGTGATGGCCAACGCTAATGTAGAGAGTTTCATTTACTGCGCCCCTGTGAACATTATTTTTTTACTGTCCTTCGAGCGAATACCGTTGCGGCCCTGCAAACGCTGCGGATTGTGGCATGGGGCCGATGGCGCAGAATGTGAAATTTTTGTCATGTACCGATGAAAAAACCGTCATGAAAAGGCCGTACAAGCCGGCCTTGTTCGAGGGTTGAATGGCCTGCGGTTGTACGACAACCGCTACTGCGCCGTGCGCTGATCAGGCTGGAGTCGGTGGCGAAAATGCGAGAAATGGTAGGCAACCGCCAGCCACATAAACCATGCAGGCATCACGCAAAGGGCCAGGCGGGTATCTGGGCGAAGTGCCAGCAGGCAAAGTACGAACGCCAGGAAGCCAAGTGAAACCCACGCCAACGGCACGCCACCGGGCATTTTGTAGAGGGATTTTTCATGTAGCTCAGGGCACTTTTTCCGATAGGCGATGTAGGACGCCAGGATGGTCGACCAGGCAAAGATCACCAGGATCGCCGAAACGGTGGAGACGATGGTAAAGGCCGTCATTACTTCCGGGACTATAAACAGCAGCAACAAGCCCAGCAGCATCAGGAAGGTGGTAAACGCCAGGCTGATAAACGGCACGCTGTTTTTCGACAGTCGTCGGAATATCCCGGGTGCGTCTCCCAGGTCCGCCAGGCCGAACAACATGCGACTCGCCGAAAACACCCCGCTGTTGGCCGAAGAAGCCGCTGAGGTCAGTACCACGAAATTCACAATCCCGGCGGCGGCGGGAAAGCCGGCCACCAGGAACAGCTCGACAAAGGGGCTCTTGCTGGGCGACACCTGCTCCCAGGATGTCACCGCAATGATGCAGGCCAAGGCCAGCACGTAGAACAGGATGATCCGCAGCGGAATCGAGTTGATTGCCTTGGGCAGCGTCTTCTCCGGCGAACGGGTTTCGGCCGCCGCCGTGCCGATCAACTCGGTACCGGCAAACGAGAAGATCGCCATCTGGAACCCGGCAAAGAAGCCGAACACGCCATTGGGAAACGCCGCCTGTTTATCCAGCAAATGATTCAGGGAAGCCGTGACGCCGGTAGGCGACACGAACGAGCTGGCAATCAACACCACGCTCACACTGATCAGGGTCACCACGGCGATGATCTTGATGATCGCAAACCAGAACTCCACCTCGCCGAACAGCCGCACCGTCAGCACATTCAAGGCAAACAGGGTCAGCAGCATTGCAATCGCCGGTATCCAGGCCGGCACGTGCGGGAACCAGTACTGGAAAAAGCCCCCGACCACCACCGCATCCCCCACCACCGCCACGCTCCAGCTCAGCCAGTACGACCAGCCAAGAAAAAACGCCGCACGCGGCCCCAGGTAGGCACCGGCAAAGTCGGCGAAGCTCTTGAAGTTCAGGTTGGACAGCAGCAGCTCACCCATGGCGCGCATCACGAAATACACAAACAGCCCGATGATCATGTAGATCAGGATGATCGAGGTGCCGGACAGCGCGATGATCTTGCCCGAGCCCATGAACAGGCCGGTGCCGATCGCACCGCCCATGGCCATCAGTTGGATATGGCGGTTGTTGAGGGTGCGTTGCAAAGCGGGCTTTTCAATCAGCCCGGGCACGGTTGTTTTCATCACAAAACCTCTTGTTATGTTTTTGAGTTTTGGCAGAAAAAAGTCAGGCGTTGTTTATTGTTGGAATGGCATCGGGGTCAGGCGTGTTTGTTCTCGAAACCGTGCAGCACGTTGACCGCGTTGATGCCGATTTCATCGACCATGTAGCCGCCTTCCATCACAAACAGCGTGGGCACGCCGACGCTGGCGATGATCTCGCCGATGCCGAGGAAGTCGCGGCTTTCCAGCAGGAAATGGCTGATGGGATCGTCCTTGAAGGTGTCGACGCCGAGGGAAATCACCAGCACTTGCGGCGAGAACGTTCTGAGTTGATTGCAGGCGTCGAGCAACGCTTCTTTGTAGGTGCTCCACCCGGTGTTTTTCGCCAGCGGGTAATTCAGGTTGAACCCCTCGCCCGCCCCGGCACCGCGCTCGGCACTGAAGCCCGAATAGTAGGGATACGACACGGACGGATCGCCATGCAGCGAGACGAACATCACGTCGCTGCGGTCATAGAAGATGTTCTGCGTGCCGTTGCCGTGGTGGAAATCCACGTCCAGCACCGCGACCCGTTTGGCACCTTGGGTGATCGCCTGTTGCGCGGCAATGGCTGCGTTATTCAGGTAGCAATAACCGCCCATGTATTCCCGCGCCGCATGGTGGCCCGGTGGCCGGCACAGGGCGAAGGCGCTGTTGTGGCCTTCATCAATCAATGCCAGGCCGGTGAGTGCGATATCGGCGCTGGTCTTCACCGCTTCCCAGGTGGTGCTGGTGATCGGTGAACCGGCATCCATCGCGAAAAACCCGAGCTTGCCGTCGATGAATTCCGGCACCTGCTCATTGGCCAGGTCCCGCACCGGCCACACCAGCGGCAAGGCGTCATGGGCACGGCCAATCGCCGTCCATTCGGCCCAGGCGGTTTCCAGGAAGGACACGTAGCGTTCGCTGTGGGCATTGACGTAACAGGCCCGGTCGAACGTGCGCGGCACGATGATATCGCCCAGCCCAACGTGCTTGACCCGATCACGCACCGTGTCGGCGCGGCTGGGTTGTTCGAAGGACGGCTTGAGCACGCCATCCTTGAGTTCGGTGCCATGGTGCAAACGATGAGAGTCGCTGAAAACAGTCAACATGAAAGACATCCACCCGTGAAAGACAGGTGATTATTTTGTTCTGGCTGCGGTGGGCTTTCTTTGCTTTTACGTGCGCCAATGCTAGCGTAATCGGGAATTTTTACCCCAAAGAGCCGCCATGAAGAAAAATAAAACCAGACAGGTCGCACTCGACGACACCGATCTCGCCATCCTCGCCTTGCTGCAGGAAGACGCGAGTATTTCCAACGCCGAACTCAGCGAGCGCCTGTCACTGAGCCTCACCCCATGCTGGCGACGGCGCAAGCGGCTGGAGGAAGAAGGCGTGATCAAGGACTACCAGGCCAACCTCGATCGCAAGATGCTGGGCCTGGAGATCATGGCGTTTGTGCATGTGCGGTTTGCCGTGCATTCCGACCATACGCCAGAGGACTTTGAGGCCGTGATCAAGGAGCTGCCACAGGTGCAGTCCTGCCACAAGATCACCGGGGATGCGGATTATCTGTTGCAGGTGTTGGCGGAGGATCTGGACGCGTACAGCGATTTTGTGGAGAGCGTGTTGCGGCGGCAGTTGGGGATTGCGTCGATTCAGTCGAGCCTGGCGTTGCGGGAGGTGAAGGCGACAAGTCGGGTGGCCATTCCGGGGCGGGTGGGGAAGTGAAATCGTCAGGAACTAATATATTGATTTTTGCCTTAGCCAAATATCCAGGTAGACGAATAAAGCCTGTGCCCAGATAAAGTACCTTCGACAGTTTTTTCAAGGCGTTCCATAAACGACAAATGTGGCAACGCCTAAGCAGAAGATTAGAACCATTATGTATCCACGTCATCGAATATTGACCTGGCGTCGTTGCTCCACCTCTCACCAGAAGCATCGCGATAATCGTAATCGGGCTCACCACTATATAAATGGGCTCTTAAGTTCTCCACCGCGTCATCAATCAGATCAAACCCATTATCGATTAGCTTTACGGTCTCAATATCGCAACTCATCTCTTGGCGATACCTCTCTAGAGCGTCTTTGAAGCTTTCAAAATAGTCTCCAGGCTCTTCTGAGCCATTGTGATTATCACTCCAGACATCAACTGTTTCGTCAAGACTTTGCAACAGATTACTCTTCACGTGCTCCATAATATTTCCAAGCTCACCCCCCTTAAAAAGAACTCGAATACTAGCATTTAGAAAATCAGCATCAGGGACTTCCACAGCCAAATCAAAGATATCATTCACATGACGGATACGTTCCGGCTCTGGGAGCAATCCAGCGTTACAAAGACGGACGATGACGTTTACGTCGGAAACGACACTAAGATAGGAGCCAACTCGGAGCTCTTGAATATAAAAGCTATATGTGTCAAAAAAATCTTCGAAAAAAACCTGATCACACCTAAAAGCTAGAAACGTATTCAAAGAATTTTTATACTCTCCTGAGTTGCGAACATATGGATCGAACCGACTAATAAGTGATTTAAATCGACTATGTGGAACGATCACCTTTGCCCCTTGAACCCCGACATCACCACATGTAATCTCTCTCATTAGCTGCGGTACAGGGGTTCCGGCAAGATATATATCCATTAACTCCCTATCGTCTGCAACCAAAGAGGCCATCGCATCTCTTATCGTAGGGTGCTTAAATTTCCAAACGACATCACCACCCTGAACAACTTGCGACAACATACACCCCTCAAGCGACACCAATGCAGTTCTTATATTATTTTTCGCTCCTCCCATCAACTCGATCGCAAGCTCCTCATCCCGATCCAGCCTAATTGGACTATCAAGAGCGCCATTTCGCATAAACACTAAGGCCAACGCAGATCGACTATTAGCATCAATAGTTGTTAAAATCTCTTTTAGAAAATCCATGGGGCGCGCTACAAAATCCCTAATGGAGTCCCAGCTAATTTCAAGACCCTTTGTAAACTCTCCATGTCCAAGCCTACGTGCGATTTCAGGACTAAATCGATTGTGCGCAGCCACATGTGAGAGCAAAGGTTTAATACGAGTTTTAAACTCAGCACTCTGAGTCCCGAGTTTTATATGATTGTATAATATTTGTTCTTTTTCGCCCTGGGTAATTCTCTCAACATGTATAATTACTTGAGAATCACGAATCACGGGCAGCGCCGACTGCTTAAGATAGTTTTTTGCCGCCTGATAAACATAATCCCTAGAAGTGAAAATTACTTTCGCACCTTTTTTTATTGCCGCTTGGAGATGAGGAAAAGTTTTATTCCAAGAGTTCAACTCCTGCGCATCTAGCTGAGTGGCACCAAAAGCGTCATCAACCCAAAAAAACTGCTTTGGATCATGCGGATTATAATGCTTCACAAAATCTTCCGCTGAGCGAACTTTCACTGTAGAGCATCCCCATTCATCGGCGGCTCCAAGAGCTAGCGCCGCAGCGATAGTTGACTTACCACAAGCAGGCTCACCTAGCAGAAGCACAAACCCTTGACTAACAAGCGCATCTGCACTTCTACGATACGCGTCAGTCAATACGAATTTATTTAAATCATCACCTATTGAACTTAATATTTCTATCCCTTGAGCATACGCCCGCGCATCAAGTATTTGACTTAAATCACCCAACCCATACACTCTTGGAACCAACATCCTAAGCCTTGGAGACTCCTTAATCCATTGGCTAATTTGCTCCACCCCGTAAACCAAACAACGCGTAACACCCTTAATAGCCTCAAAGTGTTTTTTAATAACTTCCTCATTCCTCCCAACCAGCTTTGCATTGGTAAAAATCAAATAATTATCTGCCAACCCCTGAAGTGCAAGGCGCTCCGCCTTCGCAACCTCATCCATCAAATCGCCCAGCTTAATTATTTTATCTTTATCCGATGTAAACTTGCATTGCATAGTAAAACTACCGTTTAGTACTTCCCCGCCACCCGCAACCCAACGACCAAAAAAGGCTCCATCACGTCCACCATCATTTGAATCATAAAAGCTTTGTATGGTTTGCCCCCAAACGTCTCCTACGATAGTAGCGCACAACTGCTGAAACGCCTTCCAGCCCAACGACTGGAGTTCATAAGTTACATTGCAGGCCTGCACCGAGTGAGTAGGGATTTTCGATGACATACAGCTTATCCTTGAAATTTTATTAAGTATAATCTACGCCGCACTATAGCGAACAGCGTAGGGTTTTACATCAAAAATACCTGTGACACTCGCAAGCGTAGCTACCCATTAATATTCAATACCTCTCTATAAAACTTTTGCATTCTCTTCAATCTCTACTACCCGACCTAAGATGCCGTGCAGAGCTCTCGTGAAACCTTTAATGCCAACTGCTTGATCCTCCCCAACATTGAAGCTTATAGTGCGCCCCGTCGCCCAAATGGCGATCAGGTTTGGCGACCTGTCTATCGGATGCAAAAGCACTGCGCTTTTTTGCAGATGCTGTTGCACCTTCGCAAAGCTGTCTTATGGCGGCTGTGCGCGGGAGACCTTCGGGTCTGCCGGGTTTTCCGATACCGGTTCGCCAACCTGCGTACAGCTGCCACCTATCGTTTGGCGACGAATAAGTGGCGGTCAACCGTTGCGCTATCGGAGCTTCAAATATGGATAGATACATGCCCCTCACCGGAATCGACCTGGTTCCAGCTTCTCTGCTTATCGACACCCAAGCCCCACTCGACGTCCTTCAAGCTATGGCTAATTACCGCATTCGCACGGTGACTCAAGTCCTGGAAAACATCGCCTTTCGTAGTGAACTGCAAAGCGACACTGTCGTGCTCTCTGACTTCGCCCAATTGCTGGCCATCCCGTTGCGCGATGGTTGTGACCTGATGGATGTAATTGGCCGGCGTTTGCGGGAACAGGTTGAGGCCGCGACCGACTCCGCAAGCTAGCAAGGCGAAACGACTGTGGCGAGGGGGCTTGTCCCCCGTTGGGCTGCGTAGCAGTCCTGTTTTTGGGGGTGCTTCACACCCCAGCGGGAGCAAGCTCCCTCGCCACAGGCTGTGTGTTGTCCGAAGATATCTGACGGCTAGTGTAGGGACTGCTGCAGAAACTCACTGATCAAGCTGAGTACCTGCTGCTGGATCTGCGGCTTGGGACGAGCACCCTTGGCATCCAGGCAAATGAAGCCTTCGCCGGGGTCGCTCTGTTCAATCCGCTCCACCGCGCCCGGCTTGCAGATGGGCAGGAAGCTGAAGTGCGTGGCGTCGCTGATTTCCACGTAGCGCGAAGTCTTCTGCGGCAGGCGCTTGGCCAAGTCGGCCGACTCGAGTGCGGCGGGCAATTCCGGCGATGGCGTGCCCGCCGCAATCACCAACGTTGGGCGGTTCAGCGCCGCGAGGCTGGCATCGCTGAAGCCGCGGGCGAATCCCAGGTCCAGGGAAACAATGGCCGCCACGCGCGGGTCGCTCAAGTCATCGGCCAGTCGCTGCCTCGCCTGCTCGGTGCGACCAACCTCAAGTTGTTCGTAGGCCTTGCAAGGGGCAATTTCCGGATGCAACTTGCAGTCCTCGGTAAAGCGCTGCGGATCAAAGCGGGCACCGCCGACTTCGAGTGCGGTCCAGCCACCGAGGGAGTGGCCGATGACGGCGATCTTGCGTTGGGCCACCGCGCCGAAGCGTTTCGGCTGGGCAATCACGGCATCAATCACCCGATGGATATCCAGGGGCCGTTTCCACAGTTCGGAAGCGGCAGGCTGCGTGCGGTCCTTGCTGGTGGTGCCGGGGTGGTTGGGCGAGGCGACGATATAACCCTGCCCGGCCAACGCACTGGCGAGCCAGGACTGGTTGATCCAGTTGCCGAAGATGCCGTGGGAGATCACCACCAACGGATGCTCGCCGGCAGCCGGTGCGGCGTCCTTCAAGGCCGGCGCGCCGACAAACACCGGATTGTCAGCAATCAGTTCTGGTGTGCCGGAAGCATGGGTCGGGTACCACACCGCCACCTGCAACGGCCTGCCGTGTTCAGCGTCGGGAATCACAATTTCCTGGAACCCGGTCCTCATCTCACTGGCCTGAGCCAGCCCGGTGACAACCATCAACAACAGCGCAGCACACAGCGTTTTCATCCTTGAGTTCCCTAAGTGGCTAAGCGCCATATTCTGGCATGCCCGTAATGGGAAAGCAGGTGGGAAATCAATGCGCGTATAAATCATCAGGCTATGGCAACTATCCGAATGGTACGTCTACCATGTAGTCACACTCCTTTCAGATAGCCCCCAATGATCAAAGCCAGCCTGCGTAGTCACCTGACCCTCTGGTTTGCCGGTTTGTCGCTGCTCACCCTGGTGAGCGTAGGGTTCTACGTTGGGCACATCGCTACCGAGCAACTGAAACTGGCCAGTGGCAATGCCTTGTTGAGCACTGCCCGCTCCACCGCCGCGCTACTGGCGGTGCAGCTGCGTGAACGCCAGCTCGAAGTGTCGCTGCTCAGCCGCGCACCGCTGTTCAGACGGGGCAACCTGGACGATCCGGACATACTGACCTCCATGGAACAACGCACCCAGTCCCGCGCCGAGTACGCGTGGATGGGCGTCGCCGACACAGACGGGCGTGTGCGCCAGGCGGTGAATGGGCTGCTGGTCAACCAATCCGTAACGGCACGGCCCTGGTTCCAGGCCGGTTTGCAGGGCAACTACACCGGCGATCCCCACGAGGCGGTATTGCTTGCCAAGCTGCTGCCGGGCTCCAACGGTGAGCCCTGGCGCTTCATCGACTTTGCCGCACCGATTCGTAATGCCGGGGGCCAGGTGATCGGCGTACTGGGGGCTCACGCCCACTGGACGTGGGTGACACAAATTGTCGAAGCGGCCAAAGGCAATACGCCGGACATCGAGGCGCTGATCATCGACAACGACGGCAAGGTGCTCTACCCGGAACAACTGGCCGGCCAGCAACTGCCCCAGGACCGCCTGGCCAATGACACCGGCTGGTCGGTCGACAACGGCTACGTGACCAGCGCCGTGGCGGTGCCCAGCCCGTCGAATTCCAGCCTGACCTGGTACATCGTGATGCGCCAGCCGCTGGAAATCGCCCTGCACCCTGCCCGCGTATTGCTCTACAAACTGCTGCTGTTGGGCGTCATTGCCGCGGTGATTTTCGGCTTCGTGGCGTATTACCTGGCGTCGTACCTCAGCCGGCCCATCGAAGAACTCGCGCGTTCAGCCAAGCAGGTCCAAAACCAACAGCCTGGCGCGTATTTCCCTCAAGACCATTTCGTACTGGAAATCGCCCAGCTCGGGCGCTCCATCAAGGGCATGACCCAATCGCTGCTTGGCAAAGAGCGCGAACTGCAGGACACCAATGCGTCCCTGGAAGCCACCGTCGCCCAGCGTACTGCCGCCCTCACCCAGGCCAATGCCGAGCTGTTGAACCTGGCCAGCCATGACGCCCTGACCGGCGTCTACAACCGTCGGCGCTTCGATGAAAAACTGGCGGAGTACAGCCTGCTGTTCCAGCGCAGCGGGCGCGCGTTTGCCTTGCTGCTGATCGACGTTGATCATTTCAAGCGGATCAACGATACCCATGGGCATGCCGTCGGGGACGATGTACTGCGCCAGCTCGCGCAGTTGATTCAGGACGCCACCCGCGCCACTGACTTCGTCGCCCGTTACGGCGGTGAAGAGTTTGCGGTGCTGTTGCCGGAAGTCGAAGCGCCGGACAGCCCGGATGTGGTGGCCGAGAAGATTCGCGCGGCAATTGCCGGAGCGTATTTCGAGACCGTTGGGCAGGTCACGGTGAGTATTGGCGTCGGACTCGTTGAAGCGTCGGACAGCGACACCACAGTGCTGATCAAGCGTGCGGATCAGCAGTTGTATCGGGCCAAGTCGTCGGGGCGCAATCGCGTGGCGTGACGGTGTAGTGCGTCATGAGCCTTTCCAGAAAGCCACAACGCTCTTGATTAAATATCGACAGCCGCGCGCCCATGACCGTAATCTGCCCCACGAACGATGAACACAACGTATGCAGGTCATCAATGGCTGAGGTGCTGGACCGTTTCGACCAATGGCTGGCTCGGTTCGGCAAGCGTTACGTTCATCTGGACTCGGGAGATGACGATTTCCAGGGCTTTATCATCGATGCTGAACAGGTCGCGGCAACCATCGAGCTGGCGCGTTTCGCCGGTATCAACGCCAGTCTTGAGAGTTTCTGATTTCAGGTAAATATCCATGTCCATCACCGACAACCTGCTCGCCTTCACCTTCGCCGCCACGTTGCTCACGTTGACGCCCGGACTGGACACGGCCCTGGTATTGCGCACTGCAACGGTGGAGGGCAAGCAACAAGCCTTGCGCGCCACCCTGGGCATCAATGCCGGCTGCCTGCTGTGGGGTGCAGCGGTGGCCTTTGGGCTGGGCGCGTTGATTGCCGTGTCCGAGGTGGCCTTTAACGTCTTGAAGTACTGCGGCGCGGCTTACCTGGCGTGGCTGGGCTTGAACATGCTGGTGCGCCCGCGCAGTTCGCTGGCGTCCGTCGAGGCCGATGGAAAACCCGGTGCCAACTGGTTCCTGAAAGGCATGATGGGCAACGTGCTCAACCCCAAGATCGGGATTTTCTACGTGTCTTTCCTGCCGCAGTTCATTCCCCAGGGGCATCCGCTGGTGGCGTGGACGTTCGGGCTGGTGAGCATCCACGTGGTGATCAGCCTGGCCTGGGCACTGATACTGATCGGTGCCACGCAGCCATTGGCCGGTGTGCTGCGGCGTGAAAAGGTGATCAAGTGGATGGACCGCACCACCGGCATGATATTCGTGCTGTTCGCGGCCCGGCTGGCCTTCAGCAAGCGCTGAAGTCAGCGCCGGTCCCGATGCCGTACCAGGCCTTCCAGGGTAAACCGCGCCTGCATCAGCACCACATCCCGCACCAGTTCCATTTCCTTCTGGCTCACTTCGGTCCAGTTCAAGGCGGAGAGCAGCTTGGGTTTCTGCACCCGAAACGCCAGGCCCTGGGTGAACAGCGCCATTGAGTGGATCACCGTGCGCTCGTCGTCAACGGCAAGGCCGGCAACGCGCGCGATCAGCAGGCGGATCACGTTGGCGATGCGCGCCTTGAAGCGTTCCTCGAACGCCATGGTCGCGCTTTCAGGGCAGAGCCCGGCTTGATGGCGATCAAGAAACGCTCGCCACGCGGTGGTCTGGGGACTGTCCTGGATCGTTGAAACCACCGCGCCGAGAATGCCCAGTGAGGCGTCGATCAACCTCTGATCGTCGACCCCGGGATCGGCCAGCGCACCTTCTGCGGCTTCAACGGTAGGCGCCATCTTTTGCCACAACAGCGTGATCAAGTGCTCGACGCATTCCAGGTACACGCCTTCCTTGCCATCGAAGTAGTACTGGATCGCGGGCGCATTGACGCCGGCAGCATTCGCGATGTCTCGCGTGGACGCGCCGTCGTAGCCACGCTCGCCAAATACCTCGACAGCCGCCTCGATAATGCGTGCGCGGGTTTCTTCACCCCGCTGATAACCCCCTTCGGCGGCCGGTTTGTGTCGTGCCATGTGCCACTCCATTTTTTTAACGTAACCAAAATATACCAGTTGACAAAAATTCGCGAAAAAACGAATTTATTCCAACTGATATAAAACTGGAGTGACTTGATGTCCGCTGCACCTCCCTCTCCTCAGGTCATTCCTGAAACCACCGTCAACGGCCAACGTGGCAAAGCCCGACGGATTCTACTGTCACTCGCCGGCGTGGCGCTGTTGGCCGGGCTGGCGTGGGGCGCCTGGTGGTGGCTCACCGGGCGCTTTATCGAGACCACCGACGACGCCTATCTGCAAGCCGACAGCATCAGCGTGGCGCCGAAAATCAACGGCTACGTCGCCGAGGTGCTGGTGGCCGACAACCAGAACGTGAAGCGTGGCGACGTGCTGGTGCGCCTGGATGCGCGCAAATACCAGGCAGTGAGTGACGAAGCCTCGGCGACGATTGCGGCCCGCGAGGCTGACTTTGCCAAGGCCCAGGCCGACCTGGTGCAACAGGACTCGACCATCGCCGAAGCACGGGCCCAACTGCAAGGCGCCCAGGCCGACGCCCAGCACGCGCAAACCGAAGTCGCACGTTATGCGCCGCTGGCGCGTTCCGGGGCCGAGCCGGAAGAACGCCTGGCGCAGCTCAACAACCAGCTCGCCCAGGCACGCAGCACCGTGGCCGCCAAGCAGGCCGCGTTGCGCTCCAGCCAGACCCGCTACGGCACCCTCGAAGCCCAGCTCAAGCAAGCCCAGGCGCAACTCGGCGTGGCCAAGGCCAGCGAAGCCCAGAGCCAGCTGGATGTGGACGACGCGGTGATTCGCAGCCCGCTCGATGGCCGCGTCGCTGATCGCGGTGTACGCGTCGGCCAATACGTGCAGCCAGGCACACGCTTGTTGACCGTGGTGCCGGTGAGCGCGATCTACCTGACCGCCAACTACAAGGAAACGCAGATCGGCGAGATGCGCGCCGGGCAGACCGTCACCGTGCATGTGGACGCACTGCCAGGCCATGATATTCAGGGCCATATCGACAGCCTGTCCCCAGGCACCGGCGCACAGTTCGCGTTGCTGCCGCCGTCCAACGCCACCGGCAACTTCACCAAGATCGTGCAGCGCGTGCCGGTGCGGATTTCCCTGGATGTACCGGATGACGACGTGCGCCAGGCACTGGTGCCCGGCTTGTCCGCCACCGTGGAAGTCGACACCCGCACCCACAAGGCAGACGCCAACCATGGCTGAAGCCATCTTGACTGAAGTGCCCGCGGACAAACCGCGCAACGCTTCGCTGACCGACTGGATCGCAGTCGCCGCCGGCTCGCTGGGCGCCTTGCTGGCGACCCTGGACATCTCGATCACCAACTCGGCGCTGCCGCAGATCCAGGGCCAGATCGGCGCGACCGGTACCGAGGGCACGTGGATCGCCACCGGTTACCTGATGTCGGAAATCGTCATGATTCCCCTCGCCGCCTGGCTGACCCGGGTATTCGGCCTGCGCCGGTTCCTGATCGGCACCGCGTTGATGTTCACGTTTTTCTCGATGTTCTGCGGGTTGTCTTCCAGCCTCGGCGCGATGATCGCCGGGCGTATCGGCCAGGGTTTTGCCGGCGGTGCGATGATCCCGACCGCGCAGACCATAGTGCGCACTCGCCTGCCTGCCCATCAGTTGGCAATCGGCACCACGATGTTCGGCATGACGGTGATCCTCGGTCCGCTGTTGGGCCCGGTGATTGGCGGCTGGCTCACGGAAAACATCAACTGGCGCTGGTGCTTCTTCATCAACCTGCCCGTCAGCATCACCTTGATCACCTTGCTGATCACCGGCCTGCCCAGCGACCGCATGAACCTCCAGCAATTCATCAAGGCCGACTGGCTGGGCATCATTGGCCTGGCCATGGGCCTGAGCTCGCTCACCGTGGTGCTGGAAGAAGGCCAGCGCGAACACTGGTTCGATTCGCAGTTGATCATCTGGTTGAGCATCACGATGGTCATCGGCTTTTTCCTGATTGCCGTCGGGCAAGTCCGCTCGAGTACGCCGATCCTGCGCCTGCAACTGGTGCTCAACCGCAGCTTTGGCAGCGTGCTGCTGATTGCCACGGCGGTCGGCGCCGGGTTGTATGGCACGGCGTACCTGGTGCCGCAATTCCTCGGGATTTTGTCCGGCTACAACGCGCAACAGTCGGGTTCAATCATGCTGTTGTCGGGGATTCCGGCGTTTCTGCTGATGCCGATTCTGCCGAGAATGCTTGGCCGCCTCGACCTCAGGATGATGGTCGGCGTGGGTTTGTTGATGTACTGGGCCAGCTGTTTTCTCGACACCCAACTCACCGCCCAGAGCGTCGGCCATGATTTCTACTGGTCGCAGATCCTGCGGGGCTTCGGGCAGATCCTGGTGATGATGCCCCTCAGCCAACTGTCGATGCGCTCGGTGGAAACCCGCGATGCGGGTGACGCGGCCGGGCTCTACAACATGTCACGCAACCTCGGCGGCACCTTGGGGCTGGCGCTGCTCGGCGTACTGATGGACCGGCGCAGCCACTTCCACGACGACATGTTGCGCGAAGGCATCCAGGCCAACACCCAGTTGACCCAGGATCAAATGGCGAGCGATACCGCCAGCTACTTGGCGCAAACCGGCGACCCGTCCACCGCCTCGCTGCAGGCCCTCAGTCATCTGGCCAACGACATCGCCCAACAAGCGGCGGTGATGGCCTACAACGACGCGTTCTACGTGCTGGGACTCGCCATGCTGGCGTGCCTTCCCCTGATCTTCATCCTGAAAAAGCGCGCGGCGCAGGCAGGCCAACGAACATGATTTATCGCTCACTTCCCTTGCTCTTCACCGTCGGCCTGCTGACGGCGTGTACCGTGGGGCCGGACTACCAGGGCGCGCCGGATGCCGCGCCAAAGACCCTCGCGGCCGGGCGCTTGCCCCACGCCGACATAGGCCTGCCGCGCACACCCGCGGTCGCCCAGTGGTGGCAAGCCCTGGGCGATCCGCAGCTCAACCAATTGGTGGCCCAGGCCCTGCAAAACAGCCCGGACATGGCGACCGCCCAGGCGCGCCTCAAGCAATCGCGAGCCAGCCTGAGTGGCGCCAACGCCAACGCCCTGCCCAAGATCACCGGCGATGCAGCGATGCTGAAGCTGCGCTCCCCCGACACCTCGGCGCTGGGTGGCAGCAGTGGCGGTGGTCGCGGGCCATTGAGCCTTTACCTCGCCGGGTTTGATGCCAGCTGGGAGGCCGACCTGTTCGGCGGCACCCGGCGTGCAATCGAGGCGGCCCAGGCGGAAAACGACGCCTCGCAGGCGCAACTGGCCGATGCCCAGGTGCAACTGGCAGCCGAGGTGGTGCAGACCTATGCCGACGTGCGTGACCAGCAGGCGCGACTGGCGCTGGTGGACGCCAGTGTCGAGATTGAGGAACAGGCGCTGGACCTGACCCAGCAGCGACGCAGCCGTGGCGTGGCCTCGCAGTTACAGCTGGAGCAGGTCCTGACACAGGCCGAAAACACCCGGGCCCAACGCCTGCCGCTGCAAGCCTCAATCGTCGAGGCGATTGACCAGTTGAACCTGCTCTGCGGCCTGGAACCGGGCGAGTTGGACGCGAGCCTCAACACTCCCCGCGCCCTGCCCGCTATCCCTAGCCAGGTACCCTTTGCAGACCCGGCGGCGATCCTGAAAGCACGCCCGGATATCCGGGTGGCCGAGCGCCAACTGGCTTCCAGCAACGCGCAGATCGGCGAGAAAACCGCCGACTGGTTTCCCAAGCTCAGCCTGATGGGCGACTTGTCGTTCTCGGCGGCCGATCCCGGGCACCTGGCGCGCAAGGACAGCGGCACCTGGCTGCTGTTGCCGCGACTGACCTGGAACGCATTGGATTTCGGCCGGGTGGCGGCCAGTGTCAAAGGTGCGGAAGCCGGGCGCGACGAGGCCCTGGCCCATTACAAAAGCGTGGTGTTGAGTGCGTTGCGTGATGCGGATGTGGCCCTGGCGCGGTATGGCAACCAGCGGCAGAACGTGGTGCTGCTGCGTAACGTGGAATCTTCGGCAGTACGGGCTGCGGACCTGACGCGCCAGCGTTATAAGGCAGGTACGGCGAGCACGCTGGATTGGCTGGACGCGGAACGTACGCGGTACCAGGCGCAGGAAAGCCGGATTTCCGGGGATGCGCTGTTGCTCAAGGACTTTGCGTCGTTGCACAAGGCGCTGGGGTTGGGATGGACGTTGTAAGAGCCAGAGCAAGCAACCAATAACCTGTGGCGAGGGAGCTTGCTCCCGCTGGACTGCGTAGCAGTCCCATTTTCTGGGGCCGCTTCGCGACCCAGCGGGAGCAAGCTCCCTCGCCACAGGTACAATGTCTTCCCTGACAGGTATGGGTCAGCGCGCGGTATTGGCCCGCGCCGCGTGCAGCTTCTTGTAGCTGTCGATCAACCGCAGGTGCCGGTCCAGCCCTTCCAGCTTCATGCTCGTCGGCGTCAAACCATAGAACCGCACACTGCCATTCACCGACCCAATCGCCGCGTCCATCCGCTCGTTGCCAAACATCCGGCGGAAATTCACTTCGTAGTCCGCCAGTTCCAGGTCTTCGTCCAGCTCCATCTCCAGCACCGCATTCACGGCCTGATAGAACAAGCCGCGCTCGACGGTGTTGTCGTTGTACTGCTGGAACATCTCCACCAGTTCCTTGGCTTCTTCGAACTGCTGCAGGGCCAGATAAATCAGCAGCTTCAATTCCAGGATGGTCAGTTGACCCCACACCGTATTGTCATCGAACTCGATTCCGATCAAGGTGGTGATGTCGGTGTAGTCGTCCAGTTCGCTTTCCACCAGGCGCTCAACCAACCCCTTCAATTCCGCTTCGTCGAGACGATGCAGGTTCAGGATGTCTTCGCGGAAAAACAGCGCCTTGTTGGTGTTGTCCCAGATCAGGTCGTCGATCGGGTAGATCTCCGAATAGTCCGGCACCAGGATGCGGCAGGCGGTCGCGCCGATGTGCTCGTAAACCGCCATGTAGACTTCCTTGCCCATGCCTTCGAGGATGCCGAACAAGGTGGCGGCTTCCTCGGCATTGGAGTTTTCACCCTGGCCGGAGAAGTCCCATTCGACGAACTCGTAATCCGACTTCGAGCTGAAGAAGCGCCACGACACCACGCCGCTGGAGTCGATGAAGTGCTCGACAAAGTTGTTCGGTTCGGTCACCGCATGGCCTTCAAACGTCGGCTGCGGCAGATCGTTCAGGCCTTCAAAGCTGCGGCCTTGCAGCAGTTCGGTGAGGCTGCGTTCCAATGCCACTTCCAGGCTGGGGTGCGCGCCGAACGAGGCGAATACGCCGCCGGTGCGCGGGTTCATCAACGTCACGCACATCACCGGGAATTCACCGCCCAGGGACGCATCCTTCACCAGTACCGGAAAGCCCTGGGCTTCCAGGCCCTGGATACCGGCCAGGATACCGGGGAATTTCGCCAGCACTTCCTGCGGTACATCCGGCAGCGCGAATTCACCTTCGATGATTTCGCGTTTTACCGCGCGTTCGAAGATTTCCGACAGGCACTGCACCTGCGCTTCAGCCAGGGTGTTACCGGCACTCATGCCGTTGCTGAGGTACAGGTTCTCGATCAGGTTGGACGGGAAATACACCACCTCGCCATCGGACTGGCGCACGAACGGCAGCGAAACAATGCCGCGCTCTTCGTTGCCGGAGTTGGTGTCGTAGAGGTGTGAGCCGCGCAGCTCGCCGTCACGGTTGTAGATGTGCAGGCAATGCGCGTCGAGTATCTCCGGTGGCAGTTCGTCCTTGCGGCCAGGCTTGAACCAGCGCTCGTCCGGGTAATGCACAAACGCCGCATTGGCGATGTCTTCGCCCCAGAACTGGTCGTTGTAGAAGAAGTTACAGTTCAGCCGCTCGATAAACTCGCCCAATGCCGACGCCAATGCGCCTTCCTTGGTCGCGCCCTTGCCGTTGGTAAAGCACATCGGCGAGTGCGCATCGCGGATATGCAGCGACCACACGTTGGGCACGATATTGCGCCACGAAGCGATCTCGATCTTCATGCCCAGGCCCGCCAGAATGGCCGACATGTTGGCGATGGTTGTTTCCAGCGGCAGGTCCTTGCCCGCGATGTAGGTGCCCGCGTCGGACGCCGCGCTCGGCATCAGCAATGCCTGGGCATCGGCATCCAGGTTTTCCACTTCCTCGATCACAAACTCCGGCCCGGCCTGCACGACTTTTTTCACGGTGCAGCGGTCGATGGAACGCAGGATGCCCTGGCGGTCTTTATCGGAGATGTCCGCTGGCAATTCGACCTGGATCTTGAAGATCTGGTTGTAGCGGTTTTCCGGGTCGACAATGTTGTTCTGGGACAGGCGAATATTGTCGGTAGGGATGTTGCGGGTTTCGCAGTACAACTTCACAAAGTAAGCCGCACACAACGCCGACGACGCCAGGAAGTAATCGAACGGACCGGGGGCCGAGCCATCGCCCTTGTAGCGAATAGGCTGGTCGGCCACCACGGTGAAGTCGTCGAACTTGGCTTCAAGTCGAAGGTTATCGAGAAAATTGACCTTGATTTCCATGCGGGATTACCAGAATAGCGAGCAAAATATGGCCGCCATTATCCGGGTTTCGAGGCGTAAGTCTTGTGCTTTCGGGCCTGGCCGATCGTTGGCGATGGGTATCAGCCGTGTTGAAAGTCCGCAATCTGCTGCCACATCGCGATCGGGTTGGAGTACATCGGGAAGTGCCCGCACCGGGCAATCGGCGCCAACCGCACGCCTTGCGCCTGGATATGCGCCAGGTACGACAAATGGGCATTCTGCTCGCCGTACATGAACATGCGCGGGCATTCCAGGCCGAGGAACTTGCCCATCAAGTCGGCGTTATCCGACAGTTCGACCATCGACTGGAAGATCCCCCGCACCGCCCCGGCACGCACCTTGTGCCGCAGGCTCGCCGAATACAGCGCGCTGGCGTAGGCCGGTGCCTGCCGGGTGCGCTCGATAAAGGCGCTGAAAAACGCCTCGGGATCGTCCGCCGGGTAGTCGACGATCTGCCGGCTGAGAAAGCAGTCTTCCGGGGCGATATTGCCTTCGATATCGACAAAGCTCAGCACCCGGCCCGGGAACTGGTGCGCCAGCATCAGAGCGGTGAGCCCGCCCATGGAGTGGCCTACCAGATGGAAGCGCTCGATGTTGAAATGCTCCAGCACCTGCAAGGCGGTTTGCAGCAGGAACGGGATGGAGATCTTCGACAGGTCATCGCAATGGCTCTCACCGCAACCCGGGGCGTCATAAGCCAAAAATGGATGACCGTCGAAGGCAGGTTGCTGGACGATGTCGGCGTAATCTTCCTTGGTCGAGCCAAAGCCATGCAGGAACACGATTGGCGCCAGGGTACCCGCGCGGTGGATCGCGGCGATGTTCAACGGCACATCGGCGACGACGATGGGGAGTTGTGTGTGGGTGAATGGCATGGTGAAGACTCCCTGAAAAACCGATTGGCGGCTCAAAAGCCGTTAATTTCAACCGTATTCAGGTTTCTGTAAATTCCTGATTCGGGAAGGTATTCATAGGCTGATCGTATGAGTCGTTCCATAACGCCCTACCCCGCACTCAATCCCCACAACACGTCCAACACATGTTGCGTAGGCCGCTCAACCTCCCCGGCGCGATGGGCGATCCCCAATTGGCGCCACAGCAACGGTTGCAACGGCCGCATCGCAATCCGGGTGTCGTGCAAGGGCGTGGACGCTTCATGGGGCAACAACGTGGCCCCGTAACCGGCGGCCACCAGGCTTTTGATTGCGTCGTTGTAATTCAGCTGAATACGCGCCGTCGGCTGGTAGCCGTCATTGGCAAACCACTCCGAGGTCAGGCGCGAAAGCCGGGTGGTGTTGTCATTCAGGATTAACGGCTGGGCAGCCAGCCAGGCGGGTGTTACCACCTCGGGGCATTCCCGGCGCGCCGGCAAAAACGCCATGACCGGGTCGCGCCGCCAGGGCTCGATCCGCAAGCCCTTCACCGGTGCCTGGGGCAGCGCCACCAGGCCGATCTCCAGGGCGCCCTCGGCCAGCTTCTTCAATGTGTCCTGCGACGTGAGCACCGCCACCTGCACATCAATGGCGGGATGATGTTGGCTCAAGGTTTCCAGGGCTTGCGGCAGCAACTGTGCGATGGCCCCGGTTGAGGCTCCCAGACGCACCCGCCCCGCCAGCCCCTGCACCTGTCGCTCCACGTCTTCAAGCGCCTGCTCGGCATCCGCCAACAAGCGGCGGGCGCGCTCCACCAGGGTTTCGCCAATCGCTGAAGGCTGCACCCGCCCACGGGTACGCGATAGCAGCTTGCCGCCCACTCGCGCCTCCAGGTCGGCGATGTGCAGGCTGACGGTGGGTGGCGCCAGGTTAAGCATGCGGGCGGCCTCGGCGAACGAACCTAGGTCGGCAATCGCCACCAACGTACGCAGGCGGTCCAGGCTGATTTCGCGCATGGGTCAATCCTCGTTCATAAAATCTGAACTTCATCGTTTGGAAATTCAACTTTTCCTATCCTAGCGGCTGGCCGAAGATTGGAACACCTGATTTCCTATCCGAGTGCATCCCATGGCAAATCCTCTTGTATTCATCGACGGCGACCAAGGCACCACCGGGCTGCAGATCCATCAACGCCTGCGCGACCGCACCGATCTGCAACTGATCACCCTCAGCCCTGAACACCGCAAGGATCCGCAGCAGCGCGCCGAGATGATCAACGCCTGCGATATCGCGATTCTCTGCCTGCCCGACGACGCCGCACGGGACGCCGTCGCCAGCATCCACAATCCGGCCGTGCGGGTGATCGACGCGAGTTCGGCACACCGCACTCATCCCGACTGGACCTACGGTTTCGCCGAGATGAACCCGCAACAGGCGCAACGCATTGCCACGGCGCAGCGGGTGAGCAATCCCGGTTGCTATCCCACCGGCGCGATTGGTTTGTTGCGCCCGTTGCTTGAGGCCGGGCTGCTGCCCGGGGACTACCCGACGACCATTCATGCCGTCTCGGGCTATTCCGGCAAGGGCCGCGCCGGGGTGCAGGAGCATGAGGGCGCCGACGCCTCACAGGCGCCCGCGTTCCTGGTGTATGGGCTGGGACTGGCACACAAGCATGTGCCGGAGATTCAGCAGCAAAGCGGGCTGACGGAAAGGCCGACCTTTGTGCCGGCCTACGGGGCTTTTCGCCAGGGGATCGTATTGACCATCCCCCTGCAACTTCGGTTATTGGCGCCGGGTGTGAATGGCTCGCGGTTGCATGACTGTTTGACTCAGCACTACCGCGATACGAATCACGTCCAGGTGCTGTCGATGCAGACCGCCAAGGAGCTGACCTACCTTGACCCTCAAGCGCTGAACGGCACGGACGATGTACGCCTGATCGTGTGTGAAAACCACGAGACGGGCCAGGTCCTGCTGGCGGCGATATTCGACAACCTCGGCAAGGGCGCCGCAGGTGCCGCCGTGCAAAACCTGGATTTGATGATCAAGCCGAGACCGTAGCGATAAAGGCGCGCAGGTCCGCCAGCATCAACGCCGGCTGCTCCCAGGCCGCGAAGTGACCGCCGGCGGGCATCTCGCTCCAGTGCACGATGTTGAAGGTCTTTTCGGCAAATGAGCGCGGCGGCGGCACGAACACCGGGTCACGAAAGGCGGCAAATCCGGTCGGCACCTGGATGCGGGTGCCGGCCGGGAATTTTGATGACCCCTCAAGGCGCTTGCCGTGATACATCCACGTCGCGGTGACCATGGAAGATGGCGCGAGATACAACATGATGTTGGTCAGCAGTTGCTCCTCGGTAAAGGTGCCCCAGAGATCCGGGCTGCCATCGGCGGTAGTGGGCAGATCGGCCCATGTGCCGATTTTTTCGAGGATCCATCCCGCGGCCCCCACCGGGCTGTCGGCCAGCGCGACACCCAGGGTCTGCGGGCGGGTTTCCTGCTGGTGGTTGTAGCCGGTTTCCCAGTCGATCAGCACGTCACGCCGGGCGACGAAAGCCTCCTCCTCCGGCGTGGTCGCAACGGTGCCCTGGGCCAGCAGGTCGGCCATGTTCAGGTGAATCCCCAGTAACGCCTCGGGCCGATCGTGGGCCATCCAACCGGCGATGCCCGAACCCCAGTCACCGCCCTGAACGATGAAGCGGGTTGGCCCGAACAGCCGGGCCATCAGCCCATGCATGAGTTCGCCCGCCCGACGTGGGCCAATCACTCCGGTGATCGGCCTGGAGAATGCAAACCCCGGAAGCGACGGCACGATCACATCGTGTCCGTCAGCCGCCAGCGGTTCCAGCAGCGCCTCGAACTCCAGGTACGAACCTGGCCAGCCATGGAGCAGCAGGATCGGCGGCCTGGAACCGTCGCCCCGCACATGGACGAAGTGCAGGTGCTCGCCCTCAATCTCGGTGATGAAGTTGGGCAGTTGGTTGAGGTGTTTTTCGACCCGGCGCCAATCATAGGATTCCAGCCAGTAAGCGACCAGGCGCTGAAGGTCGCGCACGCCAACGCCCGACTTCCACCCTCCCAAATCGGGAAGCCGGGTCCAATCGTAGGCGGCGACTTTGTCGCGGATGGCCACAAGACGTTCGTCGGGGACATTGATGGTGTAGGGCAAGATCATGGGATTCTCCTGGTGAGTTTCCGTATTACATTGCTTTACGCAATACTGAACCCGACAAAAACCGATGTGAACCCCATTACGCCGCTCAAGGCCTTTGCGAAAAACGCACAAGTGAGTTTCCCGTGGACATAACGGACGAACTGGAAATCTTTACCCTCGTGGCCGAAACCGCGAGTTTCTCGGCGGCCGCGCGCCGCTTGAACCTTGCCCCCTCCTCCATCGCGCGGGTGCTGGACCGCATGGAGGCCCGGCTGGGCGTACGCCTGTTGCTGCGAACCACGCGCTCACTGACCGTGACCCCGGAGGGTGCCGCCTACCTGTCGTGCGCCCGGCGGATCCTCACGGACCTGCGGGAAACCGAACAGCAGATTACCGACCAGAGTTCACCCCGCGGGCGCCTGCGGGTCAGCAGTTCGCTGCTGTATGGCAGGACCTTCGTGATCCCGTTGTTGGGCGAGTTCATTCAGCGTTACCCGGACATCCTGGTGGACATCAACCTGACCGACACCGTGGTCGACATCGCCGCCGGGCAAGCCGACGTCGCAGTGCGATTGGGCCCGCTGCCCGACAGCAGCCTGACGTCCCGCCGGCTGGGCGCCACCCACAAGGTCATCATTGCTGCGCCGAGCTATCTGGCACGACGCGGCACGCCGCAGGTGCCGGAAGACCTGCTGGATCACGACTGCATCGGTTTCAACTTCAAGCGTGCGGCGCCCACCTGGCCGTTTCGCAAGGATGGCCACGACTATTCACTGACGATCAAGGGCCATGTCGAAACCAATAACGGTGACACCCAGGGCCAATTGGCGGCCGAGGGCATCGGCATCGCGCGGGTCTGCGCCGAGACCGTGGCGGACGCCATTCAGGCGGGTCGGCTGGTGCCGCTGCTGGAGGCATTCAATCCCGGCGATGGCGAAGAGATCCATGCCGTGTTCCTCGGCGGTACCCACACGCCGGCGCGGGTCCGGTGTTTTGTCGACTACCTGGTTGAGCGGTTCCAGTAGGCGCGAAATTGCATGATTACTCGGCAACGAGTTCGACGTAGCTCGACTCCCCGCCTCCCGTCGCGCCCGACAACCAGCCCCAGACGAAGGCCAGGGTGGTACGCCCGGCGGCGTCCACGCCTACCGTGCCCCGGGACCAGCCGGCAAGAATCTCGCCCTCGGTGGTCAGGCACTGGTACAGCAACTCGATGGTATCGGGGCCTGTGGCGCGCCCGACTTGATTGCCCATGCGAATCCGGCCGCCCTGGTAGGTGCCCCAGATGGCGTTTTCATCGACGTGGTAATGAAACACGGTGCCTGTACCGGACACACCATGGGTGTTGCCCGCGACGATAAACCGGCGGTTGTCCAGGCGTTCGCTGATTTGGCAAAAGGCATTTGGCATTTACAGGCGCTTCCTTGGTCGAGAGGGTTCATTCCGGGGCGCCCAACCTACCTCATATGGCTTTTGTCGGTCATGTAAAACCTGCACAATTGTGGGCTTTCCCGCGACAGGACGTCCCTTCATGCAACGCATCGTGATTCTCGGTAATGCGGGCAGCGGAAAATCCACCCTCGCCCGCGCCCTCGGACAACGCCTGGGCCTGCCCGTGGTGCACCTGGACACCCTGTTCTGGTCGCCCGGCTGGGTCGAGCCCGACGCCGAGCAGTTCCGTACCCGCGTGCGCGACGCCGTTGCCGCCGATGGCTGGGTGTGTGAAGGCAACTATGCGCGGCGCACGTTCGACCTGCGCCTGCCCCGTGCCGATTTGATCATCTGGCTCGACACGCCACGGCTCACCTGCTTTACCCGGGTGATCCTGCGCAGTGCGCTGAACCGCCCGCGCCCGGATATTCCCGCCGGCTGTACCGAGAAACTCGACCGGGAGTTCCTGACATTCCTGAAGTACGTGTGGACGTTTGATCGCGGCCACCGGCCAGGTATCGAGGCGGTGCGGTTGGCGGCAGGCCCGTCGGTGCCCGTGGTGCACTTGCGCGGTGGCCAGCAGATCGCCGAGTTTCTCGAGCGCTTGCCCGCAGCATCTGAAGGCTGCCTTGAATAGAGGGAGCAGGAGCGTTGGCCGCGATAGTGGGTCGTCTTGCCAGTGAAGAAATCATTGATGGCAAGACTTCCACCGCCCTCGGGCCATGCCGTCCTGACAGGTTTTTTCAACTGTAGGATCTTGTTGGCAGCCGCTCCCTCGTGCGACCTGAAGAAGCCCCTATCTGGACCTCAGGTACCGATAGAGCGTCTGCCGACTGATCTCAAAATCACGCGCCAATTTGGATCTACTTTCTCCTGCAGTGGCCCGGTCAATCAAGTTTACAACCTGATTGTCAGACAGCTTTTTCTTGCGACCTCTATAAGTCCCACGATTCTTTGCACTGGCAATTCCCGCCGCCTGTCTTTCCCTCATCGCAGCGCGCTCGAACTCTGCAATCAGCTCCATTACCGCAATGATCGACTCCACGACTTCAAGACAGTCATGCCGGAAAACCAGGTTTTCGTTCAAACACTCCAACGTGACCTGCTTTTCAATCAACCGGCGAATGATGGCGCACAGCTGCTCCGTGCTTGAAGTCAGCGCTGCCATGCTGTCCACCACCACGGTATCCCCGCACTGCAGGTAGCGGAGTAGCCTTTCCAGGCCTGCAGGATTCGCGGCATTGTCTGCCGGCTCATCGCAAAACACGGCATCAAATACATCGTCGCTTGTTATTTTCTCTACGCCACCCTCGGGCTCTTTTAGAGCGCGCCGGAAATATTTGATGCGATGCAATCTCATGGTGCCTCCTTGGCAATACTTGTACAGCGTCATTTTATACTTATACAAACTGTAACTAAATCATCAATTCCTTACACCGCACTTGTAACACTGAACCCACCCAAAATACACAGTTGCAAAGAGTTGAACTTCCCTTATCATTTTGAAGCATGGAATTCTAACAAGCTTTTCGCAAAAAAGTCGATTTCGTATTCCTTGAATGCCCCGTGCAATTCAAGCAACCCATATGAGTATCTACTGTTTTACAGCTCAAATAATTGACATGACCGGCTTGACGCGGCTGTTAATTTCTCGATGCAATCAGAGGATGAATGGATGAATGTCTTGGAAGGCGCCATCGAAATTGATCGCCCAACTACCGATCAGGAAAAGATTGATAAGGTAACCCGCAGTATTACCGATCATGGGAACTACCTGCGAAAGCGTTATCCGATCCTGCAGCACCAGGATGCTCTGGGCGCGAGTGTCATGGCGTTTTCCCTGATAGGGATGGTCATTACGGGAGGGCTCTATCTAAAGGGTTTTATCCCCGCATGGATGTGTATTCTGGTCAATGCGCTGCTGACTTCGTTCATTCATGAAATCGAACATGACCTGATTCATCGCCTTTATTTTAGAAAACAGCCGCTGGCCCATAATGCCATGATGCTCTTCTGCTGGCTGGCACGCCCGGGTATGCCCAGCCCGTGGCTAAGACGCAGTCTGCACTTTCATCACCATAAGGAGTCCGGAACTGATTCTGATGTTGAAGCCTGGATCACCACGAGCGGCAGTCCTTGGGGAATACTGCGATTACTCAAACTGGTGGACGGATTTGTATTTGGTTTTCTAAATGCGGTGTTTGCTCCGGGATGGCGGCAAAAGGTAAAATTGTTAGGCAAGATCATTCGGCTCAATACACCATTCGGGCTTCTGTATTGGGGGTGCTGGTATGTGTTCCTCGGCTACCACCTGTATGTCTGGCTTGGGTCAATTACCGGGATGGAGGTTCACAGTTCAGCTACGACGCAGGAATTAATGGATATCGTCAATAGCGCAGTGGTTATTCTTATAGCGCCCAATATGATACGGCAGTTCTGCCTGTTCTTTATAAGTTCAAATATGCACTATTACGGCGATGTTGCCCCGCGTAACGCATTACAACAAACCCAGGTGATGAACCCTTGGTGGCTGTGGCCGTTCCAGTTGTTCTGTTTTAACTTTGGCAGCACTCACAGCATCCATCACTTCGTGGTGAGAGACCCGTTTTATCTGCGTCAGATGACGGCACCTTATGCTCATAAAGTCATGGCCCAGGCCGGTGTCAGGTTCAATGACTTCGGCACCTACAAACGAGCCAATCGCTTTTCCATGGAGCACTCCCAAACTCGGTCTCGTGGGTGAATTCCTCCACAACCATTATCGGTGTTCGGCAAGTATCAAGGGCCGCACTTCAAATACGAGGACGTTGAGGTATGAAAGCGCAAGGGATATGTGCGAAGCAGTTTGAAGCGGTCAAGCAGGCTTTCGAGGACATGTTCGATGATCCGCAGGAACGTGGGGCCGGCCTGTGCGTGCAGGTAGGCGCAGAGATCGTTGTCGACCTGTGGGCCGGCATGGCAGACCAGGCGGGCACGAAACCCTGGACCCGCGATACGCTGGCCAATACCTTCTGCGTAATAAAACCCTATGTCGCGGTGGCCGTCCTGATGTTGGTTGAGGCGGGCAAGCTGGAGCTGGATGCACCCGTGGCCCGTTACTGGCCCGAGTTCGCCCGGAGCGGGAAAGCAAAGGTCACCCTGCGCCAGGTGATGAACCATACCGCAGGCCTGCCGGCGCTGCGGGGGCCCGACCATAACCCCATGATGTATGACTGGGAGCACATGCTGCGACTGCTGGAGGCCGAGCCGCTGTGGTGGGAACCGGGAACGGACCTGGGCTACGGCACCACCACGTTTGGCTGGATCCTCGGCGAGTTGATTCGCCGGGTGGACGGACGAGATCCCTGTGTGTTTATCCACGAAGAGATTCTCGATCCCCATGAGTTGGACGTGCACCTTGGCGTGAAAGAAGAACACTTTCACCGTATCGCGCGTTTCGACAGTGCCACGGGACGAGTCGGTGACCCTTACTCGCAGGCGTTGCGAACCGTGGTGAAAAACGAGCCGTCGCATATCGCGACGCTCGCCTTCACCAACCCCGGAATGGTGCCCAGACGAACCAGTGACCCTCGCTGGTGGGCCTACCGGCAACCCGCCGTGTGTGGACACGGTTCGGCTCACGGCCTGGCCGGTTTCTACAGTGCATTGATGGCAGGAAACTTTATCGGTCCCGAGCTGCTTACTGAATTCAGCCGTGAGCACAGTCATGGCATGGATCGAGTATGGATGCGCCCCATGCGTTATGGATTGGGTTGCATGCTCGAGCAGCAACGCGACCCGACGGCTTCCCATGCAATGGGCCCGAACACCTTTGGCCATATCGGGCTTGGTGGCCCGATCAGTTTCGCTGATCCCGAAAAACAAGTGAGCTTCGGTTTTGTCACCACGACTTCGGGCAGCCATTCGATGATTGATCCACGCCCCCGCCGACTTTCATCCCTTGTCTATGCGGCGCTTTGAAGGCAAGGGGCGGATCTGTTCATCTGAGGCTTTCAAGGGGGCGCAATACTGCCGAATGCAACGCAGCAAGTTTTTGGCAAGACACAAGTGGCTGATGGCAAACCGAAACCTTCCCCTCCTGGCCAACAATGAGTCATTGGCTTATGAACGAAGGCTGGTACAACGACGACATGATTTATTTATAAATAAATTCATACGCCTCGATATAAGAACCTATCTCGTTTGAATGAGCAGTCACCCACACTGCATTCATGCCTGTCTTTCTTTGATCGTTGAATTCCGACTGAGTGGTACAAAGCGCAACCCAGCGCTCAGTCTTTAAATCCTTAATCCGCAGGCCCGCCTCACAACGACTGAACTTTCCAACGTAGGGCCCCGGAGTCACCAGCTCGTAAGGTGACGCATACTGAACAATGTCGCCGGGCAACAGGTACGTAACGACGTCATAACTGTGCAAGGACAAAATCAGACCCAGGCAAAAACCACCAAAAAAAGATTCTCCAACACGGTTCGGGTTTCTTACAGCCGGACGATAGTAGGTGGCCCTTGCAGCAAAAAAGAGTCCAACCAGACAACCAATGACTATATAGGTCGTCCACTCGGGAATCGATGGCATTAAAACCGTTCGCATTACAATGCGACCGGCCCAGAGCGTATAAGCAATCCATGCTCCAAATAACAGACACACCACCAACAACAAGGTTCTTTTCTTTGATTTGTTTTCAAATGAAGGATATTCCATTCCCTGCCTACTCTATTTTTAATTCCCGGGAAAAGCGCTTCGTGCTTCACGCCAACTTCCTTTACCCGATTGGCATGCCGGGCATATTAACGAATGAGCGTCATGGTGACCGATCTATTTACCCACGACTCACAGACATGGCCAGAGCGCCATCGGTTCTACCCATTAGCGCAAATTGTTCAACCGCCTCACATCCCTTATCCTCGTGGCCTTACCTGCCAGCGCCCGCCGGAGCCCCCCATGGACCTCGCCACCCTCACCCTCTTCCTCCCGGCCTGCTTCGCCCTGAACATGGCGCCAGGCCCGAACAACCTGCTGTCCGTGAGCAACTCCACCCGCTACGGCTACCGCACTTCGTGCCTGGCAGGCGTCGGGCGACTGCTGGCCTTTGCCGGGATGATCGCCCTCGCGTCCGCCGGGCTGGCGGTGGTGCTGCAAACCTCGGAGTTGTTGTTCTACGGGATCAAGATCCTGGGGGCGGCGTATCTATTTTATCTGGCGTATCAACTGTGGCGGTCCAATCCGCACGCGGAGGCTGAGTCGACGGCGCCCAAGGCGGGCTTGTGGGCCTTGGCGCGACAGGAGTTCCTGGTGGCCGCCGGCAATCCCAAGGCAATCCTGATTTTTACCGCCTTCCTGCCGCAATTCGTCGACCCGGCACGTCCGATCACGCCGCAATTCGCCCTGCTGGGAGCGATGTTCCTGGCGCTGGAATGGTTAGCCATCAGCGCCTACGCCTATATGGGTTTGCATATGCGCCGCTGGTTCGCGCAGCCTCGGGGCAAGCGGATTTTCAACCGCTGCTGTGCGGGGTTGTTGTCCGCCGCCGCGACGGTATTGCTGATGGCGCGCAGGGCCTGAGCACTGCGAAAAACCGGCGAAAACGCTTACAATCGCCGTCTCACCGCAACTCAGGCAGGCCAGTTCGCCCATGGCGCTCGACCCCATCACCATACTGGTCCTCACCATCGCACTGGCAGGCGCCGCCGCGCTGTACCTGGCCGTCGAGTGGCGCAATGTCCGCGAGCCATCGCTGCTGTACTGGACTGCCGGTTTCGCCATCATCAGCGTGGGCAGCACCCTGGCGCTGTTGCGGGCCAGCGGCCTGATGTTGATCGGCATCTGGTTCGCCAACGGGCTGCTGATCACCGCACACTGGCTGTTCCTGCTGGGCGTTGCGCGTTTCACCCAGGTGCGCCTGTCTCGCGCCTGGTACCTGATGTTCGTGGCCTGGTTTGCCATGCTGCTGTTACCGGAAGGACAGTCGTGGTCCAGGGCCATGCTGCTGGCCAACTCGCTGCTGGTTGCCCTGCCGACCCTGCGGGCCAGTTTCCTGTTGCGCCCCCATGGCCGATCACTCAGCGTGGGCGCGGTGCAACTGCGCTATGTGCTGCTGGCCCACGGGCTGTTCTATCTGGCCAAATCGCTGGTGGCGATCGTGCCGGGGACACTGATCGACCTGACGGCGTTTCGTGGCGAGATCATTCAGGTGTCGCTGGTGGAAGGCGCCATGGCGATCATGCTGATTGCATTGTCGATGACCGGCACCGAGCGCTACCGCCGTGAGGAACAGATTGCACGGTTGGCCGCCCGCGACCCGTTGACCGCGCTGTACAACCGCCGCGCCCTTGAAATGCGCGCGCCGAGCCTGCTGAGCGAGGTCTCGCAGGCCCGGCCAGGTGCCCTGCTGTTGATCGACATCGACAATTTCAAGCTGATCAACGACCTGTACGGCCATACCGCGGGCGACCGGCTGCTGGTGGCCCTGAGCGAGATGATTCGCGCGCAGTTGCCCGATGATTCGCTGGCGGCGCGGTTGGGTGGCGACGAGTTCGTGATCCTGCTTAATGACACCTCGAACGCGCGCATTGTCGCGCTGGGCAGCGCCCTGCGCGAACAGTTTCATCAGGCTGCCTCGCAGGCCTTCGCCACGCCCGAGGCGGTGACATTGAGCATCGGCGCCAGCCTGTTCGACACGCCGCCCGCCAGCCTCGCGGCCTTGATCGAACAAGGCGACGCGGCGCTGTATGAATCCAAGCGCGGTGGACGCAACCGGATTCGTCTGGTGGACCGGACTGCGGTGGGCGCCGATTGACTCAATCGGTGCATCAACCTTTGAGCGCCGCCTCAATCCCCGCAATATCAATCCTGGTCATCCCCATCATCGCATCAAACGCCCGCTTGGCCGCTGCCGGGTCGGGGTGGGTGATCGCCGCGCTCAGTACACGCGGGGTAATCTGCCATCTCACCCCCCATTTATCCTGGCACCAGCCGCAGACGTTTTCCTGGCCGCCATGGCTGACAATCGCGTGCCACAAGCGGTCGGTTTCCGCCTGGTCGTCGGTGGCCACCTGGAACGAAAACGCCTCGTTGTGCTGCACGCCGGAGCCTCCGTTCAGCCCCAGGCAAGGAATACCCATGACGGTGAATTCCACGGTCAACACATCGCCCTGTTTGCCCGCCGGATAATCCCCGGGGGCGTGATGGACCGCGGTCACTGCGCTGTCCGGGAAGGTCCTGGCGTAGAAGTTGGCAGCGTCCAGTGCACTGCCGTCGTACCAAAGGCACACCGTGTTTTTGCGGAGCATGAGTGTTCTCCAGCGTGGAGGTTCGGACTTGCAGTGTAGTACCGCTACCGACAAGAATGCGTTCGCGTCCTGACATGAACCCAAACGGTGCAGAGAATGAGTAATGGTGTAAGGATCGACCCGCGAATCATCCCGGTTCCGCGGTCCATCAGCCCCGAGGCCCAGGCGATGCTGCAACGCATGGTGAACGCCGATGGCGTGCCGCTGAACAGCCTGTACACCCTGCCCGCACCCGATGACCACGCTGGCTGGCGCCGTATGCAGGCCGCAGTTGCCCAACAGTACGCGGCGTCCCAGGCGGGACAGACGGCAGACCACGTTGAGACATTCACCGTGGAAGACGCCACGGTGTACCGGGCGACGCCGGCATACGGGGCCGAGTTCGCCTATATCGACCTGCACGGCGGCGCCCTGGTGTTCGGCGGCGGCGAAAACGTCCGCCTCGCCGCCGGCAAGCACGCCGACCTGCACAACCTGACCTGCTACGGCGTGGACTACCGCATGCCGCCTGACCATCCGTACCCGGCGGCACTCGACGACTGTATGGCCACCTACCGGCATGTGCTGAAGCACCACACCCCGGACAAGATCGTGATCGGCGGACGCTCGGCCGGAGGCAACCTCGCCGCTGCCATGGTGCTGCGCGCCCGCGACGAAGGCTTGCCACTGCCGGCCGCGCTGGTATTGCTGTCACCCGAAGTGGACCTGACCGAATCGGGCGACAGCTTCCAGGTCAACCGCACCGTCGACGTGGTGTTGCCCAACCCGCTGATGAGCACCAACCTGCTGTACGCCGCTGGCGCGGATTTGTCTCACCCGTACCTGTCGCCGCTGTTCGGGGATTTCGCACCAGGCTTCCCGCCGACGTTCGTGCAAAGCGGCACCCGCGACCTGTTCCTGTCCAACGCCGTACGCCTGCACCGGGCGCTGCGCCAGGCCGAGGTACCGGTGGAACTGCACATCTTTGAAGCAATGCCCCACGGCGGCTTCATGGGCGCGCCGGAAGACGCAGAACTGTCGGCAGAGCAGGTGCGTTTCGTGCGCCACTGGTTGAACCGCGACTGATCGCCGTGAGTTGACACACCCTGTAATAATCCATAAAGATAAGCGCCTTCTTCAGGGTGTGTCCTCAATGTCTGCAACGACCTTCAACTTTTCCGTCATTGGCTTGATTGCCAAGGCGCAAGGTTGCGTTGCGCACGCCCTCAAATCGAAGAAACAGTCGCTCATGTGACCGGGGCGCGCTGTCCCGTCAGATGAGCTGACAGGACATTGAG
>Ga0153921_1000087_pt1 | contig 84959 bp, 62 predicted proteins | sample TSNJ005MetaG_FD_104691 | JGI IMG/M metagenome (GOLD analysis project Ga0153921, IMG submission 104691) | Attine ant fungus gardens microbial communities from New Jersey, USA - TSNJ005 MetaG | ecosystem: Host-associated > Fungi > Mycelium > Unclassified | place: USA: New Jersey, Brendon T. Byrne... | reverse complement strand
TGGAAAGCAAGGCGTTCTACGGTGCCGGTTACCAGGACGTGGAACACCGCAAGCCAAGCATCGCCAACGCCAAGCGCCTGCTGAACTGGGAGCCGACCGTGGAGATGAGCGAGACCATCGGCAACACCCTGGACTTCTTCCTGCGTGAAGCCATGCTCGAAATCGCGGACAAGAAGTAATGAAGGCAGGCTTGCGCATTGACGTCGACACCTACCGTGGCACCCGTGAAGGGGTGCCGCGACTGCTCGAATCCCTGGATGAAGCCGGGGTCAAGGCGACGTTCTTCTTCAGTGTCGGGCCGGACAACATGGGGCGCCACTTGTGGCGCCTGATCCGCCCGCAGTTCCTGTGGAAGATGCTGCGTTCCAACGCTGCCGGCCTGTATGGCTGGGATATTTTGCTCGCCGGCACTGCCTGGCCGGGCAAACCGATCGGCCGTGACCTGGGGCATTTGATGCGCCAGGCCAAGGCCGCCGGCCATGAAGTCGGCCTGCATGCCTGGGATCACCATGGCTGGCAGGCCAACACCGGGCGCTGGAGCGACGCGCAGCTGGTCGAGCAGATTCGGCGCGGCGTCGACACCCTGAGCGATATCCTGGGTGAACGCATCGACTGTTCCGCGGCCGCCGGTTGGCGCGCCGATGAACGCGTGGTGCAGGCCAAGCAAGGCTTCAACTTCCGCTACAACAGTGATTGTCGGGGCACCAGCCTGTTCAGGCCAACCTTGGCCGATGGCAGCGCGGGCACCCCACAGATTCCGGTCGACCTACCGACCTTCGACGAAGTCGTCGGGCCGGTGGTGGCTGCCAAGGATTTCAATAGCTACATCCTCGAGCGCTTCGCGGAGTCGAAGCTCAACGTCTACACCATCCACGCAGAAGTAGAAGGGATTCTGATGGCCAATGATTTTCGCCAGTTGCTGGCCCAGGCAGGGCAGCGCGGCATCGATTTCCAACCGCTGGGCGAGTTGCTTCCTGCCGATGTCACCACCCTGCCCCAGCAACAGCTGGTGCGCGGCGCCCTGAGCGGCCGTGAGGGTTGGCTCGGAGTGCAACAGGCATGATCCGCCGTTGGGCCCTGCCCCTGCTCCTGTTGGCGTTCGGCGTGTTCTATCTGCTGCCGCTGGCCACCCACGGCCTGTGGATTCCTGATGAAACCCGCTATGCGCAGATCAGCCAGGAAATGCTGCTGACCGGCAAGTGGGCGTCGCCGCACTTCATGGGTATTCGCTATTTCGAAAAGCCTGCGGCCGGCTACTGGATGATCGCGCTGGGCCAGTCGATCTTCGGGCAGAACCTGTTCGGCGTGCGCTTCGCGTCGGCATTGAGCACCGGCCTGAGCATCCTGCTGGTGTACCTGGTGTCACGCCGGTTGTGGAATGACCCGCAAAAAAGCCTGATCAGCACCGTGCTGTACATGAGCTTCGTCAGCGTCGCGGCCCTCGGCGGCTATGCCAACCTGGATCCGCAGTTCACCTTCTGGGTCAACCTCACCGGTGTGGCCCTGTGGTTTTGCTTCGACAGCACCACGCGCAGCGGCCGGTTGTGGTCCTGGGCAGTGCTGGGCCTGGCATGTGGCATGGGCTTCATGACCAAGGGGTTCCTGGCCTGGCTGTTGCCGGTGTTGATCGCACTGCCCTACGCAATCTGGCAGAAGCGTTTTCGCGAACTGCTGGGTTATGGCCTGGTCGCCGTAGCGGTGGCGATTGTGGTCAGCGTGCCGTGGGCATTGGCCGTGCACCTGCAGGAACCGGACTACTGGAATTTCTTCTTCTGGCACGAGCATATCCAGCGCTTTGCCGGCGACGACGCCCAGCATGCCGAACCGTTCTGGTATTACTTGCCGCTGCTGGTGGCGTTCTCGCTGCCGTGGGTCGCCCTGCTGCCGTCCACCCTCAAGCAGGCGTGGCAAGACAAGCGCACGGCGAAGATCGGCTTTGTGTTGCTGTGGCTGCTGATGCCCCTGGCCTTCTTCAGCCTGGCCAAAGGCAAGCTGCCCTCCTACATCATGCCGTGCCTGCTGCCGCTGGCCTTGCTGATGGGCAACACCCTGGCGGATAAACTGGCCCAGGGCCGCGGTCGCGCGTTGCGCCTCAACGGCTGGCTGAACCTGGTTCTCGGCGTGGTGGTATTGCTCGCCCTGAGCTGGTTCCAACTGAAAAAGCCGCTGTACGAACATGGCCAGGAAACCTTCAGCCTGGTGCTGGTGTTTGTCTTCCTGTTCGGCTGGATCCTGGTCAACCTGCTGCAGGCTGCACGGCCCTTGCACCTGTGGGCCGCGCCGGTGATCGGCAGTTGGCTGATGGTCGCCCTGCTGCCGGCCGCACTGCCGCATTCGGTGGTCTACAACAAGACCCCGGATCAATTCATCATCGACCACCTGCAGGCACTGCGCCCGGCTACGGCGTTGCTCAGCAACGACCTCGGCGCGGCATCGGCCCTGGCGTGGCGCCTGCAGCGCCCGGATGTGACGCTGTACAACACGGTCGGCGAAGTGAAGTACGGCCTGGCCTACCCGGATGCCGGGCATCACAAGGTCGACACCCGCCAGGTCCAGCAATGGATGAGCGAGGCGCGCAAACAAGGGCCGGTGGGTGTGGTGATGCGCGTCAAAGGCGACGATGAAATCGCCGAAGTGGCGCTGCTGCCCACCGACGGCGAGCGTTATGAGCAAGGCAATATCGTGATTCTGATCTTCCCGCAGGTGCAGCCGTGATCACCCTGTTCCTGCTATTGGCCGCCTGCCTGCTGACCTGCATGGGCCAGGTCTCGCAAAAGTTCGCCGTGGAAAGCTGGCGCGACCTGCCGGACGGCTGGGCGCTGAAACTGCGCTCGCCGTGGCTGTGGGCGGCGCTGGTGTGCCTGGGCCTTGGCCTGCTGGTGTGGCTGCTGGTACTGCAGCGCCTGGAGGTCGGCATCGCCTACCCGATGCTCAGCCTGAATTTTGTCTTGGTCACGCTGATGGCGCGTTTTGTGTTCCATGAACACATCGATGGCCGTCACTGGCTGGGCGTGGCGCTGGTGATCGGCGGCGTCGTGCTGCTGGGGCGTCACGTATGAGCCGGGTCCAGGGGTTTGCCCTGGCCCTGGGCAGCGTCGCACTGGTCAGCGCGGCCCAACTGGGCATGCGCTGGAGCATGACGCGTCTGCCGCTGCCCAACGAATGGCTGACGGTGCAGATCGACCTCGGCGCCCTGGCTGTGGTGCTGCTGGCGATCCTTGCCTATGCGCTGTCGATGCTCTGCTGGCTCGGCGCGCTCAAACACCTGCCGTTGGGCCGGGCCTATTCGCTGCTGAGCATCAGCTACGCGCTGGTGTACCTGCTGGCGGCCAGCCTGCCGGTCTTCAACGAACACTTTTCGGTTTCAAAAACCCTGGGGGTGGCCTTGGTCATCCTCGGTGTGCTGGTTATCAACTCTCGCCGTGCTAGCGCTACAAGTCCCAGGAATGCCCCATGAAAATCAGTGTATTTGGTAGTGGTTACGTCGGTCTGGTGCAGGCCACCGTATTGGCCGAAGTCGGTCACGATGTCATCTGCATGGACGTCGATCAAAACAAGGTCAAGCTGTTGCAGCAAGGCCATGTGAGCATCTTCGAGCCGGGGCTGGCCGCGATGGTCAAGGAGAACCTGGAGAGCGGGCGACTGCACTTCACCTTTGATGAAAAGCTGGCTGTCGAACACGGCGAAGTGCTGTTCATTGCCGTGGGCACGCCGTCGGATGAAGACGGCTCGGCCGACCTGAAATACGTGCTGTCGGTAGGCGATGCCGTGGCCCGCCACCGTATCGAGCCGGTGATCCTGGTGGAAAAATCCACCGTGCCGGTGGGCACCGGCGACACCCTGCGCGCGCACATCGAGAAGGCCCTGCACCTGGCTGGCCGGCACCTGGAGTTCGATATCGTCTCCAACCCGGAATTCCTCAAGGAAGGCTCGGCCGTGGCCGACTGCCGCCGCCCGGATCGCATCATCATCGGCTGCGAGCGCGAAGAAGTGCGCGACGTGATGCGCGACCTGTACGCGCCGTTCAGCCGCAACCATGACCGCATCCTCTTCATGGACCTGCGCACCGCCGAGCTGCCCAAGTACGCCGCCAACTGCATGCTCGCGACCAAGATCAGCTTTATCAACCAGATCGCCGAGCTGGCCGAACACCTGGGTGCGGATATCGAAGCCGTACGCCTGGGCATCGGCGCCGACTCGCGCATTGGCTACCACTTCATCTACCCTGGCTGCGGCTACGGCGGCTCGTGCTTCCCCAAGGACATGCGCGCGCTGATCCACAGTGCCAAGCAGGCCAACTGCTCCAGTGACCTGTTGGAAGCCGTGGAAGCGATCAACCAGCGCCAGAAGAGCAAGCTGTTCGAGCGCATCAATGCGTTCTTCAAGGGCAACCTGCGCGGCAAGACCTTTGCCCTTTGGGGCCTGGCGTTCAAACCGAACACCGACGACATGCGCGATGCCCCCAGCCGTGTATTGATGGAAGCCCTGTGGGCCGCCGGCGCCAACGTACGCGCGTTCGACCCGGAAGCCATGCAGGAAACCCAGCGCATCTACGGCGATGACCCGCGCCTGATGCTGATGGGCACCCCGGAGTCGACCTTGAGCGGCGCCGATGCGCTGATCGTCTGCACCGAATGGCAGCAGTTCAAGGCACCGGACTTCGACCTGATCCACCAGCGCCTGAAAACCCCGGTGATCTTCGACGGCCGCAACCTGTATGACGGCGAGCGCCTGGCGCGCAAAGGCTTCCAGTACTTCCCGATGGGCCGTGGCGACTCGTGCCAGTTGCCGATTCCGCAGCAACAGTGGGTGCCACAGGTCGTGGAAGCCTGATACGTGAACAAAGCTCAACCGTCCCTGCTGAGCCCGACGATTCGCCGCCAATCCCTACTGCTGGGGTTGCTGGCGCTGGCGTTATTCATCGCTGGCAGCTGGCACCAGGCGATTATCGGCTTCGACTCCCGCTTCGTGGTGTTTGCCCAGGAGATGCTGCGCCACGGGCCGGGCTTTTTCCCGACCACCTACGGGCAGCCGTATGCGGATTACCTGGCCACCTCGACGCTGCTGACCTGGTTGCTGTCGTTGCCCCTGGGCCAGGTCACCAGCCTCACGGCGTGGTTGCCCACGGCGCTGGCCTCGGCAGCGATCGTGGTGCTGGTGTATCGCCTCACGGCGCCCTACTCCCGGCACTGGGGCCTGCTGAGCATCGCGGTATTACTGCTCAGCAGTACCTTCATCAGTGAAACCCGCTCGGTATCCCTCGACCAGATGCTCGCCGCAATTGCCTTGGCGGTGTTCTACCTGGGTTACGCGCATGACCACTTCGGTGCCGGCAAGCGCCTGCACTGGCTGTACCTGCTGCTGATCCTCGGCTTTGCGATTCGCGGGCCGATTGGCCTGGTGATACCCACCGGCGTGCTGTGCAGCTACTACCTGATCAATCGGCAATGGCGGCAGCTGTTCAGTTTTGGCTTGCTGGCGCTGGCGCTGTTGGTGGCGTGTGTCGGCCTGCTGTTGCTGATGGCCAAGCTCAGCGGCGGTGAGAGCTTCATGCAGGACGTGATCCGCATGCAGTTCCTGGGGCGCATGGACGGCAGCGAAGGCTCCAGCGGCGTGCTGTATTACTTCACCAGTTCGCTGGGCAATTACGCCATGGCCTATCCCGTGGCGCTGCTGGTGCTGTTGGCAATCGCCCTCGGCGGCCGGCGTACGCCGGGGCCGGCCTTGCAGTTGGTGCTGTACTGCGCGGCCGCCGGCCTGCTGGTGATGCTTGGCCTGTCGATCCCACAGGCGAAAAAGGCGCGCTATGTGCTGCCGATGTTGCCCATGGCGGCAATCATTGCGGCCTATCCGTTCCAGGTTGCCGAGGGTCGGCTGTTTGCCGGGTTGCGCAGGCTGATGCTGGGCATTTGGACGTTGCTTCCGACGCTGCTGATCGCCGGGTTGCTGTTCGCACGCACACGTTATCCGCAGCAGCTGGAGCATCTGGGGCCAATGTTTGGCCTGCTGGGCGCGCTGCAGGTCGTGGCTTTGCTGGCGTTGTTCAAGGCGCAACTGCGCCCGCTGGGCCCGGCGTTGGCCGGTGTACTGGCGGTGTGGGCGAGCTATATCGGCGTGGTCGAGCCGCTGGAGCGCAGCCTCTACGACACCCGCACGTTTACCTTGCAGGTGCACGAGCAGGTCATGCAGCAGCGCGCGCCCGTGGTATTGCACGGCCTGGGTAAAGACGCCAAGGCCATCAAATACATGGTCAACCTTGATTGCGACCAGGTACCGTTGTTCACCCAGAACCCTGCTGACCTGAACCCGATACAAGGGCCGGCCTGGCTGGTGATGAGCGAGGCGGATTTCGAAGGGTTGAAAGACCCGCGCTTTCGCGCCCTCACGCCGACCCTGAGCGGTGAGTTCGACCGCAACCCCTACGTGCTGCTGCACCTGGCCCAGGCCCCACACCCTTGAGTGCTCTGCGTCGGGGCTCCCGACGCAGAAAACTCCTACGCAGCTATGCGTAATTGCTGCGACCATTGCCCTTCCCCGCGCCCGAAACCCAACGGTAAACTCGAATGCCATGTGTGGTAATCATTTACCGCCACGGGTCATGCATAACAACAAGGAAGCTGTAGGCCCGCGGTGTACGCCGCAGCCTATCCAATAAGAGGACAATGCCGTGTCAGATGATGTTTCGCCGGGCGCCTACGCGACGCCGGAGCCCGATCTCGTTCACGTTGGCTATTTGCCAGTCCCGCCCCTGGAGCGGCTGATGGAATTACGCGACGCGCTGGTGGCGCTCAAGGGCCCACTTGCCAGTGATACCGGGCTGCAGGCGGATCTGCGAAAACGCTTGTTCAACGACGAGACCGATGATCGCGTCCTGGGCAAGCTCAGTGTGCAGGTCCCTCTTTTGTAAGTGTGGCAGTCTCATTTAACTGCATTATTTTTGGATTTAACCTGCATTAATATGCATTGGCGCGCTGTCGACAGGCACGGCACACTGCACAGGTTCCTTCCCCCAATGTTGGAACTTTCAAAGGGCTTTTCCGGGCAACCAGACAAGCCTTTTTTTTGCCTGTCGTTTATGGAATGCCTGTCAATGCTCGCTCGCTGGTTCCCTGCTGCTATCAATACCCGTCCCACCGAATGGAGTCGTGCCGCTATCGGCATGGCGCTCGGCACGCTGTTCAGCGTGTGGTTATGTGCCCAAGTGTTTGGCATGGACGTGGCCCTGCACCTGCTGGGGCCACTCGGGGCCTCGGCGGTGTTGTTGTTTGCGGTCTCATCCGGCGCGCTCGCGCAACCCTGGTCGATCATCGGCAGCTACCTGTGTGCCGGCGTGGTGGCCTTGCTGGTGGCCCGCGTCCTTGGGCGCACCCTGGGCGGTGCGTGCCTGGCGGCAGGCATGACGGTGGTGCTGATGTGCTGGCTGCGCTGCCTGCATCCACCTGCCGGTGGCCTGGCCATGACCCTGGTACTGTCCGACCCGGCCTCGGCCGCCCTCGGCTGGCATGAGATGGGCGCGGTGTTGCTGGGTGCCGGCGCCCTGCTCGCCTGTGCACTGGCCTACAACAATGCCACGCGCACTCGCTACCCCAAGGGCGCCGTCGAGGCTCCCGTGGTGGTCCTGCCAGACACCCGGGCCGCTCAAGACCCGGCCATTACCGCTGCCGACCTGAAGCTCGCGCTCGCCGACATGGAGCAGTTCTACGATGTCGCCCCCAGCGAGTTGGAACAGTTGATCCACGCCGCCGAAACCCACGCACGGCGCCGCAGTATTGGTGAAGTCCTGGCCAGCCGCATCCCCTGACGCAGACACGCGGCCTGCTGCATAAATGCAAAAACGACCTGCATGATTGAAGGTTGTACTGGGCAAATTTGCACTGGTACGATCGCGAGATGGTTCTTCGCTGAACCTCTTGATAAAGAACAATAAAAGCAGGGAGTTACAGATGACTGCTCAGGTTTCAAACCAAGCAAGCAGCGCCGATATCCTTCAAGACGACGTCCTGGCCGAAGTGCGCAACCACATCGGCCACCTTACCCTCAACCGCCCTGCCGGCCTCAACGCCATCACCCTGGACATGGTCCGCAGCCTCGCCCGCCAGCTGCAGGCGTGGGCCGACGATCCGCAGGTGCATGCCGTGGTGCTGCGCGGCGCCGGCGAAAAAGCCTTTTGCGCCGGCGGTGATATTCGCTCCCTCTACGACAGCTTCAAAAACGGCGACACCCTGCACGAAGATTTCTTCGTCGAGGAATACGCGCTGGACCTGGCCATCCACCATTACCGCAAACCTGTCCTCGCGTTGATGGACGGGTTTGTCCTCGGCGGCGGCATGGGCCTGGTGCAGGGCGCGGATCTGCGCGTGGTCACCGAGCGTAGCCGCCTGGCCATGCCGGAAGTGGCAATCGGTTACTTCCCGGACGTTGGCGGCAGCTACTTCTTGCCGCGCATTCCCGGCGAGCTGGGGATTTACCTCGGCGTCACCGGCGTGCAGATTCGCGCCGCCGACGCCCTCTACTGCGGCCTCGCCGATTGGTACCTGGACAGCGCAAAGCTGGCCGACCTCGACCACAAGCTCGACCGCCTGCAATGGCACGAGTCGCCACTCAAGGACCTGCAGGGCGTACTGGCCAAACTCGCCGTGCAACAGTTGCCCGACGCACCGCTGGCCGCCTTGCGCCCGGCCATCGACCATTTCTTCGGCCTGCCGGATATACCGAGTATCGTCGAGCAATTGCAGCAGGTGACGGTCGCCGACAGCCATGAATGGGCACTCACTACCGCCCAACTGATGCACACCCGCTCGCCGCTGGCCATGGCCGTGACCCTGGAAATGCTGCGTCGCGGCCGGCGCCTGCCGCTGGAACGCTGCTTTGCCCTGGAACTGCACCTTGACCGCCAGTGGTTTGAACGCGGCGACCTCATCGAAGGCGTTCGTGCGCTGATCATCGACAAGGACAAGGCCCCGCGTTGGAATCCACCCACGCAGCACGGCCTGGACCACACCCATGTCGAGAGCTTCTTCCATCACTTCGAGAAGGTTGCGAACTAAGCCATGCAAGATATTGAATACACTGAAGAACAAGTGATGATTCGCGACATGGCGCGTGACTTTGCCCGTGGCGAAATCGCCCCTCATGCCCAGGCCTGGGAGAAAGCCGGCTGGATCGACGATGCCCTGGTCGCAAAGATGGGCGAACTCGGGCTGCTGGGCATGGTGGTCCCCGAAGAATGGGGTGGCACCTATGTCGACTACGTCGCATATGCCTTGGCGGTCGAGGAAATTTCCGCCGGCGATGGCGCCACCGGCGCGCTGATGAGTATCCACAATTCAGTCGGTTGCGGGCCCATTCTCAACTACGGCACACAGGAACAGAAACAGACCTGGCTGGCCGACCTCGCCAGTGGCCAGGCAATTGGCTGCTTCTGCCTCACCGAACCGCAGGCCGGTTCCGAAGCGCACAACCTGCGCACCCGCGCCGAGTTGCGCGATGGCCAATGGGTGATCAATGGTGCCAAGCAATTTGTCAGCAACGGCAAGCGCGCCAAGCTCGCTATCGTGTTCGCCGTGACCGACCCGCAATTGGGCAAGAAAGGTATTTCCGCATTCCTGGTGCCCACCGACACGCCAGGCTTTGTCGTCGACCGTACCGAACACAAGATGGGCATTCGCGCCTCGGACACTTGTGCCGTCACCCTCAACCAATGCAGCGTACCCGAAGCCAACCTGCTGGGTGAGCGCGGCAAAGGCCTGGCGATTGCGCTGTCGAACCTTGAAGGCGGCCGCATCGGCATTGCCGCCCAGGCCCTGGGCATCGCCCGCGCGGCGTTTGAAGCTGCGCTGGTCTACGCCCGCGACCGCGTGCAGTTCGACAAGGCAATCATCGAGCACCAGAGCGTGGCCAATCTGCTGGCCGACATGCAAACCCGCCTGAACGCCGCGCGCTTGTTGATCCTGCACGCCGCGCGCCTGCGCTCGGCCGGCAAACCGTGCCTGTCGGAAGCCTCCCAGGCCAAGCTGTTCGCCTCGGAAATGGCCGAAAAGGTCTGCTCCTCGGCGATGCAGATTCACGGTGGGTATGGGTATCTGGAAGATTATCCCGTGGAACGCTACTACCGCGATGCGCGGATCACGCAGATTTACGAGGGGACCAGCGAGATACAGCGGATGGTGATTGCCAGGGAACTGAAGAACTATCCCCTCTAACTGAAAGACCACACCCCCCATGTGGGAGCGGGCTTGCTCGCGAATGCGCCAGGTCAGTCAAAGCTGCAGTGACTGATTAGCCGTATTCGCGGGCAAGCCCGCTCCCACATTTGGATCATCGGTGTCAGTGATGGGGGCTTACTTGTCCTTGAACGCCGGCGCACGCTTGGCCACGAACGCCGCCATGCCTTCCTTCTGATCCAGGGTCGCGAACGCGGCATGGAACACCCGGCGCTCAAAGCGCACGCCTTCGGACAGGCTCACTTCAAACGCGCGGTTCACGCTTTCCTTGACCATCATGCTGATCGGAACCGATTTGCCGGCGATCAATGTGGCGACCTTCAAGGCCTCTTCCAACAATTCATCCGCCGGCACAATGCGCGCGACAATCCCGCAGCGCTCGGCTTCCACTGCATCGATAAAGCGCCCGGTCAGGCACATTTCCATGGCCTTGGCCTTGCCCACCGCGCGGGTCAGGCGCTGCGTGCCGCCCATGCCCGGCAACACGCCGAGGTTGATTTCCGGCTGGCCGAACTTGGCGCCGTCACCGGCGAGGATAAAGTCGCACATCAACGCCAATTCACAGCCCCCGCCGAGGGCGAAGCCGTTGACCGCGGCAATGATCGGCTTGCGGCGGTTGGCCACGCGGTCGCTGTCGCTGAACAGGTCGTCCAGGTAGATCTGCGGGTAGGTCAGCTCGGCCATTTCCTTGATGTCGGCGCCGGCGGCAAAGGCTTTCTTCGAGCCGGTCAGCACGATGCAGCCGATCTGTGGATCGGCTTCCAGGCCGTCCAGCGCCTGGTTCAGCTCGCTGACCAACTGGGCATTCAAGGCGTTCAGGGCTTGCGGGCGATTGAGGGTAATCAGCCCGACGCGGCCCTGGACTTCGAGCAAAATGGTTTCGTAACTCATGTATCGGCTCCTTAGAGATTGCGTGAGATGACCATGCGTTGAATATCGCTGGTGCCTTCGTAGATCTGGCAGACCCGCACATCGCGGTAGATCCGCTCCAGGGGGAAGTCGCTCAGGTAACCGTAACCGCCAAGGGTTTGCAAGGCGGCCGAACAGACTTTTTCAGCCATTTCCGAGGCGAACAGCTTGGCCATGGACGCTTCCACCAGCGCCGGCTTGCCGCTGTCACGCAGTGCCGCCGCGTACTGCACCATCTGCCGGGCGACGGCGATTTGCGTGGCCATGTCAGCCAGGCGAAACGCCACGGCCTGGTGCTCGATGAGTGGCTTGCCGAAGCTTTCGCGTTCCCTGGCATAGTCGCGGGCGGCTTCAAAGGCGGCGCGCGCCATGCCCACCGACTGCGAGGCGATACCCACGCGACCGCCTTCGAGGTTGGCCAGGGCGATTCGATAGCCTTTGCCCTCCGCGCCCAGGCGGTTGGCCACCGGCACTTTCACGTCCTCGAACAGGATCTGGCAGGTGTCCGAGGCGTGCTGGCCGAGCTTGTCTTCGACCCGCGCCACACTGTAGCCCGGGGAGTCGGTGGGCACGATGAACGCGCTGATGCCGCGCTTGCCGGCGGCCGGGTCGGTCACCGCAAACACAATCACCACCCCGGCATTTTGCCCGGAGGTGATGAACTGCTTGCAGCCATTGAGCACGTAGTGATCACCGTCCAGGCGCGCCCGGGTCTTCAGGCTGCTGGCATCCGAACCGGCCTGGGGCTCGGTCAACGCAAACGCGCCGAGCATGGCGCCACTGGTGAGCGGCTTGAGGAATTGCTCTTTCTGCTGATCGTTGCCGAACGTGAGGATGGGCACGCAGCCCACCGAGTTGTGCACGCTCATGATGGTCGAGCAGGCCCCGTCGCCGGCGGCGATTTCTTCCAGGGCCATGGCGTAGGCCAGGTAGCCGGTGTCGCAGCCGCCCCACTGTTCCGGCACGAGCATGCCGAAAAAGCCCAGTTTGGCCATTTCGCCGATGGCTTCCTTGGGAAAACGGTGCTCGCGGTCCCAGTCGGCTGCGAACGGTTTCAGCCGCTCCTGGGCAAATTGCCGGGCCGCGTCGCTGATCTGCAGTTGTTCGTCATTGGGCAGCATAGGGTTTCCTTAATACAGGCATTCGACGGCCATGGCCGTGGCTTCACCGCCGCCGATACAGATCGCGGCCACGCCACGCTTAAGGCCTCTCTGGCGCAGGGCCGCGAGCAGGGTCACCAGGATTCGCGCGCCGGAGGCACCGATCGGGTGGCCCAGGGCACAGGCGCCGCCGTGAACGTTGACCTTGGCGTGCGGGATTTCCAGCTTGCTCATCGTCACCAGGGTGACCACCGCGAAGGCCTCGTTGATCTCGAACAGGTCAACTTCGTCGATGCTCCAGCCGGTCTTGCTCATCAGCTTGCGGATTGCGCCCACCGGCGCCACCGGAAACAGCCCGGGCTCATCGGCAAAGGCCGCGTGACCATGGATCACCGCCAGCGGCTTGAGCCCGCGCTTGAGCGCCTCGGACTGGCGCATCAGCAACAAGGCCGCCGCACCGTCGGAAATCGAGCTGGAGTTGGCCGCCGTCACGGTACCGCCTTCGCGGAACGCCGGTTTCAGGCTGGCGATCTTGTCCAGCTTGGCCTTGGGCGGTTGTTCGTCGTGCTGGACGGTCTTCTGCTCCTTGCCGACCGTGACCTGCACCGGGACGATCTCGGCGGCGAAGCTGCCATGGGTGATCGCTTCTTGCGCACGCGTCAGCGAGGCGATGGCGAAGGCGTCCTGGGCTTCACGGGTAAAGCCGTTGTGCGCGGCGCAGTCTTCGGCAAAGGTGCCCATCAGGCGGCCCTTGTCGTAGGCGTCTTCGAGGCCGTCGAGGAACATATGGTCGAGCACGCGGCCGTGGCCCATGCGGTAGCCGCTGCGGGCGCGGTCGAGCAGATAAGGGGCGTTGGACATGCTTTCCATGCCGCCGGCAATCACCACGTCGACGCTGCCGGCCAGCAGCGAATCATGTGCCAGGATCGCCGCCTCCATGCCCGAACCGCACATCTTGTTGAGGGTGGTGCAGCGCGTCGACTTGTCCAGCCCGGCGCCGAGGGCCGCCTGGCGCGCCGGTGCCTGGCCGAGGCCGGCGGGCAGCACACAGCCGAACAGCACTTCATCGACGGCATCGGTGGCGATGCCGGCACGCTCGACCGCTGCACGGATCGCGGCAGAACCCAGCTGCGGCGCGGTCAGGCCCTTGAGGTCGCCCTGGAAGCCGCCCATGGGGGTGCGCACGGCACTGACAATTACGATGGGATCAGTCATGGAAGTTCTCCTTACTTGGCGGCCATGCGCAAGGCGCCGTCGAGACGGATCACCTCACCATTGAGCATGCTGTTTTCGATGATGTGGCGGACCAGCGCCGCGTATTCCGCAGGTTTGCCCAGGCGCGGCGGGAATGGCACGCCTGCGGCCAGCGAGTCGCGCACTTCGGCGGTCATGCCGGCCATCATTGGCGTCTCGAAAATACCCGGGGCGATGGTCATCACGCGGATACCAAAGCGCGCCAGCTCGCGAGCGGCCGGCAACGTGAGGCTGGCAATCGCGCCTTTGGACGCGGAATAGGCAGCCTGGCCGATCTGCCCATCAAACGCTGCAACCGAGGCGGTGTTGATGATCACGCCGCGCTCGCCATCGGCATTCGCTTCGGTTTCAGCGATGGCCGCTGCTGCCAGGCGCAGCAGGTTGAAGCTGCCGATCAGGTTGACGTTGATCACCTGGGCAAAGCTGGCCAGCCCGTGGGGGCCGTTCTTGCCGAGGATTTTCTCGCCACGCACCACACCGGCGCAGTTGACCAGCCCATGCAGGCCGCCAAAGGCGGCAACGGTCGCTTGCACGGCGGCTTCGGCCGCCGCTTCCTGGCTGATATCGGCCACGGCGCTGCGCGCGTTCTCGCCCAACTGCTTGGCCTTGGCGGTCACCGCGTCGGCGTTCAAATCCACCAGCATCACCTTGGCACCGGCGGCAATCAGCATTTCTGCGGTGGCCGCGCCCAGGCCTGACGCGCCGCCGCTGACCAGGAAGATCTTGTTTTCAATCTGCATTATTGTTTCCTTGAACCAGAAGGACCGAATCGTGGAAATAGTCGCTCCCGCGCGCTGGCGCAGCAATGGTCAAAGCTTTCAACCTGCTTGACTGGTTTGGCCAGTCATCAATCCTGCTTATCGGCCAGTCAGTCCAAGCGATTGGACGCCTGTCGCGCTTGCTTCTAATCTGAGGGGCTATACACCCCCTGAAGCCGCGTCCCCGAAGAAGCCCTGTCCCGCCGATGATTGTGCGTCCCAAACCCAACCTCCTGGGTATCCTGTTCTCCCTCAAAGGCTCGATAGCCAAGCGCATAGCCCTGCGCAGCCTGCTGGTCACGTTGCTGGCCTCGGTGATCGTGCTGGTGGAAACGCTGCACCCGGCGTATTTCTCCAAGGTCAACGCCACGCCATTCACGCTGCTGGGGCTGTCGCTGTCGATCTTCATGAGCTTTCGCAATAACGCCTGCTATGACCGCTGGTGGGAAGGCCGCAAGCAATTGGGGCAGATGATCATCGATGTACGCTCGCTGATCCGCGAGACCCAGGTGCTCAGTGACCCGGCCGAGCGCGCCGGCCTGCTGCGCGCGCTGGGTGGTTTTGCGCACGGCCTGGTCGCCCGCCTGCGGCATGAAGATGAAGCGCTGGCAATCAAGCCGTGGAGCGACGTCGACACCCGCCACCCCAACCTCCCCGACAAGCTGCTGCAGCAGGTCGGCGCGCGGTTTTCCGTGTTGACCGAACAGGGCGTGCTCAGCGAATGGCGCTACACCCAACTGGAGACCCGGCTGGTCAGCCTCAGCCAGGTGCAGGCCTCGTGCGAGCGGATCAAGGCCACGCCGCTGCCCTTCCCCTACACCTTGCTGCTGCACCGCACCATCTACCTGTTCTGCATTCTGTTGCCGTTCGCCATGGCCGAGCCCCTGGGCTGGCTCACGCCGGTGTTCACCGCCATTGTCAGCTACACCTTCTTTGGCCTGGACGAGATCGGCGATGATCTCGAAGACCCTTTCGGCTTCGACGAAAACGACCTGCCCTGCAACGCGATCCTGCGCACCCTGGAGCGCGAGATTCTCGCGGCCCTCGGCGAAACCGACTTGCCGCCGCCGCTCGAGCCGGTGGAATACGTGCTGACCTGACGCGGGTTTGACACCTGCCCTGGTCTGGCCGAAGCTGATGGCTTTGCTCTAGCTGCCCAAGCTTTCGGACGCCTGCATGTCAAAGTCACGCCGTTACTCCATCGTCGGCCTGTGCGCCCTGTTGTTGATTGTGCTGATCACCTGGTATTTCTCCCGCGCCACACCGGTGGCCGTGCCACCCGCCATTGCCCATGGTTACGCGAAAGCGCTGAAACAGGCGCATAACGGCGAGCCGGGCGCGGCGCGCGTGCTTTATCAGCAATTGGGCCGGCCGGACCTGTCGCCCGAGCGCCGCGCCGCATTGCATGCCGAACTGCCCAACTACCCCAGCCCCCAGGCCTTGAAGCTGGCGGATAAAGACCTCGCCAGCGACTCGCCGCTGGTACGCGAAGCCGCTATCCATAGCATTGTCGGCCTGGTGCCCACGGGCCAGCGCACGCTGTTGCTCGGCCCTGCCCTGGATGACCCCGAACAAGGCGTGCGCTTTGCCGCCGCCAATGCCTTGCTCGGTCTCTCGCCCGACACCTTGGGCTTGTATTTCGGGCCCTTGCAGCAGGTGCTGGATGAGTTCGTGAAGAAGCTCAAGGCCCAGCCGGAAACGGCTGAGGGCTGGATTCAACTGGCGCGCCTGTACATCCACAGCGCCCTGCTGCCCGATGCACAAAATGCGCTGGAACAGGCCATGCGCCTGCAGCCGGACAACTTGCAGGCGGTGGTCGCGCAGATCGAGCTGCTGGATAAGCAAGGCAAGACCGACGAGTCCCGTCAACTGCTCGCGCGGCAACTGGCGGCGCACCCTGAATCGGCTTACCTGCAACATGCGCTGGGCATGTGGCTGCTGCACCACGGCGAGCGCCCCTATGCGCTGCTGGGCCTGTCCAAGGCCGTGGAGCTGGAGCCGGACAATCAGGATTACCGCTACGACCTGGCCACCACCCTGCACGCCCAGCAGGAACAGGAAGCGGCCCAGCGCCAGTTGGAAGAAATCATCCAGCGCCACCCGGCCAATCGCAAGGCGCGGGTGCTGCTCGTCACCTACTGGAAAGAAAGCGGCCAATTGCAGAACGTGCAGGTGCTGCTGGCCCAGCTCGAACAGCAAAACCCCGACGATCCGGCCCTGCAACAGGGTCTGTAGACATCACCGGCCGTATTTTCCTGGAACAGGTTGAACCGCCGCAAAGCGCTACGGTCAAGAGAACATGGCGCGTCCACCAGGGCGCGCATCCTCTACTCGTATGTGACCTGAGGGCACTTCTTGTCTACATCCAAAGCGTTGTTATCCGAAAAAGCAGCCACCGGCATCGAAGGTCTTGATGACATTCTTTCCGGCGGGCTATCGCGCAGCCATCTGTTTCTCCTGGAAGGCGAACCTGGCACCGGTAAAACCACGGTCGCCCTGCACTTTCTGCAGGCCGGCGCGAAAGAAGGTGAGCGAACGCTGTACATCACGCTGTCCGAAACCGAGCGCGAATTGCGCCAAGGCGCCAAGTCCCACGGGTGGGACCTGGACGAGAATATCCATATCTTCGAACTGACCCCGCCGGAGAGCCTGCTGGATGCCGAGCACCAGCAGAGCCTGTTGTACTCCTCCGACCTCGAACTGGGCGAAGCCACCCGGCAGATCTTCGAAGTGGTGGAACGGGTCAAGCCGACCCGCGTGGTGGTCGACAGCCTTTCGGAAATCCGCCTGCTCGCACAAAGCTCGCTGCGCTATCGCCGCCAGATCCTGGCGATCAAGCACTACTTCGTGCGCTATGACGCCACCGTACTGCTGCTGGATGACCTGACCACCGAATCCCTCGACAAAACCGTGCACAGCGTGGCGCACGGCGTCATTCGCCTGGAAGAACTGACACCCAACTACGGCGCCGAACGCCGACGCGTGCGCGTGGTGAAGTACCGCGGCCAGAAATATCGTGGCGGCTTTCACGACTTCACCATCATGCAGGATGGCATTCACGTGTTCCCGCGCCTGGTGGCCGCCGAGCATCGCGGCGGCTACGTGCGCCAGACCTTGAGCAGCGGCATCCAAGAACTGGACGCCTTGATGGGCGGCGGCGTGGAGACCGGTTCCAGCAGCCTGATCCTCGGCCCGGCCGGTACCGGCAAATCGCTGATCTCGATGATCTTTGCCGCCTCTGCCGTGGCCCGTGGCGAAAAAGCCGCGCTGTTCATTTTCGATGAAGAACTGGGCCTGCTGTTCGAGCGCATGAAAAACATGGGCATCGACCTCGACGCCCTGCAAGCCACCGGCAACCTGTTGATCGAACAAGTGGACGCCGCCGAGCTGTCCCCCGGCGAGTTCTCGCACCGGGTACGCCGCTGTGTCGACGAGCGTGGGATCAAGACCGTGGTCATCGACAGCATCAACGGTTACCAGGCGGCCATGCCGGAAGAGAACGCGCTGATCCTGCATATGCACGAGTTGCTGCTGTACCTCAACCGCCGGGGCGCGGCCACCTTCATGACCGTCGCGCAGCACGGGCTGGTCGGCGACATGCAGGCACCGGTCGACATCACTTACCTGGCAGACACCGTGATTCTGCTGCGTTACTTCGAGGCGCTGGGCAAGGTGCGCCGTGCCATCTCGATCATCAAGAAACGCACCGGCTCTCACGAGTCGACCATCCGCGAATACCGTATCAGCAGCCGTGGCATGACCGTCGGCGAACCGCTGGATAATTTCCAGGGCGTGTTGCGTGGCATTCCAACCTACATGGGCGCAGGCTCGCCTCTGCTCAAGGATGAGGGCGTGTGACGGCTATTTCACCCGTATCCGAGCGCGCCATCGTCCTGGCGCCTATGGGCCGTGACGGTACTTTGGCGCTGATGATGCTCAACGAGGCCGGCTACAGCGGCATCGTTGCCAGCAGCCTGCCGATGCTGTGCGAGGCCCTGGAGCAAGGTGCCGGCCTGCTGATCATTGCGGCCGAAGCGCTGCGGGGCGCGGACCTGGAGCCGTTGCTGGAGCATTTGCATCAGCAGCCAGCCTGGTCGGACCTGCCCATCGTGCTGATGACCCACCACGGCGGCAGCGAACAGAATGGTTCCTCGCACCTGAGTGGCTTGCTTGGCAATGTCACATTCCTTGAGCGGCCGTTCCACCCCATCACCCTGATCAGCCTGGTGAGCGCGGCCCTGCGCGGTCGCCGCCGGCAATACGACGCGCGTGACCGCTTGATTGACCTCAGCGAGAGCGAACTGCGCCTGCAGCGCACCCTGGAAACCCTCGAACAACAAGTCGAGGAGCGCACGGCGCAGTTGCGCAGCAACGAAGAAGCGTTGCGCCAATCGCAGAAAATGGAAGCGGTCGGGCAGTTGACGGGCGGTATCGCCCACGACTTCAACAATATGCTCACCGGCATTATCGGCAGCCTGGAGCTATTGCGGCGGCGTGTGTCGCGCGGCAAGTTGGACGACCTCGACAGCCTGATTGACCTGGGCGTGACTTCGGCCAACCGCGCTGCCGGCCTGACTCACCGCCTGCTGGCGTTTTCACGGCGCCAGTCGCTGGATTCCAAGCCAGTGCAGATCAACGAGCTAGTCACTTCGATGGGCGAACTGCTGCAACGCAGCATCAACGAGAGCATTGCCCTGGACATGCGCCTGGAGGACAGGCTGTGGACCGCCGAAGCCGACCCCAATCAGCTGGAAAGCGCCCTGCTCAACCTGGTCTTGAATGCCCGCGACGCCATGCCCGACGGCGGCCGGCTGATCGTTGAAACCAGCAACCGCCACCTCGACAGCGTGTTCACCGCCGCGTATGGCACCTTGAACCCCGGCGACTACGTGGAACTGAGCGTCAGCGACACCGGCTGCGGGATTCCGGAAAGCCTCATGGGGCGGGTATTCGACCCGTTCTTCACGACCAAACCCATCGGCCAGGGCACCGGCCTGGGCTTGTCGATGATCTACGGTTTTGCACGCCAATCTCATGGCCATGTGACCATCCACAGTGAGGTGGGCAAAGGCACCACCGTGAGCCTGTTTCTCCCGCGTTTTGTCGGTGAAGTCACGGCTGATACGCCGTTGGACTCCGCTCTATTGCCGTTCGCGAATGCCGGCGAGTGCGTGCTGATCGTCGAGGACGACCCCGCCGTGCGCGTGCTGGTGAGCCAGGTGCTGAGCGAGTTGGGCTACGCCTTCGTCGAAGCCGGCGATGCCGACAATGCGCTGCCGATCATCGAGTCCAGCCAGCGCATCGACCTGATGATCAGCGATGTGGGGCTGCCAGGCATGAATGGCCGCCAGCTGGCCGAAATCGGCCGGCAAATTCGCCCGGACTTGAAGGTTTTGTTTATTACCGGCTATGCCGAGCATGCGGCGGTACGGGGCGGGTTCCTGGACCCGGGCATGCAGTTGATCACCAAGCCGTTTACCTTTGATCTGTTGACGGCGAAGGTGCGGGAGATGATTCACCTGCAGATAAGGGAATGAGGCGCAGGTTAAACGAAACGCTGGGACCGACCGGGTCCGCTGACGAGCTATTTACGTTGATGGCGATGAATTAGGCACTAATACGCAGGGGCGCCGTTTGTATCGGCGTCGACAGCGCACATAGAAACTTCCGGCAAAGGGTAGAGTTGGAACGCTAGAGGCTGATGCCAATACCAAGTGTTATACCGCGGGCGCAGTTACAACACCCGGGGTATGTTCATTTGCCTCTCAGAGAATGCCACCCATGATTTCACCTGATAGCGTTACTCTTCCCCGCCCGCATCTTCAGAACGCCCCGCAAACACCAACTTCCCCTTCGCCCCAAGTGCCTCTTGCTGAATCTTCTTCCGAGCGGGGCATCGATCCCGTACCTAATCAACGATCTATTCGGAGCATCGGGCAAGGATCGCTGCTCGCCCAACACAGTGTCCAGAACCAGCTGCCACCACCGCCGCAAAAACATTCGATGACGGCGGCTGATGCCATGGGCCAACAAGCACTTATCGACGGTCTGACTAAAACAGGTGAATTGCAGAAACATCAATACTATGGCACTGAACGGCGGCTTAGATCGCTGCAGATAACCCTGCCACCAGACTCTTACATTGCGCGCAAGAACAACCTTGTCGAAGGGCAAAGCATAAGCGCTGAACGGTTCATCCAGGCGCTGGGCTTGCCGTTACCCACCAGTTGGCAAGAGACCTTGCGATTGACCCAGAAAATTGCCATGCCATTGCCCGCACCGCCTGCGCTGGGTGATTTCGGAGGGCTGCTGGGTCGGACCATACCCTTGGCTCAATCCCAGCAAGACCGCGTGCGCGCTATCGTCAACGAATCAGCCAATACCAGCATTCAGTCCTTGATCACACACGCTGTCACCAACACGGATTCACCCGTAACCCCTCGCAAGGTACTTGATCAGTTGATCGCAAACCCCCAGGCGCAGGCACTGGGTCAGAAACTGGAAGCCGAACTGCAGGGCATTTCAACCCCAACCAGTGTCAATGAATGGTTGATGACAGCGCTGGCACTGGAACTGGGCATCACGCCCGAAACACAACGCAACCGTATCGCAGGCTATGACCTGAACCAGCCGGACAATTGGGGCAAACCCGCTTCGGCGATCATCGCAGCGGTCAATGAACATCTGGAACGTCAAAACGCCGATGTCCCTGACCTAAGGGGGTACTTGCTGCTCTCGCGGGTCGCGCCGCAGTTTCTGGTCAAACAGTTGCCCGAGAACCTGGTGTACGGTTCCAACGAGTGGGCTGTGTTCAGTGCTGCCGTTTCGCGCATTGAGCAACAGGCGCCCGGTACTGCGGCGACCATGACATTTGACCAGGTGATCGAGTTCGGCAACACCTCTCCGGTTAGCGAGCGCCAAGCGGTGCAAGCCGCCCTTGCGCGACGCAACGCCATGGTTGACTGGGGCATCGTCAATGGTTTTCTGATCAAGAATGACGATGACAACTACGACCCGGCAGCGATTGAACACACGCAGGGCAAATTCAACGAGCAGATAACAGAGCTCAGTACACGCCTCGCGGTGTTCTCCTCACCGCTGCCGACCCGAAAAGCCTTGGCAGAAGCCGAGCTCAAAAAAGTACTGGGCGATGACGTCCCTCTGGAGAAAGAATTCATCAAGCTGGGCCGCCAAAACAGAGGTGGCATAGCGTACTCGATTATTGATCTATATATGTCGGGTCGGCTCAAGACCGATACGCTCAGGTCTGATTCTGACAAGGAGCTTCTAAAAAAAGTCGAGCCTAAATTCGATGAGCTTCCTGATATCAAAGAAGTATTTAAGGAAACGTTCACGCCTTATTTCGACGGGGTAAAAGAAGCCTTTACTTCACGGATAAAGAGTCAAATTTCACGACTCCCTTTAGAAGACCGAAAAAACTTTGAATTCGGCGGCGTAACGGCTTACTCCGTCCGCCTCCCCCTGCGTGAGGATAGCGACGATGACATCAGTCAAAAACAATACAAAAATATTGGGCGCAGTTGCCTATTGTTTAAAACGGTGCGTGGCGAGGAAACCACCTACTATGAGTTTTCTATAAGCGATCAGACCATTCGCAAAAAAACCGACCTGCCTGAAGAACTGCCAATCGGTGCAACCCATATCGCCCGTGGGGTAGACGGCGATAAATATATCGAAGGGTTTACACGGCTGCCGTTCGATCTGGATAAGTATGGGATCGGGCACGGAGGGCTGCCACCGCCAAAAGTCCCCGTCATCATTGATCGGGTCAAGATCCAGCCCGCATCAGGTACCCCCGGCGCCGACGAACCGAACTCGACAACGGCCCCCCTCAAGACATTTTTCACCACTAAGACCGATGCGATTGCCACGACCGTCAGCGAGCATTTTTTCAGCGACAAGGACAGTTTCGAGACAGATGCTTCAGGTGAAACAAACTTTGAGAAGCGATACCGGGAAAACCATCAACTCAACAACGGCATTCTGAATGTCATTATTCCGTTCAAGTCCGCTATCGAAAACGCGATTGAGGGTAAATGGGACGAAGCCATCGGCGATGCCATGCTGGATCTGATATCGCTTTATAATCCTGGCGCCAAAGGCGGTGGCATTGTTAACAGAACCAGTAAAAAAACCGCCTTAGGGCTGCTGACAGGCGTTAAAAAATTCGGCGGCGCCGTGCTGAAAGACGCCAATCTTTTCGCTGACGTAGCGGACCTGACGCGCTTGTTGACCAAAGGTGCGAAATCCGCAGCATCGTCACTCTATGACGGTGTTCATTCTCTGCAGTTGTCTGGCCGCGGTTTGCTCACGGCGCCTAACGGCCTGGACAGCGTGTCGATGGGTACCTTCAAGCATCAAGGCGAAATTGTGCAGGGCGCGGCAGCGTTCAAAGATAACAAGTGGTACGCACTTGATCCTTTGTCACTGAAACCTTATGGCGCGCCGCTGGAGGATTTCTTGCCGTCGCTGCAGGCCCAAATGGCAGAATTGGGGAAATGGGCGACTGCGGACAGCCCCCGGAAGACACTCGATGAGGCCGTTGTCAAAAGCTGGAAAAAGACCGTTAACGACCATCGCACCGGACCGCAAAAAGCTCAGTTTGAAAGCGGATACCAATCAGGAAACCCGCAAACTATCGCGGGGTTTTCCAATTCCATGAAGCCCGCAGATATCATCACCCTGGCTGGCAATAAAAACCTTACTGCCAAGGAGGTCGGGATGCTGCTCAAGCGCTTCGACGATCTCTCTTACCAACTCGGTCGAGGTGGCTCAGCTCGTTTTATCGACGCCATAGAACCCGGGCTCGGCAGCGTAATACCTATGCCTCAAGTCATCTACCTTTCCAAGACCGGGCAATTGTCCGATGGCCAATGTGCCGCGCTGTCGCGCGTCATGGCGGACGCCATGGCAGAAGGCAAAGAACGGTTATTGATCAAAAACATGCTCAGTGCAGCGGCCTACCCGGCCGATGCGGCCTCCAGGGAATTTACTGCCAAACTGAGCAAGATCCAAACCCAAGTCGGCGCACGAAGTGCTTTCCATGCTCAGCAGACAGTGCGTCAGGACACGATTCAAGGCATCGTGAATGAGCTGGCCGACGCCAGCGTATCCAAGTCAATAATGATCGACTCTCCTGGTCACGCCATGGCGGCTGGGGTAAGGGTTGATGACACAGGAAAGAGCTTCTACTTCTATGACCCTAATCATGGGCTTGCGAAATTTTCCAATGCCCAGGACATGGAAAAGGCCCTGGAGAAACTGACTCGCGACACGAAACTGAAGCCAGGCTACGTGACTCATAGCACTGACCCCGCGAAGTTGGAGTTCAAGGTCTTCGACCATACTGACGCGTGGCAGCGAACAAACAGTGTGCTGAGTACGGATGTTAAAAAGCTCTATGACGCACGACTGGCCATCCGACCAGACAGCGAAAGAAGTGCTGAAAAGTTCATGGTTCGTTTACTCAGTGAACATCTTGCCACGCCCGGAGCCAAGGCAAGTGTCCGAACCCTTGAGGAACTGAAGCAATTTGACTTCGCCGTCCCAACCCAAATATTCCGGGGGCATACAGCTACCGGGGATACTCTCGCGACCGGTCTCAGGCGTGCAGCGGGAACGGACTCGTCCGGCGACGACTATCTGGCTGCGATTATCCAACATACGGCGAGAACATCAGGCAGTGGCGGTGAAGTCATGTCATTCAGCGCGAGCAAGGCCAAAGCCAATAGTTTTGCCACCCAATACTCAACCCCCACGAAGAAGGTGCCCGTCTTTACGGTCGACACCACCCAAGACCCGGACGCATTTCGGACGGTGGTCGATATCGTTCTTAAAGACGGTGAAAGACTGGTCAGGGATAAAAAAATCACTAAGGCAACCCTTCTGCAAGCCGTTGAAAAATTGAACGGGCAGGAGTTAGAGGTGTTTTATGTCAAAGGCGACATACCGCCGGCATTTATGGTGAGCTAAGGCACCTCTCCTCTTGAGCCTATGAAATCAGCGGCGTCGGGCTTTCGACGCCGCTGCGGCAACTATAACGCCGCACAGGATTTATCTGCAGATTTAAAAGAAAAAGACGGCTGCCAACTTGCTATATACCTGTCTGCCTACCTGACAATAGCGCACTCAGCCCGAAACCCTGGCGACTTGAACTTCGGGCTCATCAATTCTCTTTAAAAACCGCCCGCCCCAAGGGGTATATCCGCCTATCAGTAAACATATAAGTCTTTCTATGTCTGCTGTGGAACCCGCCGCCCAAGCTGAACAACTTATAGGGCCATACCATGACATATGACACGGCCATATTTTTAGTACGCGAAGCGAGGCGAGCATGTTATCAACCAGCAATTCCCTGAGACCCCTTCCAGTCAATGCAGTGTCAGGGGGGATTCAGGCGAACAGCTCGACACCCGAGCGCAGGAGTAGGCCGTTAGAGACAACGCCTGAAAGTTCGAATTTTAGCGGATACGTTGAAGCAGATAGTGTGCTCGCCGGACTCTATGCCACTGCCCTGCGCGATGGCATTAAAAACGGGATCCTGCAGGAGTCGTTAGATAATATTCCTAAAGATTCGTCGTTCGGCAAATGGTGGTCGCATCTTCATGACGCGATCAAGAGCCCACCGTTTACCGAGTGGGCCAAAAGCAAACATATCGATCTATCGAAACCCATCGAGATTTATCCGGGTTTCGACCAGATCTCCTGCTACATTCATGGAGAACGCAAATCCTTATGGGGCCCCGAGCAGGATAAGTCGTGGCCTGTTTTCATGGCGCCTGTCATGAAAGCTGCGGGCGTATTGGGGCTTGGAAAGACAGCGATTACAGCGCCCACCTCCGGTTCATCCGCCCCCTTGGAGACAATCGGCAAGTTCTATGGCGAGCCCAGGCGGCCTTGGTCGATGGGTACCTTGGCAGAGCGCGCCACGAAACTGGAGCGGACAAAAATATTTGAGCCGATACCGCCGGCTGATCTGGCCAAGCGGGTTCATGAGCGCTCTGATGAAGCCTTGGCGCATGAGCAGACAGCGCTGGGAGATGCCCAGGATAAACACGTCCTGGGGGCCAAGCTGCGCGCCCTCCCCAACGATGACCCAGCGCAAATCGCCAGGTATTTGAAAGACACATTGCTGCAGGTTCATCCCCTGTCCAGCTACAGCCTTAACCAAGAGGAGCAAGTCAACGACACTGTCAGCCTTGAAGCCTTTATCTCGGGCAATGGATGGCAGCTACCCAAAAGCCGCGTTGAACTGAACAATCTGATTGAAGTCCTGGATATACCGACACTGCAAGAGCCTCCCCATGGAGACTTCGGCGGCGGATTATCCTGGTCCCCACCGCTGGATCTGGAGTCGCAGACACACGTTTACAGCCATGTCCTCTACAACTTGAAGCTTCCTGGCCTGGACGGGGAAAACCCGGCTGTCAGAAAGAAGGGCGCACTGGATTACCTCATGAAGAGGATGCCGCTTGAGACTTACGACCTGCGTAACCCTCGCAGAGTCATTGAGGATGTCCTCGGCTCTCCCAAGGCGCTTGAGTTGGGCAAGGCGCTTCAAGAAAAAATGGGCGCCGCAGTAACGGAGGAGACCTTTCAGGATTGGGCCTTGACCGCGATCATGACCACCCTGGACAACGAATCTGTATTTGCGCCTAAACAGCATCATACGGCGGGGTTCGATCTATCGGCCGACCGCCTCTACGGTCAACCCTTGGCGGGCGTAAAGCAGGCACTGTCGGACCACTTGGTCGCCACCGGCAAAACGTCGGCACGGCTAGCCCCCATTGGAACGCATCTGCTGCTATCCCGTGCCGCCCCGGAGCTATTGGTCAAGGACGTCCCCAGTAGCGTTACCTATGGCTCCAATTCGTGGATGCACTTGAGGGCTGCGGTCAAGTTCATTGAGGCACAGGCGCCTGGGGCCAGTGCTCAAATGAACTTCACTCAGATTATGGAGCGCGCCAACCTGACACCGCTCAGCAGTGATGAGCAAGCGCTCAGGAACGTGTTTACCAATGAATCGCTGATGCTCTGGGGGAAGCTCAATAGCGTCATCGGCAATCAAGCGGGCGATACTCCCTCACTGGAGGATTTAAAGCTGTGCCAGACACATTTTAATCAGCAAGTTGAAGAGTTGTCGAAAGTCTCCCAGCACCTCATGACGCCCATGCCGACTCGCCGTGACATAGCGCTGGAAAAGTTAAAGGATGTGTTTGGCGAGACGCTACCGCTGGAAAGGAACTACCTGCAATCGGCCAACGAGCAATACGGCGACAATCGTTATTTCTCGCCGGTCGATGTTTATATGTCAAACGAGTTGCGTCCTGAGCGCTGGAGGTCTATCGATTCAAGCCTGTCGGCTAATGACCTTACCAGCAAAGGCTTGACGGACCCGAACTTCACTTTCAAAACGAGATTCGATGCCTACCACCATGATTTGAAAGTCAGCCATAAAAACCTGCTGAAGAATATGTTTTCGAAGTTGCCCGAGGAGGACCGTAAGCATCTTGAGTTTGGTAAGCAGGAATTATATTACTTACGCCCGGCCATCACCGGCTATGCTTCACACCTCATCCCCTCGGCGGATGAAATCGTTGCGAAAGGATTAGGTGGATTGTTAATTCGCTCTGAGCACGAGGGCAATGTCTGCCATTACGAGGTTTTCCCCAATAGCATGCTGATTCGTAAACGCACGGATCTTCCCCGTCAATTGGAGCTCGGCGGTGTGAAACCGCTGGTGAATACCGAAATAAATAAAACTCACCGCCTTGATTGGAATGCCTACAAAACCGGTAAACCGCCTCGGGCCGAGTCGACCACCTCGCAAATACAGCTGCATCGCATAACGCCAGAAAAAGAATGGGTGCCGCCCCCTCAGGACAGTTCGGTCAACGCCATGCCGATGTCTTATTTCGGTGGGAAGTCCGAATACCTTGCTGAACTGGCGGCCAGCCAACATTTCACACCTGACTATGAAACATTCAAGAATGCTGCCCACGGGGAAAGCGCCTTGGAGGAAACCACCCGACAACACATCGCCGGACGAGAGTTCCTGCTGGGCTTGATTCCGTTCAAGAACGCCATCGAAGCAGCTATTGACGGGGACGCTAAACAGGCCGCCATGCTGTTTGTCATGGATGGCTTGAGTTTCGTGGTCCCTGCGGGGAAGGTTGCCAGTAATATTGGCAAAATGGGCACCCGCGGGGCGCTCAAATCCTTGAGCATTGCCAAAATGGCCGGCGCAGGCATTCTTGCCGCAGCAAACCCGGTAGGTGGCCTGGATGACTTGGTTCGCCTGGTGGGAAAAGGCGGGCAAAAGCTCACTGTCATCGGGGCTCAGCGTTTCGGTAAGGTGATGAGCATTACGGATAATGTCGATTTGGTGAAATTGTCTAACCGACACGATATTGCAATGGGAACTTACAAGGTAGCGGGCAGTACCGAGCCTGTCAGCGTCGCGGCCAAATACAATGACGCTGCGGGCAAATGGTTGCCTTACGATGTTATCAAGAACAGGGTCTACGGTAAGCCCCTTGATAACTTTACACCTGAAACGGCGAGGTATTCCAACAGTGCTGCGCGAAGAGTTAATGAAAACCATCTGGAAAGGAGTTTGGCCAAAGACAACAGTATAAATTTTGGGCGAAACATTAAGGATTTTAATTCACCGGGGACGGGTATTTTTACTTATGTAGATGAATACAAAGGCGTTGAGCGACTTAACGTCTGCGCGCATGGCATTGACCCAAATGCCGCAGACCTGTTGCTCGATGAGCCGATGAAAATATATTACAACGGGAAGAACAATACACCCGCTGAACTGTTGGCGACGCTCAAGGCTTCCAATATAAATCCAGAAAGTTTTAATAACGTGCGGCTGTTAATGTGCGACCCTGCCAGTGGCAGCGTCGATTCTTTCCGGCAGCAATTCGGGGGTTTGATCAAGCGTGAAGTCAAGGCCTTCCAAGGACCTCTGCATGCGAATCTGTCGCCGGACGCTATCAACGAAATTTCAAGAAGTGTTCCTACCAACACCGCACATTTAACCGGCGGGCAAATCAAAGATGAAATCACCCGACGACTGCTTCCCTCTTTAGCCAACCACCCTAAAAGAGCTGCTCTGCCTGGGGATTTGTTGTCGGGGAGTCAATCCTCGAACGTGATCAGTTTCAACGCGGTGTCTCACCGTTTGAACACCCTGACGAACTCCGCTGGGAGTTATGACTTGTTACTCGCCGCCAAACGCTTTGATGCATCGTCTCTGGGCACCTTCAAAGTGAACGCTGAGTTAGTGGAAGGTCCCGTTGTCCTGCAAAATGGCAAATGGCATCGCTACAACACGGTAACCGGCCAAGCCTACGGCCCTGCGGTGAGGGACTTCCTGCCCTCTGCTCGACTCAATACGGAAGACTTGGGGAAATGGACGACGGCCGATGGCACCGTCAAGAAAGTCGATGAGGCCGTTGTCAATAACTGGAAAAGAACGGTCAGGACACATCGCGAAGGGCCGGAAAAAGAGGCGTTTGAGAGCGGGTATTATTCTGGAAACCCGCAAACGATCAAGGGCTTCTCAAATAATATGAAAGCCCCCGATATCATGAAATTGGCGGGTAACAGAGACCTCACAGCAAGGCAGGTTGGGATGCTGGTCAAAAAGTACGAAGACGTCGCCTACGAACTGGGGCGCAACGGTTCAGCGAAGTTTATCGACGTCATCGAACCACGTTTTGGCAACGTGCACCCGATGCCGCAGGTCGTTTACTTTTCCAAGACCGCGCAACTGTCTGATGGGCAATGCGCTGCGCTTTCACGCGTGATGGCCACCGCAATGGAACAAGGAAAGGAAGGGCAACTGATTAAAAACATGTTTAGCGCAGCGGCCTTTCCAACGGATCCAGCCTCACGAGAATTCATTGGCAAACTGAGCAAGATGCAAAATCAAGTGGGTGCCCGCAGTGCTTTTCACGCAGGACAGCCTGTACGGGAGCTCTCAGTCAATGACATGGTCAAGGAATTGGCAGACGCTACTGTTTCAAAGTCAGTAATGATCGACTCGCCGGGGCACGCCATGGCGGCAGGAGTAAAAATCCAGGATGGCAGCAGATCCTATTACTTCTACGATCCTAATTTTGGTCTCGCCGACTTCAGCAGTGCAGAGGCCATGCAAAAGGGGCTTGAAAAACTGACCCGCGATAAAAAGCTGAAACCGCAATATAAAACCCACGACACCGACCCCAACAAGCTGACCTTCAAGGTTTTTGACCATGACGATGCCTGGCAGCAAAAAAACAGTGTGTTCAGCGCAGATGTCAAAAAACTGTATGAAAACCCCCTAGCGCTTTCCGGCACTACGCCCCTCTCTCACGCAGAATTGCGGAAGAATTGGGAAATCCTCTATCAGGCGCCAAACAATCAACAGCGAATCTGTTACGAGTCTTCCGTGCTCATCGGTCAATCTGAAAAAACCCTTTCGCCCGAAGTATTTACCGCGGTCATAGCAAGTACAAATGGTGAGGGTACTAATTACTCACGACGCTATCTGGACTTGATGGACATCAAACAAGACAGTCTGAAGGCGACCTTCAATGCCGAAGACATCACAGAGTCTGGGCTGATTAATTTCAAGCATACCAACCAAGGCGGAGAATTCGGGCATACCGTCTACATTCAAAAAACAAAAAACGATGAGTTGTTTCTTTTCAGTATCAATAGCCCGGACCTGGAAGTGGCGATGATCAGAAATGGCAATCCGCCGGAATATAGCGGCGGGATGGCAGTGTTCCCCCTTAGCAATGGCAAAAGCAAAGGCCTGCAGGACTACCTCGATGGGCTCCGGGGCAACCCGGGTTGGCAATTTGCCTACACACCCGCCAGCACACTTAATGCCAATGTGAAAAAATTGGCACCTTGAACCTATGAAATCAGCGGCGTCGAGCTTTCGACGCCGCTCCTCCATCAAGCCAACAATGCAGGATTGCATTCACGTATTCCCGCGCCTTTAGCCGGCGGGGCTGAGACTGGCTCCAGCAGCCTGATCCTCTGCCCCGCCGGTAGGTACCGAGCCTACTGAGCCAACGATTGCCATAAGGTGAGGGAGATGATTCGGGCCTGACTGCGTTCGCAGGGTCACCGCCCATCACGAACATAGCCTGCAATCATTGGCCAGGCGAAGCGTGGAATTACTCATCACAGTTTGGGTACGAAGGTTTGTACCTGAGGGTATGAAATGTGCCCCTGGTACCCTCTGAATAAGACCTGGATGAACCACACCGATGATGATGCCAAACTCCGCAGCCCAGACACCTCGCACACCTACCCAGAATTCCACCTTGCCCCAGGTTCCCGTTGATCAGCCGACTACGGGCATTGGCATCGGCCCCGAAAGCGATACCCCGACACCCTCCACGTTTTCGAGTACCTCTCGCGCCACTGGCGACACTCAACTGGCGGCGCTTTATGCCAGCACACTGCCACAAATCACCGGTATCGCCAGCCGGGACAGCGAGCTTATGCTGGAAAACATTCCGCCACATTCCACCTTTGGCCAGTGGTGGGCCCAACTGGGGCGCGCCATGCAGTCCCCGGATGTGGGCGACTGGATGAGATCTGTGGGGATCGATACGCGCACGGTTCAGATATCTCCTGAAACAGGCCAAATTTCCTACAAGGTTCAGCATCACATTTCCTCCAATCCTGTACTGCAGAGCCGTGGGCAAGACGACAAGCGCTGGGCAGAGGTGAGCGGTCCGGTCATGCAGGCCGGCAAAGTCATTGCCGCGAATTATGGGTTTTCGAAATTCAAGCCACCCTTGTCGGAAAATAGCAACAGCGCGCCATTATGGCTCGTGGGGCGTTTCTATCGGGAGCGTGCAACGCTGCCCGGTGAAGTGCCACAGCGGGTCGCAGAGCTGGAGCGGGACAAGGCCTTCCACGAACTGCCCCTGGAGCAATTTTCCAGTCTTCATGAAACCCGCAGCGAAGAAAGCCTCGACAGGCAGAGGACGGTACTGGCTAACCACAATACGCAGCGACACGCAGCCCAGGGTTTCATGCAGATGGTTACCTTTCTGGAAACCGGAGACCTGCCACCGTCGTTGATCGGTGAGCATCTGGAGAAGAATACAATCCCGGTCGATCCCGACAGCACCTATGCGAAAACGCTTGCTGGCACATCAGGTGAGATCAGCCTTAAGCAGTACCTGCAAACCAATGGCTGGGATATCCCAACCACTGGACTGCAGGTGGAAAACCTTGTGAGTGCCCTGCTCGCTCCAGACCCCAAAAGCTCACCTTATGGAAACTATGGGGGCGCACTCACTTGGCCGGATCCGCTTGATCGCAACGGCCAGCAGCAACTGCTGACGTACCTCAGGACAGACCCAGATGTGAGCCGTTTCAACAACGTGCTGGAATATTTGATGCAGGGCATGAACTTTGAGCCCGCCGAGTTGCAGGACCCGCAACGGGTGATCGACCGGGTGATCCAGTCTCCGAAAGGCCAGGCATTGGGCGAAGCGATCATGGCCGAGTTCGAAACGATGGCGATCAAAGGCAGTGCCGAAGATTGGTTGCTGGCAGCCTTGAGCATTGATGAGAGCTTTCGCAGAAGCCCACCGGGCGTGTCACCAAAAGCCAACCTTGGCGGGTGCATGCTGGCAACCTCGTACAATTACGGTAAGAACGCCGCAGAAATAATCAAGGAAATTGTCACGACCTTGGGCAGAGCCTCGTCGCCCGAGAAGGCAAAGATTCAAGTACACCTGCTGCTATCGACCCGGGCGCCTGAGTTTCTGGTCAAGGACATCCCTGACAAGCTGATCTATGGCACTCACAGTTGGGTCAGCTTTGTCACGGCCGTAGATCGGCTTGAAGCCAGCGCACCCGGTTCGACTGCAACCATGAACTATGCGCAGGTCATGCTCCACGCATCCATTGCACCGGTCTCTGCCGAGGAGCGTCAGATTGAATATGTTGCCCAGGAAAATGCCCTCAAGGATTGGGCGCTGGCCAATGGCCTGGGATACCCCCAGAACGACACACAGATGCAGACCGTGCGTAACGCTTTCAATCGCCAGATTCAAGAACTGAGCGCTGCTTCCCAGGCGCAACGTACTCCGATGCCGATCGCAAGGGACATCGCATTGGCAGCGTTGAAGAACGCGTTGCCTGACATGGATCCGGCGCTGTTTGATAAAAAATGCATGAGCTTCGAACCTGACGTGCCCGATTTCCCAGGGCCTTACTCGATCATGGACCTGTATCTCGACGGCAGAAGTGTGCAGGATGCACCGATTGTACGAAACAACGTCAGCGATAACATTCGTCATAATACCGGTGACGTCGTCGCTGCATTAGTTTCTTCATCCGCTGATATTGATACCCGCAGCGTGCTGGCCGTCTTAAAAGAACTGCCTGATGTGTCGGGTAGTTTCAAAGCAACGTTTCGAGACTACAGTACGGCAATCAAGAAAAGCCTCGGCGTTCAATTCAAAAGCTTGATATCTAAACAGCCGTTGGCCATTCGGAAAGATTTTGAGGAAGGCAAAATCACTATTGTCCGAGAGGACAGCATAACCTACACACCCTACTCAATGGGGCCGATACCAAAGAGAAATACCGATAATAACTTGCTGTTCAAAATTGAACGAACCGGGAAGGCGCCTCGCACCTATGAGGTGGACCTAAAGAATGATCGAATCCTCGAACGTACTGACCTTGGAGATTTCCAGCCTGGCAAGTTTCCACTCGATCACACCCACCCAGGCACAAATTTCGTAGAAGTAAAACCCGTTTCGTCACGTCCGTACCCCCCAGGCTTAACCGATGAAAAACACGACGCTCCCGTGGTTCCCAACAGCTACAGCAGTGAGCGGACGTCCTACATAGCGGATGCATTTATAACCAACTCGGATATCGAAACTTTTGAAAAAGAAGCGCAGGGACTGACGACCTTTGATACCGAAGTGCCCTTCTACAAGAAGTTTCGAGAGTTCATGCTCAACCTGATTCCGCTGCGATCGGCAATTATCAACTTTCAGGAAGGGAAAATTGGCGAAGGTATTCTTGATCTGTCGCTGGACATATTTGGATTTATGGCGGGGATAGGTGCTGCGGCAAAGAGCGCCAAAGCCCTGCAAGTCGGCGCCTCATTGCTGGGCAAAACGCTGCATGTGGGCAAAATAGTCGGCCGAGGGGCCATTGGCGCCCTTAACCCCCTCGACGGGCTGGGTGACTTGGCGATTGGAGGTGCCAAGCTGGCTGGCAAGGGGGCAAAATCCTTGAGTGGTGCCATTCGCAACTCGGACTTGCTGCATTTGGCGACGAGAGCGGATGTCGCCGAACTGACGGTGAAGGGGGCCAATGGGGTGAGCCAGTACAAGACACTCGCCAAAGTGGATACCCGTACCGGAAAAGTTTACCGCTACTCGGCCAAGGCGGATAAGGTTTATGGGCGACCGCTCGAGGGCTTCAGCATGAACCCCGGCGGCGCGAATGACCGCTATTCTTTACTCGGAAGGCAACTGGCAGTTGACAACGTCGTGGATATGGGCGGCACGATGAGGGACATAAAAGCGATTGACAAAGAAATATTCACTTTTGTAAACGACGTTCAAGGCACGTCCCGATTGACGATTGTTGCGCATGGCTGGGAAAGAAACCCGCTAAAAAAATTATTCAATCTTGGCTCGACTGTATCAGACTTCGCCGAGCACTCTTACACGCCAGCACAATTTCTCAAACTACTTGGGAAACACGGTATCGACCCGAAGAAATACGACAGCGTACGATTTGTTACCTGTTTTTCTGGCGAGGCCGGTACCCATTCTTTCGCTGCCAAGTTTGGTGAGCTGACCGGCAAGCCTGTGGCAGCCTTCGAAGGCACCGTCACGGTCAACATCAATGATTTCGAGATACCATTTAAAACTAATCTGCACATCGCTAAAATCAAAAATCCAAAGCTCGATGAGAACGCTCTTTTAACCATCGCGGAAGAGAAACTCAAAAGAGACTTCGAAGGAAAAGTCGACAGAATCCTAAAAGTCGATAATGAACACAAGCGAGTCGACATCGTCAGCGACGGACTTTCTGGCAACAAACAGGTAAAACAAGTGATCAACTATCGCCCCGCGTTCTACGGCAAAAAACCATGGAATACTGCCGGCTAGCGCGTTAGATCGGTGTGTACGAAAACAGCTCCGCGTCGTCCGTGGTGCGCGGACGACGCGTAGCTGGGATTCAAAAACATGTAAAAACAGCGAATAGAGTCAAGCCAACAAGCGCTGGATATGCTCCTGCAACGTATCCAGATCGAACGGCTTGGCCAGGATCGGTGCATTGCGCGTGATCGGGCTGTTGCAGTCGAGAATTTCCTGCGGGTAGCCGCTGATAAAGATGACTTTCAATTCCGGGCGCAGCTTGACCGCCGGTTCAGCGATCTGCACGCCGGAAATTCCGCCCGGCAGGCGGTAGTCGGTGACCATCAGGTCCAGGTGCGGCTTGGTCGCCAGGATCTGGAACGCCTGCTCCCCGTCAATTGCCTTCAACACCCGATAGCCCAGGCCTGCCAGGTACTCACCCAGCACAAACATAATGGATTCGTCGTCCTCGACGATCAGTACGACATCTTGTGCATCTTCACTCATGGGAAGCCTTTGTCCGGTCAATTGCTGCAATTACGACCATGGGGTCACGCAGAGGTTGCGTCGGGGTGACGATTGATTTCATACCGACGGCTCAAGGGGCAGGCACACCCGAAACAAGGCGCCCTCGCCTATCTGGCTCTCGACCTCGATGGTGCCGCCATGGGCTGCAACGATCTGCTCTGAAATAAACAACCCGAGGCCCAGGCCCGCCGCCACCTGGCTGGCGGAAACCCGCTCGAACTGCTGGAAAATACGCTTCTGGTTCTCTTGGCTGATACCGATGCCACGGTCGCGCACCTCTACCCGCGCTTCGCCATGCTCGCGGTATACGCGTACATCCACTGGGCTCTTGGCCCCGTAGCGCAAGGCGTTGGTCAGCAGGTTGGTGACCACCTGCTCGATACGGAACTCGTCCCAGTTGCCTTCCACCGGTTCTTCAGCCACCAGGTGCATGGACGAGTCCGCCGCCGCCACTTGCGGCGCGAAGTTCTCGACCAGGTTGCGCACCAGTTGCGCGAGGTCAAAACGCCCCGGGCGAATCGACAATTTACCGGTGCGGATGCGCGACACGTCGAGCATGTCTTCAATCAGGCGGATCAGGCTCTGGATCTGCCGTTCGTCGCGGTCAACCATGGCGTGCATCTTGTCCAAGGTAAACGCGGCCGCATTGTCCCGCGCCAGGTGCATCTTGCGCAGTTGGGTTTCAAGGATCAGGCCGTTGAGCGGCGTACGCACTTCATGGGCGACGATCGACATGAAGTCATCGCGCATGCGTACCGCCTGCTCCAGTTCGGCCTGGGTGGCCTGCAGGCGCGTGAGCAACAGTTCCTGCTCACGACGCGCGCGCTCCAGGGCTTCGAGTTGCTGCTTGACGGCCTTGGTCTGGCGATACAGGTCGACGAACACATTGACCTTGCTCTTCACCGCATGGATATCCAGCGGCTTGTGCAGGAAGTCCACGGCGCCGCTTTCGTAGCCTTTGAAGGCGTAATTGAGTTCGCGGCCGGCGGCACTGACGAACACAATCGGGATGTTCTTGGTTTTTTCGGTACCGCGCATCAGCTCGGCCAGCTCGAAACCATTCATGCCGGGCATCTGCACGTCGAGAATCGCCATGGCGAATTCGTGCTCCAGCAACAGGGACAAGGCTTCATCGGCGCTCAATGCCTTGAAGACCTGGCGATCCTCGCGCTTGATCAGCGCTTCGAGGGCCAGCAAATTCTCCGGCAGATCGTCAACGATCAGCAGTTTGGCCTGGACAGTACTTAACATGGGGAATATTCCAGGGAAGCCAACAGTGAACCAATGTGGCTCAGCGTAAGAATGTGGTCAGGTGTATGCAGCGCCAGGGCTGCACGGGGCATGATGGCAACACGTGCTTCAGTGGGTTCTTGCACCACGGTAGTTCCACACTGTTGCTTGACGTGGGCCAGGCCACGCGCGCCGTCCTGGTTGGCGCCGGTCAACAGTATGGCGAGCAGGCCCGGGCCGTAGGTATCGGCGGCGGACTCGAACAGGAAATCGATCGCGGGCCGCGAATGGTGCACGCGCTCTTCCTGGCTCAACGACAGGCTGCGATCGTGCTCCACCGACAGGTGATAGCCGGGGCCGGCAAAATACAGGGTGCCAGGCTGGATCACTTCCTTGTCGCGCGCTTCCACCACCGGCATGGCCAGGCGGCGGGCAAACACTTCGGCCAACTGGCTGCGGCGCTCATCGGGCAGGTGCAACACCGTGATGATCGGCAACCCGAACCCTCTGGGCAGTTCGGCAAAAACCTTCAGCAACGCCTCGACACCACCGGCGGATGCACCGATGACGATAGCCTCTATACCCGCGACCAATGGCGGGTTGGCAGTCGCTTGAGTCATAGTTTTCGGTAGATCCGTTCCTGTTTGACCAAGGGTTCGAATTGTTTGCCGAAGGCGGAGAAATCCAGGGTCTCCTTGCTGCCCAGCACCAGAAAACCGCGATGGCACAGCGACTCATGAAACAATCCGAATGCTCGATCCTGCAATTTTTTATTGAAGTAAATCAATACGTTACGACATGAAATTAATTGTGTTTCTGAGAACACGCTGTCGGTCGCCAGACTGTGATCGGCGAATGTCACGTTCTCACGCAGCGACTTGTCGAAGATCGCGTAATCGTAAGCTGCGGTGTAGTAGTCGGCAAATGAACGTTGGCCACCGGCCTGCTGATAGTTGGCGGTGTAGGCCCGCACATTCTCCAGGGAAAAGATGCCCTGCTTGGCCTTGTCCAGGGACGCCGGGTTGATGTCCGTCGCGTAGATGATCGTGCGCTCCAGCAAGCCCTCTTCGCGCAGCAGGATGGCCATGGAGTATACCTCCTCCCCCGTGCTGCAGCCGGCGATCCAGATCTTGATCGACGGGTAGGTCTTGAGCAGCGGCACCACTTCCTGACGGATTGCCAGGAAGTGCGACGGATCGCGAAACATCTCGCTCACCGGAATCGTCAGGAACTGCAGCAGTTGCATGAACGCTGCCGGGTCGTGCAGCACCCGCTCCTGCAGCGCCGAAATGGTCGCACAATCAAACTGGCGCAAGGCGTGCGCCACGCGGCGTTTGACTGACGCACCGGAGTAGTCGCGAAAGTCGTAGCTGTACTTGAGGTAAATCGCCTCGATCAACAGGCGCAGCTCAATATCGCTGCTCTTCTCCAAAAAACTTCGCTCCACTTAAATGCGTTCCATCTTCGGTAGCCATACGCGAATCAGCGAGAACAGGCGGTCCAGATCAATCGGCTTGGCCAGGTAATCGTTGGAACCCGCCGCCAGGCAGCGTTCCTGATCGTCCTTCATGGCCTTGGCCGTCACGGCAATGATCGGCAGCTTCTTCCAGCGCGGGTCCTGGCGGATCAGGGCAGTGGCCTCGTAACCGTCCATTTCCGGCATCATCACGTCCATCAGCACCAGGTCGATGTCCTCGACTTCGTTGAGTTTGTCGATGGCCTCGCGGCCGTTACGCCCGATCACCACCACGGCGCCTTTGTGCTCCAGGGCGCTGGTCAGGGCGAAGATGTTGCGCACATCGTCGTCCACCAGCAGGATCTTGCGCCCCTCGAAGACTTTGTCGCGACTGCGGGCGGTCTTGAGCATCTTCTGGCGATCATGGGACAGCTGGGATTCGACTTTGTGCAGAAAGAGTGTGACTTCATCCAGCAGGCGCTCTGGCGAGCGCGCGCCCTTGATGATGATCGAGCGCGAATACTTGCGCAGTTCGGTTTCTTCATCGCGGGTCAGGTTGCGCCCGGTGTAGACAATCACCGGCGGGAACGAGCAGATATCCTCGGTGGCCATGCGCTTGAGCAATTCGTTGCCGAGCATGTCCGGCAACTTCAGGTCGATGATCATGCAGTCATAGATATTGGTGCGCAGCAGGTCGAGGGCGGCCTGGGCATAGCCAACATCGGTGATTTCAATGTCATCGTCGCCGATCAAGCGGGCAATGCTGTCGCGCTGCAGGTCATCATCTTCCACCAGCAACACGCGCTTGACCTTCTGGGTCAGCTTGGCTTCCAGGCGCGCGAACACGTCCTTGAGCTCCTCGCGGGTGGTGGGTTTCACCGCATAACCGATCGCACCCATGTGCATGGCGGCTTCGACGCGGTCTTCCACGGAAATCACATGCACCGGGATGTGGCGGGTATTGGCGTGCTCCTTGAGGCGTTGCAATACGGTCAGCCCGGAGTGATCCGGCAGGCGCATGTCCAACAGGATCGCGTCCGGAGTGTATTCCTCGGCCAGGCTGTAGCCCTCGTCCGCGCCGTGGGCCACCAGGCAGTGGTAACCCAGTTCATGGGCCAGGTCGAAGAGAATACGGGCGAAATTCGGCTCGTCCTCCACCACCAGGATGCAGCGCGTGGTGAACGGTGCCTTGTCGCGGTCATCGGCAAACCGCGGGATCAGTTGCGCATCGGCCACCGGCAGCGGCGACACCGCGATGGGCTTGGGCACAGGGGCGGCCACCACCTGGCGCGGCTGCTCGATAGGCGGGGCATCTTCCTGGCGTTCGACGTACTGCTCAGGCAAGACCAGGGTAAACACGCTGCCTTTGCCAGGCTCGCTGGTCACGCTGATATAGCCGCCGAGCAAGCTGGCCAGGTCGCGCGAGATCGACAGGCCCAGGCCGGTGCCGCCATAACGGCGGTTGGTGGTGCCGTCGGCCTGGCGGAAGGCCTCAAAGATGCTTTCCTGCTGGTCCGGGGCAATGCCGATGCCGGAGTCGCGCACGCTGAACGCAATGCCTTCGCCTGCCGCACGGTACACCGACAGGCTCACTTGGCCCTGCTCGGTAAACTTGACCGCGTTGGACAGCAGGTTCTTGAGGATCTGCTCCAGCCGCTGGCGGTCGGTGAACAGCATCGCCGGTGTGCCTTCCTGGACCTCCACCTGGAAACCCAGCTTGCGGTCGGCAGCCAGCGGTTCGAACATGCCGCGCAGGCCGTCGACCAGGCGCGCCACGCTGGAGTTTTCCGGGCGCATTTCGAGCTTGCCGGCTTCGACCTTGGAAATATCGAGGATGTCGTTGATCAGGTTGAGCAGGTCATTGCCGGCCGAATAGATCGACTCGGCGAACTTGACCTGTTCGGCGCTGAGGTTTTCCTGCGGGTTCTCCGCCAGCAACTTGGCCAGGATCAGCGAGCTGTTCAGCGGCGTGCGCAGCTCGTGGGACATATTGGCGAGGAATTCGGACTTGTACTTGCTCGAGCGCTGCAGTTCTTCGGCGCGGTCTTCCAGCTCGAGCTGGGCCTGGTTGAGCTCGACGTTCTTGCGGTCCATGGCGTCGCGCTGCTCGGCCAGGGTCTGGGTCTGTTCGGCCAACTGCTCGTTGGTCTGCTCCAGCTCCGCCTGCTGGGTTTCCAGGTGGGCCTGGGACTCCTTGAGGATGCGCGACTGTTCTTCCAGTTCCTCGTTGGCGGTCTTGAGCTCTTCCTGCTGCACCTGCAGTTCTTCGTTGAGCTGCTGGGTTTCGGCGAGGACTTCCTGCAGACGCTGGCGATAACGCGCGGCCTCGATGGATGTGCCGATGTTCCCGGCAATCAGCTCCAGCAGCTCTACATCACGCTCTTCCAACGGGCGCAGGAACCCCAGCTCGATCACTCCATTGACGCGGTCGTCGTCGCTGGTCGGCACCACCAGCACACTGCGGGTCGGGCCATCGCCAAGGCCGGAGCTGACCTTGAAGTAATCCACCGGCACGTCGTCGAGGCGAATCAGGCGGTCCAGCTGGGCAGCCTGGCCGACGATGCCCTCGTCGCTGTAGATCGACTGTTCCAATTGCTCCTGCTCGCGGGAGAAGCCATAAGTGGCCACGCGCTTGAGGCCGCCGTGTTCCTCACGCACATACAACGCGGCGACGGCCGAGCCCATGTACTGGGCGAAGAATTGCAGGATGTTGCGCCCGAGCATGTTCAGGGTCAGTTGGCCCAGCACCTGTTCGGCCAGTTCGGTCTGGCCGTTACGCAGCCAGGCTTGTTGTTCGAGGCGTCGCGCGATCTTCTGTTGTGACGCGAGGTTTGCGCTGTAACTATCTGAAAGTGCAAGTAAATTCTTACGACCGATATAGGCGAGAAAACCACTCAGGCCCAGCACGAAAGCCAGGTATGCGGTCACGCTGATCACGGTGGTGCGGGTGACATCTTGATTGCGCGTGACACGGAACTGCTGCTCCATCTCCACGGCGTCTGCATATTCCTGGCGAATCGCGTCGGTCAGGCTCTTGCCGCGACCGGACTTCACCGCCCCCCGGTAATCGCCGCTCTGGCGCTGCAGGTCAATCATCGATTGGGCGTACTTGTTCCACTCGGCCTGCATCGCCTCCAGGCGCTTGAGCCGATCCACTTGCTGAGGGTTATCCGCCACCAGCTCCTGCAAATTGTGTAAATCACCAATGATGCGCGGCTTGGCCACTTCATACGGGTCGAGGAAATGCTCGTCACCGGTGATCAGGAAGCCGCGCAAGCCGGTTTCCAGGTCCACCGTCAGCTTGGACGACTCGTTGAGGTTGTTGATGACCCGGTCGGTGTGCTCCACCCACTGGATAACCGAGAGCAAATAGGTGATCAGACAGACGAAAAACACCGCACTGAGCACGCCCACACCCAGGGGCAAAGCCACGTTTCGGCTGAGCAGTGTACGAAAGCTCTTTTCATCGACGGACGACGCAGGAGTCATGGGCATGCCTTGGCCAAGTATGGAAAAACCGGGAGTTTGCCCCAAAGTGGCGGTACAGGGCTACGTTTCTAATGTGTATTGAGGATTAAGCGTACAGATTCCTGCGCCACGACCTGTGCCGCCCGCCAAGTCTGTTACATCCGCCCAACCAAAACATTTATGACATTTCTGCAGGCGGTCCCACCGGAACTGCTCAGTTCGGCTCGTCACTCATTTGCAGTAGGCCTCACGCGCAGTGAAGCTTTTTTGTAGGCGATTATCCTAATCTGCAAAGGTGATAACGATGATGTCTTCGTCCGTTTCGCAACTACAGCCCCGAGTCACAGAGCACGCCCATCCTGCAACGTCAGCGCAATCTACCCACACGGCTGCCGACGTAAACGACACCCCCCCGGCGAACACGCCAAGTGCGCCCCCATCGGATTCATCCCAGTCGCGTGCGCAAGCAAATGCACACAATTGGAAGAACCTGGCACAACAGCTGACCCGCGCGGCAAAAAGCCTGGCCGAGGACGCGGCGCCCTCTGCCGTGCTGGCCCATTTGAAAAACACTCAGGTCGCGATTGATGCGCGCTCCGACGATCATCGGTTCAACGCCTTGGGCGGCGCGCCCTCTGTCAGTCTCGAAATGTTTATCAAGCATCATGATTTGCCCATCCCTCAGACCCGATCCGACCTGGCTCACCTGGCCGAAGCCGCTCACGCTCACGCCCTGCAACAGCCAGAGGGCAATCTCGGCGGAGCGCTGTCCTGGCCCCATCCCCTGACGCAGGAGGAGCAACGCAAGGTCCGGGTCATTGTCGATTCCAGCATCCTGCGCAGTGATAACCAGACCCCCTCCTCCGACACCCGGACGCAATTGGCCCGAGGCGCATTGGGTGCGCTGATAAACGCCGCCTCGTTGTCGGAGGCCCAATTGCAGGAGCCGGCCCAGGCCCTGCAAACCCTGCTCAAGTCACCCAAGGCCCAGGCGATAGGCCAAGCCGTACAGGACGGCCTGAATGGCATTGCCACGCCCACCAGCCTCGGCGATTACGTGATGGCCGCCATTAACATTGGCCTGGACCGTGAGTCCGTCGAGCAACCCCGGCGGCAGTCGGTCGCCGGCTTTGATCTGGGTCAGGAAGCGTATTGGGGCATGCCCGCGGCCACTGTCGTCGATGGGCTGAGTCGCCATCTGGTGACTGCCGGCCGGGTCACGCAGGCCGAAGCCAAACTCGCCACCCACGTGTTGCTGGCACGCGTGGCGCCGCAGTTGCTGGTCCAGGATATTCCCGGCAGCGTGGTCAATGGCAGCCAGGCCTGGGTCAATTTTTGTCGGGCGGTGGCCAAGATCGAAGCGATTGCGCCGGGAACGGCGTCACAGATGAGCTACGGCCATGTCATGAGCGCGGCACAAGCGCTGAATGATCCCCCGGACCATATCACCCAGGCCTTGCTGCTGGATTGGGGCGTGATCAATGGCCTTGTCGCCAGGAAAGAGGACGCGCTCTACACCCCGCAGGAGGTGGAAACCGTCAGGACGGCGTTCAATCAGCAAATCAACGAAAGAACCACGGCCTCTGAATTACTCGGGGCCAGCATTCCAAGTCGCAAAGCGATTGCCCTGGAGAAGCTCAAGCAACAGTTTGGCGAAGGCCTACCGTTCGAGGAGAAATGTCTCACGACGGTTTCGGATGACAAATCCAAGCAGTTGGATGGCAAGCATTCGATGCTCGACATGGCGATGATGGGGATCAATGTCCGCTGGAAAACCGACGATAGCCGAATCCCCATCGACGCGATCAACGAGCGGCCCAGGCTTAATGTCAACGGCGAGTTTCTCGGCCAGTACGAAACCGCTGTCGACTCCCTGGAAAAAGGCGTCAAGACCCAAATAAGGCACTTGATCTCTGAACTGCCCCTGGAAGATCGAAAAAACCTCGAACTGGGTAAAATTGATCTTTACCAAAAAAACCAATATGTCATTGATACAGGGTTTATAAACCCGCCCGTCTTTCGCTCCAGACGTAATGAGTTGCTGATAAGAACGCAGCGAATGGTGGATGGAAAACCGCAGGTGTGCGTGTATGAAGTGGACATTTTAAACAGCCGCATCATCAAGCGCTCGGAGGCGGCCATTACCCGGGGCGATCAACGCAACAGCAATATCCAGACTCGCATAGAAAAATTCATACCGGATGACCATGACCGCCAAGCGCCTGAAAAAACACCGGTGGATTCGGCGCCAGTCCCTTTGAGCTTTACTTCCGCGCGCACACACTACCTCGCCGACGCTTTTTTTAAACACCTGGATATCGGTGGCCATGATCAACGCACGCAAGCCTTTGGAACCACGACACTGGATCAGCAGAAAGCCGGGGGTGAGCGCGTCAAGGAGTTTTTCCTCAATTTGATTCCCTTGAGGTCGGCCATTGTCAATTTTCGCCAGGGTGACTACGAGTCGGGCCTTATCGACCTTGGCCTGGATGCGTTCGGTCTCTTGACCGCGGGCTACGGAGCCGGCGCAAAAGTCGCCAAGGTAGCCTCGACGGGTGCCTCCGCTGCGGTGAAGGCTGCGCACGCGGGACGCATCATCGGCGGCGCCCTGATCAGCGCACTCAACCCTTTGAGCGGCGCCAAGGGCCTGGCCATCGGTACAGCCGCATTGGCGACCCAGGGCGCCAGAATGTTCAGCCATTCAGGCCAATGGCTGATCAACAAGGTTCGGGGCGCATCGGGGAGCTATGACCTGCTGAAGGCGGCCAACAAGGAATATGGGGCGGCAGCCCTGGGGTCGTATAAAGTCGCCGAGGGTTCCGTCGACGGGGTCGCTGTCCATCGCAATGGCAACTGGTACGCCTACAATCCGCTCAAGCAGGAGGCATTTGGCGCGCCCTTGCAGCACTTCACCCCTCTGAATGGCAGGCCAGGCCCTATCGACGCTGGAGCACCGATCGGGCCTCATCACGAAGGGTTCAAGAACAACCTCGAGCGTGCGCAGTGGCCGCATAATCGCGCCGATTTCAATCGCGGCTTTGAAAGTGGCGATGTGACCCGTCTTCGCGATTATTACCCAGATATCAGCGCGCAAGGGCTCATCGAACTGATTTCCAAGCCCGGCCGGACTGCGGAAGAAATTGGCATGCTTGCCAAGGAAATCAAGTCGAAGGCAATAGAGAATGCACAATACGCCTCACATCTTCTGAACTGTGACGTCGATGCACCCGGTGTGCGGTTATTCCCGGCGTCACAGACCCACTACCACGCGCATGTCGACCCCGCCTCCCGCGGCGAGTGCGCGGCAATGGCAAATACGATGGCGCTGGCGATCGAGCATGGCAAAGAAGACGTGTTCCTCACCAACCTGTACCGCGCCGCCGACGCGCCCTTGACCCCCGAATCGCAAACCTTCATCAAGACCCTGAGAACCTTTCAAGACGTGGTCGGCGACAAAAAAAGCTTTCACCTGGACCAAACCGTCACAAAATGCACGGCCGCGCAAATCATCGAAGACCTGACCAACTCCCCCACCTCGAAAACCCTGAGGATCGGTGAGAAAGATCATGGGCTGTTAGCCGGTATCAAGGTCAAGAACGGAGAAACAGAATGGTTTTTTTACGACCCGGACGCAGGGCTGGTGAAATTCCAAACATTGCAATCGATGCAGGAAGGCCTGGATAAAGCGTTAAGCAGCGGGCTGACTGCGGTGACGCGCAGGCCCTATGGGAAAAAACACGGCACGCTGACCTACAACGTCAGCGAATTCCAAGCGCGCGATTTGGCTGCCGACAAGGTTGACGGCGCGGCCGTAGCGCAGTTGATGACGCCGCTATAGCCTGGCACGTGAATAGCCCTCGCCTCACTCGACCACGTGAGGCGCAGGGTCCTCTCCCGAGCGGGACATTCTTGTCCATTGCCTTCACAATGAAGACCTGCTGCGGGAACTTGCCAGGATCGAAGCCACTCATTAGAAGATGGTCTTTGCACTGAGCACGACCTGCACCTCACTTTTCGGGAACCCTCATTATGTCCGCCACCGCCCCCACCATCCTTGTCGTCGAAGACGATGCCATCGTGCGCATGTTGATCGTCGATGTGCTTGAAGAGTTGGAGTTCCAGGTGCTTGAGGCCGCCGACGCCGAAGAGGCCCTGAAAGTGGTGGAAGACTCCAGCAATGTCATCAACCTGATGATGACCGATGTCGGCCTGCCGGACATGGATGGCAAGCAACTTGCGACCAAAGTGCGTGAACTGCGTCCTGACCTGCCGATCCTGTTTGCCAGCGGCTATGCCGAGAGCATCGATGTGCCCGAGGGCATGCACGTGATTGGCAAGCCGTTTTCCATCGATCAACTGCGCGACAAAGTCAAAGCCATACTGGCAGCATGACACTTCCCCGTTGCCGCCTATCGCTCTCTGGAGCGGTAGGCCCACTGCTCTTCCCCTTTCTAAACAACTAATTCATTCGGGTTGCTAGCGCGTCTGGATATAGCTGCTAATTTCAATCGACAGGTCCTACAGCGTTTATGACGCAGGGCAGCCCGAGCACGTAGATGTAGTCGGGCAAGTCGCCATGGAATTGGGGAATTGTCATGTCCAGATCACCGCTTGTTCCGGCATTGATACTGGCCGCGTTCACCATGCCGACGTTTTCTGCACACGCCGATAACGCCGATACCGCCAACAAGAGTAACAACCCGCTCAACCTGGCGCCGGGCGCCAATTTGCAGGACTACTACACGCCCAGGTTGTATGACAGCAACGCGCACACCAATGACCTGTTGCTGCGCGGTACATTGCCGATTGCACCGTCGGACTTCATCGGCGTGCCGCAGCTGTTGCGTGCCACGCTGCCGATCAGCACCCGCCCGGATCCGCACAGTGGCTACAGCACCGGTATCGGCGACCTCAACCTGTTCGATATTTTCCTGCTCAAGACCAACGGCGTGCAGCTGGGCATCGGCCCGCAGATCACCGCGCCCACCGCCGAGCATGATGAGCTGGGCACCGGCAAGTGGCAGGCGGGCCTGGCGGCCATCGCCATCGACTCCTCGCCACGCGGCCTGCTCGGTGCGCTGGTGCAGTACCAGAGTTCATTCGCCGGCGACCATGATCGCCCCCACGTGGAAAGCGCCACGTTCCAGCCCTTCATCATCCATAACCTCCCCAAGGGCTGGTACCTGCGCTCCACCGGCACGTGGACCTTCGACCTGAAAAACGACACCCACTACATCCCCATCGGCCTGGGCGCGGGCAAGGCCTGGAAAGCCGGCAGCAACATCTTCAATGCTTTTATCGAGCCGCAGTGGACCGCAGCCCGCAAAGGCGATGGCTTGCCGCAGTTCACCCTGTTTGCCGGGATCAACGTGACGTTTGGAAAGTAAGGACACGCCATGAACGCTCTGCTTCGCAATGCCGGTTTCAGCCTGCTGACCCTGTCGGCCGGTTGCAGTGTGGGTGTGCAGGCGCAGACGCTGGACACGCGCATCGGCCCAATCAACATGGAAGGCGAACTGCCGGCGCGCAGTGACATCGCCAAGGTGTTTGGCGAGCTGGACTTTCAACAAGCCACGCAGAGTTTTCTCTGGGCATTGCCGCTGGTGTCCTACGCCCAGTGGCAGGAAGAATTCAGCGGCAAGCTGGGCGCCCGCAGTGGCGACCTCATGGTCCTTAACAGTTATGAAGACAAACTCGGGGTCATCACGGCCAACGCCACCACCCCGTACATCCTCGGTTTTGTCGACCTCAACGAAACCGGCCCGCTGGTGATCGAGTTACCGCCCGGGCCCACGGCCGGCGGGATTGGCGACTTCTGGCAACGCGCCATTATCGACATGGGCCAGACCGGCCCGGATCAAGGCAAGGGCGGCAAATACCTGGTGATCCCACCAGGCCAGCAGCCGCCGGCGGATGCGGGCCGGTATTACGTGGCCAAGTCGGAAACCATGAACGTGCTCGTCGGTTTTCGCGTGCTGGACCCAGACCCGGCCAAAGGCAAGGCCCTGGTCGACCAATTCAAGATGTACCCCTATGCCCAACGGAGCAAGCCCGCCCCGACCCGCTTGCTGTCGCCCGGCGGCAAAGCCTGGTCCGGCACCCAGCCACGCGGCATGGCGTACTGGCAGCGCCTGCACGGGATCATCCAGAAAGAGCCGGTCAATGAACGTGATCGCTTCTACATGGCCATGCTCGCCAGCCTCGGTATCGAAAAGGACAAACCGTTCAACCCCAACGATCGCCAGCGCCAGGCCCTGGAGCAAGGCGCGCAGATGGGCGAGCTGATCGCCAAGGCGAATGCCTTCGCCAAGCGCTTCCCGGGCTCCCAGTACTGGAAAGACCGGCAGTGGGACACAGTGCTCAACATCGCCGAACCCTCCCAGCGTCTTGGCTACTACGACCAGCTGTGGGAACGCAGCGCCTGGTTTTACGAGGCGGTCACCAACACCAAGGGCATGGTGTCCAAGACCCCGGGCCTGGGCCAGACCTACCTCGGCGCCTACACCGATAAAGACGGCCAATGGCTCGACGGCGGCAAACACTACACGCTGCATGTGGGCGCCAATCCACCCGCCAGGCAATTCTGGTCACTGACGGTCTACGACATCGACAGCCGCTGCCTGATCGACAACCCACAACGCAAAGCCGACCTGTCTTCACGCCAGGATTTAAAGAAAAACCCCGATGGATCGATCGATCTTTACTTCGGACCGCACGCGCCAAAAGACTTCGAGAGCAACTGGGTGCAAACTCTCCCCGGCAAACATTGGTTCAGCTATTTCCGACTGTACGCGCCGACCGAGGCCTACTTCGATAAAAGCTGGAAACTCGACGACATCACCCCAGTTCCCTAAGAGACGCAACAACATGATCAGAAAACCGACGCGCCTGCTGTTGGCGAGCCTCTCGATACTCATGAGTACCGGCGCCTGGGCCGATTTCACCGCGACGCCCAGCGAAGCCCGGGCCATTGCCAAGGAAGCCTACTTGTATGGCTACCCGGTGGTGGAAATGTACAAGACGCTCTACACCCAAGCCGTCGACAAGGGCGGTGCCAACTTCAAGGCACCGTTCAACCACATCGGCAACACCGCCCAGGTCTTCACGCCCAAGGACAGCGCTTTCGTCACCCCGAACTCGGACACGCCCTACTCCTTTGTCTGGCTGGACCTGCGCAGCGAGCCGCAAGTGCTGACCCTGCCCAAGATCGAAGACAACCGTTACTACTCGGTGCAGTTGATCGACCTCTACACGCAGAACTTCGCCTACCTGGGCACGCGCAGCACCGGCAATAACGGCGGCCACTACATGATCGCCGGCCCGGACTGGAAAGGTCAGCAGCCGGTCGACATCGACCGCGTGGTCTACAGCGAAAGCAACATCGCCTATGCCCTGTACCGCACGCAACTGTTTGACGAGAAGGACCTGAACAAGGTCAAGCAGATCCAGAATGGCTACAAGGTGCAGCCGCTGAGCAGCTACGTGAAGCAAGCGGCGCCGGCCAAGGCACCGAAGATCGAATGGCCCAAGCCCATGGCGACCATGACCGAAGGCCCGCAGCTGTTTCGCTACCTGAACTTCATGCTGGCCTTCGCCGCCCCCCAGGACAGTGAAAAAGACCTGCTGGCGCGCTTTGCCAAGATTGGTATCGCCCCCGGCGCGCCGTTCAAGGTCAAGGACCTGACGGCTGAACAGCGCAAGTCCCTGGAAGAAGGGATTGCCGACGCCCGCGCCGAATTCGCCGCCTTCAAGAAAGACAAGGTCGACACCCACCAGGTCAGCAGCGGTGACCTGTTCGGCAGCCGCGATCACCTGCAGAACAACTACCTGTACCGCTACGCCGGTGCGGACATGGGGATTTTCGGCAATTCCACCGATGAGGCCGCCTACCTGGGTTACTTCGTCGACAGCGAAGGCAAGCCGGCCAACGGCGCACGCCACAGCTACACCGTGCATTTCGCCAAGGACCAGCTGCCACCGGCCGACGCGTTCTGGTCGCTGACCATGTACGACGGCAAGACCAAGCTGCTGGTGCCCAACCACAAGAAACGCTACCTGATCAATTCGCGCATGCTGCCCAACCTCAAGCTGGACGCCGATGGCGGCCTGACCCTGGCGTTGCAGCATCACGAACCACCGAAGGCCGAGCAGAGCAACTGGCTGCCGGCCCCACCCGGTCCGTTTTACGCGGTACTGCGGATTTACCTGCCCAAGCCTGAGGTAGGTAATGGTCAATGGAAACTGCCGCCCTTGACCCCGTTGAAGTAGCACTGCCTGCCCGGTCGCAACAGGGGTAGACCGGGCATGTAGCCCCAGATATCAGGCCGACAAGGAGTAGCGCCATGATTTCACGTGCCCGACTGAGTGCGTTCTGTGCATCGACATTGGCCCCGGTGCCAGGCATGGGATTTGCCGACAACGCCAGGGACTGGCAGAACACGCCCACTGACTTGAACATGGTGTTCGGCTATTACAACCGAGTCGACACCAACACCCCCATCGACACCACGCTGCCGATCACCGGCCTGTCGTTGAATGCCGACCTCTACCTGTTCCGCTACGCGCGCTCGTTCGGCATTGACGGGCGCAACAGCGCCATTCAGTTCATCCAGCCGTATGCGGATGTCTCGGCGTCGTTCGACAATGCGCGCTTCTTCGACGGTACCAAGCACAACGGCGGCATGGGCGACGCCCAGATCGTGTTTGCGCACAACATTTTCGGTGGCCCGGCGCTGACCGCCGAAGAGTTTGCCAGCTGGAAACCCGAGACCTTCCTGACCGGCGCGCTGTGGATCACCGCGCCCACCGGTGACTACGACAAAGACCGCATCATCAACATCGGTTCCAACCGCTGGGTATTCAAGCCGGAACTCGGCTTCGGCACCCCCATCGGCCCGACCTGGCTGGAAATCAACACCTGGGTCTCGCTGTTTGGCGATAACAAGGATTACCACGGCGACAGCAAGCTCGAGCAAAAGCCGCTGTACGCCATCGAAGGCCATTACAGCTACACCTTCAACCGTGCGTTATGGGCCTCGCTGGACGCCACCTACAGCCGGGGCGGTGAAAGCCGTATCGACGGCGACTGGCAGGACAACAAACAGGAAAACGCCCTGCTCGGTGCCAGCCTGGGCTTCATGCTCTCGCCACAGTTCGGCGGCTTGCTGGCCTACTCCGACACCGTGTCCGAGCGCCGTGGCTCGCCGGACGTGAACACCTGGACCTTCCGCCTGCAGTACGTCTGGTGAGAACGTTACGCGACGCCTCACTGTGGGTCGGCCTGCTCGGCAGTTTCAACCTGTCGGCCGCCAACCTGCCCGCCCTCGGCAGCAGCACGCCTGCGCCCAAGGCCGACGCCGAGACGTGCCATCGCCTGCAGCAGGATTTCGATATCGACCTCAAGCAGGTGGTCAAGGCCGGCTGCGAGCCGTCCTCGGAACAGATTGCCAAGCTGATGGACAACCCGGTGGGCAACCTGGTGCTGCTCTTCAACCAGTACGACTACAGCGCGCTCAAGGGCCCGCGTAGCAACGGCACACGTTACTTGGGCAAATACAGTTTCATGCCGACCTTTCCGATTTCGCTGGGTGACGACTGGAACCTGATCAACCGCCTGCCGGTGAGCTACGTCAGCGCCCCGGTGAACTCAAAGGCGGGCGACCTGATCGGCATGAGCCCCTATGGCGTGCTGACTGACCGCGACTTTCCGGCGGTGGTCAACGATCCGTTCGACCGCACCTCGGGCTTTGGCGACCTGGCCTACGTCGGCGTGTTCTCGCCCAAGCAGCCGGTGCGCTTTGCCAATGGCGGCAAGATGGTCTGGGGGTTCGGCCCCACGGCGATGTTCCCTACCGCCGAAAAGGACGTGCTGGGCACCGGCAAGTACTCCCTCGGCCCGGCGTTCGTGGCGGCTTATCTGGGCGAAGACTGGACCCTCGGCGTCTTCCCCCAGCACTGGTGGTCGGTGGGCGGCGACGCGCGGCGCAAGGATGTCAGCCTGACCAATATCCAGTACTTCATTCAGCGCGCCATCCCGGGTCCCGGCCAGTGGCGCGTGGGCATGACGCCGAACATCACCGTCAACTGGAAGGCCGAGGGTGGCAACAAGGTCAACTTCCCGATCGGCATCGGTGCCGGGCGCATCGTCAATTTCGGCAAGTTGCCGGTGCGCATCTCCGGCGAAGTGCAGTACTCGGTGATCCACGCCGACGACCTGATCAGCAGCCGCTGGAATTTCCGCGTGTCGTTCATCCCGGTAATTCCCACTTTCATGCTTTGAACGAGGTGCGCCATGTCCCGTTTTCATCGCACACGCATGGTCTTGATCAGCTTGCTGCTGGCCGCCAATGGCGCCTCGGCCGACGAGCTGGAGCCCAAGGCCCTCAGCGCCCTGGAGCAGATGGGCGGCTACTTGCGCAGCCTGCAGCAATTTCGCATCGAGGCTGACAGCCGTACTGACCAGGTGCTGGAAAATGGCCAGGTCATCGAGTTTCGCCATCACACCCGCCTGCTCGCCAAGCGGCCGGACAAGCTGCAGGTGACCGTCGAGAGCGACGGCAAGCGCCGCAGCCTGTTCTACAACGGCCGGCGTTTTACCCTGTTCGATAGCCGCAGCGGTTACTTCGCCAGCCAGGACGCCCCGGCAGACATCAGCGGTTTGCTCGACCAGTTGAGCGAGCGCTACGGCATCGAGTTGCCGCTGGCCGACCTGTTTCGCTGGAACCCCGGCACCGCCAAGGCCGTGGGCCTGCGCAGCGCACTGCTAATCGGGCAGGACAGCCTGGACGGCAAGGCCTGTGACCACTATGCCTTTCGCCAGCCGGATATCGACTGGCAACTGTGGGTGCGCCAGGGTCCGCAACCGCTGCCGTGTCGCCTGGTGATCAGCCGCCGCGACAGCGCCGAACAGCCGCGCCACAGCGTCGACTATCAATGGCAGCTCAGCCCTGCGCTGGCGGCCAGGGATTTTGAATTCATCGCGCCGGCGGGTGCGCGTGCCGTCCCACTGCAACAGTTGGAGCCGCCGGGAGAACAGCCATGAAGACCACGGCGGCGGTACTCACGGCCAGCCTGGTGTTGACGCTGTTCGACCCGCTGGTGGCCCAGGCCTGGCAATTGCGCGGTGGCGGTGGCGCTCGCACATTTGTGGTGCCGCATCCCGGCGGCGGTGGCTACCGGCCGCCGCCACCGCATCCGATGCCATCGCCACGGCCGATGCCGCCGCATCCGGCGCCGCACCCGCAACCCCATCCGAATCCAGGGCCGCAACCTCATCCGGGGCCTGGGCCTGGGCCTGGACCGCATCCCTATCCGATGCCGCCCCCTCCGCCACCACCGCCGCACCCGGATGACTGGTATCACCCCTGGGCGGCTGCAGCCGTGGTCGGCGCCACCACCGCGACCATCCTGGCGATCGGCACCCAGGTCAGCAGCGTGCCGCCGGATTGCGTTTCGGTGGTCGCCAACGGCGTGGCCTACCAGCATTGCGGGCCAACCTGGTACCAGCCGCGATACGTCGGCAGTTCCGTGCAATACATCGTGGTCGCCGCTCCCTGGTGACCCACCGTTTCAAGGATGATTGGCATGACAGCGCTCGATGATGTGAAAGCCTTGCAAGCCAGTATGGCGCAAAGTGTGCTCGGCCAGGACCAGGTGATCCGCCAGATCCTGCTGGGCCTGTTGGCCAACGGGCACCTGTTGCTCGAAAGCCTGCCGGGACTGGCCAAGACCCGCACGGTCAAGGCGCTGGCGCGGCACCTGGACGCGAAAATGAGCCGTATCCAGTTCACCCCTGACCTGCTGCCCTCGGACATCACCGGCGCCGAAGTGCTGCACCAGGTCGACGGCCAGAACCAGATCCGCTTCCAGCCCGGCCCCTTGTTCGGCAACCTGATCCTTGCCGACGAGATCAACCGCGCTCCGGCCAAGGTCCAGGCGGCGCTGCTGGAGGCCATGGAAGAACGGCAAATCACCGTGGCCGGCGCCAGTCATGGGTTGCCGCAGCTGTTTATCGTGGTCGCCACGCAAAACCCTATCGAGCAGGAAGGCACCTACCCGTTGCCGGAGGCGCAGATGGACCGTTTTGTGATGAAGGTGCTGCTGGACTACCCCAGTGCCGAGAATGAAACCCAGGTCCTGCGCCTGCTGCGCGAGGAAGAACAGGCGGCCACCACCCAGGCCGTGCAGGGCTTTACCTTGGCCCAGGAAGTGATCTTCGCCGCCCGCCACGCCGTCAGCGCGGTGCAGGTGTCTCCCGCTATTGATCGCTACCTGATCGACCTGATCAACGCCACCCGCCATCCCGCCGACTACGATGCCGATCTGGCACGCTGGATCAGCCTTGGCGCCAGTCCGCGCGGTGGCATCGGCCTGGACCGCTGCGCACGGGCCGACGCCTGGTTGCAGGGCCAGGCCTTTGTCACCCCGGCGAATGTGCAGGCGGTGGCGCACCCGGTGCTGCGGCATCGCCTGCAACTGAGCTACGACGCCGTGGCCGATGGCGTCAGCGCCGATCAGGTACTCGACCGCCTGCTGAGCAAAGTGGCGATTCCGGCATGAACGCCGACGGCTTCGTCTACGTCAGCCTGGCGCAATTGATGGCCTTGCAATTCCAGGCGCGCGACCTGAGTTTCGTCGCGCGCCAGCCCCAGGGCAGCATTCTGGCCGGCAACCATGCCTCACGCCTGCGCGGGCGTGGCTTGAATTTCGACGAGCTGCGCCGCTACCAGCCGGGTGACGATTTGCGCCACCTGGACTGGCGCGCGTCCCTGCGCACCGGCAAACCGGTGGTGCGCACCTTTACCGAAGAGCGCGACCGGCCGGCGCTGATCGTGGTGGACCAGCGCATGTCGATGTTTTTCGGTTCGGTGCGCAGCTTCAAGTCGGCGGTCGCCGCCGAGCTGGGCGCGCTGGCGGCGTGGATGGTGTTCAACGCCGGGGACCGGGTCGGCGGCCTGGTGTTCAATGATGCACGCATCGACAGTGTCGCGCCGTTGCGCAGCCGCAAGCGTGTGGAAGCGCTGTGCAGCCGTATCGCCGAGCAGAATCGCGAGTTGAAGGCGAGCAACGCCGATGGCGACGGCGACAGCCAGTTGGACAAGGTCCTGCAACACTGCCTGGCGGTGGCCGGCCACGACCACTTGATCTGCCTGGTCAGTGATTTCGCCGGTGCCGGACCGCGCACTTTGCAACTGCTGCAGCAACTGTCGGCGCATAACGATGTGGTGGCGCTGCAGGTCTACGACCCGCTGGCGCTCAACGTGCCCAGCCGGGGGCAATTGCTCGTGACCCAGGGCCAGTTGCAGGTGACGCTGGAGGTGAGCAAGCGCCAGGTGCGCCAACCTTTGGGCGATTTTCTCGGCGGGCGTTTGAAGGCGGTCGCGAGTCTGTTGCGCCGCAGCCAGGTGCCCTTGCTGATGATCAGCACGGCCCTGCCCGCCGTCGACCAATTGCGCAGCGAACTGGGGAGACGCCGGTGAGCACGCCGGTACCGAGCATCGAGCAACTTCAGGAGTTGGGCTTGCCCGCGCCGGTCAGCTATTGGCCGCAGACCTGGGGCTGGGGCGTGCTGCTGGGCGTGGCCGTGCTGGGGGTGCTGATACTGGCCGCGCGCAGGTGGCTGCGTTGGCGACGTGATGCGTACCGGCGCGAAGCCCTGGCACGCCTGAATGCCCTGCAGGATATGCGCGAGCTGCCCGAACTGCTCAAGCGCGTCGCGCTGTCGATGCCACTGGGCGCCGAGGAACGCCAGCGCGTGCCGACCTTGAGCGGCGCCGACTGGCAAGCCTTCCTGCAGCGCCACGCCGGCGCGCCCGTGCCCGCTGACCTCAGCCAGCGCCTGGGTGCACTGGCCTACGGCACGGCGTCGGCGGACGCGCACTTGCTGGCCCAGTGCAAAGCCTGGGTGGAGCATCACCATGTGGCAGCTTGATTACCCCTGGCTGCTGCTGTTGCTGCCATTGCCATGGCTGGCCTACCGCTATTTGCCGCACTACCGTGAAGCCCGCAGCGCCGTGCGCGTGCCGTTTTTCAGTGGCATGACCGAGGCCGTCGGCGCCGTACCGTCCAACAGCGGCGCGCGGCACAATCGCGCCCAACTGCTGCTGAACCTGCTGGTCTGGGCCTTGCTGGTCGTGGCCATCGCCCGCCCGGTGTGGGTGGAAAAACCCATCGAACGCCAGCAACCGGTGCGCGACCTGATGCTCGCCATCGATATTTCCCAGTCCATGGAAACCCAGGACTTCAACGACGCCAACGGACACAAGATCGACCGCCTGGCCGCCGTCAAACAGGTGGTGCATGGCTTTATCCAGCAGCGCAAGGATGACCGCATCGGCCTGATCCTGTTCGGCAGCGGCGCCTATCCCCAGGCGCCATTGACCCTCGATCACACCAGCCTGTCGCTGCTGCTGGACGACAGCGGCATCGGCATGGCCGGGCCCAATACCGCCATCGGTGATGCCATCGGGCTGGGCCTGAAGCTGCTGGACCAGGCCCATGAGCCGCAGAAAGTGCTGATCCTGCTCACCGACGGCAACGACACCAGCAGCGCAATCCCACCCGACCACGCCGCCGAGATGGCCGCCGCCAAGGGCGTGATCATCCATACCATTGCGATTGGCGACCCGCAGGCCAGCGGCGAGGCCAAGGTCGACCTGGGCGCGCTGCAAGCGATTGCCTCGGCCACCGGCGGCCGCTATTTCCGCGCCGAGGACCGTGACAGCCTGGCCCAGGTCTACGCCACCCTGGATACGATCACCCCGCATCAGGTCAAGACGCTGAGCCACCAGCCCAAGCGCGATCTGTTCTGGTGGCCGTTGGCGGCGGCGCTGGCGATGTTGGCGGTGTATCACCTGATCGCCGCCGGCTGGCCGCACCGGAGGGTCGCAGATGAATCTCGCTGACTTCCATTTCCTGCGCCCCGCCTGGCTGCTGCTGGCGCTTGTTGGCGTGTTGCTGCCGTTGATCTGGCGGCGCAGCCGCGACTTGCAGCGGCGCCTGCGCGCAAATATCGCGCCCCATCTGTTGCCGCACTTACTGCTGACGCCTACAGATCGCCATCGCCTGCGGCCGGTGCACGTGCTCAGCACCCTGCTGATGCTCGGCGCCATCGCCGCTGCCGGGCCGACCTGGGAACAGGATCGCCCGGACTTCCTCGAAAACCGCGCACCGCTGATTATCGCCGTCGACCTGTCACCCTCGATGGACACCGCCGATGTGCCGCCGACACGCCTGCGCGCCGCCCAGCACACGCTGCACGACCTGGTGCAGCGGCGCAAAGGCGCACGCACTGCGCTGCTGGTGTACGCCGGCAGCGCCCACCTGGTACTGCCACCCACCGATGACCCGGCATTGCTCGACACCTTCATCCAGGCGTTGGCCACCGACCTGATCAGCCAGCCCGGCAAGAATGTGGCCGCCGTGATCGACCAGGCCAAGCGCTTGCTGGACAACGCACCCGGCACCCTGCTGCTGGTCACCGACGGTGCTGACACCGCGCAATTGCCGAGCCTCAAGCAGCATCTGGCCGACAGCCCGCTGCAAGTGTTGGTGCTGGCCCTGGGTAGCAGCCCCACGCTCAAGGCATTGGCCTCGGCCACCGACGCGCCGCTGGGCAGCCTTACGCTGAATGACGATGACCTCGACTGGATCGAACTGCACGCCCAGGCGCACTTTCAGAACGCCGACGAGCAGCAGCGCCTGCTGCAATGGAAAGACGCCGGTTACTGGCTGTGCTGGCCGCTGTTGCTGTTGGTGCTGTTGAGCGTGCGGCGGGGCTGGAGCCTGAACTGGACAGCCGTGTTGCTGTTGGGCGTGTTGCTGCAACCGACCCAGGCCGAGGCCAATCCGTTCCTCACGCCAGACCAGCAAGGCCGCTGGGCCTTCGAACACCACCACTACCCCGAGGCGGCGGCGCTGTTTGTCGACCCGTACTGGAAAGGTATCGCCGCCTACAACGCCGCCGACTACGACTTGGCCCAGGCCACCTTCGCGACCCTCGACACCGCGCCGGCCGCCTTCTACCTGGGCAATATCCACGTGCGCCGCTTCAAGTTCGATGACGCCATCGTCGCCTATCAACACGCGTTGCAGTTGCAGCCGGTGTTTCCCGAGGCCAGCGCCAACCTCGCGCTGGCCATCGCGCTGAAAAAAGACACCGAGAGCGCGGCAAATAACGCGCCCGAGGTCAAGCCCGATGAGGTCAAGTTCGACAAGGCACCCGGCAAAGGCCAGAGCAAGACAATCCAGACCGAGCAAGCCCGTAACGATGCGTTGTGGCTGCAGAACCTGACCACCTCGCCGGCCACCTTCTTGCGGCGCAAATTCAGCCTGCAGGATCAGGAGGCGCAGCCATGAAGGGTTATTGCGCCGTGCTGCTGTTGCTTGCGGGACCGTTATGGGCGGCCGAGCCGCAACTGCGGGTGCAAGCCCAGTTGATACCGAGCGCGTCCGTAGTGGTGGGCGAGCAATTGCAAGTCCAGGTCGACGTGCTGACCGACACCTGGTTCACTGCCGCCGCGACGTTGCCACCGCTCAAACTCGACGGCGCACGCGTGCAAGCGCCCGGCGGCGAGGCCGAGCACACCACTCAGGTGATCGACGGTAAGACTTTCTACGGCATGCGCTACGCCTACCGCATCACCCCGAGCGTGGCGCAACGTTTCACGGTGCCCGCGTTGACCGTCAGCGCCCAACCCGGCCAGGCCAGCGCGCCCCTGAGTGCGCAGAGTGCACCGCTGACGTTCGAGGCCACCAAGCCTCCAGGCTTTGCCCCCGGCGAACCCGTGCTGGTTGCCAGCGACCTGCGCCTGAGCCAGACCCTGGCGGCCACCGACCTGCGTGTCGGCGACAGCCTCATGCGGACCCTGACCCTGCAAGCCGACGACACCCCCGCGCTGTCGCTCCCACCCCCCAGTGCCGCGGATGTCAGTGGCCTGCGCCTGTACCCGCAAGCGCCGATCATCAGCAATCTGGATGACGGCCGGGGTGCCATCACCGGCGGCCAGCGTATCGACCGGTTGGTGTACCGCGTGCAACAGGGCGGTCACTTCAGCCTGCCAGCGATCAGCGTGAAATGGTGGGACAGCCGTCACCATCGCCTGCAACTCGCGCAGCTTCCGGCGCTGACCTTCGACGCCCAGGCTGCAAGCGCCTACACGCCGACGTTTTCCGTCGCCGAGGACCTCAAGGCCCTCGGGCAGCACAACCGCTGGCAGCTGTCACGGCAGTGGATGGTGTGGATCGCCGCCGGGGTGCTGTTGGTGCTGGCCGGCTACCTGCTACATGGCCTGTGGCCACGTGTTCCACCGCTGTGGCGAGCGCTGTGCGCGACATTGCGTTGGGTGTGTCGTCGACTACGCTTGCTTGCACTGAACCCTCGTCACGAAAAGGACTTCCCATGACGTCGCTGCGTTCTGCCCTGCCCCTGCTGCTCCTGCTGAGCCTGCCCGCCCTCGCTGCCGACCCGTTGCCCTCCTGGAACGAAGGCCCGAGCAAACAACAGATCATCGAGTTCGTCCAGGCCGTGACGGTCGAAGGCTCCAAGGACTACGTGAAGCCCGCCGAACGCATCGCCGTGTTCGACAACGACGGCACCCTGTGGACCGAACAGCCGGCGTACTTCGAAGTGCTGTTTGCCTTCGATGAAGTCAAGCGCCTGGCGCCGCAGCATCCGGATTGGAAAACCACCCAGCCGTTCAAGGCTGTGCTTGAGAACGATCACCAGGCCCTGGCCCAGAGCGGCATGGACGGCCTGCTGAAAATCATCGGTGCCACCCACACCGGGGTCAGCACCGAGGCCTTTGTCGCCAATGCCCGGAATTGGTTGAAGCAGGCCCGTCATCCCAAGACCGGCAAGCCGTTCGACCAGATGATCTACCAGCCGATGCTGGAAATGCTCGACTACCTGCGCAGCCAGCAGTTCAAGACCTACATCGTCTCCGGCGGTGACACCGCGTTCATGCGCGCCTTCGCCGAGGAGGTGTATGGCGTGCCGCCGGAACAGGTGATCGGCTCGAATTTTGTCACCCAGTTCCAGCTCAAGGACGGCCAGCCACAGGTCTTGCGCACGGCCAAGCTGGCGCACAACGACGACGGCCCGGGCAAGCCGGAAAGCATCGACTCGATCATCGGCCGCCGGCCGATCCTGGCCTTCGGCAACTCCGACGGCGACCTGCAAATGCTGCAGTGGACCGCCGCAGGTTCGGGCAAGCGCTTTATGGGCCTGGTCCACCACACCGACGCCAAGCGCGAGTGGGCCTATGACCGCAATTCTCAGGTGGGGCGCCTGGACAAGGCCCTGGACCTGGCCAGGACACAGCACTGGACCGTGGTGGACATGGCGAGCGAATGGCGCCGCATCTACCCCTTCGAACCGGCTGTGCAAGTGAAGGTGCAATAAGCAAGACGTAGCGATGGACTGTAAAAAACGTTGGTCGCAGGCAATGCGACTCAAGCCCTAGAAGGAGCAAGTCTTATGACTCGCATACGTAAGTGGCTGCCGAAGCTCGCCCTGGTGGCGGCTTCGGTGCTGGGGGCCTCGGCATCCGCCTGGGCCGCCGACAAGCCGAATATCCTGGTGATATTCGGCGATGATATCGGGCAGACCAACATCAGCGCCTATTCCATGGGCGTGGTGGGCTACAAGACCCCGAATATCGACCGGATCGCCAAAGAAGGCATGCTGTTCACCGACTACTACGCGGAGAACAGCTGCACGGCCGGGCGCTCGTCCTTTATCACTGGCCAGACGCCGTTGCGCACCGGCCTGTCGAAGGTGGGCATCCCGGGCGCGCCAATCGGCCTGCAAAAGCGTGATATCACCATCGCCCAGGCGCTCAAGTCGCTGGGCTACTCCACCGGGCAGTTCGGCAAGAACCACCTCGGTGACCGCGACGAATACCTGCCGACCAACCACGGTTTCGATGAGTTCTTCGGCAACCTGTACCACCTCAATGCCGAAGAAGAACCCGAGCGCCCCTACTGGCCCAAGGACGACGCGGAGTTCGTCAAGGCCAACACCCCGCGCGGGGTGATCCACAGCTTCGCCGACGGCAAGATCGAAGACACCGGTGCCTTGACCACCAAGCGCATGGAAACCATCGACGATGAAACCACCGCGGCGGCCCAGGCATTCATCAAGAAACAGGCCGAAGCCAACAAACCCTTCTTCGTGTGGATGAACACCACGCGCATGCACGTATTCACGCACGTGCGTGACTCGATAAAGGGCCAGAGCGGCATGCCCGGCAACGAGTACGCCGATGGCATGCTCGAACACGATGGCGATGTGGGCAAGCTCCTGCAAACCCTCGACGAGCTGAAAATCGCCGACAACACCATCGTCGTCTACACCACCGACAACGGGCCGAACCAGTTCTCCTGGCCGGACGCGGCGACCACGCCGTTCCGCAACGAGAAAGACTCCAACTGGGAAGGCGCCTACCGGGTGCCAGCGATCATCCGTTGGCCGGGCAAGGTCAAGGCGGGTGAAGTGTCCAACGAAATGGTCTCGGGGCTGGACTGGTTCCCGACCCTGCTGGCCGCCGCCGGTGATGGCGACGTCAAGGACAAGCTGCTCAAGGGCTGGGCGCCGACGGCAAGCGGCACCAACTTCAAGGTGCACCTGGACGGCTACAACCAACTGCCGTACATCACCGGCCAGCAACCCAAGGGCGCGCGTAACGAGTTCTTCTACTTCAACGATGACGGAGCGCTGGTGGCGGTCCGCTTCGACAACTGGAAAGTAGTGTTCGCCGAACAACGCCAGCCGGGTGGTTTCCGCGTCTGGAGCGAGCCCTTCGTGCAATTGCGGGTGCCGAAGATCTTCAACCTGAGGATGGACCCGTATGAACGCGCGGACGTGGTCTCCGACCAGTACTACGACTGGAGCACCAAGAACGTCTACCTCGGTGCGGTCGCGGTGACCAAATCGGCGAAGTTCCTCGAGACGTTCATCGAGTACCCGCCCAGCCAGAAACCGGCCAGCTTCAGCATCGACCAGATACGTGAAGCGGTGGACAAGAAAATCGAGGCGAAGATGAAGGCCGCGCCTGCGGGCTAGCGGTAACACTGTGCTCACCGCATGGGGTGGGCACATTCTGTGAATCACTGGAGATCACTGTGGGCACCGGCTTGCGTGCGCCCACAGGTTCCTGCGCTTACCTTGGAATTCGGCAATGACCTCACGCACCGCCAGCAAGCCCATTGATGTGACCTCGTCCGCCGCAATCCTCATTCCCGCCCTCCTCCTGTTTATCTCCGGCAGCGCCGCCCTGGTGTACCAGGTGCTGTGGATCAAGCAGCTGTCGCTGGTGGTCGGCGTGGAGGTGTACGCGATCACCACCGGGATCAGTGCGTTTTTCGCCGGGCTGGCCTTGGGCGGGCTGCTGTTCGGGCGCCTGGCGGACCGCTTTGCACGGCCGCTGTTGTTGTATGCCGGCATTGAATTATTGGTCGCGGTCTTCGGGGTGGGCGCGACGCTGGCCCTGGGCATGGCGGCTGAACCGTTCGCCTGGCTGGAGCAGCGCATCGGTCTGCTGGCCTGGGCGCTGCCGTTCCTGCTGGTTGGTTTGCCGGCCCTGCTGATGGGCGGCACGCTGCCGGTACTGGTGCGTTCGCTGAACATCGACGCCAAGGGCCTGGGCCAGGCCGGTGGGCGCCTGTATGCGGCGAATACCGCGGGCGCGATTGCCGGGACCTTGCTGACCGCGTTTGTGCTGATCGCGCAATTCGGTGTGCGCGGCAGTGCACTGGCGGCGGCGCTGCTTAACCTGGTGGCAGCGCTGGGGGCGCTGCTGTCGGTGCGTCACCCGGTGGCGGCGCGGGTGCCGCCGGCCCATCGCGTGCAGCCGGCGCGGCTGGCACTGGTGTTGTACGCCATCGCCGGGGGCGTGGCGTTGGGGTATGAGGTGGTGTGGTCGCAGTCCATCGTGCAGTTCATGAGCACCCGTACCTACGCGTTTGCCGTGGTGCTGGCCACCTACCTTGGCGGGCTGTTTATCGGCAGCCAGTTGATGGCCCATCGGGTGCAGCGCCTGCGCGATCCCTGGGGTGTCTTTGGCCTGCTGATTGCGGGCGCGGGGCTGGTGGCGCTGCTGGAAATCGCCTTGCTCGGACGTTGGCTGGTGCTGCTGCAAACCCAGGCCGAGGCGTTGGCGTTGAGCCTGGGCGGCACTGAGCTGCCCGGAATGAGCGCGCGTTTTGCCGTGGCGGCGTTGTGCATCGTGTTTGTGCCGACGCTGTTGCTCGGTGCGGCGTTCCCCGTGGCCTTGCGCCTGAGTGTCGGCAACCAGCAGGTCGGGCGCGATGTCGGTGCGGTGGTGGCCTTCAACACCCTCGGTGGGATTGTCGGGGTGATGCTGTGCGGCTTTGTGCTGATTCCCTGGCTGGGGCTGGTGCGCACCCTGGGCCTGTTGGCCGTGGTCGCCGGCATCGTGGGTTATTTGGCCGTACGTGGTGGCCATGGCGTGAAAAAAGGCCGGCGCCAGGCCGTGGTCGCAGTGGCGCTGGTGTCGCTGGCGGTGGCGCTGCTGACGCCGGTGGACCGGCTCGCCAAGCTGCTGCCCGGCGCGCGCAATGCCAGCGTGGCGTTTTACCAGGAAGGACGTGGCGCGACGGTCGCGGTGGTCACCCAGGGCCAGGGCGCGCGGAGCTTCCAGCGTCTGTATATCCAGGGCGTGTCGAATACCGGTGACGCCATGCCGTCGCTGCGCTACATGCGCATCCAGGCATTGTTGCCGTTGTTGATTCATAACGCCGAGCCCAAATCGGCGCTGGTAATCGGCTTCGGTACCGGCATCACCGCCGGTGCGCTGTTGCGCTATCCGGGCCTGGAGCAGCGTGTGGTTGCCGAGTTGTTGCCGGGCGTGGTGCAAGCCGCGCCGCTGTTCAAGGGCAACTACAACGCCGCGAGTGACCCGGGCGTGGAGGTGCGCCTGCGCGACGGTCGCCAGGAACTGCTGCGCAACCCGCAAACCTATGACCTGATCACCCTGGAGCCGCCGCCGCCCTCCGCCGCCGGCGTGGTCAACCTGTATTCCCAGGACTTCTACCAACTGGCGGCCACGCGCCTGGGCAATCAGGGCCTGCTGGCGCAATGGCTGCCGTTGCCGACGCAGAATATCGACGATTCCCGTGCCTTGGTGCGCAGTTTCCTCAACGTATTCCCGTACGCCTCGCTGTGGACCAGTGAATTCCACGAGATGCTGCTGGTGGGCTCCCGCGACCCCATCGAACTGGATGCCGAACGCATTCGCCAACGGTTTGCGCAACCCGGCGTCAGCAGCGCGCTGGCGGACGTCGGTATCGATTCGGCGGCCACGCTGCTGGCCACCTGGGTCACCGACCGCCAGGGTCTTGAGCGCTTTGCCGCCGATGCATTGCCGGTCACCGACGACCAGCCGCGCATCGAATACGCGCCGTGGGTGCGCAGCAAGGAGATCACGCGGGTGCTGCCGGCGTGGCTCGACCTGCGGGTGCCGGCGCCGCTGGTCAACGCCGATGCAGCCTTCACCCGCACCCTGGCCGCCGAGCAGCAACGCCTGATGCAGTTCTACCGCGCGAGCCTGCATGCCTACGACGGCGACCGCGATGCCTGGGGCCGGGATATTCGCGATGTTTTGCAGCAAGACAGCGCCAACCCCTACTACCGCTGGTTTATAACCCCGTAAAACAGGTAATGTGCGCGCGATTGTTTAGGGAGTTGCACCGCACATGACTTGCTGGAATGTCCTTGGCCTGCCGCCGGATGCCGATAGCCGCACGATCAAGCGCACTTACGCGGCGCTGCTGAAGAAGACCCGGCCGGATGACGACCCCGAGGGTTTCCAGCGCCTGCGCGAAGCCTATGAGGCCGCGCTGACGTGGAGCGAGGACCCGCAAGAAGCCGACGAAGTCATCATCGAGACCCATGGCGAGACCCTGGCCGAGCGTTACCAGGCGGCGCTCGGTAATGGCGGCGCCCTGCACTTCGAAATCCACCTGCTGCTGCGCGACATCGAAGGCGACCTCAACCCCGAAGACACGCGCTGGGCCTTTGAAACGTTCAACTGGCTGACCGCCTGGCAGCGCCTGGAGTTGCCCGCCGAGCTGGTCGGGAAGCTCGAGCGCAAGCACCGCGCGGCCTTGCAGCAACCGCTGCGCGAGGCTCTGGAGCACAAGGATGAGGCAGCGTTCCTGGCCGCTTATGCAGCGCGCGACGCGCACCCGTGGGTGAACAATCACCCACATGCCGAGTGGTTCAACCAGTGGCTGGCGCGGCTGCTGGCGCAGAGTCACTACTGGTCGAGCGCCGTATTCGAGGCAGTCTGCGCCGGCCAGCACTGGCACGGCGGCGCGGGTCATGAGTGCCCGGCAGACGAGTGGACGCTGCTGTTGCGGCGCCAGCAAGCGCCTATCTTCATGGCGCGCCAGCGTGCCCTGGCGGCCGAAGCCCCCAACACCCCGCAACAACGGGCCGCGCGGTTGCTGCTGGCACCGCTGAGCCTGGGCCAGCGGCGTGCCTTCGCCCAGCGCTTCAACGAACACGACTGGAAAGCCTGCCAGGCGCTCAGCGCCGACATCTACGCCGACCACGTGGCCGAAGCCGAGGCGATGCCCGGCGGCACTGTGTATTTCTGGCAAGGCTGGGACACGGCGATGGACACCTGGCCGTGGATCGTCGCGCTGGTGCTGAGTTGCCTGGTCGGCGCGCTGGCAAAGGCCGAAACCCTGGCCGGCAACGTGGTACCGACGCTGGGCTACGGCGTGTTATGGGCATTCGCCGCAGTGATCGGCGCCGGCGTGGCCTGGCAGGCCTGGCGCCCGCTGGCCCATCAGTACCGCGTGCTGGATGAGCAGCTCAGTCAACGCCTGCCCCGCTGGCTCAGCCCTACACACTTGCCATTGCTGCCGATACGGGACCTGGTGCCTGGACTGATCCTCGCCGCCACGCTGGGGTATGTCTTCAGCCCGTTTGCCAGCCTGACACTGGTGGCGGTGCTGGCGCTTATCGGCGTGATCAAGCGACCCTTGATGAACAGTCACACCCCGTGGACCGCGCGCAATCCGCGCTGGGCCGCACTGGGCATGGCACTCTTGGTGATCCTGGGGATTGTGCTGTACGCGGGCCTGGCCCTGCTCGACAGCCAGCACCGCGTCACCCGCAACCAGGGCCTGCAACCCTGGACCGAACGCCTGTGCAGTCGCATGCCGCGCACCGACGCCGCGTGCCAGGCCCCCGCCACCGAGGCGCAGTGGTATGGACAGGAGGCTACGCAATGAATCCGAAATGGCTGGTGCCTATCGGCCTGGTGCTCGGCCTGGGCTTGCTCGGCGTAGCCGGCGCCACCAAACCGCTGCAATACGCGCAATTGTGGCTCGACCAGCGCGACAGCCCCTACACCGCGGCGGCCAGCGCCATTGCGCCGATCATTGATTGCGTAAACCGCGTCGATCGCGAAACACGCCTGGCCTACTACTTCATGAGTACCGGGCAGGAGGAAGTGCGCAGCTACGATAAATTCGGCGACCGCAACGAGCCCGATGCCCGCTACATCCGCGCGTCGGTCTGCTCTGAGCTGTACACCCTGAAACTGCGGCGCCAGCAACCCGACAGCCCACTGCTCGGGCCCGCCGCGACCTACGCGGCCAGCCTGAACAGCTTCACCTCGCTCGCTGATCGGGTCACGCTGCCGGAGTGGACGTCTGCCGCGCAGCAAATCCTCGTCGAAGCCGTGAGAAAACAGTATGCGTTGCAACTGGCCGAGAAAGGCCAGGACTACCTGGCGGCCTCGACCGCGCTGCGCACGCCGCTGGAGCAGGCCGACATGGCGGTGCGCCCGGCGCAGCTGGCGTTGATCGAGGCACGCTTCGGCCGGGACTTGCACTGGCAGGTGCTCAATTACATGATCGCCGCGCGCCAGGCTGTGAACCAGATCGAGCAAGGCATGCGCAACGCCAGCCTGACGCCGCCTGCCGTGGCAGCCTTGGCCGACATCGTGCAACAGGCGGCAGACAGCGCCCGGGCCTATGTGCGTACCCATCCGGGCGACAAGCTCGACGAAGAAGCCCATTTTCTCTGGTACACCCTGAACGAGCCGGCCGACGCGTACCTGTCAGCCTTGCGCACGCTCACCCGACACTGGCACGAACACGCCCCACCGCAGCAACTGAGTGACGACTATTACCTCGTCACCCGCTGCTACGATGCCCTGCTCAGCTACTACAACAAACCGGCCAGGAATGCGTTTTAAGCGTCAGTGCTTTTTCAGCTTCAGGTAAGACTGATGCAGGTCCGATGCCCAGCCATCAATGACGCTTTTGACATCGTCGGCCTTCATCACCTGCGAGTCGTTCGCCAGTGGCTTGCCGGTGCCTTTGCGCACGACTTGGGCGAGCACCTTGCCACTGGCGCCGTCGAGGAACTGCGCCTCTGTGCCGAGGGTGGTTTCCTGGTCGCGGATGCCGGTGCCGGTACTCACCGCCGCCGCCACCAGGGCAACCGGAATGTACTCATACGGCTTGAGGGACTCGGTCTTGCTGCTCACCGCCGTGATCGCCGCACGCACCACTATCACGCCAGGGCCGGGGGCATTGGCCAGCGGCAATGACTTCGCCAGCTCACGCTTGAGCGCCTGGTTGTAGTAGGTGTTGATGCCATTGAGGGTGCTGTCCGGGATTTTCGCAGTGGCCTGGGGCTTGGGGTAGAACTGGGTCGGTTCGATGTACACCGCGTTGTAGCGACTCAGGTCCAGCTTGGGATCGACCCAGCGCATCACTTCGGCCCCCGAAGGCGACTGGGCCTCCTTGAGCTGGCTGTAGTCGGAGAGAAAGCCCGAGTACTCATCCGGTTGCGTGACCTTACTGGCGCAACCGCTCATGGCGACGGTTGCGACGCACACAGCGCTGATCATTAGCCTTAGTTTCATCATTGAACTCCCTGGCGGTCTTCGTCAAAACACTGAGCTGTAGGTATAGCCAATCCTGGCGAAATAGTGCTTTTTTCACCTGCCCGTTTGACAGGACTGTGGCCAGCGTCAAAGCTGCACGGAGCTTAAGCACGCCGTAGAGCGTCCATGCATCAAGACAGCGGAAGTCGGAATGCCCAAGCCCAAACAAGCACCTGTCGTACCCCACCGTGATTCGCCCCGTCGTTACCTGTACCCCGTGCTGATTGTGCTGCTGTTGGCGGCCATGGCCGGGATCTTGTTTTTCCTGCAAGCCAGCACGCCTCGGTTACCGGCTCCGGCGCCCGTGGCGGCGACCAAACCGGTGGTCATCGCGCGCCCTGTGCAACTGGTCGACGAGCAGCAGTGCCAGGGCTGCCACCAGGCCCAGGCCAAGGACTGGCAAGGTTCGCACCACCAACTGGCGATGCAGCCCGCCACGCCGCAGACGGTCCCGGCGGATTTCAACAACGCCTCGTTCAGTGCCGAAGGTGAAACCACGCGGTTCTATCAACGCGGCGATGAGTTCTGGGTCAACACCCCGGGCAGCGATGGCAAGGCGGCCGACTTCAAGGTGGCCTACACCTTTGGCATCGCGCCGTTGCAGCAATATCTGCTAGAAGTCGGCGACGGTCGCTTGCAGGCCCTGGGCGTGGCCTGGGATACACAGAAAGGCCGCTGGTTTCATCTCTATCCAGGCCAGGGCGTCACCTTCAAGAACCCGTTGCACTGGAGCAAACCCAACCAGAACGCCAACTTCATGTGCGTGGAATGCCACACCACCGGCTACAAACGCAACTTCGATGCGCTCAACAACCGCTTTAACAGTCAATGGAACAGCCTCGGCGTGGGCTGCCAGGCCTGTCATGGCCCGGCCTCCAACCACCTGCAGTGGACCGCCAAAAACACTGATGCGGTGCACGCCGGGTTTGCCGTGGATTTGAAAGACAAGGACGCCACCGTCGAACTCGAAACCTGCGCCCGCTGCCATGCACGCCGTGCGCCGCTGGGCGATGGTTTCACCGTGGGCAAGCGCCTGATGGACGACTACCTGCCCAGCGTGTTGACCCGCGAGCTGTATGCCCTGGACGGCAAGATCAAGGATGAAGTGTTTGAGCACGGCTCGTTCGCCCAAAGCAAAATGGCCGAAAAAGGCGTGCGCTGCAGCAATTGCCACAATCCCCACAGCGCCGAGCTCAAGGCCCCAGGCAATGGCGTGTGCCTGCAGTGCCATAACCCGGCAGGCAAAACCCCGATCGCTACGGTGGACGGGCGTGGCTTGCAGGCAAAAAACTACGAGTCCATCGAACACACGCGGCTGCCACCAGGGCAACCCGGTTCGTTCTGCGTCGATTGCCATATGCCCGGCAAGTTCTACATGGGCAACGATTTGCGGCACGACCACAGCTTCAGCATCCCCGCCGGCGCGCGTGACGTGCTGCGCGCTCCCAGCTACGCGGACAGCATGGCGCTGATTCGCGGTGGCCAGCCCGGTGCGGCCCAGGCACTGTATGACCAGCTGGCGCGCAGCAACCTGCCGGCGATCCAGCGCGCGACGATGTTGATGGAGTTGCCCAATTACCCGAGCGAACAAGCGCTGAAGCTGGCAACCAGGGACCTGGCCAACGCCGCCCCGCAGGTGCGCGAAAGTGCCGTGCGTGCGGTCAGCGCGTTGTTGCCGCCACCGGAGCGTGTCGCGCTGTATGGGCCATTGCTCAAGGATCCGGTGCGCGCCGTGCGCATCCTCGCCGCGCGCGATCTGCTCAGTGTGCCGGGACAGGGCCCGGCCTGGGACAAGGCCATCGCCGAATATGAACAGGTGCAGTTGAGCCTGCAGGAACGCGCCGAAGCCAACCTCAACCTGGCGATGCTCTATCAGGCCAGCGGCCGTGGCGACCGGGTCGAGGCGCAGTTGCGCGCCGGGTTATTGCGCGATCCGGACTTTTTCCCGGCATTGGTGACCCTCGCCCAGTGGCTTGAAGCCAATGGCCGCGCCGACGAAGCACGCGCGTTGATCGCCGAGCAGCTGGCACTGCACCCCGACGCGCCGCTGTTGCAGCACACCCAGGGCTTGATGCGGATTCGCGCTGGCGACACCGCCAAGGCCATGCCCTACCTGCGCCAAGCGGCACGACTGGACCCGGCCAACGCCCAGTTTGCGTACGTACTGGCCGTGGCCCTGCATGACAGCGGTCAGGTCGAGCCTGCCTGCGAGCAACTGGAAGACCTGCTCAAGCGTCAGCCCTATCACCGCACCGCGCGGCTGTCGCTGATCCAGTACTACCTGGAAAATGGCCAGGAACCCAAGGCGCAGGCCGTGCTGCAAAGCTGGAAGGCGCTCAACCCCGGCGACCCGGCGCTGAAATAGACACGTCCTCAGTCGGCACCGACGTGCCGGCGAGGGCCGTGTGCCTCAGCCGCGTTCGCGCGGAATCAGGCTCTGCAATTGCGAGGCGAGGAAGTTGGCGTCGAAGGCAAAAGTGTCCGGGTCTTTCAGGCCGTTGGTTTTCTTCCAGATCCAGTCATTTTTATCCGCCGCCAGCACCAGCGACACACTGCCGTGGCGCGCAGCGGTCAAGCCCATCACGGCGACGGAAATCAAGCCGCCCACGCCCATCACGTCCGGCACGAACTCCACCGGTTTGCCGGTGATCTGCACGGTCAGCTTCTCGGTCTTGAAGGTCGAGGCCTCGACCGGCACGCTTGGCCCGCTGGCCACATAGGGCTCACGGTGGACTTCGAGCAACCCCACCTGCTTGACCGGTTCGAGCCACTGCTCGATCTGCCCGAACAACTCGCTGAGCTTGTGCGTCCAGCGCGCCGACTGCAGGTCAAATTGCTGTTTTTTGTGCGCTTCGCTATCAGCGTAATGACGAAGCATCTCGCCCAGTTGCTGTACATCGTCCATTGCGGATTTCCTTGGGTGAGCCAGATTGCGAAGCCTGATCATGGCAGATGCGGCCACTCAGCGTATGACTAAACACCAGCATGAGGCGCGGCTCGTCGCTGACCGTTGGATCAACTCCAACCCGGGCGCCCCGGCCTCAACGTGGAATGCAATGGAAGGTGCGGTTGACGTGTCAGCCCTGGGCTGGCGTTTCAGCGGCGGGATATTGCGCCACGGCTGATCGATGAACGGCGCGCTTGTTAACGTAAGCGCCGTAGTCGATATGCAATTCCTTCGTCTATCAATGGATCAAGCCTGCATGGGATAGGCCTGACCTCCATTAACAGCGCCAAAACGCTTACCGTCTACTGTTAGAATTAACAGGTTTATACCTGTCATGACGGTGTTGCGTGCTACAGGTACACACTGCAGCACGCGCAAGATTCTCGCCTGGGATTGAGGGTTTCAGGGGATTCGCATGACGCCCATTGCGGCTTGATCAGGCCTGCAATACAGGTGTATCGAAAGAGGGATGCTCCGATAAAAGCTGACGCCACTCCATTCGAAACCAGGGAGTGAACTGTCCTTGCGATTCTGAAAGGCGCGCCGATATTTCGGCTCGTGTCCACCACTTGATCTCGCTGACTTCTTCAAGTGCCGGGCTGACCAAAGCGTCAGATTGCGCAACCAATACATGACAAAATTCGTGTTCCGCGCCGATTGAACCAAAGCGCGCATGGTACTCAAAACTGTATAAAAAACGGCACGAGGCCGTGACGCCTAATTCCTCACGCAGACGACGAGCTGCGGCATCCAGGACAGTCTCTCCCGGAGCCGGATGACTGCAGCACGCATTCGACCAGAACCCTGGCCAGAGCATTTTTCCGGCGGCACGACGCTGAAGTAGATGACGCCCGTCGCTGTCGATCAGGTGCACTGAAAATGCGCGATGAAGCTTTCCCGCTCCCAGGTGTGCTGTGCGTTTGTCACACACTCCGATCTGTACATCCTGAGCGTCAACTAACACTACATCATTGTTCATTGTGCATTCCCTTCCGTGCAATTACGCATGCCCTCCCCCGCACACTGCTTTCAGTGCGCGGGTTTTACTCAGGTAAGGGGACTTGCCCCCAGGCGCTGACGAACGTCAGCGCTGGCTCGTCGAACCCTGGATCGGCACGCAGGCGGGCCATGGCGTCAAGGTCGTCTTGAGTGAGTAACGCCAGTTTCAGCAGCGCCGGTCCAGCCTGGGCGGTGGTTGCAGCCCAAAAGGCATCGGCGAGGCTGTTGTCACCGATTCGACCTTCGAGGGTACGCTGCCCGACGCTGGAGAGTCCCCGAGCACGTAATCCAGCGGCAAGCGTATCAGCCCAGCGCATGTTGGAACCGATGGTCTGCTCCAGGAGGGTGACTCCGGCCTCGGCTACTTTTCGAAACAGCGGGTTCGCAGTGCTCAAGCTCGGTTGCAGACTCACGTCTTCGATCACCAACCAACCGCCCGGGCGGACCCAGGTTGCGGCTCGCGTCAAGATTTCTTCGCGTTCGCTGAGGTGACACAGCAGCGCCCGAGCATGCACCACGTCAAAGGAGGCAGCAGGAAAACCATCAGTCGCCGCATTGTGGGTCAGCACCCGAATGCCGGGAATATCGGCCAGGAATCGGGTATCGATGTCAGTGGCGGTGACCGTCGCGTCGAGATATTGCTTGCTCAGCCATCTCGCGAGGGATCCGGCACCGGCGCCGAGATCGAGGATGGCAGGCGTGTGCGCAAGATCCAACTGATTAAAAACCTCCTGGCTCAAGGGGTCAAAGGCACGCTCCAGGGTGCGTAAACGGGCCAATTGGCCTGCGTGCTGATCGGCAAGATAACTGCTGGTGTAGCCGGGTTCCTCAGTGAAGTCAGTAGTACTCATAGTGTGACCTCCAGTTGCCCAGGGCATCGATTGAGGAATCCGTGCTCGGTAGGCTTGAACCCAGGAGCCCAGCGCAGGTTTGGAAAGGCCTGTAGCAGCATGCGAGCGCTGATCGTGATCTCCATCCGTGCCAGCATTGAGCCCAGACAGAAGTGGCGCCCCGCGCCAAAGGCGAAATGGCTGGCTGCGTGTTCGGTGCGCGACATGTTGAAAGCGTCCGGATCGGTGAATTGGTTTGGATCACGGTTGGCCGAGCCGATCAGACAGGCCAGGGTCGCTCCGGCAGGAATCGTTCCCGACGGCAGCTCCAGCGATTCACGGGCCTCCCGCAGTACAAGTTGCAAAGGCGGGTTGCGTCGCAGGGTTTCGGCGAGCGCATTATCCATCAGCTGTGGATTGGCCATCACCGCATCTTTGACACCCGGCTCGTTCAGCAGGTTGACAATCAGATTCGCCAGCGCACCGTGACTGGTCTCGCTACCCGCCGTCATCAGGATCGCACAGTAGGACCGGACGAACGTCTCCGACAACGGCTTGCCGTCGATCTGAGCCGCCAGGAGCTGCGAAATCAAATCATCTGAGGGTTCAGAACGGCGGGCGTCGATGTGTGGCTGGATGAAGTCGTAGAAACTGTCTCGGTTGGATAGCCCACCGGTCAACAGTGCCGGGTCCTGTCGATAGTTGCCCATATAAGCAAAGCCCACGGCACACCAACGTTTAAGCCGCTCCACTTCCTCGCGGGTTTCAGCCGGGAGACCCAGTGCGCGAGCCATTACCCGCACGGGCAGTGCCGCGGTGAAATCGGCAATGAGGTCCACCTGAGGTCGACCCTGCATTTGCGCCAGAAGGTCTGTGGTTACCGCGATGATGGAGGTCTCAAGCGCCGCGAGGGCATTGCTGCGAAACGATGGACTCAGCAACGCTCGGTGCTGAGCGTGCTCGCATCCGTCCATAGTGACAATTGTGTGTCCCAGCAACGGTCCAATCTGCCAACTGTAGTTGTTGTTGCTCACCCCAGGATGGGTCAGCGCCGCCTTCACATCCACATACCGACTGACCAGCCACACATCGGTGGGCTCGTCGTAAACGATCGGTAGCGAGGTACGCAAACGCTCATACAATGGGTACGGGTCGACTTCGAATTGACGGGATTTAAGGGTCGGCGGGGTCAGTTTCAGATCCACTTGCCGGTTATCCTGTGCCGAAGCGTCGGCAGCTTGCAGGTGATAGCGAGAAACGCTCCGGTGCCAGTCGCCCGCCGCCCGGACAACCTGGCGCAGCCGATCGGGGTCAGTCGCGGCGGACCGCCGATGATTCGCAGGCTGGGCGGCGACCGCGGTGAACTGCGCAACCGCCGTGTTCACCATCTGATGGGCCAATTCAATCGCGGCAGGCCAGTCCAGGCTTCTGGTATCGGCAAGGATCGACACCAGGTTGAAGCGCTCACCACACACCACATCTTTGGCAATCGAATGGATGTCGTTCGTCCAGGCAATTATATCGGCAGCGTGCTCACGCAGCGTGTTCCACCATTCGGTGTCCGCTGCATCCGCGTACGGATCGAGCGTTTCAGCCGCATCGATGAGATCAAAGAAGAACAGTGCGCCGAAAGAGTTACGGCGCAAAGGCAGGTACTCGGCCAACGTGAGCGCCGTGCCGGTTTCCCGCACGCGGACCAGCGTCGCCTGCGCTCGCAGATGTTGGATCAAATGCCGCACGAGCCTATTTCGCCAATGGTCGCTCCCCAAGCGCTGGGTCTGAGGCCACAGGTCATCGACCAGAACACTGAGCATCGGGTCATCGAAGCGGCTGGTTTCAGCTGCAGGATCAGCCTCGCAACCGTCGGTCAAAGCCTGTACTGCGGTGATGAAACGATCCAGTGCACCTTTTTCCGCCCAAGGGCCATCATCGATTCGGTCATCGAGGATCAGCGCCCACAGGTACCAGCAGACCAGAATCTCGGCTTGTGGCGTGGGCGCCCTTCCGCACAGCGCAATGCCCAGTTCGAGCAGCGCAGTGGTACTCAACCGATGCGCACCGCGGCGTCCGATCAAACCGTACCGCTGCGCCCAGGCGAGAGCATGTGCACGCAATGGCTCACGGTCGGAACGCGGTGGCGGACCAGCGAAAGGCAGGTGAATTTCGGGAATAATGAGCGGTGTCGGTGATAAGTGATCGCGTTGGCCGGTGCCGGGATCGCCTTCGCAGGGTTGCGATGCCATGAGGGATTCCTCCTGAATCAACTTTTTATAAGATTGGGCTCCGGCTGCAGCGCCTGCCGTCACAACGAAGCAGAATAGATCGTAGTTTCTTCAACCGGCCTGATCTTACTTGAAGCTAACCTCTTGAAATGTGGGCATTGCCTTAAGTCGACCCGGACAATGCCTCTCAGAGCGTGGGGGGTTGAACCGCCATCCCTACCCCTCCCGTCCCAGCGGTCTGGCAGGTGTATTGATTGCTCGCCACTGCTGATTAGATACGCGCATTGGATCGAAATATACTGTCATTTATTACAGGTATGGACGAGTCCCCCAGCACGCTGGCTGCGATCGGCAAACGCCGTTGTTTGAACTGCTATGGTGAATGAGTTGGCAACTGCGTATGACTAATCGGCAGCCGCTGGGTAAGGTGAAGCGACTTTCCTTGTCAGGAGCATCGCATGCGCACCATCGGCCTTATCGGCGGCATGAGCTGGGAGTCCAGCGCCGAGTACTACCGCATCATCAACCAGCGCGTGCGCGACCAGCTCGGCCCGCTGCGCTCGGCGCAACTGTTGATGTACAGCGTGGATTTCGGCCCGATGGAACAAGCCCAGCATGCCGGGCGCTGGGATGACGCCGCGCTGATCCTCGAAGATGCCGCGCTTCGCCTGCAGGCCGGGGGCGCCGAGTGTGTGGTGTTGTGTACCAACACCATGCATTTGGTCGCGCCGCGCATCGAGGCGGCGGTGTCGATTCCCTTCCTGCATATCGCCGATGCGGCCGGCGCCGCTGCCGTGGCCGCCGGCACGCTGACCGTCGGCTTGCTCGGCACGGCGTTCACCATGGAGCGGGACTTTCTCAAGACGCGCCTCGCCGCCCAGGGCCTGACCGTGCTGGTGCCGGACGCCGACGAGCGCCAGGCCGTGCACCGGATCATCTATGACGAATTGTGTGTCGGCGTGATCAGCGATGCGTCACGCGCGGTCTACCTGCGGGTGATCGAAGGCCTGGCCGCACGGGGCGCCCAGGCGATCATCCTCGGTTGCACGGAAATCAGCCTGCTGGTCAAGCCCGAGCACAGCACGCTGCCGCTGCTGGACACCACCGAGCTGCATGCGCAGGCTGCGGTGGCGTTTGCACTGCAGGATTAAGCCGATTGGCGCAGGCGCGCCATGCTCAAGGTGTCGACAAAAACACCGTCACGCAGGGCGTAGTCGCGCATGCGCCCTTCGACTTCGAAGCCGAACTTGCGATACAGGTGATGCGCGGCTTCGTTGTCGGCGTACACCGTCAGTTCCACGCGGCGCAGGTTCATCCAGTTGTCGGCCACGTCCAGCGCGGCGGCCAACAAGCGCGAACCGACGCCCTTGCCCTGCCAGGCCGGCGCCACGCCCATGCCGAACGAGCCGACATGCGCCCGGCGCACGCGCGGGTACTGTTCCAGGCCCAGCTGGCCAATGACCTCGCCGCCGTGCACGGCGACCAGTTGTAGCCGGCGCTCATTGTCGGTGACCAGCTTGTTGCGCCAGGCCTCTACCGACTGAAACGGCATCTGCAGCACCTGTCGGCACACGGCCGGATCGTTATAGAGCGCAGCCACGCCTTCGAGGTGGGTTTCGCCAAAGCGCTGGATCACGATATGCGGTTCAGGGGCGTGCATGGTGTTTCATCCTTTGAAAGACACGTGGCCGACCAGTGTAGAGGCCACGCGCGCTGCCTGGCTAGGGCGGCGGCAGGGTTGTCCACAACGCCGGCCAATCCCCGTAGGGGCTCCCGGTGCAGCGCGGCATCATCTTAAACTCACGCAACTGGAACGCCTTGCCGTCAAAGACCCAGACCCCGCCCGCACCGCAATCACCGATCCCGCGCAGCTTGTAGAAATAACTCAAGGTGCCGGTGGTTTCGTCATACCCCACGGAGCCTTCGAACGCGGCGCCGTCCAACGGCAAAGGCTGAATGCTCAGCAACGTTTCGGTGTAAGGCGGCTTGCGCTCACGGCTGCTGATTTCGTACTCGCAGTTGTAGGCCGCGCAGTCAGTGCGCACCACCATCATGGCCTGGTCGGCACTCAAGGCCCCGGCCTCGGCGTCGGGTTTCATTTCGGTGTCGGTGTTGGTCAGCGCCTTGATCGCCGCTGCAGCCAGGCCGGCCTGTTCTTGCGTGGTCAGCGCGGGTGCGGTCGGGAACTTGCGCAGTACCGGGGTCGGCTGGCGAGCCGGCACCTCGCTGGCAGCGGCCTTGCCCGGCCGGGCCAGCGCGGTGACGTTGTCGACCCGCCCCTGCACCGCGTCCATCAACAACAGCGAAGCACTCAGCCCGCTCAGCGACACCTTGGCGTTTTCATCGCCAGGCAACTGCAGGCGCTGGCCATTGCGCAACCGCTGCAACCAGCGCCGCGCCGGCGCGTCCTCGATGACGCTGTAGAAGTGCATCTCGGGGTCGCCGCCTTCATCGTCCAGCTCCACATGCAAGTCGCGCGTCAATGCCTGCCCCAAGGGTTGGCCATCCAGCAGCAAGGTGGAAAGGTCGAGGTCTTCGCCGCGGTGATCAAAGCGCAGGCGCAAGTACCCTTCGGGGCCTGCCTGGTGAAAGATATGCAGGGTCAGCGAACTGTAGTCTTCTTCATCGACGCCGCTGGGTGAACTGAGCGCGTGGCAATTGCGCAAGTTGTCGCAACCGGTGACCCAGTTTTTGATTTCCCGCAGCAGCGGTACGGTTTCAGTCGCGGGTTGGGCGAGGACGTGAGGGCTGATACCAGCCAGTAGCATGGCCAGGAATGCGGGGCGCAGCATGGGGACTCTCCGTGTCAAAAAGGCGCGGATTGTCCCATGTTCAAGGGTTCAAGTCAGCGCCCGGCAGCCGTGCGCCATACCCGCGCAATATCCGCCGCGCGCTCGGCCAACAATCGCGGGGCTTCACTGCAGGCCTGCTCCAGGCTCATCGGGCCCGACGGCAAGGCAAACGCGGCATTCACACCGTGGGCGTACATCTGTTCGTAGCCATCGCCCAGGGTGCCAGCGATGACAATCACCGGCACCCCATGTTGGCGGGCAATGCGCGCGACCCCGAACGGGGTTTTGCCGCGCAGGGTCTGGGCGTCGAAGCGGCCTTCACCGGTGATCACCAGGTCGGCGCCCCGTACGGCGTCGTCCAGGCCGACCAGCTCGGCGACCACGTCCACACCGGCCCGGAACTGCGCACCGAGAAACGCCTTGGCGGCAAAACCCATGCCGCCGGCGGCGCCGCTGCCGGGCTCATCGCGCACATCCTTGGGCAACACCTGGGCGCACTGGTCGGCGAAGTGCCCGAGGGCGGCGTCCAGCTGTTGCACCTGCTCGGGATTGGCGCCTTTTTGCGGACCGAATATCGCCGACGCGCCGTGGGGGCCGCACAGTGGATTATTCACATCGGCGGCGATTTCAAAGCGTACCTGCGCCAGCCGTGGGTCAAGGTTCTCCAGGCTGATCCGCGCCAGTCCAGCCAAGGCCAGGCCACCGGGTGCGAGGGCCTGGTGATCGGCGTCGAACAGTTGCACGCCGAGCGCCTGCATCGCGCCGGCCCCGCCATCGTTGGTGGCGCTGCCGCCAATCGCCAGGATGATGCGCTGGGCACCCAGGTCGAGGGCGGCGCGGATCAGCTCACCGGTGCCGAACGTACTGCTGCTGCAGGCGTCCCGCTGGCCCGGTGGCACCAGTTGCAGGCCGCTGGCTTCGGCCATTTCGATAATCGCGGTGTGGCTGTCAGCCAACCACCCCCAACGCGCTTGCACCGTGGCCCCCAACGGACCCCGCACCGCCTGGCGCCGCAACTCGCCGTTGCAGGCCGCGAGCACCGCGTCCACCGTCCCTTCACCACCGTCCGCCATGGGGCACAAGACGCTTTGCGCATCCGGCCAGACCTGCGCCAGCCCGGCGGCAATGGCCTGGGCGACGCCCTCGGCACTCAGGCTGTCCTTGAACGAGTCGGGGGCGATGATGATTTTCATGGGCTTTCTCCGGTTTTTATGACGCCCATGCTGCCAGTTGGCTTCGGGAATGACGCCGGTCCGATGCACAAGTCTGGCTCAGGTTTGTTGTTCATTCCGACAAAGCCTGGGGCAGCAGCTGTACGCCGAGGTACAGCGCCAGCATGCCGTCCAGGGTCAGCGGATCAACGCCGCTCAGCTCAGCGATGCGCTCCATGCGATAACGCAGGCTATTGCGATGAATGCCGAGGGCGTCGGCGCACGCCTGGCTTTGCCCGTCGTGGTCGCACCAACTGCGCAAGGTCGCGAGCAACTGGCCGTTGGTGTCTTTGGCCAGAACCTTGTGCAGCGGCTTGAGCAATTCGTCCAGGGCATCATCATTGCGATGGCGCCAGAGCATGACGGGCAGGCGATAACGGTTGAGGGTCAGCAGCCGCGATTGCGGCAGGATATCGCGCCCATACGCGAGCAGATCGCCGACACGCCGGTAACAGCGGCGCAGCCCCGCCAAGCCATCGGCTTGCCCACCCACGGCCACGCGCAGAATATGCCAACCCAGGCCTTCGAGCTTTTCCAACAAGCGCGGATTGTCGACCTGCAGCGCGGCGGGCCGACACCACAGCAGCGAAAACTGCGCCGAGCTGACACACCAGCTGTCCGGATAGCGCGAGGTCAGCCAGGCACTCAACGCCTCCGCCGATTGCCCCACACCCAGCTCGAACAAGTACGGGGTGCGTGGCAGCTGCGGCTTGAGGCCCAGTTGTTGCGCCTCGTCCACCAGGCGCGGCGAGTCGCCAGTGTCGGCGAGCAGCAAGGCCAGCAAGTCATCGCAGCGCTGGCGTCGCCATTGCTGTTCGACCTGCTGGTGCCGATGGCTGACAAGCATCTCGGCGGTCATGCGCACCAGCTCGGCGTAAGTGCGCAGGCCTTCCGGCTCACCGGTGATGCCCAGCACGCCGATCAGACGCTGGTCGTGCATCAGCGGCAGGTTGATGCCCGGCTGCACGCCCTTGAGGTGCTTGGCGGTCTGCCCGTCGATCTCGACCACGCGCCCATTGGCCAGGACCAGTTGCGCGCCCTCGTGGCGGGTATTGATGCGCTCCGGTTCACCGCTGCCAAGGATCAAGCCCTGGCTGTCCATGACATTGACGTTGTGCGGCAGGATCGCCATGGTGCGATCGACGATATCCTGAGCCAGGTCATGATCCAGCTCGAACATGGGGCCATCTCCTTGAAAGAAGTGCTTGAAAACGCAGGTTGTTCATCAGCACAGCGCAATTGATGCTTCACTGTGCGCAAGCACAAAGACAGCACCCTGCCACGTGGCTGAGACTCTTTGGGCGATCAACGTTACCTGCGCATCGCGAAAAATCATAATAAAGAGAGACTCCCCATGTCACAGAGCGCCGCTGCCACACTGGCCACCGATGACGATAAAAACGCCATCTACAAGCGCATTACCCTGCGCCTGATCCCCTTCATTTTCATCTGCTATCTGTTCAACTACCTCGACCGGGTAAACGTTGGCTTCGCCAAGTTGCAGATGCTCGATGCATTGAAATTCAGCGAAACCGTGTACGGCCTGGGTGCCGGGATCTTCTTTATCGGCTACGTGCTGTGCGGCGTGCCGAGCAACCTGGCGCTGACCAAATTCGGTCCGAGGCGCTGGATCGCGTTGATGATGATCGTCTGGGGCACCCTGTCCACCTGCCTGCTGTTCGTCACCACGCCGACGCATTTCTACACCCTGCGCCTGTTTACCGGTGCGGCCGAAGCCGGCTTCTTCCCGGGTGTGGTGCTGTACCTCTCGCAGTGGTTCCCGACCTTCCGCCGTGGGCGGATCATGGCGTTGTTCATGTCGGCGATCCCGGTGTCCGGCCTGCTCGGCAGCCCGTTTTCCGGCTGGATCCTCAACCACTTCGCCGCCGGCCAAGGCGGCCTGGCGGGCTGGCAGTGGATGTTCCTGCTGCAGGGCATCCCGACCGTGATCCTCGGCGCCCTCGCCTACTTCCTGCTCAGCGACAGTTTCGCCAACGCCAAGTGGCTCACGCCGCACGAACGCGCGGTGCTGGAAGCCGACCAGGCGACGGACCTGGCGAACAAGCCGAAAACCACCACCGACTCGTTGGCGGAAGTGTTCAAGAACCCGGCGATCTGGGCGTTCGGCCTGATTTACTTCTGCATCCAGAGCGGCGTGTACGCGATCAACTTCTGGCTGCCGTCGATCATCAAGAACCTGGGGTTCAGCGATAACCTGGTGATTGGCTGGCTCAGCGCGATCCCCTACCTGCTGGCCGCAGTCTTCATGTTGCTGGTCGGTCGTTCGGCGGACTTGCGCAAAGAGCGCCGCTGGCACTTGGTGGTGCCAATGTTGATGGGCGCGATTGGCCTGGTGATCGCGGTGAATTTCGCCACCACCCCGGCCATTGCCATCCTCGGCCTGACCATCGCGACGATGGGCGCTCTCACCGGCCTGCCGATGTTCTGGCCAGTGCCAACCGCCATGCTCAGTGCCGGCGCAGCGGCCGGGGGCCTGGCGTTGATCAACTCCATGGGCCAGATGGCCGGCTTCCTCAGCCCGTATATCGTCGGCTTCGTGAAAGATGCCACCGGCTCCACGGATGTGGCACTGTACCTGTTGGCGGCGGTGATCGTGGCGGGCAGCGTGCTGGCGTTGCGGATGACGCGAACCCTGAAGGCGTAACGCTCATCCTGCAGGAGTCGGCTTGCCGGCGATAAGGCCCAAAGCCTTGCTGCGCGCCAGAGGGCGCGATCGCCGGCAAGCCGGCTCCTACCGGTGCCGTCAGAGCAAGCCGCCGCCGTCGATGTCGATCACGGCGCCGGTCATGAAGCCATTCTCCATGGCCAGCACATACCCCGCCGCCACTTCCCCAGCCTGCCCGACACGCCCTACCGGCAAGGCGCCGCCAGCCTTGGCGAACATCGCCAGGCGCTGCTCCTCGGTCAACCCCGCATAGGCCGGTGTATCAATGACCCCGGGGCTGATCACATTGACGCGCCGTGGCGCGAGTTCTTTAGCCAACTGCTTGCCCAATGCCTCGGTCGCGGCGTTGATGCCGGTCTTGATGAATTGGCCAGCCGCCGCTTTACGCCCCAACTGCCCGGAGGTCAGGCTGATGCTGCCATGCTCGTCGAGAAACGGCAGCGCCAGTTGAATGGCCCGCAGTGAACCCCAGAGTTTCACATTGAAGTTTTCCTGGGCCTCATCCAGGTCGGTCTCGGCCAGCGTCTTGGCGCGCACCGATGGCCCGGATGTATAGACCAGATGATGAAACCGCCCCACGCTTTCGAACAGTCGCTGCAGCGAAGCGGCATCGGTAACGTCTACCGGCTCGCTGCGCAGGCCGTTTTCGTTGCCCGCAGACAAACGACGCCCGGCCAGTACCACTTGGGCGCCCCGTGCTGCGGCGGCCTTGGCCACGGCGGCGCCGATACCGCTGCTGCCGCCGATGACGATCACCGTTTTGCCGTTGAGGGAAGAAGTCATGGAGAAGTGTCCTGGGTCAGAAAGTGAGCGTTCATCTTCCCAGCTTGGCAATCGACGAAAAATCCCGGTAAAACGACAAGATCTTTAAAGGATTTTTACAAATGAGCTCGATCCTCGATCTGGACGTGTTTGTACGCACCGCCGACACCGGCAGCCTCTCGGCCGCCGCACGCAGCCTTAACCTGACGCCGGCCGCGGCGAGCATCGCGCTCAAACGCCTGGAAACCCGCCTGGGTATTCGCCTGCTCGCACGTTCCACCCGCAGCATGCGCCTCACTGAAGAAGGCCGGCGCTATCTGGACAGCGTGCGCGTGGCGCTGGAAGCGCTGTCCGAGGGCGAGCAAGCAATCAAACAGCAAGGCCAGAGCCTCAGCGGCCTGTTGCAATTGGCGGCGCCTTCGGACTTCGGGCGCAATGTACTGCTGGGCTGGCTGGATGAATTCAAGGTCGAACACCCGGCTATCCGCCTGCAACTGCTGCTCAATGACAGCAATGCCGACCTATTTCGCGACACCGTTGACATTGCCCTGCGCTTTGGCGTGCCGCAGGACTCCAGCCTGGTGGCGCTGCCGGTGGTGCCTGGCCACCACCGCATCGCATGCGCCAGCCCCGACTACCTCGCACGCCACGGCACACCCCGCACACCGGCGGACCTCGCGCAGCACAGCACGCTGCGCTACATGCGTCGCGGCCGCGCCAACAGCACCTGGTATTTCCGCCAGGGCGCACAGTTGGAGGAGGTCGAGGTCAGCGGTGACTACCTCAGCGATGACGGTGAGATCGTGCGGCGCTGGGCCCTGGCCGGCCACGGTATCGCCTATAAGGCCAACCTGGATGTTGCCCGCGACATCAAAGCCGGCCGGCTGGTGCCTCTCTTAACTGACTGGCAAGGTGAGCCCGCGCCGTTCAACTTGATGTGTCCTCATCGCCTGCAGGTCTCGGAGCGCGTGAAAGTACTGCATGATTTTCTGCAGAGGCGCTGCCAGTCGTTGCTTAACACGACGCACCAGTGACAATTTGGCGATAAAAACGCGGCCGTTTAAACCTGTCATTTATGACAGTATCTGAGTTCATTGACCCCGATTAGCATAGTCATCCCGAGGTACCCTTCACGTTACGCAAGGAACATCGAGATGAAAGCTGAGACAGAAGCACTCACCAGTACAGGCACGCTGACCGCAAAGTTCAGCGGCAGCCATAATCACTCATTCGTATCGGATCCTGACAGGCAACACATTTTCAAAGCGGGCGGCCAATGGCGTTTCAGCGGAGTCCAACTGCAAAGCAGCGATCCGCACCAGAACTACTACGGACTCAGTGTGGTATTGCCAGCCAGCCTTGAGGAAAATGGCAAGGACCACACCTACAGCTTCCCCGGCGAGGCCACTGGTTTCGTCTTTACGCCCCATCGCGCAGGGATTTCGGTCTACACGATTGTCAGCGGCAAGATTACCGTTTCCGTACAAAATGAGGAGATGAAAGCAGCCTTTCACTTCTCCTCAGCATTGAACAATGACCATGTGGATGTGACTGCCGGCGTGCTCCATTTAAAGGGAGTTTCCTATCCAAGGCTCAATACGGGAACCTTCGAGGGAGAATTCACCAACAGCCCTTTTTTACATAAGCAGTTTGTCGCCGAGAGTGCAGGCATCATCAGTCACGAATCGCCCGTCTTTCCGCACGTGTGGGAAGTTTTTGGCTCGCAGCGCATTGCCCTACCCCTGCCCTCAAATCTTATTGTCAGTATTCAAATAGATAAGAACCTGACCGAGCATGACTATGTCATCGGCCCAGAAGCCAAAGGGGTGTACGTTAATTGCAGCGCCCTGCCTGGGTGGACGTTTTATGTCCACCGCAAGGGAACACTGCATTTCGATTCATTACCCGGCACCGGTCACGCAAAAGGCAAGCTGAATTGCAGTTTCGTTAATCCCCAAGGCGGGGAATTCCAGTTCGACGGTAAGTTTGACGTCCGCGCGCCCTTCTATACCGCCTGACCTGCTGGATATTCAGCGATTGCCTTGAATCATCACCCGCTGATTTCGCTTGCTCCTCAAGCAAGTGTTATCGGCGGTAGGGCCGTGTACGCACATACAAGCAGCAAAACGCGACATCAGGCTTGTTCTAGAGCCTCCCTCTCTGGTATTGCATAGGTCACGTTTCCCTGCCTTGAGGAGCTTTGCATGATTTACCGCACATTGGGCCAGTCCGGACTGAAGGTCAGCGCCCTGACCCTGGGCACCATGATGTTTGGCGAACAGACCAACACCGAGGACTCGCTGCGCATCATCGACAAGGCCTGGGACCAGGGCATCAATTTTATCGACACGGCGGACGTCTACACCGGCGGACGCTCCGAGGAGATCGTCGGCGAGGCCATTGCGCGCCATCGTGAGGATTGGGTGCTGGCCTCCAAAGTCGCCATCGGCCCCACCGACGGCCTGCCCAATCGCAGTGGCTTGAGCCGCAAGCGTATCTTCAATGCGCTGGAAGCCAGCCTGACGCGCCTGGATACCGACTACCTCGACATCTACTACCTGCACCGCGAAGACCACGACACGCCGCTGGACGTCACGGTGTCGGCGATAGGTGACCTGATCCGCCAGGGCAAGATCCGCTATTGGGGCTTGTCCAACTATCGCGGCTGGCGCATCGCCGAAGTGATTCGCGTCGCTGAGCGCCTGGGTGTGGACAAGCCGGTGATCAGCCAGCCGCTGTACAACATCGTCAATCGCCAGGCCGAGGTCGAGCAGATCACTGCGGCCGCCGCCTATGGCCTGGGCGTGGTGCCTTACAGCCCATTGGCGCGTGGCGTACTCAGCGGCAAGTACGCGCCGGATGTAACCCCCGAAGCCGGCAGCCGCGCGGCGCGCCAGGACAAACGCATCCTGGAAACCGAATGGCGCGTGGAGTCGTTGCGCATCGCCCAGCAGATCCAGCAGTACACCCAAGGCCGTGGCGTGGGGATTGTCGAGTTTGCGATTGCCTGGGTGCTCAACAATGCCGCGGTGAGCTCGGCGATTGTCGGGCCGCGCACGGAAGCACAATGGGATGCCTACATCGGCGCGCTCGACGTGAAGATCTCGGCGGAGGATGAAGCCTTCATCGACTCGCTGGTGACGCCCGGGCACTCGTCAACGCCGGGGTTCAATGATGTGGGGCACTTTGTGTCTGGGCGGATAGCTCGTTTGTAAGCGGGGAATAGGGCCTTGTAGCAAGCGGGGCTTTTTGTGCTGAGCTGTTTTCTGTGGTGAGCGGGCTTGTTGTGGCAAGCGGGCTTACTGTGGTGAACAGACTTGTGGCTGCAAACAGCTTCATGTGGCAAACAGGCTTCCTGTGGTGGGCGGGCTTTCTGTGGTGAGCGGGCTTCATGTGGTGAGCGGGCTTGCCCCGCGTTGGGTGGCGAAGCCGCCCCAAAACCAGTCGGCGAGGAGTACCTGATCCACCGCGTGCTCGCTGACTGGGGCTGCTTCGCA